>Ga0268386_10002554_pt1 | contig 13003 bp, 15 predicted proteins | sample RVTome_15_FD_200260 | JGI IMG/M metagenome (GOLD analysis project Ga0268386, IMG submission 200260) | Soil microbial communities from uranium-contaminated site in the Upper Colorado River Basin, Wyoming, United States - RVT150D86... ...
GCGCAAATACCGGCCAAAGGTGTTCGGCGAGTTGATCGGGCAGGAGGCCATGGTGCGAACGCTGCGCAACGCCTTCGCCACTGGCCGTATCGCCCAGGCCTATATGCTGACGGGCGTGCGCGGCGTTGGCAAGACCACGACCGCACGCCTGATCGCCCGCGCTCTCAACTACGAGGCGTCGGGCGTCACCGGCCCCACCCTCGACATCGAGGCGGAAGGCGCCCATTGCCGCGCAATCCTGGAGAGCCGCCATCTCGACGTGGTTGAGATGGACGCGGCCTCTCACACCGGCATCGACGACGTCCGCGACCTGATCGACAGCGCCCACTACAAGCCGAACATCGCCCGCTACAAGGTCTACATCATCGACGAGGTGCACATGCTGTCGAAGCAGGCCTTCAACGGCCTGCTCAAGACGTTGGAAGAGCCTCCCGAACATGTGAAGTTCATCTTCGCCACCACCGAGGCGCGCAAGGTGCCGGTGACGGTGCTGTCGCGCTGCCAGCGCTTCGACCTGAAACGAATCGAGATCGAGGTGCTAATCGAGCATCTCGCGCGCGTGGTCGATCAGGAGGGGGCGTCAGCCGACCGTGCCGCTTTGGCGTTGATCGCACGCACCGCGGAAGGCTCGGTGCGCGATGCGCTCTCCATCCTCGACCGCGCCATCGCCTTCGGGTCCGGCAAGGTGGAAACCGATTCTGTGCGCGGGCTGCTCGGTCTGGCCGACCGCACGCGTATCTTCGATCTGCTCGAGACGGTGCTGTCGGGCGATGCCGGCGGTGCGCTCGCCCAGCTTGCTTCGCTTAATCGCGACGGCGCCGAGCCCGGGCAGATCGTAGCCGACCTCGCCGACGCCGTGCATGCCGTGACCCTGGTCAAGGCCGCCGGCGCCGACAGCGCCGATCCTGCCGCGAGCGAAGCAGAACGGACGCGCGCCGCGGCGCTCGCCCAGCGTCTGGCCATGCCTGTGCTCGCCCGCGCCTGGCAGATGCTGCTCAAGGGCTATGACGAGGTGCGCACGAGCCCGCGCCCGCTTGCCGCCGCCGACATGGTGCTGGTGCGGCTCGCCTATGCCGCCGACCTGCCGCCTCCTACCGAACTTGCGCGGCAGTTGCGCGACGGCCAAGGGACGGATGGCGGTGGAACCGGGCGCGACACGCGGCCCTCTGCATCGCCGCCGCGCAAGCCGGCCCATGCCGAAGCGCAAACGAATCGGCAGCCTCCTGCCAATGAAAACGACCCCGAGCCCGCGCCTGACGCTCCCAACTTGCAAAGCTTCGACGACGTGGTGGCGCTCGCCGAGGCGAAGCGCGACCTGAAGCTCAAGCATGCGCTGCTGGAGCAGGTGCGCCTCGTGCATTTCAAGCCCGGCACTATCGAGCTCAAGCCGCTGCCCACCGCGCCGCGCGACCTCACCCAGGAGCTGATGCGCAAGCTGAAAATGTGGACCGGACGGGTGTGGCTCGTGGCGGTGAGCGACGAGGCCGGGTCTGACCCACTTGGTCTTCAGCGCCGGGAGCGGGATGCCCGCGAGATCGAGACCATCCGCGCCCATCCGGCGGTGCAGGAGGTGCTTCAGCATTTCCCCGGTGCGCGCATCGCCACGGTCAGGCCCACGGCACCTCAGGCCGGAGCGCCTGCAGCGGAGGAGGATGCGGAACCGCTCACGGAGGACGGGACGAACTAGATGAAGAACTTCACGCAGATGATGAAGCAGGCGCAAGAGCTGCAAGGCCGGGTGGCCGAGATGCAGGCCGAGATGGAGCGCGCCCGCTGCGAGGGCCGCTCGGGCGGCGGCATGGTCGTGGTGACGCTGAACGGCAAAGGCGAGATGGCCGAGGTCAAGATCGACCCGTCATTGCTTGCGCCGGCCGAGGCCGAGATTCTCGAAGACCTGCTGGTCGCGGCGCATGCCGACGCTAAGGCCAAGGTCGAGGAGACCATGAAAGAGAAGATGAAAAGTCTAACCGGCGGCCTGCCGCTTCCTCCCGGCCTCAAGCTCTTCTGATAAATGGCGCGCGTAGCGGCAGGTCCTGAGATCGAGCGGCTGATCCAGCTTCTGGCGCGGCTGCCGGGGCTCGGCCCCCGCTCGGCGCGCCGTGCGGCGCTGGCCCTCGTCAAGAGGAAGGAGCAGCTGCTCGAGCCGCTGGCTGCCGCGCTCGCCGAGACGCGCGACACCATCCTCACCTGCGAGACCTGCGGCAATATCGATACGCAGAGTCCCTGCACGCTTTGCCGCGACCAGGCCCGCGACCGATCGCTGATCTGCGTGGTGGAGGAGGTCGGCGACCTCTGGGCGCTGGAGCGCGCCGCCGTGATCAACGGTCTCTATCACGTGCTCGGCGGCACATTGTCGCCGCTCGACGGCGTCGGCCCCGAGGAGCTGTCCATCGCCAAGCTGATCGAGCGCGCGCGTGTGTCGGAAGTGAAGGAGGTGCTGCTGGCGCTCAACGCCACGGTCGAGGGTCAGTCCACCGCGCATTACCTGATGGACCAGCTCGCGGGCGCCGGCGTCACCGTCTCGCGCCTTGCGCATGGCGTGCCCATCGGCGGCGAGCTCGATTATCTCGACGAGGGCACGCTCGCCGCCGCCGTCAAGGCGCGCAAGGCGATGTAGCCGTCAGGGCGTAGGCGCCGGTGGGCCTTCCCAGTCTTCGATGATGGCCTTTACCGCTTCATTGAGCTGCTGCTGGCAGTCTTGGCTAAGCTCGGCATGGGTGATGATGTCGACCAGGGCGCTCTGCTCGGTCGTAGCGCCGACCCACAAGCCGAGAAGGCTGCCAACCAGCAGAGCGATCAGCCCGACCACGATCATGGGCAGCATCTTGTCGGTCATCACGATGTGTCCTCCTGATCCGCTCGCGCCGTTCGATCTCGCCGAACGCCCCACGCTGTTGCAGGAAGCAGCGCAAGCCTTGGGATGGCAGCAAGCGCCATTAACCCACAACGATAAAGGCCAACAGACGGTCGAAGCTCATGTGGAACTCTCCTTGAGAGGTTCGCGCGCTTCGATTTCTCGCCTGTCAGTCCACGGCGCCACCTTCAGCAACAACAGAATGCCGGGAATCGCGACGATGAAGCAGAGGACGAAGAACTGTGTCCACCCCACGGCTTCAACGATGAAACCGGTCGACGCATTGGCCACCGTGCGTGGAACCGCGATGAAACTGCTGAATAGGGCAAATTGGGTGGCGGTAAACGCCTTGCTGGTTTCCCTGGCCATGAAGGCCGTCAGCGCGATCGCGCCAAGGCCAACTCCCAGGTATTCCCCGCTGACCACGACGAACAGTCCCACCAGCGTATGGCCTGCCTGGCTCAGCCAAACAAACGGAAGGATGGTGAACAACTGCACGAAGCCAAAGAGCCAAAGGGCCCGGTTGATGCTCACCTTGAGCATGATGATACCGCCGAGCACGCCGCCGGCGATGCTGGCCCATAGGCCAGCCACCTTGGCCACGGAACCGATCTCGCTCAGGCTGTAACCCATATCGATGTAAAAGGGCGTAGCCAGCGCCGTGGCCATGTTGTCCCCCAACTTATAGAGAAACAAGAAAGCCAGGATGGCCAACCCGCCTTTGATCCCGCCGTCGCGGCTGAAAAACTCCACGAAGGGATCGATCACCGCCTCCCGCAAGGTGTGCGGCGCCAACGCGTCATCGCTCACTTCCCTGATCGTCAAGGTGGTGACGATGCCGACCAGCATGAAGGCGCCGGTGACCCAAAACACCACCGTCCAGGGCTGGTAATCGGCCAGGATCAATGCCAGAGACCCAGGCACCAATCCGGAAAGACGGTATGCATTCACAAAGATGGACGTGCCGGTCCCCAGCTCGTCGTCGGCCAGCAGCTCACGCCGGTAAGCGTCGATGACGATGTCCTGGCTGGCGCTGAACAGGGCCACGATGAATACGACTGCAACGATAACCTGGAGCGACGTGGATGGATCGAACTGGCCCAACACGCCGATCGAAAGCAGCAGCACAAGCTGTGTCAGGACTGCCCAGCCCCGCCGGCGCCCGAGGAACGGCAGCTTGTACCGGTCCATCAGGGGCGACCACAGGAATTTCCAGGTGTAAGGCAGGCCAACCAGGGCGAACAGGCCGATGGTGGCAAGGTCCACCTCGTTGCTGCGCAACCAGGCAGGCACCAGGGAAATCAGGACATACAAGGGCATTCCCGAGCTGAAGCCCAGGAAAATGCAGGTCAGCATCTTCCGGGTGAACAGGATCTCGGTCCAACTGCGCCGCATGTCGGCTATGTCGGTCTTCTCGGTAGCGTCCCCGGTCCCCGTCATGAGTCGTTCTTATCAGCCACCGGGGTCTTCGTCATGCCCGGCCTCGTCGCCGGGCTTGACCCGGCGATCCAGTAACCTCTGATAGGCTTTGATTGGCCGCAGCCGCAATTACTGGATGCCTGCTTTGCGGGCATGACGAAGGAGAACGCCATGATGCGCGTGGTGGGGGTAGATCACCTGGTGATCAGGGTCAGCGACTATGCGAAGTCGAAGGCCTTTTACGGCAGGCTGTTCGCCTTTCTCGGCTTCAAGGTGCTCGATGAATACGCCGACGCGATCGGCTGGACCAACGGCAAGACCCGATTCTGGATCGGTCCCGCCGATGCCGCAGGAAGAAAGCGCAGCTATCGCATCGGCGATATCGGCTTCCACCACTACGCCTTCGAGCTGCGCAGCCGCAAAGACGTCGACGCCTTGCAGGCGTTTCTCGAAAAGGAGGGCGCGACCATCGTCGATCCGGCCGGTGAGTATTACGACGACTATTACGCCGTGTTCTTTTTGGATCCTGACGGGCTGAAGCTCGAGGGCATGAAATGGGGCGAGCGCCATGCGCGAGAAGCTCGCGCCCGCGCCGCCCGCAAGCGCGCCTCAGCTAAGAAAGCACCTACCAAGCGTCCCGCCTGAAGCCTTACCGATGACCTAAACGGCTTGAAACAGGGGAGTGGTGCGACCAATTATTAACTTGCGAATAAGTTGCAATTGCAATTATGGTTGGGACTGGAGGGAACTCTCCAGCGCTCAGGAGGAAAGAGTGACAGGAAATTGGGTCAGGCGGCCCCGGAATTGGGGCGCCGCAGCAATAGTCTTGAGCTTGGCGGCTTTGGGCCTCGCGCTCTGGGGCTTCATGGCCAAGCCGGGATCGGCAGAGGATGCCGAGCTACGAGCGACGAACAAGCCGCTCCGCGTGGTAACGACATTCACCGTGCTCCAGGACATCGCCCAGAACGTCGCTGGCGACAAAGCCATAGTCGAATCCATCACCAAGCCGGGCGCGGAGATCCACGACTACCAGCCGACGCCGCTCGACATCGTCAAGGCGCAAGACGCCGACCTTGTGCTGTGGAACGGCTTCAACCTCGAACGCTGGTTCGAGAAGTTCTTTCAGAATGTCAGCGACGTTCCGAGCGTTACGTTGACCGATGACGTCGAGCCCATGGGGATCAGCGAGGGCCCCTATACCGGAAAACCCAATCCGCATGCCTGGATGTCGCCATCGAACGCGCTAATTTATGTCGAGAATATCCGCAAGGCATTTGTCGAAAATGACCCAAAGAATGCGGAGATTTATAACCGGAATGCGGAGATTTACGCCGCCAAGATCAAGGCCATCGACGAGCCGCTGCGCAAGCGTCTCTCGGCCATCCCCGAGGACCGGCGCTTCCTCGTCACCAGCGAAGGCGCGTTCAGCTATCTCACCCGCGACTACGAGATGCGCGAGGCCTATCTCTGGCCGATCAACGCCGACGAGCAGGGCACGCCGCAACAGGTGCGCAAGGTGATCGACCTCATGCGCGAGAAGCACATCCCCGTGCTGTTCAGCGAGAGCACCATCTCCGACCGCGCCGCCAAGCAGGTCGCCAAGGAAACCGGCGCGCGCTACGGCGGCGTGCTCTATGTCGATTCGCTGAGCGCCGAGAACGGGCCGGTGCCGACTTATCTCGATCTCCTGAAAGTGACCGTCGAAACCATCGCCAAGGGCTTCGAGGATGCGCGCTCCTGACCGCACGCTCTCCGTGCTGGCGCCGGCCTCGGATGCCAGCATCGACGTGCGCGATTTGACTGTGACCTATCCCAACGGCTTCACCGCCGTGTACGACGTGTCCTTCGATCTGGGTCCCAGCACCATCTGCGCACTGGTCGGCGTCAACGGCAGCGGCAAGTCCACCATCTTCAAATCTATCATGGGCTTCGTGCGGCCGTCTTCCGGCGAGATCAGGTTGTGCGGTATGCCTGTCGAGCAGGCGCTGAAAAAGAACATCGTCGCCTATGTGCCGCAAAGCGAGGACGTAGACTGGAACTTCCCCGTACTGGTCGAGACCGTGGTGATGATGGGCCGCTACGGGCACATGAACTTCCTGCGCCGCCCTTCGCGCACCGACCGCTACAAGGTCGACGAGGCGCTGGAGCGCGTCGGGCTCAGCGCCTATCGCGACCGCCAGATCGGCGAGCTGAGCGGCGGCCAGAAGAAGCGCGTGTTCCTCGCTCGGGCGCTGGCGCAGGAGGGGCGCATCATCCTGCTCGACGAGCCCTTCACCGGCATCGACGTTAAGACCGAGTCGGCGATCATCGAGCTCCTGCGGGAATTGCGTGCCTCCGGTCATCTCATGCTGGTTTCCACGCATAATCTCGGCAGCGTCCCCGACTTCTGCGACGAGGTGGTGCTGCTGAACCGCACGGTGCTCGCCGCCGGACCCACATCGGAGGTCTTCACCCAGAAGAATCTCGAACGCGCCTTTGGCGGCGTGTTACGCAATTTCGAGCTTGGCGGCCGCGATCTGCACAAGGACGACGACGCACGCCGCGTCACCGTATTGACCGATGACGAACGCCCGCTCGTGCTCTACGGCGACAAGCCCGGCAAGCGCGACGAGACCGACGCGGACGCCAAATGACCGAGCTGCTGGCTGAGCTGCTGGTCCCCTTCAGCTACAATTACATGGTGAAGGCCATGTGGGTCAGCGCCCTGGTCGGCGGGGTTTGTGCCTTTCTCTCCTGCTATCTCATGCTCAAGGGCTGGTCGCTGATGGGCGATGCGCTGGCGCATTCCATCGTGCCGGGCGTGGCCGCCGCCTATATCATCGGCGCGCCCTTCGCCATCGGCGCCTTTTTCGCCGGCATCCTGGCCTCGCTCGGCATGGCCTTCGTCAAGCAGCATACGCGGCTCCGCGAGGACGCGGTGATCGGACTCGTGTTCACCAGCTTCTTCGCGCTCGGGCTGCTGATGGCCTCGCTCTGGCCGACCTCGGTCTCGATCCAGACCATCGTGCTCGGCAACATCCTCGCCATCTCCGACGAGGACGTGGTGCAGGTCGTGATCATCGCCGCGGTCTCGCTCGCGGTCCTGCTGCTCATCTGGAAGGATCTGATGGTGACCTTCTTCGACGAGAACCACGCGCGCAGCATCGGTATCAACACCTTCGCCCTGAAGATCGTGTTCTTCACTTTGCTCAGCGCCTGCACCGTGGCGGCGTTGCAGACGGTGGGCGCGTGCCTCGTCATCGCCATGGTGGTGACGCCCGGCGCCACCGCCTATCTGCTCACCGACCGCTTCGGCTGGATGATCGTGATCGCCGTGGCGTTCGGCGCGATCACCAGCTTCGTCGGCGCCTATCTCAGCTATTTCCTCGACGGGGCCACCGGGGGCGTGATCGTCACTCTCCAAACGCTGTTGTTCCTCTTCGCCTTCTATTTAGCGCCCAAGCATGGCGTGCTCGCCGCGCGTAGGCGAGCGCTTGCTCCAATGGAGGCGGCGGCATGAGCTTGGCTATGGACTGGCTCATCGTGCCGCTAAGCTATCCTTTCATGCAGCGGGCTTTGGTGGTGTCGCTGCTGGTCGCCGCCGTCTGCGCCGTGCTGTCCTGTTACCTGGTTCTCAAGGGCTGGTCGTTGATGGGCGACGCCATCTCGCATGCCGTATTGCCCGGCATCGTCATCGCCTATGCGATCGGCCTGCCGCTCGCGATCGGCGCCTTCGCCGCGGGCCTCTCCTGCGCACTGTTCACCGGCTATCTCAAGGAGAACAGCCGCGTGAAGGAGGACACGGTCATGGCCATCGTGTTCTCAGGCATGTTCGGGCTAGGGCTCGTGCTGTTCACCAAGATCGAGACCGATCAGCATTTGCTGCACATCCTGTTCGGCAACGTGCTCGGCGTGACGCCTGCCGACCTCATCGAGACCGCCATCATCGCCGGCGGCACCTTGCTGATCGTGCTCCTGAAACGGCGCGATCTCATGCTCTACTGCTTCGACCCCAACCATGCCCGCGCCATCGGCCTGCCCGTCCGCGTGCTGCATTACGGGCTGCTCGTCCTGCTGTCGCTAACCATCGTCAGCGCGCTCAAAGCGGTCGGCATCATTCTGGTAATCGCCATGCTCATCGCCCCCGGCGCCACCGCCTATCTGCTGACCGACCGCTTCGACCGGATGCTTCTGATCGCCGTCGCCACGGCTCTTGCGTCGGCGGCGCTCGGCACGCTCGTGAGCTTCCATATCGACGGGGCGACGGGTGCGTGCATCGTGCTGGTGCAGGCCGCGATCTTCATGTTGGCCTTCCTGTTCGCGCCGAAAGGCGGACTCGTCTCGCTGCGGCGCCCGATCAGCCCGCCACTCGTGGAATTGGGTCCGTAGGTAGCTAGGATGCGGGTTCGATATCGTCTGCCGGCCGCAAGGACCGCGTGGCGGCATGGCCGGTCCGCCGCAGGATGTCGATGATCAGCGCCGTGGACCAGCCGATCAGCATGATGCCGTTCAGCGCCGTCATTGGCGCCAGTATATGCCATTGCTCCCGGAGCCGCACGTCGCCAAAGCCGAGCGTGGTGTAGTTGCCGAAGGCCAAATAGATGAGGTCTGTGCCGGGCGGCGCGCCGTCGACCCAAGCATAGGTTTTGGCCCATAGCAGCACTTCGGTGAAATGCCCGACCACCAGCAGCGTGCCGACCGAGACGATGATCAGCGTATATTGCAGGAAGCCGGGGATTCGCGTGTCGCGCATCGACAAATTACGCACGGTCCACGCCACGATGCCGATCAGCAATGCGTGAATGGCGAGATTGGCGAGGCTCGCGGCGCTGCCGATCACGATCTGGTCGAGCAAGACGTGGTCCATGTTACTTGCCCGCAAGCAGGTCGGGTTGATGCGCGCCGCCGCCGTTCCGCCGCCGCTCTGCAGGCCGAGGTGAGGGGGTCTCGACCGCAGCCGCCGGGGCGTCCTCGAAATCCAGGCTCTCGATCTTATGGCCGCGCGCGGCGATCTTCTCCGACGAGGTCAGGATCTTCTCAACATCTTGATTTGCTTGGCCGAAATGGCGCTGAAGGTCGAGCACACGCTCGCGGAAGCGGCCCATGTCGTCCATCAATATCGCCACCTCGCGCTGGATGAGATGCGCCTGCTCGCGCATCTGCACGTCCTTGAGGATGGCCTGCATGGTCTGCACCGCGAGCATCAGCATGTTCGGCGCGCAAATGACGATGCGCGCCCGATGCGCCTTCTGCACCAGGTCGGAGAAATGCTCGGCGAGATCGGCGTAGATCGACTCCGACGGCACGAACAGGATGGCGGTGTCTTGCGTCTCGCCGACGATGAAATAGCGCTCGGCAATGGCGTCGACGTGACGGCCGACATCCACGCGCACGCGTCGCGCCGCCTCCTTCTTCTGCTCGTCGCGGCGCGCGGTGCGGAACGCCTCGAAGCCTTCCAGCGGGAACTTGGCGTCGATCACCACGCCGGCCCCTGTGTTCGGCATGTGCAGCAGGCAGTCGGGCCGCTTGCCGTTGGAGAGCGTCGGCTGGAAGGAGTAGGCGCCCTTGGGCAGCCCATCCATGACGATGGCTTCCATGCGCATCTGGCCGAAGGCGCCGCGCGCCTGCTTGTTGGCGAGGATCTCCTGCAAGCCCACCATGTTGCTGGAAAGATCCGTCAGGTTCTTCTGCGCGGTGTCGATCACCGCCAGCCGCTCGTTGAGCTTGGCGATGGAGTCGGTGGTCTTGCGCGCGGTCTCGTTGAGGTCCGAGCCGACGCGATGGGTCATGCGGTCGAGCCGCTCGTTGACGGCGCGGGCAATGTCGCCCTGGCGCGCCACGCTGATCTCGGCGAAGGTCTGCAGTCGGCCCTTGAGCTCGGCAAGCTCGGAAGCCTGTGATGCGGCCTCGCGCCGCCGCCGGCTGCTATGCACGAAAAGGGTTATGGCGAGCGCGATCAGCGCCAGGACGGCGAGAACCGCCAGCACCAGCACGGCAAGCACCGGATCGAGCGTGACGCCGCCGATTTGAATGGGCTCCAGGGCCATATGAGAACCTATAGCCCGATTCGATCTTTCAGACCAAAACAGGAACATAAAACCCCTCGCCCTTGTGGGAGAGGGTGAATGTTGACCGGCGCGAACCCCAACCTTATGTCAGCGGCTTCCATGACCCTCTTTCCCATCTTCACCATCCCCGATCCGGTCCTGCGCAAGGTGGCCGCACCCGTCGAGCGCATCGACGACGAGCTGCGCCGCCTCGCCGACGACATGCTGGCCACCATGTACGACGCGCCTGGCATTGGGCTTGCGGCGCCGCAGATCGGCATCTCGCGCCGCCTGATCGTCATGGACCCGGCCAAGGACGACGCGCCCAAGACGCCGCTGATCATGGTCAATCCGGAGATCGTCACGCGTTCCGAGGAGCTGCGCGTGCATGAGGAGGGATGCCTCTCCATTCCCGACTTCACCGCCGAGGTGGAGCGGCCGGCGCGCGTCCGCGTCGCCTTCCTCGACCACAAGGGCAAGAAGTGGGAGAAGGAGTTTCAAGACATCTGGGCGACGCTCGTGCAGCATGAGATCGACCATTTGAACGGCGTCTTGTTCATCGACTATCTGTCGCGGCTGAAGCGCGACATGGTGGTGAAGAGATTCACCAAGGCCAAGCGCGTGGAGGCGCTCTGACCAATGACCCTGCTCGTCGCCTCGATCGCGCTTGAAGCCGCCGTCGCGGTGATCGCCGTACTCGCGGCGCTCAAGGGCCGGCCCTATCTCTACGGGCTTGCCTTCACCTTCGCCGTCTATGTCCTCTACGACCTCGGCCGGATGCTCGGCTGGAACGTCGAGAAGGGCGTGCTTTCCGTGCTGTTTCTGGCGGCAAGTGCGAGCGCGCTTTATGCGGTCTGGGGGCTTTATCGCGACCGGGCATGATTGCCCCGCTACCCGTCATGATGAATAAGGGGGCCCATGCGTATCGTCTTCATGGGGACTCCCGATTTTGCCGTGCCGGCGCTTGGCGCCATCCTTGAGGCTGGGCACGAGGTGGCTGCGGTCTATACCCAGCCGCCACGCGCCGCGGGGCGAGGCATGGCTGTGCGCAAATCCCCGGTGCATCTGGCGGCCGAGCAAGACGGCCTGCTGGTGCTGACGCCTGAAAGCTTGAAAAACGCCGAGGCGCAGCAGCGCTTTCGTGCGCTCGATGCCGACGCCGCCGTGGTGGTGGCCTATGGACTGATCCTACCCAAGCCGGTGCTTGAAGGCGCGCGGCATGGCGCCTTCAACATCCACGCTTCGCTTCTGCCACGCTGGCGTGGTGCCGCGCCCATCCAGCGCGCCATCATGGCCGGCGACAGCGAGACCGGCGTCTCGATCATGCGTCTCGAGCAAGGACTCGACACTGGCCCGGTGTGCTTGACGGGACGCACGCCCATCGGCGCCGACATGACGGCCGGCGAGCTGCACGATGAGCTGGCGCAGCTTGGCGCGCGTCTCATGGTGGAAGCTCTGGCGAGGCTGGAAAGCGGCTCCCTCGATTGCGAACCGCAAAGCGGGGAGGGAGAGACCTACGCCGAGAAGATCGTTCCCGCCGAGACCCGCATCGATTGGCGGCAACCGGCGCCCGAGGTGCACAATCTGATCCGCGCTCTGTCACCTCATCCGGGCGCTTGGTTCGAGGTGACTCTCAACGGGAAGACGGAGAGAATCCGCGCGCTGCGTTCCAAGCTCGCCGACATCTCCGGCACGCCGGGAACGCTGCTCGACGATCACCTCACCATCGCCTGCGGCGACGGTTCGGTGCGCCTCACGCAAGTTCAGCGCGCCGGCAAGCGCCCAATGCTGGCGGCGGACTTCCTGCGCGGGGTGAAGCTCGGCACCGGCGCGACCGTCGGCTAGCGCGATGCCCCGCTACAAGCTCACCCTCGAATATGACGGCACGCCCTTTGTCGGCTGGCAGATGCAGGAGAACGGCGCATCTGTGCAGGGGCGCCTAGCCGAAGCGATCAAGGCTTTCTCCGGCGAGGACACCATCCCGCGCGGCGCCGGGCGCACCGATGCCGGCGTGCATGCGCTGCACCAGGTCGCCCATTTCGACCTCGCCAAGGACTGGGCTTGCGACAAGGTGCGCGATGCGCTGAACGCACAGCTCCGGCCCGATCCCATCAGCGTGCTTGCCTGCGAGTCCGTGCCCGAAGACTTCGAGGCGCGTTTCTCGGCCACCGCGCGCCATTATCTCTACCGCGTCGTCAACCGGCGCTCGCCACTCGCGCTCGACCGCGACCGCGCCTGGCATGTCATCCAGCCGCTCGACGCCGATGTCATGCACGCGGCGGCACAGGTCCTGATCGGGCACCACGACTTCACCACCTTCCGCTCCACCGAGTGCCAGGCGCCTTCGCCGATGAAGACGCTCGACCGTCTCGCCGTCTCGCGCCACGGCGAGGAGGTCAGGATCGAAGCGTCGGCGCGTTCCTTCCTGCACAACCAGGTGCGGTCCATGGTCGGCTCGCTGAAGCTCGTGGGCGACGGCAAATGGACCGCAAATGATCTGCAGCAGGCGCTCGAAGCGCGCGACCGCAGCGCCTGCGGCCCCGTCGCGCCTTCGTGCGGCCTTTACCTCATGAAAGTGGACTACTGACGGCGCTCATGGACACCTCCAACGCCCTGGTTTAGGAGCTTGTTCAAGGGGGAGGCGGCCAACCTGCCATGATCAGACGCATCGCCACGGTCGGCGGGTTGACCCTCGTCTCGCGCG
>Ga0268386_10002556_pt1 | contig 13000 bp, 11 predicted proteins | sample RVTome_15_FD_200260 | JGI IMG/M metagenome (GOLD analysis project Ga0268386, IMG submission 200260) | Soil microbial communities from uranium-contaminated site in the Upper Colorado River Basin, Wyoming, United States - RVT150D86... ...
CTCGAGCGGCTCCGCGACAACACGCCCGAGGACACGATCGTCGCGGCCGGCGTCGGCCAGCACCAGATGTGGACCAGCCAGTATTGGCGCTTCAACCACCCGTACACCTGGGTCAACTCGGGCGGTCTCGGCACCATGGGCTTCTCGGTGCCGGCGGCCATCGGCGCGAAGGTCGGGCGACCCGACCGCACGGTGTGGGCTGTTGACGGCGACGGATGCTTCCAGATGACCGCCCAGGAGCTGGTGACGGCGACCGCGGAGCGCATCCCCATCAAGGTCGCGATCCTCAACAACGCCTACCTGGGCATGGTCCGCCAGTGGCAGGAGATGTTCTACGACGAGCGCTACAGCGAGGTGTACCTGTCGCCGGACCTGCCCGACTACAAGCTGTGGGCCGAGGCCATGGGCTGCGCGGGGATGCGGGTCGAGTCACCCGAGGAGGTCGACGCCGCCATCCAGAAGGCCAACGAGATCGACGACCGGCCGGTCGTGATCGACTTTCGCACCGACAGCCGCGAGAAGGTGTACCCGATGGTGCCGGCCGGCAAGTCCAACGACGACATCATCGTCGACCCGTCGCAGGGCGAAGGAGGCCGCTGAAGTGCGAGTGAAGCGAGCGCTGCAGGCCGGCGGCGCGGGCGCCAACCCGCCCGGCGGCGATGGGTGTGGGGCGCAGCCCTACCGGAGACACTGATGGCTTCCCCGTCGCTGCCCGGCGCCGACTTCCGCCACCACACGCTGGTGGTGCTGGTGGAGAACAAGGCCGGCGTGCTAGCCCGCGTCTCGGGCCTGTTCGCCCGCCGGGGCTACAACATCTACTCGCTGGCGGTGGCGCCCACCGACGACGAGCGCTTCAGCCGCATCACGATCGTCGTCGACGTCGAGTCGGCGTCGCTGGAGCAGATCACCAAGCAACTCTTCAAGCTCATCAACGTCGTGAAGATCTCGGAGCTCGACCCCCGCGACGCGGTCGAGCGCGAGCTGATGCTCGCCACGGTGCGGGCCGACGCCACCGGCCGCAGCCAGGTGATCGAGCTGGTCGGGCTGTTCGACGGCCGCATCGTCGATGTCGGCCACGACGAGCTGACGGTCAGCCTCGACGGCGAGCCCGGCCGCCTCGATGACCTCGAGGACCTGCTGCGCCCGTTCGGCATCGTCGAGCTCCAGCGCACCGGCCGGGTGGCGCTGCCCAAGCTCGAGCACCACGCCCCCAACCTCCGCCCGGTGCACCGCACCGCATGAACCCTGATCCCGACGCCGCTGTCAGACCTCGAGTCCCGCATTGGACCTCGAGTCCGACAGAACGACTTTGATCTCAGAGAGGAACCCCCGATGGCCAACGTGTACTACGAGAAGGATGCCGACCGGTCGCTGATCGCAGACCGCAAGGTGGCGGTGATCGGCTACGGCTCGCAGGGCCACGCCCACGCCCTCAACCTCAAGGATTCGGGCGTCGACGTGCGCGTCGGCCTGCGCGACGGCTCGTCGTCGCAGGCCAAGGCCGAGGCGGCCGGGCTAACCGTCCGATCGATCGCCGACGCGGTGGCCGAGTCCGACGTCGTGATGCTCCTGGGCCCCGATACCGAGCACAAGGCGATCTTCACCGAGCACATCGCCCCCCACCTCGCCGACGGCGACGCGCTGTTCGTGGCCCACGGGTTCAGCGTGCGCTTCGGCCAGGTGGAGGCGCCGGCGGGCGTCGACGTTGCCCTGGTGGCACCCAAGGGTCCGGGCCACCTGGTACGCCGCACCTATACCGAGGGCGGCGGCGTGCCCTGCCTGGTCGCGGTTGCGCAGGATGCCTCCGGCCTCGCCCACGGCCTCGCGTTGGCCTACGCCGACGCCATCGGCGGCGCCCGGGCCGGCGTGCTCGAGACCACGTTCGAGGAGGAGACCGAGACCGACCTGTTCGGCGAGCAGGTGGTGCTGTGCGGCGGGCTCACCGCCCTCGTGCAGGCGGGGTTCGAGACGCTGGTGGAGGCCGGCTACCAGCCCGAGTCCGCCTACTTCGAGTGCCTGCACGAGCTGAAGCTCATCGTCGACCTCATGTACGAGCAGGGGATCGCCGGCATGCGCTACTCGGTGAGCGACACTGCGGAGTACGGGGACCTGACCCGCGGGCCCCGGGTCATCAACGATGCGGTGCGGGCCGAGATGCGCGCCATCCTCGACGAGGTCCAGACCGGCAAGTTCGCCGAGGAGTGGATCGCGGAGTCCGAGTCGGGCCGGCCCAACTTCGCAGCGCTCCGCCAGGCCGGCCGCGACCACCCGATCGAGAACGTGGGGGCCGAGCTCCGGGCGATGATGCCCTGGATCTCCGCCGGCCGGCAGCGGGTCGAGGACGCGTCCGGCGGCGGCTGACCCCTCCGGTTCCGGCGTCTCTCACACCGAGATCTCGGCGTGAGAGACGCCAGAACGGGACGCAGGCTAGGAGCCGGCGCGGAACGCCTCGACCATGCGGGCCCGCCAGGCCCGCAGCTCGGGGTCGTGGGTGTCGTCGGGTGACTTGCCTAGCCGCACCACCAGCAGGTCCAGGGATGGGCAGATCATGAGCGACTGGCCCTCGTAGCCATTGGCCGTGAAGGTCCCGAGGTCGTCGCCGACCGACCACCAGTGGGCGCCGTGCCAGCGGTCGCCCTCCTCGTCGCGGGACCGGGCTCGGCGCCCGTGGTCGACCCAGCCCTCCGGCAGCAGCCGGCGGCCGTCCCACACGCCGTCGCGCAGGTACAGCAACCCGAAGCGCAGGTAGTCCTGGGCGGTCGCGTGCACGAACGACGAGCCCACGAACGTCCCGGCCCCGTCGAGGCGGGCATGGGTCGATCGCATGCCCAGCGGACCGAACAGGCGGTTGCGCAGGAACCGCTCGTACCCGGCGCCGGCCCCGACCGCCCGGGCGACGATGCCCGACACGATGAGGGAGGTGCCCGACGAGTAGTTGAAGACCGAGCCCGGCTCGTGGGCGAGCGGGTGGTCGGCTGCGAAGTGCGCCATGTCGGACTGGGCATCGCCGAACAGCATGCGGATGACGTCCGAGCCTTCGATGTCCTCGTAGTCCTCGGCGAAGTCGAGGCCGTCACGCATCGTGAGCAGGTCGTCGAGGGCGATGGCATGGCGGGGATCGGCCGGGTCGGCCCACTCCGGGACCGGCGCCGGCATGTCGATCGCCAGGCGTCCGTCGCCCACGAGCACGCCCACGGCTGCGTGGAGGATCGACTTCGCCATCGACCACGAAAGCAGCTCGGTGGTGGGGCGGACCAGCTCGTTGGGGCGGTCCCAGTGGTCGAGCTCGCCGCCGTAGCGCTCGGCGAGCAGCACCCCGCCCTGGACGACGGCGACGGCATAGGTGGTGCCGAATCGGGACGTGTCGCCCGTGATCTCGTCGAGCAGCGCCGACATCCGACCGGCCGTGGCGGCCGGGGGATCGGCGGTGGGCCAGGCGTCAGTCGGCCAGGGCACACCGGCGGGTTGCGGGGGGAGCGGGACCAGGGAACCCAGTCTGGGGGCGGGCTTCGGCATGAGGCCTGTGTCCTAGCACCTCCGCTACGGTCGAGCCGTGATCGCGGGCTCGCGCCGTCCGGCGACGGCCGCAGCCGTGCTGCTGTTGGCGGTTGCGTGCTCGGCCGACGACGGCCCCACCGCGCAGCCGGAGGCCACGGTGAGCAGCGGCGACGACACGACGACCGAGACCGCGCCTGCCACGACGACGACCACCCGGGCTCCGACGGCCGCGGTTCAGGAGTACGACGTGCCGGCCGGCTCCCGCCCCCACGACGTGGCGGTCGACGAGGACGGGACGGTCTGGTACACGGCCCAGGGGTCGGGGAGGCTCGGTCGCCTCGATCCGGCGACCGGCGCCGTCGAGGAGGTCGGCCTGGGACCGGGGTCGCGACCCCACGGCGTCATCATTGGTCCCGACGACGCGCCGTGGATCACCGACGGCGGCTTGAACGCGATCGTGCGGGTCGACCCGTCGACGGCGGAGGTCGTCACGTTCCCGCTCCCGTCCGGCGATGCCGGCGGCGACGCCAACCTCAACACGGCCGTCTTCGACCCCGATGGCACCCTCTGGTTCACGGGACAGGCCGGCGTCTACGGCCGCCTCACCCGGGGCGGCGACCGAGTCGAGGTGTTCGAAGCGCCCCGCGGGGAGGGGCCGTACGGGATCGCGGTGACGCCCGGGGGCGACGTGTACTACGCCTCACTGGCGGGGAGTCACCTGGCCCGGATCGACCGTGCCACCGGCCAGGCCACGGTCCTGGAGCCGCCGACGGCCGATCAGGGCACGCGCCGCGTCTGGTCCGACGGCCGTGGTCGCCTGTGGACCAGCCAATGGAACGCCGGTCAGGTGGCCGTGTACGACCAGGCTCGGGACGGCTGGCAGGAATGGCGGCTTCCCGGGGACGGCCCGCAGGCGTACGCGGTCTACGTCGACGACCGAGACCAGGTGTGGCTGAGCGACTTCGGCGCCAACGCCCTGGTGCGGTTCGACCCGGCGACCGAGGAGTTCTCGTCCCATCCGCTGCCCACCAACCCGGCTGAGGTTCGCCAGATACACGGACGGCCGGGTGAGGTGTGGGGTGCCGAGTCGGCTGCGGACAAGCTGGTCGTGATCCGCATCGACCAATAAGGGCCTGAGCGGATAAGCACGTCCTCGTGCCTAACGGTGGTCAGCGCTGCCGGGGACCCGAGCTGTTGAGCTGGTGGTCGACCGCCAAATTCCCCCGAGTAGACTGCACGAACGGCCCTATCCGCTCGGCTCCTAAGAGCCTGCGCGGACCGGCACGTCCTCGTGCCTAACGGTGGTCAGCGCTCCAGTGAGGCCCAGCTGTGAGCTGCGACCCGGCAGCAAATGCCCACGCGGGGTGCCCGTCGAGCGCCCTATCCGCTGGGCCTCTGAGTATCACATCGTCTCGACGAAGCTGACGTCGCCCTCGCCCCGCAGCACGTTCTTGAGCAGCTTGCCCGAGGCGTTTCGGGGCAGCGGTTCGGTGCGCAGCTCTACGTGGGCGGGCACCTTGAAGTCGGCCAGCTCGGCGGCGACCCAGCGGCGCACGTCGTCGGCGGTCAGCGACTCGCCCGCCGGGGCCCGCGACTCCACCTGCACGACGGCCTTGACCTCCTCGCCCAGTTCGGCGTGGGGCACGCCGATGACGGCAGCGTCGGCGATCGCCGGGTGTTCGACCAGCCGGTTCTCGATCTCGACGCAATAGATGTTCTCGCCGCCACGGATGATCATGTCTTTCTTGCGGTCGGTGATGGTGAGGTAGCCCTCGTCGTCGAGGTGGCCGATGTCGCCGGTGTGGAGGAACCCGTCGACGTCAATGGCCTCGGCGGTGGCCTCGGGCTTGGCCCAGTAGCCCTTCATGAGGACGGGGCCCCGGACACACACCTCGCCGGTCTCGCCCACGCCCAACACCCGACCGCCGGGGTCCATGATGCGCAGCTCCACGGTCGGCACCGGCGGTCCCACCGAGTGTGGCTTCCGCTTGGCGTCTTCACCACTGATGACCGTCGCCACCGACGATGTCTCGGTGAGGCCATAGGCGTTGGACGTCGATCGCACGTTGGGGAACGTCTCCGCCACCTTGCGTTGCAGCTCGTCGGCCGACGGCGAGCCGCCGAACGCCACCGTTGCGACGCTGGACGTGTCGTAGTCGTGGCGGGCGGGGTGCTCGCAGACCCGCCACACCATCGTGGGCACCGTGGCCCAGACCGTGACCCCGTGATCGGCGATGAGCCGCAGCACCTGGACGGGATCGAACCGCCCCTCGGGGATCACGAGCCGGACCCCCGCCAGCAGGCCGACGACCAGGTTGGAGTGGCAGCCGGAGACGTGGAACAGCGGCGAGGTCAGCAGCGACACCGTGGGCCCGGCGCTCGACGCCAGCGCCGACCCGGCCTCGGGGTTGGCCATGCCCGCCGCCAGCGTGGAGAACAGCGTGTTCTGCAGGTTGGCGATCATCGACCGGTGCGTCGAGATGGCGCCCTTCGACTTCCCCGTGGTGCCCGACGTGTAGAAGATGACCGCCGCGTCGTCCTCGGCGATGGGCGTGTCCGGGAACCGGTCGGTGGGCTCCACACCCAGCTCGTCGAACCGTTGCAGCTTCACGCCCGACGCCGCCGCGGCGGGGAAGTCGTCGGGGCCGGCGTCGATCAGGATCACGTGGGTGAGGTCGGGCGCCTCGCCCAGCCGATCGGCGACACGGTCGAAGCGCTTGGCGTCGGCGACCAGCACCTTGGCTCCCGAGTCCTGCAGGCCGTACAGGATCTCGTCGGCCTTCCACCAGCCGTTGAGACCCACCAGGATGGCGTCGCTCGAGACCGTGGCCCAGAACGTGAGGCACCACTCCGGGTTGTTCTGGCTGAGGACCGCCACCCGGTCGCCGGGCCCGATGCCGCACCGGTCGGCCAGGGCGCGAGCCAGCCCGTTGGCCTGCTCGACGAAGCTGCGGAAGCCGTAGGTGCGGTCGCCGTACACCAGGAAGGTGTCGTCGCCCCGTCCGATGGCGGCCTCGGGGATCGCCCGCAGCGACATCATGCGACTCTTGTAGACCTGCAGAGGACGCCCGAGGACCTCCTCGGTGACGACCTCGAACGCTCCTCCGGGCCCCGTGAGCTGGGCTCGGACCTCGGCCAGGGTCGGCATCCTCAGCCCCCTCGAAGCTGGCGGTGATCGTCCGGCGAGCCTAACTGCCGATGGGGTTAGGCTGGCCAGCGACCCCGGCTGGGGTTTCATCACCCGATCGTCCCGGGAGGGGAACGGCTGTGATCGTCGTCTCCGCTGCGCTGAAGGGCGGCGTGGGCAAGACCACCACGTCCGTGTACCTGGCCGCCCTGGCGGCGGCCTCCAACCGTCGCGGCATTGCGCTCGTGGACGCCGACCCGCAGGCCAGCGCCGCCGAATGGGTCGAGGAAGCGACCGATCAGCGCCTGCAGCGGCTCGACGTCGTGGAGGCGCCCACCGAGCGCCTGCTGGCCAAGGCTCTCGACAAGATCGGGCCCGACGACGTCGCGATCGTCGACACGCCGCCGGGCAACGAGAAGCTGACCGGCAAGGCGGTGGACCGCGCTTCGGTCGTGGTCGTGCCGACACGGGTCGGGGGGATCGAGCCGGACCGGGCGCAGGCCGTGCTCGACATGGTGGCCGAGAGAACCCCGGCGGGCCTGGTGATCTGCTCGGCGCGCACGTTCACGCGCGATTACCAGGAAGCGCTGGCCGATTGGGACGAGGCCGGCGCGCGGATCTGGGGCACGGTGCCCGAACGGGTGGCGATCGCGGCCGGCCCGGAGCGGTGGCTGGCGTTCGACGGCATCGAGGCCTACCGGGACGTCTGGCGGAAGGTGCAGCGGGCCGCCCGGTAGTGCCCCCCGGCGCTAGTGCCGTGACCACAAACGTTTGCGCCCACCACGCCGGCCAGCATCGCCGCTCGCGGCGTCCTCCTCCTCGAAAGTGCTGGCGACTTCCTTCGTCGTGCGTCCTTGCGAGCGACGATCCTGACTCGGCGTGGACGGGCGAACGTTCATGGTCACGGCACTAGCGGAACGCCGGCGCCACCTCGTCGATGATCCGGTCCATTCGCTCGAGCTTGGCTGTGCCCTGGCCGAGCGACCGGTCAGGCACGATGAGCTCGTCGAGGCCCGCCTGGGCGTAGGCGGCGACCACGTCACGAAGCCGCTCGACGGTTCCGCCGATCGCGGGCATCGGCGATCGCTCGACCAGCCGCTCTATCTTGGCGATCGCCTCGGTGTCCGCCCCGTCGTCGGCGATGAAGACGAGCGCCTGCGCGGTCCGGGCGATGGCGTCCGGTTCGCGCCCCAGCCGTTCGCACGCGCGGGTCAGGGCCGCCGAGCGCTCGGCGATGTGATCGGGCTGCCCCCAGGTGTTCCACGCGTCGGCCCAGCGGGCGGCGATGCCTAGCATCCGGTCGCCGCCCCCGCCCACCAGGATCGGCAACGGTTCCTGGAGGGGCTTGGGCTCGCACAGGGCCTCGGTCACCGCGTAGTAGCGGCCTTTGAACGCGGCGCGCTCGGTCCGCAGTAGGCCGTGGATGACCTCGATCGCCTCGGCGAAGCGGTCGATACGGGGGCCGATCGGGGGCAGCTCGATGCCGTAGGCGGCGTGCTCGTTCTCCTGCCATCCGGCGCCGATGCCGAGCGTGAACCTGCCGCCGCTCACGTGGTCGACGGTGACCGCCATGTTGGCCACCACCGCAGGGTGGCGATAGGTGTTGCCGAGGACCAGGGTGCCGATCCGCACCCGGGGCACCGCGGCCGCCAGCGCTGCCACCAGGGACCCGGCCTCGAGCGTCGGGGTCTCGAGGGGGAAGGGACCGTCGGCGTTGGGCATGAAGTGGTCGGCGATCCACGCGCCGTCCCACCCCGTGGCCTCGGCGTAGCTGGCAGTGGCCAGGATCTCGCCCCACGGTTGGTTGGCCGACGGCCAGATCGAAAAGCGCATGCGCACCAGAATGCCCCGGGAGGCGCGGCCGGGAGGTGTCACGACGTGTCACGGCACCGACGTACGGTTGCCCGTGCGCACTGCTGTCAGCCTCCCGCCGTTCACCGACGCCGCCACCCTTGTCGCCATGGCCGTCCAGGCCGAGCGGGCGGGGTGGGATGGCGTGTTCCTGTGGGACCACGTCGTGTTCCAGCGACGCTCGCGGCTCGACGTCCACGACCCTTGGGTGCTGCTGGGGGCCGTGGCGCAGGCCACCGAGAGGGTGCGGCTCGGCACGCTGGTCACGCCGCTCGCCCGGCGCCGCCCCTGGATGGTGGCCAAACACCTGGCCACGCTGGACCACCTGAGCGGAGGGCGAGCGGTGCTCGGTGTGGGCATCGGCGAGCCGTCGGACGACGACTTCGCCGCCTTCGGCGAGCCCTCCGACCAGCGCCACCGGGCGGGCATGCTCGACGAGGCGCTGACGGTCCTCGACGGGCTGCTGTGCGGGGCGGTCGTCCACGAGGGGGAGCACTACCGGATCGACAGCGAGCTGCTGCCCCGACCGGTCCAGCGACCCCGGCCACCGATATGGGTGGCGGCGGTGGCTCCCCATCGCCGCCCCCTCGCCCGGGCGGTGCGGTGGGACGGGGTCGTGCCCCTGGCCGGGTTCGAGCCGCCCACCCCCGACCGGTTGGCCGGCTACCTCGCCGGGGTCGAGGCCCCGCCCGGCTGGGAGGTGGTGGCCACCTGGGCGCCGGGCGTTCCGGCCGCCGAGTACTCCGGTGCCGGCGCCACCTGGCTGGTCGAGGGTTGTTGGCCCGAGGGCGACTGGGTCGCCGAGCTCCGCCGCCGTATCGCCGCCGGGCCGTGAGGCAATGACGAACGCCAAGCCGAGGGCGAGGCGAAGAGGAACGGTTTCCCTTCGCCATTGCCTCGCGCGCGGACCTACGTTCGCTATTGCCTCGGGCAATGCCTCACGCCAGCCGCTCGACCACGTAGTCGATGCAGTGCGTGAGCGCCTCGATGTCGTCGGGCTCGATGGCCGGGAACATGGCGATCCGCAGCTGGTTGCGCCCCAGCTTGCGATAGCTCTCGGTATCGACGATGAGGTTCTGGCGCAGCACCGCGCTCACCGTGGCGGCAGGTAGGTCGTCGTCGAGGTCGATGGTGGCCACCACGTGGCTGCGGATCGCGGGGTCGGCCACGAACGGCGTGGCGTAGTCCCGCGACTCGGCCCAGCCGTAGAGGATCTCCGCCGACCGGTCGCAGCGTCCGGCGGCGAAGGGCAGGCCACCGTTGTGCAGCACCCATTCGATCTGCTGCACGGCCAGGAAGATCGTCGCCAAGGCGGGCGTGTTGTAGGTCTGGTCCTTGCGGCTGTTGTCCAAGGCGATGCCGAGATCGAGGAATGCCGGTGCCCAGCGGTCGCCGGCCGAGATGCGTTCGATCCGCTCGACGGCGGCCGGCGACAAGGCGGCGAGCCACAGGCCGCCGTCCGAGGCGAGCGCCTTCTGGGGGGCGAAGTAGTAGGCGTCCACCTGTGGGGCGTCGAACCGCAGCCCTCCCGCGGCCGACGTGGCGTCCACCAGCACGAGGCCTTCGGCGCCCTCCGGCCGCACCGGCGCCAGGGCCACGCCCGTCGACGTCTCGTTGTGGGTGAAGCAGTACGCGTCGACATCGGGGTTGGCCTTGGGGGTGGGGACCGTGCCGGGAGCGGACTCGATGATCTCGGGGTCGCCGAGGTGCGGTGCGGCGGCGGCACAGGCGGCGAACTTGGAGGAGAACTCCCCGAAGCTCAGGTGCTGGCTGCGCTGGTCGATCAGGCCGAAGGTGGCCGCGTCCCAGAAGGCGGTGGTGCCGCCGTTGCCGAGGGCGACCTCGTAGCCATCGGGCAGCGACAGCAGCTCGGCGATGCCGTTGCGCAGCGCGGCCACCATGAAGCGCACAGTTCCCTGCCGGTGGCTGGTGCCGAGGTAGGTGGTGCCGCTGGCCGCCAGGGACTCGACCTCCTCCGGGCGCACCTTGGACGGGCCCGACCCGAACCGGCCGTCGCGAGGGAGCAGCTCGGCGGGGATGCTCATGTCCGGGGTGGACTCGCTCATGACGTGCCACTATCGCGGCGGTCCGAGACAAGGAGCCAACGCGTTGTCGTCCATGCCTTCCACGAGCCGCATTTCCTCCCGGGTCGCCGCCATCACCGAGTCGGCCACGCTCGCAGTCGACGCCAAGGCCAAGGCGCTCAAGGCCGCGGGCGAGCCGGTCATCGGCTTCGGCGCCGGCGAGCCCGACTTCCCGACGCCCGCCCACATCGTCGAGGCGGCCGCCCAGGCGTGCCGCAACCCCCGCAACCACAAGTACACCCCGGCGGCGGGGCTGCCCGAGCTGCGCGAGGCCATAGCCGCCAAGACCAAGCGTGACTCCGGTTACGACGTGCAGGGCGCACAGGTGCTCGTCACCAACGGCGGCAAGCACGCGGTGTACAACACCTTCGCAACCCTGCTCGATGCCGGCGACGAGGTGCTGCTGCCGGCCCCGTTCTGGACCACCTACCCCGAGCCCATCCGCCTGGCCGGGGGTGTGCCGGTGGTGTTGCCCACCGACGAGGCGACCGGGTTCCGGGTCTCGCTCGACCAGCTCGACGCGGCCGTCACCGACCGCACCAAGGCGCTCATGTTCGTGTCACCGTCCAACCCCACCGGCGTCGTCTATCCACCCGCCGAGGTCGAGGCCATCGGCCGCTGGGCCGTCGACCGCGGCATCTGGGTCGTTACCGACGAGATCTACGAGCACCTGACCTACGGCGATCACCTGTTCGCGTCGATGCCCACCCTGGTGCCCGAACTGGCCGAGCGGTGCGTCGTGGTCAACGGTGTCGCCAAGACCTACGCCATGACCGGCTGGCGCGTGGGCTGGATGGTCGGCCCGCTCGACGTGATCAAGGCGGCCGCCAACCTGCAGTCCCACGCCACCTCCAACGTCGCCAACGTGTCCCAGGTGGCGGCACTGGCGGCCGTGGGCGGCGACCTCGACGCCGTCGCCGAGATGCGCACGGCCTTCGAACGCCGCGGACGCGCCATGCACCGGCTGCTGTCTAGCATTCCCGACGTCCACGTCCTCGAACCCCAGGGGGCGTTCTACGCCTTCCCCAACCTGTCGGCCTACGTCGGTCGCAGCATCCGGGGACACGTGCCCGGCAACACCGTCGAGCTGTGCGAGGTGCTGCTCGACCACGCCAACGTGGCGGTGGTGCCCGGCGAGGCCTTCGACGCCCCCGGCTACGCCCGCCTGTCGTTCGCCCTCGGCGACGACGACCTGGGCGAGGGTTGCCGGCGCATCGGCGACCTGTTCGCGGGCGCCCACTGACACTCTCGGCGCGGGGATGGGTGGCTTCGGCCACCGATCCTGCGGCAAGAATCGGGCCCATGACGACATTCGGCTCGTGGACCACCCCGATCACGTCGGAGCTCGTCGTCCGGGCGGCGGCGGTGCTCGGCGCCGTCGCGGTCGACGGCGACAGCGTCTGGTGGTCGGAGCTCCGTCCCGAGGAGGGGGGCCGCACCCAGGTCGTCCACAGGCGCGGCGACGGGCCGGCCGTCGACCTGCTGCCCGCCGGGTTCAATGCTCGCACGGCCGCCCACGAGTACGGCGGGGGCGCGTGGTGGGTGCGGGGACACAGCCTCTGGTTCGCCAACTGGGAGGACCAGCGGCTGTACCGGCTCACCGGCCGGGCCATGCCCGTCCCCGTGACTCCCGAGCCCGAGGCGCCGCGGGGCGACCGGTGGGCCGACGGCGAGTTGGATGCGTCGGGTCGGTGGCTGATGGTCGTCCGCGAGCACCATCCACTGGGGGCGAGCCCCGCCGAGGTGGTCAACGAGATCGTGGTGCTCGACGACAGCGGCGAGCTCGAGCCCCGGGCGCTGGTCAGTGGGCCCGACTTCGTCTCCAACCCCCGGCTCTCGCCCGACGGAGGCTGGCTGTGCTGGCTGCAGTGGAACCACCCCGACATGCCCTGGGACGGCACCGAGCTGATGGTGGCGCAGGTCGAGTGGGGCGCGGGCGGCCCGCAGCTCGGCAACCCGATCGTGGTCGCCGGCCGGCCCCACCGCGCGCCCGGTGGCGAGGGCGACGGCGAGTCGGTGTTCCAGCCCCGCTGGCACCCGGATGGGTCACTGTGGTTCGTGTCCGATCGCACCGGCTGGGGCAACCTCTACCGCTGGGTGCCGGAGGAGGGCGGCGGGGAGGTCGAGCCCCGAGTGCAGATGGAGGCCGAGATCGGCGTTCCGCAATGGGTGTTCGGCCAGTCGCGCTACGCGTTCCTCGACGATGGGAGGGTCGTTTTCGCCTACCAGCGCGACGGGCTCGATCACCTGGGGGTCGAATCGCCCGACGGACCTGAGGCGGCGCCGGCAGGCGACGCCGGGGCCCGAGCAGCTCGCAGCGAAGCTGCAAGAGCGGGGAGCACGGCGCGCCCGGCCGGCGACCTCGACGTGCCCTACACAGCGATCGCCTCGCTGGAGGCGGCAGGGGACGGCGCGGCGTTCATCGGCGCCTCGGCGGTCG
>Ga0268386_10002557_pt1 | contig 13000 bp, 10 predicted proteins | sample RVTome_15_FD_200260 | JGI IMG/M metagenome (GOLD analysis project Ga0268386, IMG submission 200260) | Soil microbial communities from uranium-contaminated site in the Upper Colorado River Basin, Wyoming, United States - RVT150D86... ...
GGCAACCAGCTCCCTCAAGATATCAACGAACCGCTCGGGCCGGCCGTCTGCCGAGCGCCGTTCCACGATAACGTTTTTGCCCTCGATCCAGCCCAAGGCGCGAAGCGCCCGAAGGAGCTCACGTGTATAGGGATGAACGGGTTCCGGCCCAACCATCTCCGAGACGGGCGTGGTCGTGTTGATGTACGCGACACGGTACATCTTCCCCGATTGCTGCCCCTCGACGGCCCGCGACGGGGCGAGCGCACCAGCCAACGAGGTCAGCAGGAACGGCGGCGGTCCATGCCGGGATGGTGGGGCGGGTGAGCGTGAAGGTCAACCAGATCTGCTTGACCCAGACCATTCGAGTGGCAATGTGAACTCATCAACAGCGCCTCGCCTGACGAGCTGAAGGCGAAAGTTCCGAAGTAGACAAGGAGTTAAATGATGCTCGGCTTTTTGTTAGGTGCCGTTGCAGGAGCGGTCGCGGCGACGTATTGGCGTGCTGACGTGAGCCGGTTTGGGACGGAGCGGGTAGCCGACCTTCGGTCCCAGGCGGCCGACAAACTGGAGGCTGCCGAACATGCCATCGTCCAGGCGCTCGACAACGCGTCGACCAGGGCGGTTTCGTATTTGCGCGGAGCGCAGAAGCCAGCACGAGAGAAGACGGATCGCCTACGCCAGACCGAATGACCAAGTCTGATCAAGTCTTCGGCAGGAGCGCGGCGCGGAGACGACGGCCGCGAGCGGTCTAGGTCCACCAGCCCTCCCGGGCGATCTGTCGCCGCATCTCCAGCGCGCGCCGGAGCACGGGCTTCACCTCCGGCCACGCCTCGTGGCCCCAGGTGGTCGATGTGATGGAGCGGATCAGCAGCAGCACGCGGACCCAGGGGAGGAGAAACGGAAGTTCATTCAATGACCTGATCCGCCCGCGCCAGCAGCGACGGCGGGATCGTGAGGCCGAGGGCCTTGGCGGTCTTGAGGTTGATGACGAACTCTACCTTACTCGGCTGCTCGACGGGAAGCTCAGCGGGCTTGCTTCCCTTCAAGATCTTGTCCACGAACACGGCGAGCCGCTTCGCGGTTTCGAGCCTGTTCGGTCCGTAGGCCATGAGACCGCCGGCCTCGACGTACTCACGCCATCCGAACACGCTCGGCAGGTGGTGCTTCACCGCGAACTCCGCCAGCTGCTGGCGATGCGTCATTGTCACGCCCTCCGGGAAGGCGAGGAGGGCGTTGGCATTGTCCTTGACGATGGCGTCGAATGCCGCGTGGAAGTCCGCCGTCGCCCTGACCTGATGATACTGGAGCGCGACGCCGACAGCTCGTGCGGCCTGCCGCGTTTCGCTCAGCTCTCGCTGCTCGCCCGGATGCGCCGGGTTGGCCAAGACAGCGACACGCGACACCCCAGGCGCGGCCTCCTTCAGAAGCTCCAAGCGCTTGCCCACGAGCTCGAAAGCGAGCCAGGTGATGCCCGTCATGTTCCCGCCGGGGCGCCCGAGGCTCTTGACGAACCCGGCCTCGAGCGGGTCGCCGCTGTACGAGAACACGACTGGAACAGTGTCCGTGGTTCTGTTGGCGGCGGCAGTCGCCGCCCCCGGCGTCACGATGACCTCGACGTTCAGCCGAACCAGCTCGGCGGCCAACTCGTCCAGCCGGGCCCGACTTCCTCCGAGTCGATGCTCGATGACGACGTTCCGGCCCTCCACGTAGCCCAGGCCGCGAAGACCTGTCCGCAGGACCTCATAGAAAGCCCCAGGGAATCCGCTGACATCCGCCTGGAGGTAACCGATCCGTCGGACCTGTGGTGGCCGCTGCGCCGCGACGGCGACCGGCGCGGCGAGCGCACCGGCCAGCGCGGTCAGCAGGAAGCGGCGGCGGTCCATCACTCGATCACCTGATCCGCCCGAGCCAACAGCGACGGCGGGATCGTGAGGCCGAGGGCCTTGGCTGTCTTGAGGTTGATGACGAGCTCGAACTCGGTGGGCTGCTCGACTGGGAGGTCTGCTGGCTTGGCGCCCCTGAGAATCCGGTCGACGTACTCCGCGGCTCTTCGCCCTGCCGCAGCGTCGTCGGGCGCATACGACAACAGGGCGCCCTGCTGCACCGAGTCCTTGCGGTAGCCGACCAGAGGCAGGCGCCTTTCAGAACACAGACGGATTAGCAGAGACGTGAACCTGATGTGGAGATTCACCGACGCCGACAGGGCGGCATCAACGTCGCCCTGCTTGATCGACCCGAAAAGGCGCTCAAGATCCGCGGCACCCCTGGCCTCCCGCTCCACCAGCTGCAACGGCTTCATGCTCTCGGCCGCCGAACGCAGCTCGGCGAGCTGCTGCGCGGATACTGCATCTTGAGGATCGCTCACGACGAGCGCCCGCCTGAGCCTCGGAACGATCTCTCTCAGGAACTCCAGATGCTTCCCTGGCGACACCGAGAAGAATACGAATCCAGTGACGTTGCCTCCTGGTCGGGCCAGTGTGTTCACGAACCGCTCGGCCACGGGATCGGTCGAATGGACCATCACGATGGGTGTCTCCGACGTAGCTGCTCTCGCCGCCCGAATGGTGGGATTTCCAAAGGCGACGATCACATCGACGCGATCGCGTACGAACGCCCGTGCTGTCTCCCGGGCGGCCTCCTCATCGGCCAGGTTGCGAAAGTAGACAAGGATGCTCTTGCCTTCCTCGTAGCCCAGCGCGGCCAGGCCCGCCCTTAGCATGCTAAGGCCGGGAGGCGCATGATCACCGAGGTGAAACACGCCGATCCGGAACACCTTCCTGGGCTGCTGCGCCCCAGCGGCGCGCGGCGTGGCGAGGGCACCGGCCAGCGAGGTCAGCAGGAAGTCGCGGCGGTCCATCACTCGATGACCTGGTCCGCCCGCGCTTGCAGCGACGGCGGGATCGTGAGGCCGAGCGCCTTGGCGGTCCGCTGATTGAGGGTCAGGTAAAATCGCATCGGCTGTTCCACCGGCAGATCGGCCGGCTTCGTGCCCTTGAGGATGCGGTCCACGAAGTGCGGCAGCCGTCGCATGTCGTCGACGAGCCTCGGCCCGTACGACATGAGGACGCCGGCCTCGGCCACTTCGCCGAACGGGATGATGGCGGGCAGCCGGTGGTCGAGAGCCAGCCGAGCCACCCGCACGCGCTCGGAAAACATTATGCCTTGACCCAGGATCAGCAGCGCATCGACCTTGTCACCGGCCACTGTCGTGAACGAACGGTCGAGGTCGTCGGGCGACCGCACCTCCACAAACCGTAGCGTCACCGCAAGGCTGTGCGCGGTAGATTCAAGGTCGGCGCGAAAGATAAGGTGCTGCGCGATGATCGAGTTGATGAAGACGGCGACGCGCGAGGCCGCTGGAACAACCTCCTTGAGAAGCTCCAGCAGCTTGGCGGCGGTCCACGTCCCGAGACCGCCGGTTCCCGTGAGGTTGGCGCCGGGACGCGCTAGATTCGCCACCAGACCCGAGCCGATGGGATCGCCGACGTAGAAGAACACGATCGGTGTGATCGATGTGGTCTGCCTGGCCGCGGCCGCCGGCGCCGTGCCCTCGGTAATAATCAAATCGACCTTGCGCCGCATCAGCTCGGCCACGAGATCGGCAAAGCGTTCGACGCGGCCCTCCGAGTACAGGGGCTCGACGGTGAAGTTGCGGCCCTCGACCCAACCTCGCTCCTGCATCCCGCCGATGAACGCGGCCCACAGTGGTGATCCGGCGTACGGTGAGCCGCTTAGCCAGCCGATCCGATAGACCTTCCCCGCCTGCTGCGCCCCAGCGGCGAGCGGCGCGGCGAGGGCGCCAGCCATCGAGGTCAGCAGGAAGCGGCGGCGGTCCATCATTCGATTATCTGATCCGCCCGCGCCAGCAGTAACGGCGGGATCTTGAGGCCGAGCGCCTTCGCCGTCTTCAAGTTGATCACCAGTTCGAACTTGATCGGCTGCTCTACGGGGAGGTCCGCGGGCTTCGCGCCCCTGAGGATCCTGTGAACGTAAGCGGCGGCCCGTCGGAACAGGTCGGGGATGCTCGGCCCGTATGCCATCAGGCTTCCAGCCTCAGCGAACTCTCTCCAGGCTGAAATCGTTGGAAGTCCGGCGCGTTCAGCCGATTCCACCACTTGTCTGCGATGACTCATAAACAGAGGATCCTGCAGAACAATGAGAGCGGCTGTCCGATCCTTCCGCAGCCCAGCAACCCCCGGTTCGAGATCGTGGAGGCTGCCCACCTCGACAACGTGAAGTCTCAGCTGCAAGGCGTGGGCCGCCGCACGCAGTTCTTGCATCTGAGGCACGGAAGCGGGATTGGCAGGGTTCGAAAGGACGGCCACATGCGAGAGCCCGGGGATGAGTTCCGTGGCTAGCTGCAGACGTTTTGCACTTACGTCTGGCGAGGCGAGGGACAGCCCAGTGACGTTCCCACCGGGTCGCGCCAGGTTCATGACGAGACGTGTGGCGACGGGATCGGCAGCAGCGGCGAAGACGATGGGTATCGTGCTTGTGGCGTTCTTCACTGCCACGGTTGCCGGCGTGCTTCCGCCAGTCACAATGACGTCAACCTTGAGGCGAACCAGTTCCGCCGCCAGGCTCGCCAGACGATCGTCCCGACCCTCGGATGATCGATGCTCGATGATGACGTCTTCGCCCTCCACGTGGCCGAGATCTCTCAGGCCTTGTCGGAATGCGTCGAGTCGGGACAAAGCAGCTTGGGAAGCTGCGAACGGTGAAAGATAGCCGATGCGCCATATCCTCCCAGGCTGCTGCCCCTCAGCGGCACACGGCGCGGCGAGGGCACCCGCCAGCGAGGTCAGCAGGAAGCGGCGGCGGTCCATCATTCGATCACCTGATCCGCCCGCGCCAGCAGCGAGGGCGGGATCGTGAGGCCGAGGGCCTTGGCGGTCTTGAGGTTGATGGCTAGCTCGAATTTCGTCGGCTGCTCGACTGGGAGATCGGCGGGCTTCATGCCCTTCAGAATCTTGTCCACGAAATACGCCGCCCGGCGCAGCGTGTCCCGGATGTTCGGCCCGTAGGACATCAGCCCGCCCGATTCCACAAACTCCCGGAGCCCATACATTGTCGGCAAGCGATGCTGTTCCGCGAGTGCTACCACGCGCGTACGGTGGATCGTGAAGACCGCCTCGCGTAATACAAGGAGCGCACCAGCCGCTTGTCGCGCAGCGGTCGTGAAGGCCCTATCCAGCTCGGTGGCGTCGTGGACTTCCAACGGTACGATCGTGGTTCCCCACATCCTGGACAGTCCATTGAGTCGCTTGAACGTCGCGCTCCACACCGGATTGGCGGGAATGAAGAGAACCCCGATTCGAGACACGGTGGGGACGGCTTCCCTTAGAAGAGTGAGCGCTTTAGGATCTACCTCCTCCGTGAGGATGGCGAGTCCTGTCACGTTGCCGCCCGGTCGAGCAAGGCTCCCGATCAGCCCTGTCTGCACGGGGTCGCCCGTCATCATCACGATCGGGATCGTAGGCGTCGCGGCCTTCGCAGCGAGAGCCTGTGGAGTGCCCCACGTGACGATGACATCGATATCGAGCCCCGCCAGTTCGCTGAACACGGAGGCGAGTTCTGGTGGCTTCGTTGCGACGCGGGCGTCGATACGGATGTTGCGGCCGTCCAGGTAGCCAAGCTCTCGTAGACCGGCACGGAATGCTTCGGCACCGGGATGTCCAGCAACGGGCTGCACGAGTCCTATCGTCGGGATTTTTCCCGCCGGCTGCGCCCCGACGGCGAGCGGTGCAGCGAGGACCCCGGCCAGCGAGGTCAGCAGGAAGCGGCGGCGGTCCATCACCCGAGCTCCGCCATCTCCGCCTCCGCCTGCTCCAGCCAGTACGTCATGTCCATCTCGCGGTACATCGTCGTCGCGGTGGCCAGATGCTCCCGGGCCTGCTCGCGCTTGTCCGTGCGGTGGTAGAGCTTGCCGAGGCCGAGGTGGCAGTGGGCGACGAGGGGGCGCATGCCGCGGGGCTCGGCGAGGGCCAGCGCCTCGCGGTAGTGGGCCTCGCCGCGCTCGGCATCGAACCGGTCCGGATGGGTCGCGATGTCGCCGAGCAGATGCTGAGCGTGAGCCGCGTACCCTGGGTGATGCGGAGAGTATTCAACCGCGCGGTCGGCCAGACGCTGCGCCTCGTCGGGGCGGCCGAGCAGCAGACAGGCGCGACCCAGCGAGTGATAGGCCCAGCCGAGAGCACCGATTATTCCCCTCGCCGCGCTCCGGTCGGCGAGTTGCTCGCCCTCCCGGAGCCGCTTCAGCGCCTCGCTCGTCTCTCCGAGCTGCGCCAGGACCCAGGCGGAGGAGGCGATCGCGGAATGAAGCATGATGACGATGTTCCCCGTCTGGGCCATCGCGAGCCAATGCTCGATCAGAGAGCGCGCCCTCGCCCAGTCGCCCGTGATGAGGCGGAACACGGACGCGGCTTGGTGGGCCAAGCCGATGGTGAACGGATGATGCGTCGGCTCGGCGAGCCGGATCGCCTCGGCTTCTCGCTCGGCAGCCTCAGCGAACCTGCCGAGCTGGGCAAGGCTCATGACGAGGTAGAAACGATCGTAGACCGATGCCGGTGCAGGGCGCCCGAAATGCTTGTAGACCCAATCGGGGGGCAACGTCGCGAGGTTGTCAGTGGCAAGCTCGACCACCCGCTCGTACTCGCCCCTGGGGTGATGCACCTGCGCAAGATAGCTCGTGGTGAGGATGCGGAGCTCGAGGTCTCCCAGCACCCGCGCGATTATCAGTGCCCGGGTTCCGGACGCGAGCGCCTCGTCCAACTCACCGAGCAGTGCATGGACGTTCATCATGAACGCGCAGACTCGGCCGCGGCGGCGATCATCGTTTAACCGCTCGGCGAGGGTTTCGGCCTCACGGAGGCGCTCGAGCAACCCCCGTCCTTCACCGAGCAGGTTCAGAACCGGCCGCAGCTCGAGGCGGATCTCGAAGCCCTGCTTCAGCGTGGACGGGCTCTCCGGCAGCGTCTCTAGCAGGCCCAGCGCCTGCTCGAACCACATCCGGGCGTCTGGGAGCGCCGACAGCGCGGCCGCCTTGCCTCCGGCCTGGCGCAGATAGTGCACCGCCTTCTCGCGCAGTTCGCCCCGGACGGCGTGATGGGTGAGCCGATCGATCTCCCCGTCGAGGCGATCTCGGTGCAGCGTCTCGATCGCTTCGACGATCCCCGCGTGAAGCTCGCGGCGACGCTCATAGAGCAGCCCGCCGTACGTGACCTCGTGTGTGAGCGCGTGCTTGAAGGAGTACTCGAGGTCCGGATAGAGCCCGGTCTCGTAGAGAAACTCCGCGGCCTGGAGGTGGTCGAGCCCGCCCCGCAGAGCCTCGTCCGGCAGCTCGGCGATCGCCTGGAGCAGCGGGAACGGCACGTCCTTGCCGATCACGGAGGCTGTCTGGAGCAGACGTTTGTCGTCCGGGTGGAGGCGGTCGATGCGCGCTGCCAGCATCGCGTGGACCGTGGCCGGGACCTGGATCGCCTGGACCGGTTGCGTCAGCCGATACCGGCCTCGCTCGCCCGCCAGCGCCTTCGTCTCCACGAGCGTCCGCACGGTCTCTTCCAGGAAGAAGGGGTTCCCACGCTTGACGAGGAGCTGCTTGAGCGGGGAGAGCCCGGGGTCGTCGCCGAGGAGGGCTTCGAGCAGCTCCCCGGCACCCTCGGCCGGAAGCGCATCCAGCCGCAGCTGGCTGTAGGCCGTCTTGCTACTCCAGCTGTGCTGGTACTCGGGCCGGTAGTTCACGAACAGCAGCAGGCGCGCCGAGCCCAGGCTGTCAACCAGGCCGTCGAGCAGGGCCTGGGTCTCGCCATCGACCCAGTGCAAGTCTTCGAAGACCACCAGCAGCGGTTGCACCTGGCTCTCGCGCAGCAGCAGGCGCTTCGCTGCGTCGAGTGTGCGCTGGCGGCGCTGCGGCGGGTCCAGGTTCTGCCAGGCCGGGTCCTCGACCGGCACGTCGAGCAGTGCCAGCAGCGGAGGCAGCAGGGGCTCCAGCGCGCCGTCCAGGCCCAGCACGCGCCCGAGCACCTTCGCGCGCATCTCCCGGTGATCGTCCCGGTCGCCGATCTTGAAGTAGCCCTTGAACAGGTCGATCACGGGCAGGTAGCTGGTGGCCTTTCCGTAGGAGACAGAGGAGGCCTCCAGGATCAGCCAGTCCTGCACCCGATGCGAGTGGGTGAACTCGTACGTGAGGCGTGACTTGCCCACCCCGGCGTCACCCACGATGGCGACCACCTGGCCGTGGCCCGCACCGGCCTGGCTGAAGACCCGGCGCAGGTGTTCGACCTCGGCGTCGCGGCCGACGAAGCGCGTGAGGCCCCGTCGGGCGGCCGCCTGGAGCCGAGTGCGCGCCTGGCCCGCCCCTGTCACCTCATAGACCTCCACCGCCTCCGCGAGGCCCTTGACCGGTGTCGGTCCAAGCGACTTCACCTCGACAAAGCCCTCCGCGAGCGCGAGTGTCGCCCCCGTGACCGCGATGGTGTCCGGCGCGGCCAGCTGTTCCATCCGTGCTGCGAGGTGCGTCGTTTGGCCGACCGCGGTGTAGTCCATGTGGAGATCGCTGCCGATCGCGCGCACGACCACTTCGCCGGAGTTCACGCCAACGCGAATTCGGATCGGGACGCCTTCAGCCCGTCTCACGCCCTCGCAGTACCGTTTGATAGACTCCTGCATCCTGAGCGCTGCATAGCACGCCCGCACGGCGTGATCTTCATGGGCCAGCGGCGCCCCGAAGAGTGCCATGATGCCGTCACCCATGACCTGGTTCACCGTGCCCTCATATCGGTGCACGGCCTCCATCATGAGCTCGAGCACCGGGTCGAGGATCTTGCGGGCGTCTTCGGGGTCCCGGTCGGCCAGGAGCTCCATCGAACCCTTCAGGTCGGCGAAGAGCACGGTGACCTGCTTGCGCTCGCCCTCCAGGGCGGCCTTTGAATTGATGATCCGCTCGGCGAGGTGCTTCGGAGTGTAGGTCTCCGGCGCGCCGAAGCGCTGCGGTGCCGCCGGTCCGGCAGGATGAGCGCACTCGGAGCAGAATTTGGCGGTTGCGGAGAGCTGGGCTCCGCAGTTGGTGCACGCGCGTGCCAAGGGCGCCGCGCACTCCTCGCAGAACTTCGCCCCGGGGCGGTTCTCGTGCTGACACCGGGGACACTTCATTGCCGAGCCTCCAGTGGAGCGGGCCGGGCGTAGGGGCAGGGCGACAGTAGCCCGGGGGTCGGGGGCGCGTCAATGTGCGTGTATCAGCCGGATAGAGAGAACGTAACGGTGCCCATAAGTTGCCGCCTGGCGCCCCGCGCTGGTCGCCGCAGGACCTCTCGATGCCGGTGCTGCGCCGCGGCCGTGTCGTCCGCTTCCCCCGCGAGCGGCTGCTGGTCTGGCTCGAGCGTCAGGAGCCGCGTTCGGCGCGTCGGTCAGCGCAAGCGCAGCACAAATCGCCCGCCGCGTAGCGCAAGCCCGCGATCACGCAGCAACGCGCATCTGATGTCTGATCAGGTGCGCATGCTTCCGGCAGACGTCAGACGCCGTGGCCACCTTCCTTGCGAGACCAACGGGTGCCCCTCCGATCAGCAATCGAAGCGATTACGGCCTGGAGAGAGCCTCGTCGACACCCGGCACCCCCAAAAAATTCGGCGCGAACACCCTGCGTCGGAATCGATTCGGCGCGGCATACGAGCCAAAGTTCGTTGCCACACTGACACGACAATAGAAGAGAAGGCCACGTCCTTGACCTCCATTTTGTCGAGGGCTACGCTTGGCTGTTTTTCATCGCCATGCACTGCGCGCCGTGCCCGGCCGAGAACCGCGAGGGCCTCAGCTAAAGAGCGTCAAAGAGTCGAGGGGGTACGGACCGATGCCGAGACGAGTTGCGGAGAAGAAGCTTTACCCGATCGTCGAGCGGTGGCTCCGTCGCCGGTTCAAGTGCTTCCGCACCGACACCAACAAAGGACTGGCTCACGGACGGATCGACGTCGTTGGTGTGCGCGACATGGGCGGCGATCTCTCCGGCGCGATCGAGACAATCGCAGTCGAAGTGAAACGGGGATCATTCCCGTTCGCCAACGCCTGCGGCCAGACTCTGGGCTACAAGGTCTACGCGCATCGCGTCTACTTGGCCGACCTCCGGTCGGAACCCTTTTCGTCCGCACAACTGCATGTCGCAAGCCATCTTGGTATTGGTCTTGTTCAGATCAAACCGTCTGGCTGCATCGAGGTGGCGTCGAGCCCGGTCTACGAGCCGATTGAACAGCTTCATCTCCGTCTTCTGGAGGCGCTACGCCTCGGCCGCTGCCAACTTTGCGACTCTGTGTTCAACATCGGTTCCCCCGACGGCGAGGGCAGTCGGTTCTCACAGTTAAGCCGTGAAGACATAGCGCGGGCGGTTGCTGCCGAGAAGGGCTTGATGTTCTGGAATCGAGAAGTGGCCGATCGCAAGCGCAAGTTGCGCGTGCGCCTCTCCAAAAACGGCACGACCTACGAGCGGCGATTTCTCTGCCCCGACTGTGTGTACTCCGTGATCGGTCAACTCGTTCCCGAGGGCGGTGAGTGAACGCGCTCTCTAACTTCGACCGACCTGACCGCCGGCTTCGCGATGAGTGTCAGGAGAGTCTGGAAGCTCCGCCCACCGAGATCCGGCCCCGCGGCTTGGAGCCCGGCGGCGCCCTCTTCGAAAGGGTGAGACAGGACCGGACATGGCTTGCGAAGGTCAGCACGACGACGAGCAGGACAAACGGCAGGTGTTTACGCTCAGCCAAGAGACGCGCACGCGTCTCGCGCAACGCTTCAGCGCGACGATGGAAATACTGGATGGGGAAAGTGACCGGGGGGCTGCAATCGTCGGCGGAGCGCTGATTGAAGTCGCTGTGGATGGCGCCCTGAAGAAGTACCTCATACCGCCCTATAGTAAGGAGGACGAGTTCCTTGACCGTGACTTCTCGGTAGCGCTCAAGATTGACCTCGCTCACCGGGTCGGGCTGATACGGCCTAAGGAACGGAGGCTGCTGCACCAGATTCGTCGGATTCGCAACGACTTCGCGCACGACCCGAACAGCCAACGTTTTGACGATTCCACCATACGAGACCGTGTAGTAAACATGTGCGAGCTATCGAGCGACTTCCTCGCAGTCGTCGTCAAGGGGCTGCGCGAGGCTGCCCCGTTGCTCGGCGAGATGGCATCACCGCACGCCTTCGTCGAGTCCGTGGGGGCACGTCTAGCATTCCAGACCGTGGTCGCCCTTCACTGCGCTGGTCTTGAGTTCCTCTACGGCGAAATAGAGCCCCTCCAGCCGTTACCATAGCCGCCAGGAAGGCTTCTAGTACGGCGCTGCGGCAGGACGAAGGCCAGCATATCGCGAGCGCATGCAGGCCAGGCTCAAGCGTCGCGAGCAGCATGTCGTACCCGGCATTCAGCGCAGAACCATCACAAACTGTCGACCGCTTAGCGGAAAGCCACGATCTCTCGGCAACGTGCATCTGATGTCCTATCAGGTGCGCGCGCCCGTGGCCACTTGACAGCGTCGAGCCGGTTCACGCGAGAACGGCCGAGCGCCCACGCTTGCCGGCCATCGCGCGACGCGACCACACGATCAGGCTCGCCGAGCCCGCGGCCGCTCAAAATTCGCGGCCAACTCGCCAACGTGGAGATGATTCGGCGCGGTGCACAAGCCGAGCTCGTTTGCCACGAGGACACGAGCTTGGGCTCGCAGAAGAGTCCCGAGAACCTCCAGTTCAACCTCTCGGCTACGAAGCTATTCGATGATCCGATCCGCCCGGAACAGTAGCGACTGGGGAACGACAAGGTTGAGCGCTCTCGCGGTTCTGAGGTTGATGACGAGATCGAAGCGCGTGGCACGCTCGACCGGCAGATCGGCGGGCTTGGCGCCCTTGATGATTCGATGCACCAGCCGGGCCGCTTGGCGGCCGACCTGGTAGGTATTGGCCGAGTAGCTGGCCAGTCCGCCCTGCTCTACCCAGATGGAGTCGTGGAACATCGCCGGGATGGAGAATCGGGTCGCCCCCCCCAGGATGAAGGCCGGAATGTTCAGTGCCACTGACCGGGGTGAGAAGATGCCGTCCACGTCGCCCCTGCGCTGGCTACCGAGCAGTTCCCGAGCCTCCGCCTGCGACCCCAACGGCCGCTCGACCAGCGTCAGGCCTAGACGGCGTGCGGCCTCTCGATGCAGTTTCACATTCGCGGGGGCGCCCAGCTCGTCTGCATTGTATGGGAACAGGATCCGCTTGAGGCCGGGTATCAGGTCCCGGAAGAGTTCCAGGCGCTTGGGCGCCAGGTCGGTGTCGAGATCGGCGACGCCGGTAATGTTGCCGCCCGGCCGGGCGAAGCTCTCGACGAACCCCGCTCCCACCGGATCGCTTCCCCCCATGAAGACGATCGGGATTTGAAGGGTTGCCAGCTGGGCCGCCTTCGTGGCGTTCCTCCCGCCCGTGACAATTATGTGAGCTCGCTGCTCGGCCAGCTGTCGAGCGGCGGTCCCGAGCCTAGCCGGGTCCGGGTCCCCTTCGGTGAAGCGGATACCTATTACGAAGTGCTCGTTCTCGCGGTGGCCCAGCTCGATCAGGCCATCGCGCAGTCCGACGAGCGACGGGGTCGGGCCCCAGGCCTCGGTCACCGCCCCGATGAGAACGGGTGACGGCTGAGTGGCCGCCGGCCCAGCCTTGCAGAGGAGGGCTCCTGCGACCAGCCCAGCCACAATTCCCAGCATCCCGCGCCATCGCCGGCGCGCCTCAAGCCGCGGTCCACTCATTGCAACTGCAGCGTCCGCAGGGCCTTTAGGATTGGCTCGCTTGGGAAGAGATCTTCCGGCGGCGGGATCCACTTGCCGCGGACGATGCCCTGTCGATCGATCAGGAAGAACGCTCGCCGAGCGATGAGATTCTCCCGGGCCGGATTGAGACCGCCGTAGCGGCGCGTTACCTCGAACTTCGGGAAATCGCTGAGCAGCGGGAAGGGCAACTGCAGCGAATCGGCGAACGCCTTCTGTGAGAACGGGTAGTTCGTGCTGATCCCGAG
>Ga0268386_10002558_pt1 | contig 13000 bp, 8 predicted proteins | sample RVTome_15_FD_200260 | JGI IMG/M metagenome (GOLD analysis project Ga0268386, IMG submission 200260) | Soil microbial communities from uranium-contaminated site in the Upper Colorado River Basin, Wyoming, United States - RVT150D86... ...
CCGCGTGCGGCTGCCGGCTCGATGCGTCCGGCACGGCCGATGAAGCGCCATGGTTCCACTTCGGGCGGCTCGGCGGGCGCGACGCGCGCGGCGACCGGCCCGCGTGCCTGGACGCGCCCCACGACCGGAGCGGACAGCCGATCCTCGCCGCCTGAGCGTCAACCAGGCCCAGGAGACCCATCGAGGGTGGGGCTCGCGGGCCGCGGCGCGGCGGGTCCTGCGAGCCCCTGAGGGTTCCGGCGAGCCGGAGCCTGCCGTCCCACCGCCACACGATGTGTGTTGGGCCCGCTTTCACGTTTCAGCGTTCCACGACGCCGTGGTCACCCCGTGTCCACTAGGGCGGGTAGCTGGCGGCCAAGGGTCTCTCCCGCGGCACGTTGCTGATCGGACACCGCCGCGGGGAGCGTGGGGCGACCCACCGGATGCGTTTCCTCGGGCATTTCGCAAGATCGGCCGGGCGTCCGGCGACGGTACCCCTGCCGTAGCCGGAGTTGGGGTCACCCGGTGACCATCGGGCGAGTCTGGCGCGAAACACTGCAACGAGCGCACCCGCACGGCGGGCGGCGGGTGCGTCGGCCGCCGCGACTCAGGCTGGGCCGGGACTCAGGCCTGCGCGTTCGTCTCCTCCGCTGACGTGGTCGCCGTGGCCCCCGTCCCCGTGGCAGTCCCTGCGAGCTGCTCCGGGAGCGTCGTCTCGGCGAGCCAGCACGCCGCGGCGTGGCCATCGCCGAGTTCGATGAGCGGCGGCTCCTCGACGCACTTCTCGAACGCCAGCGGACAGCGCGTTCGGAAGCGGCAGCCGCTGGGGATTGCCGAGGCGTCCGGAGTCTCGCCGACCAGGATCGTCCGCTTCGCGCGCTCCCCCGGGGCCGGCGGCTCGGGCGAGGGCGCAACCGAGACGAGCGCCGCCGTGTACGGGTGCCGCGGCGCGGAGATCACGGTGTTCGCCGGCCCGATCTCCATGATCCGGCCGAGGTACATGACCGCCACGCGGTCCGCGATCACCCAGGCGAGCGACAGGTCGTGGGTGATGAACAGGTACGTCAGGTGGCGCTCGGTCCGGAGGTCGAGCATGAGCCGCAGCAGCTCGGTCCGGATCGAGACGTCGAGCATGCTCACCGGCTCGTCTGCCACGACCAGCTCCGGCCCGAGCACGAGGGCGCCGGCAATGACCACGCGCTGGCGCTGGCCGCCTGACAGCTCGTGGGGATAGCGCGGGGCGTACGACTGCGCCGGGCGGAGACCCGCGGACTCGAGCGCGTCATACACGCGCTTGCGTCGCTCCCCGGACGCGCGCGCGATGCGGTTGACGACGAGCGGCTCGGCGATGAAGTCGAAGATCGTCTGCTTCGGGTTCAGGGTTTCGTACGGGTCCTGGAAGATCATCCCGATCCGCGTCCGGTAGCGGCGAAGGTCGCCGCCGCGCGCGTTGGTGACGTCGGCGCCGTCGAAGACGACCCGGCCGGCGGTCTGGCGCGTCAGCTTGGAGATCACCCGCCCGGTCGTCGTCTTGCCGGACCCGGATTCGCCCACGAGGCCCAGGACCTCGCCGCGTCGGATCGTGAGGTCGATCCCGTCAACCGCCCGGACGACCCGACCCGGGCGACGGCGGACGCTCTCGCCGATCCCGGCACGGATCGGGAAGTGGACCTGGATCCCCTCGAGCCGGATGAGGTCCCCGGCGTCGCTCATGCGACCACCTCGGCGTCGGCGCCGATGATCACCTCTTCGCGGCTCGGCGTGGTCCACTGGGGCGTGACCCCGTCGGAGCCCTCCGGCCAGAGGTGACAGGCGACCCGAACCCCGTCCGGCAGCGTGACCTCGGGCGGCGCCACTTCGCGGCAGAGGTCCCGGGCCATCGGGCAGCGCGCCGCGAAGCGGCACGCCTTCGGCGGGTCGCGGAGGTCGGGCGGCTGGCCGGGGATGACCTCGAGCGTGCGACGGTCCGCGTGGATGTTCGGGAAGGCGCCCAGGAGCTTCGACGTGTACGGGTGGCGCGGAGTGCCGAAGACGATTCCGACCGGCCCCTCCTCGGCGACCTTCCCGGCGTACATGACGAGCACCCGGTCGCACGTCTCGGCGATGACCGACAGGTCGTGCGTGATGAGGATCAGCGACAGGCCGAGCTCGTGGCGGAGCCGTTCGAAGAGCTCCAGGATCTGGGCCTGGACCATGACGTCGAGTGCGGTCGTCGGCTCGTCGCCGATGATCACCGCCGGGTCGCAGGCGAGCGCCATCGCGATCATGGTCCGCTGGCGCATCCCGCCCGAGAGCTCGTGCGGGTACGCCGAGCCTCGACCACGCGGGATGCCGACGAGCTCGAGCAGCTCGTCCGCGCGCTTGTGCGCCTCGCGCCGCGACACGTTGAGCCGCTCCTCCAGCGGCTCGGCGACCTGGTCGCGGACCCGACGGACCGGGTTGAGCGCGTTCATCGCGCCCTGGAACACGACCGCGATCTCGCGCCACCGGTAGCGGCGCAGGGCGTTTGGCGACTTCTTGAGGAGGTCGATCCCGAACAATCGCACGGATCCTTCGACGATCCGCGCGTTCGCGGGCAGCAGGCGGACGAGCGAGAGAGCGGTCGTCGTCTTGCCGCAGCCGGACTCGCCGGCGATCCCCAGCGCCTCGCCGTCGTTGAGCGTGAAGCTCACGTCGTCGACTGCGTGGACCATCGCCGACGGCAGCTGGAAGTGCGTCGTCAGGTGCTCGACGCTGAGGAGCGGCGCGTTCGGGTCGGCCTCCTTCGGGAGCGGCCACTGGCGGCGACCGGCGACGCGCGTCGCCGCGCCCTGCCGAGCCTCCGTCACCGGGCGGCCAGCCTTCGCGGATTCAGGACGTCGTCGAGGGCGTTGCCGAGGAGCGTGAACGCGAACACGACGAGCACCACCGAGGCGCCCGGCGGGACGAAGTACCACCACTTCCCGAGCTGCAGCGCCCCGACCCCACGCGCGGCCTCCAGGACCTGGCCCCACGACGGCTGGAACGGGTCACCGAGGCCGATGAACGACAGCGTCGTTTCGGTCAGGACGGCACCCGCGAACGTCAGCACCGTGTTCGCGATGATCAGGTTCATCACGTTCGGGAGGATGTGCCGGCGCATGATGTGGCCACTCGACGCGCCGATCACGCGGGCGCGGTCGACGAACGCGCGCTCCCGCAGCGAGAGCGTCTGCGACCGGATGATTCGGGCGGTAGACGACCAGCTCGTGATCCCGATCACCACGACGATGACGAGCAGGCTCAGCCGGATCCCGGCGATCTCCTTCGAGCCCGTGCCCAGCACGTCCCGGATGAGCGACGTGAGGATCAGCGCGAGGACGAACGTCGGCATGACGAGGAAGAAGTCGGCGATGCGCATCGCCACGTAGTCGAACCGGCCGCCGATGTAGCCGCTGACGATCCCGAGGCCCGCCCCGACGGCGACAGTAATGACGGTCGCGAGCAGGCCGATGACCATGGAAATCCGGGTGGCGTGGACCGTCAGGTTGAGCATCGAACGCCCGAGCTCGTCCGTGCCCAAGGGAAACTCGGCACTCGGCGCGCCGAGGCGCGGCCCTGTCGCCGTGACCGCCGTCTCGAGCTCGCCCACGAAGAAATCCGGCACGAGCGCGAGCACGCTGAACACGAGCAGGATGAGGATCCCGATGAGGCCGCTCGGGCGCCGCACGAGCGCGCGCAGGAGGTCGAACCGGACGGTGACCCGCCGCGGGCCGGTCTCCGAGGCCAGCGGCATCACGGGCGCGGTCATCTCCCCACTCGCCCGGTCACGTGCGCACCCGCGGGTCGAGCACGCCGTAGATGAGGTCGGCCGCGAGGTTCGCCAGGACGACCGTCACGCTCAGGAGCAGGAACACGCCCTGAAGGACGGGATAGTCGCGTGCCGAGAGGGCCTCAACGGTGAGCGTGCCGAGGCCGGGCCAGTTGAACACGACCTCGACCGTGATCGCCCCGGCCACGACGTACCCGATGTTGATGGCCACCAGGGACACCGTCGGCAGGAGGGCGTTCGGCAGGGCGTGGCTCCGCAGGATGCGCCCTTCCGGTAGGCCCTTGGCCCGGGCCGTCGTCACATAGTCCTCGGTCAGCGTGTCGAGGATCGACGAGCGCATCAGGATCGCGTACTGCCCGATGAGCCCGAGCGACACCGTCGCGAGCGGCAGGGCGAGGTGCCTCGCAATGTCGCCGAAGTGATCGAGCACGTCCGTGTATTGCCGCCCCGGCGTGACCATCCCGAAGGTCGGGAACCAGCCCAGCGCGGTCGCGAAGGTGACGAGCAGCGCCATGCCGAGGAGGAAGTACGGTGTCGAGTACAGGAACAGCGAGATGGCGTTGCCGACGTGGTCCACGAGCCCGCCGCGTTTCCATCCCGAATACGCACCGAGGGCAAGGCCGAGCGCGATGGCAACGAGCTCGCCGAGGCCGAACAGCAACAGCGTGGGCCCCAGTCGCGACAGCAGGACTTCCGTGACGGTGCTGCCGGCCTCCGTGTACGAGAAGCCGAGGTCACCTTGCAGGGTCGCGCCGATGTACGCCACGAACTGGTCCGGGAAGAGGGGCTTGTCGAGGCCCCAGCGCTCCCGGGTGCCCTCGAGCACCTCCTGGGTCACGCCCGGCAGCCGCCCGAGCAGCATCCGCTCCGGGGAGCCGGGCATCGCCCGGAACAGGACAAAGTTGATCAGCACGATCATGGCGATCGTGGCCACGGCCGACAGGAGCCGGCGTGTCAGATAGCGCGCGCCCACCAGGCGGCCCCGGGGTCAGCTGGAGGTGAAGCCGCGGCCCGCCGCCGAGGCGGCGGGCCTGCGGGCGTCCGTCATTCCTCCTCCACCGCCGCGCCACGTCGGCGCATGAACCAGAACCCGCCGGCGATCACCGCGATCAGGGCGATCGCGCCGATGATGAGCGGCGTCGAGTCGCCGCCGGCGCTCCCGGTGGGCGCGCCGGACGGCGCCGGTGTGGCCGGGCCTGCCGTCGCGCCGGGGTCCGTCGTCTCCGCCGGGCCGGGTGACGGCTGTGCGGTGGCGTCCTGGATCGCGAGGTATCCGGAGTAGCCGTAGCCGAAGATGGGTGTCCCGCCGACCGGCGGCTGGTTGGTCCAGTTCGTGAACTTGTCCGTGCGCATGGCGTGCAGGACGCTGTCGTAGTACAGGACGTGGTAGCAGGCGGCGTCGTAGAACCGCTGCTGCATCTCGTCGATGATGGCGAGTCGAGCATCTTCGCTTGTCGCCTCGAGCTGCTCCTGGAACAGCTCGTCGTACCGATCGTCCGAGTAGAAGCAGTCGTTGATCCCCGCCGGGATCTGGTCCTGCGTGAAGAGGGACAGGAGGGATGTCGGGTCGGGGTCGCCGACCCAGCCCCAGATGTTCGCGTCCCAGTCCGCCTGGTATTGGTCGCCGTATTCGGGGCCGAGAAGGTCGTCGATGAGCGTGGCCTCCTCGGTCACGTAGGCATCGACGCCGATTCCGATCTGCTCCCACCAGCCTTCGATGAACTGGGCGACCGTCGGGGCGACCTCCTCGGAGTCGGGCCACGTGATCCGGATCTCGATGGGCTGGCCCTCCTTGTCGACTCGCCGCCCGTCCGCGCCGCGCGAATAGCCGGCCGCGTCGAGTCGTTGATTCGCGGTGTCGATGTTGAAGTCGCGGGGGTTGTCCGGCTCGACGTGCCAATTGGCGTGGTAGGGCGGCACATGGGTCAAACCCGCAACGCCGTGGCCGTTCAGGGCGCGGTCGACGAGCGCCTGGCGGTCGATGGCGAAGCCAAGGGCATCGCGGAATGCCGGGTCCTCGAGCGCCGAAGTCGAGCCGTTGTAGCCCGGCTGCGTGGCCCGCGTGTTGAAGGACAGCATCGTGTAGCCGTTCGAGTAGCCCTCCGCCGTCTGGATGTTCTCCACGCCATCGAGGGCGTCGAACAGGTCGGCCGTCAGGCCGCCGGTGTAGTCGATCTCCCCACGGCGGAGCGCCTGGTCCATCGTGTCCGCGCCGGCGAAGTTCTGGAACTGGATCGCGTCCGGGACACCGGGGGTGCCCCAATAGTTCTCATTCCGCTCCATCCGGATGAAGGAGCCGCGCTCCCACGCAGCCGCCACGTACGGGCCCGTGCCCACCACCGGGAACTGGTCGTTGGCGAAGTGGTTCGGATCGTTCCGCCGGCCGATCTCGTCCATCGAGTACTGCGACCAGATGTGCTCCGGGAGGATCGGAATGTACGCCTGCGTCAGAAGCGTGCTGGGGTGCGCGGTATGGGCCACGAGGTTGTGCTCATCCTCGCACTCGACGCTCTCGAGGCCGGTGTTCGTGAGGTACGGCTCGAGGTAGCCCGAGCCGACGAACCCTCGATCCGAGTTCACTGCCTCGAGGACGAACTCGAAGGTGTACTCGACGTCCGCGCACGTGGCGGGCTCGCCGTCCGACCAGAGCATCCCCTCGCGGATGTGGAAGTTGTGAGTCATGCCGTCATCTGATGACGACCACTCGTCCGCGAAGCCCGGTGCCGGCTGGAGGTCGATGCCGAAGCTCACCAGCAGGTCGTACTGGATCTGGAAGATCTCGTAGTCGGCGACGGTCACGGAGAACCACGGGTTCAGCACGCGCAGGTTCTGGTCCGTGCCGACCGTGAGCACGAGGTCGTCGGCCTGGGCACGGGCTACGCCGGGCACGAGCCCGACGGCGGCGAGCGCCGCGATCGCGATGAACCGGGAAAGGCGGACGCCGAGGCGCGATCGCATGACTCCTCCTCCACGCTGGGGCCGGTCAGGGCCGGCCGTGGCGTCGTGCGTTGCAGCCGCTAGGTTCGCACGTGACGAGGCTTCGTGCAACGCGGTTCGCGGACGAATCACGGGTTGGCGACGAGATTCGTGTTGGGCGCGGCGGCGAGGGCCGGACGGCGGAAGGCGAACAGGTCGTGCCCGAACGCGGGCGGCTGCCGCTCGGGGTTGAGGGCGAGACCGGCGAGCAGCGGCCCAAAGAGCGCGGCGAACTTGTAGCCATGTGCCGCGCCGAGTGCGACGACGATGCCCGGGTGGTCGGGCACGCGATCGACGACGAAGTCGCGATCGGGCGTCAGCGTGTACAGGCAGGTCTTCGTGCTGGCGCGCCGGCCGGCGCCCGGCAGATGGCGGGCGAGGAACGTTTCGACCCGGTCGAGGCAGTCGATGTCGAGGTCGAACGTCCGCGTCGTCGCGGTGGTCGTCCGACCACCGACGTCCTGGCCGACCTTCGGGCCGCGGCCGGCGTGCGCCGGGAAGCCGTAGAACGACGGCTGGTCGAGCCAGATCCAGATCGGGAAGCGCTCCGGGGCGAAGGTGGCCCCGTCCTCGGGCTCGAACCAGGTCACCTGCTCCCGCGTGACGGTCAGCGGCAGCGGATGCCCGAGTGGCCCGAGCAGGTCGTTGGTCCAGGCGTCCGCGCAGATCACGACGGACCCGGCCGTGAAGGCGCGCCCGTCGTCGAGCGTCACTGCGAGCTCACGGCCGTGATCGGTGATCGCCGCGACGCGGGCGCGCTCCAGCAGCTCGGCGCCGGCCTGCCGGGCGAGCGCATGGTGGGCGGCGTTGCCCTGCTCCGGGTCGGCGATCCCGGCGTCGGCCTGGAAGATGGCCCGGGTATCCGGCTTGAGCCGCCACGCCGGCCAGCGGCGAGCGACGTCGACGCCGTCCAGCCACTCGTAGTCAACGCCCGCCGCGGTCATCGAGTCGGCGTAGTCGTCGATCGGCTCGGCGGCGTTCGGCGGCGCGAGATCGAGGCCGCCGGTCATCGTCAGGACCCGGCGCCCGGCCGCGGCCTCCACTTCCCGCCACGCGGCCTGCGCCTCGATCGCCAGGTGGACGTACTCGGGCCGGTGGTAGGACAGGCGGGTGATCCGGGACTGGTCCTGCGACGCGCCGCGGTCGTGGCCGAGCTCGAACTGCTCGAGGCCGAGGACCCGCGGGCTGCCGGGCGACGCCGCGAGACGCCAGGCCGCCGCGCTCCCGATGCCGCCGAGGCCGACGACGATCGCGTCGAAGGCTCGCTTGGCGGGTGAGGTCGTCATGCCCGCCACGATAGCGGCCACGCCGCGCGCCGATCCCGTCCCTATCCTCGAACCCGTGGAGGATTCCCGCGGGTGACCGGACCCGTCGATCCGGCCGACCTCGGGCTGGACGTGCGCGAGCACGTCGTCGTTCCCGCGAGCGACGGGGTCGCGCTCTCCGTGAACGTTTTCCTCCCAGCCTCTGCCGCAGGCCGCGTGCCCGTGATCCTCAACACAGACCCGTACCGCAAGGACGACTGGCAGGCTGGTTGGGACCTGTCCCTGGCCGCGTACTTCGCCGAGCGCGGCTACGCCTATGCCCGCCTCGACGTCCGCGGGACCGGCAGCTCGGGCGGGGTCGCGCTCGACGAGTACACGGCGGCGGAGACCCAGGACGGGCACGACGTGGTCGAGTGGCTGGCCGCGCAGCCGTGGTGCACCGGCAGCGTCGGCATGTGGGGCCTGTCGTACGGCGGATTCACCTCGATCCAGGTCGCGGCGACGAGGCCGGTGGGGCTGAAGGCGATCGTTCCCGTCCAGGCCACGGACGACCGGTACACCGACGACGTCCACTACGTGGGCGGCGCGATGACGGTGAGCGAGCTCTCGCAGTACGCCGTCAGCCAGGTCGCGATGAACGCGATGCCGCCACTCCCAGCGGCGTGGGGTGAGGGCTGGGTGGAGGCGTGGCGCCAGCGCCTCGAGGCGACGCCCGTCTGGCTGTTCGAGTGGGCGCGCCAGCAGCGCGACGGCCCGTACTGGCGCCAGGGCTCGCTCCGCCCCGACTACGGCCGCATCGAGGCGGCGGTGCTGTCGATCGGCGGCTGGATGGACGAGTACGTGGACGCGGCGCTCCGGATGCAGGATCTCTGCGTGAAGGCCGCGGGGCGGCGGACGATCGTCGGCCCGTGGGTCCACGGCTTCCCGAGCTCGGCCTATCCCGCCCCGAACATCGATTGGCTGCACGAGACCGTCCGCTGGTTCGACCGCTGGCTCAAGGGTGAACCGAACGGCGCCGACACGGAGCCGCCGCTCACCTGGTTCCACCGCGAGCCGACGCCACCGGAGCGATTCCCGAAGCGGCTCAACGGGTCGTGGCGAGCCGCGTCGTGGCCGCCTTCATCTCCCGAGATGCGCCGTTTCGCGCTCGATGCAGGGGCGCTCCGCGAGGCTGCGATCACCGCGGACGGCGTCGACACCTTCGCCCACCAGCCGACGGCGGGCGTGCGCGGCGGCTCGCTGTGCTGGGGCGCCGGGCATCCACCCAACGGCCTCGCGGCCGACCTCCGCCTCGAGGACGACGCCGGTCCGACCTATGTCTCCGAGCCGCTGGCCGACCCGCTCGACGTCCTGGGCATGCCCGCCGCCGTGCTCCACGTCAGCGCGACGCGACCGGTGGCGCACCTCGTCGTCCGGCTCGGGGATGTCGCGCCCGACGGCTCGATCGAGCAGGTGAGCGAGGGCATCCTCAACCTGACGCATCGCGACTCGCACTCGGACCCTTCGCCACTCGAATCCGGCCGACGCTACGAGGTTCGCGTCCCGCTGCGTGCCACCGGCTACCGCTTCCCCGCGGGGCATCGCGTCTACCTCGGGATCGCGAGCGCCCACTGGCCCGTCGTCTGGCCATCACCCGGCGCGGGCGACGTTTCGATCCATCGCGGTCCATCCGCGCCTTCGTACCTCGAGCTGCCCCTGGCGCCGGATGGCGGCGACGCGCTCGAGCCCCCGGCGTTTCGGACAGAGGCGCCGCATCTCGTCGCGGTCGGCAGCGAGACGAGCGACCCGGCGACGTGGGAGACCGTCCAAGAGGCGGACGGGTCCATCACGATTCGCACCCACGAGGCGGCCACGACCACGCTGCCGGACGGGGCCAGCACGCTGCTCATCGGCGAGACGTTGGCGATGACCGCGTCGGCGCGAGAGCCCGGGCGCGGCCGGTTCGAGAACGCGTGTCAGTACCGCCTCGATCGCGACGGCCGGAAGGTCGACATCGTCGCGGACGGCACGACCGTCGCCACCGACGAGGCGTTCGAGATGGACGTCTCGATCAGCGTGGATCTGGACGGTGCCCGATTCTTTGAGCGCACCTGGCGCGAGGTGATCCCGCGCGACCTGCTCTAGCGCCTGCCCTCGTCGCCGCGCACGTGACGGTCGAACCATTCGAGCATCCGGGTCATTCTGTCGATTCGCCGGTCGGGCCGGCCCGAGGTGAAGAACACGTGCGACTCCTCGGGGTAGAGGATGTACTCGACGGTCCGGCCGAGGTAGCGAAGTGCGACGAACAGCTGCTCGTTGTCGCTCGGCGGGCAGCGCCTGTCTTCCTCGCCCTGGAGGATGAGGAGCGGCGTCCGGATGTTGGCGACATTCGCGAGCGGGCTCATCCGCCAAAGCGCGTCCACGCCCTCGCGGTCGAGCGGCGCACCGAGAAGCGCCCAGCGGTTGAAGTCGACGCCGGAATCGCTCTGCGCCCAGCCCGAGACCTGGTTCGTGACGCCACCGTCCGTGATCCCGGCCCGGAAGCGATCGGACGTACCCAGCAGCCAGTTGACCATGAACCCGCCATACGACAGGCCGAGGGCGCCGAGCCGGCCGGGGTCGGCCAGCCCGAGCGCGATCGCGTGGTCGAGTGCCGCGTGGACGTCCTCGGCGTCGACCTCGCCCCAGTGGCCGAGGTGCGGGCGGATCCAGTCGCGGCCGTAGCTCGTCGAGCCGCGGATGTTCGGCAGGACGACGCGGTAGCCGGCACCGCAGAGCAGGACGACCTCGACCGATGGCGCCGGTGCCCACGCACCGAGCGGCCCGCCGTGGATGTCGACGATCGTGGGGAGTGGCTTGTCCGGGGCATCGGCGGGCGAGGCGATCCATGTCTCGATCGGCCCGCCGGGGCCAGGTGCGTGGACGACCTGCATCCGGGGCCACGCGAATCGGTCTCGCCAGCGCGACCCGAGGCGGGTGCGGATCGTCGGTTCGCCGGTGGGCGTCTGTGAGGCTCCGCCGCCACGCGGCTGAGCCACGGGCACCGTCATGAGCTCCATCGGGCGATCCTCGAGGCAGCCGACGACACTGATCCGCCGGTCCAACGGGACGCTCGCGTTCGACGTGGCGGCGAAGCTGTAGGTCGTCATGTCGAGGGTCGTCAGCGGGCTGGGATCGCCTCTCGGCCGGCCAGTCGCGGCGCCCACCGGGAACCGCCACGGAACGGCGCGGCCGCGATCGGTGACGATCCCGACGATGGTCTCCTGGTCCACCCAGACCGGCGTCGTCCGGGAGTCGGCGACCCAGCCGTGCAGATCGGTGTCGCACCACGTCCCGAGGGGTCGGTCCAGCGTGGGTGCGAGCGGCCACGCGGGTGCCGAGCCATCGGCCGGGCCGACGACGAGCTCCGGGCTCGTGTCGTCGACCGCGTCCGCAGCCACGTAGGCGTGCGCCGCGAGCCAGCGCCCGTCGGGCGACCACGCCGGCTTGGTCGCCGGTCCGCCGACGTGCAGGACCGGTCTCGGTTCGGCTTTGCGACCCCTGGCTTCGACCTCGACTGTCCAGATCGACTCCCGCGGGACGACGTCTGCGTCCGGACGTGGATCGGCAACGAAGGCGACCGACTTGCCGTTGGGCGACCAGGCGAGCTTCGAGACGCCCCACTCACCGCGCGTCACCTGGCGAGGCTGCGCGCCTCGCTTCGCATCGACCACGTGAAGGTGTGACCATCGATCGAGGAAGCCCTCCTCGTCCCAGCGCCAGTCCATGCGCGTGATTCGCCGGGCCAACGGGGCGTCGTCACCGACCGGCTCCCTGCCGACGAGAAAGCGCGGCGGGTCGACCTCCATCGTGATCGCGAGGCGCTCGCCGTTCGGCGACCAGGCGACCTCGCCGACGGACCGATCCCTGGGCGTCCGGATGGCCCACGGCGCCCCGGCGGGCGTACCGCCCGGGGACAGGTGCAGGATCCGCAGCCGCGAGACCTCGTCCGCAGGATCGGTCCTGGTACCTCGATGCCGCCGGCCGGGCGACGCCGCCGCTGATCGCCGGAACGCGACCGCGGACCCGTCAGGAGCGACGCGGGGCCCGGTATCGCGCACCGGGCCGTCGGTGAGCTGGATTGGCCTCCCCCGGCCTTCGAGCGCGACGAGCCACAGATGCGACCGGTACCGGTCGGCAACCACGAATCGGCGAACCACGACGGCGAACCGTCCATCGCCGGACATGTCGTGCTCGTCGAGAACGACCTGGGCGCGGATGACCGACTCGGGTTCGGGCCTTCGGGGCATGGTCGAGAGACTAGCGGGCAGTCGGCTCCAACGGCTCGAGGCGGTAGCCGACCCCGCGCATGGCCACGATCTCCGGCCCGCCTGCGGCCTGGAGCTTCCGTCGGAGACGGGCCACATGCGGCTTGAGCCAGAGGAGGTCGGGATCGGCCTCCGCGGGCCAGCCCGCCCGTACGAGGCGGAGGTGGGGAAGGAGGTCGCCGGCGGCGCGGACGAGTGCCTCGGCGAGCCGGAACTCGATCGGCGTCAGGTCGAGGCGTGTCTCGCCGACGCGCGCCTCGTGCCGCCCGAGATCGAGCGTGAGCGAGCCGAGCGTCACGGTCGTGCCTGCGCCGTCGCCCTCGCCGGGCCCTGCCGCCGCGCCGATGGACCGGTCCGCGCGGCGCATGACCGCGGCGATTCGCGCGAGCAGCTCGCCGCGCCCGAACGGTTTGACGAGATAGTCGTCGGCACCGATGCCGAGCGCGCGAACCTTTGCCTCCTCGGAGCTCTCGCCCGACACGACCACAATCGGCGCATCGCCCTCGGCGCGGATCCGGCCGGCGACGGTGTAGCCGTCCGGGCCGGGCATCGCCAGGTCGAGGAGCACGAGGTCCGGCCGTTCCTCGCGGTACCGGCGGACGGCGGTGAGCCCGTCGTAGGCGGTGATGACCTGGTGGCCCTCCGTGCCGACGAGCGCCGTGATCGCCCCGACCATCGCCGGGTCGTCATCGACCACAAGGATC
>Ga0268386_10002559_pt1 | contig 12997 bp, 9 predicted proteins | sample RVTome_15_FD_200260 | JGI IMG/M metagenome (GOLD analysis project Ga0268386, IMG submission 200260) | Soil microbial communities from uranium-contaminated site in the Upper Colorado River Basin, Wyoming, United States - RVT150D86... ...
CAGGATCGTCATGTTCGTGTCCCACGGCTCGCCCGGGCCGACCCCGGTCGGAAGCGGGTCGAGCCCGACTGTCGCCCATCCGCCGGCGCCGGCGACGCCCGACGCGGCGAGCGCGGTCGCGACGGCGAGCGCGATGAGGTAGCGCATGGATTCCTCCTTGTTCGCCTACCGCCCATACACCGCAGGCGGCGGCTCGGGTCCCGGAGGAGCGGGGCTAGCGCTCGCGCGGGACGGCCATCGTCTCCGGCTTCGCCGCCGGAGCAGAAGGCGCGCGCCTGTTCCACGTGCGCTGCCACCACACGAAGAACGCCCCGGAGAGGACGATCGCGACCCCAGCCACCCAGACATTCAGGCGCACGCCGGCGAGCTCGTGCGAGGGATCGACGCGGAGCATCTCGATCCAGGCCCGTCCGAGACTGTAGACGAGGACGTAGAGCGCGAAGAGGCCGCCCGGCCTGATCCGGAAGCGGCGCTCGATCGCGAGCAGGAGCAGCGCGGCGCCGAAGCACCAGAGCGCCTCATACGCGAACGTGGGATGGAACGTCTCGCGGTCGATGTACTCGATCGGCCGGTTCTCGGGCGAGATCTCGAGCCCCCACGCCAGGTCGGTCGGTTTCCCGAAAAGCTCCTGGTTCCACCAGTTTCCCAAGCGGCCGATGCCCTGGGCGACCAGGAGCCCGGGCGCGACGCAATCCGCGAGCTTCGACACGCTCGCGCCCGAGCGCTTCGCGACGATCATGCCGACGATCGTCCCGAGGCCGATCCCGCCCCACACGCCGAGCCCGCCCTTCCAGATGGCGAACGGGCCCCACCACTCGTCGGGGAGCTCGTCCCAGCTCGTGATCACGTGGTACAGCCGCGCGCCGACGATGCCGGCGGCAACACCCCAGACCGCGCAGCGGAAGATGAGGTCCCAGTCGCCTCCGCGCCGCGTCCAGCGGATCCCCGTGATCACCACCGCGGCCGCGATGGCGACGAGGAGCGTCAGGCCGTAGAAGTGGATCGAGAGCGGCCCGATGTCGATCGTGCTCGACTCGGGCGACGGGATGGAGGCGACGAGGCTCGTCATGGCCGCGACATTCTGCCGGAGGCGCGCAACGAACATGCCTCGAACGAGCGGGTGGCGGGCCGGGGGGGCCGAAGGCGCCCCGGCTACCGCCGAGATCTAGAGGAGGATCTGGAGCGCGAGGTCGACCGTGCAGCCGCGCTTCAGGAGCGCGACGGCGTCGTGCAGGTCGACGTCGTGGCTGGCCGACAGGACGAGAGCGCTCTCGGAGTCGTACCCCGCGCGCTCGAGCTCCTCGTGCCGCCAGCGCTCGATTCGATCGAGCTCGGAGACGTACAGCGTTTCGAGTTCTGCCGCAGACATCACGCCGCCCTTCGCCGCTAAAAGGTTCGTGGGGACTTGCTCCCTCGCCTATTCGTCCATTACGACGTACCGGACTTCCCCTTTCTGGGGGGATTGCGTTCAGGCTTCGTAAGCGTTCCGTGAACCGGAAGACGGCGTCCGCAGCAGGCCCGCGGACCTCCACGTCTCCGCGGATTACCTCCATACTCGGCGCATGCCCGTCTGCGCGCAGTGCAGCACCGAGAACCCCGAGATCGCGAAGTTCTGCCTCGCGTGCGGCTCGCCGCTCGAGGCGGCTCCACCGCCCCAGGAGTACCGCAAGATCGTGACGATCGTCTTCTCGGACCTCAAGGGGTCGACGGCGATGGGCGAGAAGCTCGATTCCGAGTCCCTCCGGGAGGTGATGACGCGCTACTTCGACGCGATGAGCGCCGAGCTCGAGCGCCACGGCGGCGTCGTCGAGAAGTTCATCGGCGACGCGATCATGGCCGTCTTCGGGTTGCCGAAGCTCCACGAGGACGACGCTCTCCGCGCCGTGCGCGCGGCCGCCGACATGCAAGCGGCGCAGGAGCGGCTCAACGACGAGCTCGAGCTCAACTGGGGGGTGCGGCTCACGGTCCGCACCGGCGTGAACACCGGAGAGGTCGTCGCCGGCGATGCAGCCGCGCAGCGCCTCGTCACGGGCGACGCCGTGAACGTCGCCGCACGCCTCGAGCAGGCGGCCGGCGCGCAGGAGATCCTTCTCGGCGACCTCACGTATCGGCTCGTGCGCGACTACGTCGACGTGGAGGCGGTCGAGCCGCTCGAGCTCAAGGGGAAGTCCAACCCCGTCCCGGCGTACCGGCTGATGGGCGTACGCGAGGACGCGGAGCGCCCGCGACGGCTCGACTCGCCGATCGTCGGCCGCGCCGAGGAGCTCGCCCGCATGCAGGCGGCACTCGCTGACGTGGTCTCCGAGCGACGCTGCCGGTTCGTCACGGTGATCGGCGAAGCGGGCGTCGGGAAGTCTCGCCTGGTCGACGAGTTCGTGCGCTCGCTCGAGGCGGGAGCGACGTTTCTCCGGGGACGCTGCCTCCCGTACGGCGACGGCATCACCTACTGGCCGCTCGCGGAGGCGGTGCGCCAGGCTGCCGGGATCCTCGAGCGCGACACGACGGACGTCGCGCTGCAGAAGCTCTCCGCGCTGTCCGGTGACGCCGAGGCGGAGGAGAGAGTCGCATCCGCGATCGGGCTCGTCCAGAAGCCGTTCCCCGGCGAGGAGCTCGCCTGGGGAGCGCGCAAGCTGCTGGAGACGCTCGCCCGGCCGGGTCCGCTCGTTGTCCTCTTCGAGGACGTCCACTGGGCCGAGCCGACCTTCCTCGAGCTCGTCCAGCACGTCGTCGACGCCGCCGAGGACGCCTCACTGCTCGTCGTCTGCACGGCGCGCCACGAGCTCGTCGAGAGGGACGTTCGCTGGTCCACCGACCCGCGGGGCGTTCTGATCGAGCTCGAGCGCCTCGGCGTGGACGAGGCCGCCGAGATCGCCGGTCACCTCCTGGGCAAGACGGGCCTCGACGAGCGCATCACGGCCCGCGTCGTGGAGGCGTCCGAGGGCAACCCGCTCTTCGTCGAGCAGATGATCTCGATGCTCGTCGACGAAAGGCTCATCCGCTTCGAAGGAGGCCGCTGGCGAGCCGAGCCCGGGATCGACCGAGCAGTCGTGCCGCCGACGATCCAGGCGCTGCTGGCGGCGCGGCTCGACTACCTCCACGCGGACGAGCGCTCCGTCATCGAGCCCGCGGCCGTCGTCGGGCAGGTGTTTGTGAAGGAGGCAGTGAGCCACCTCGTCCCCGAGCGGATGCAGGACGAGGTCGGACACCATCTCGGCGAGCTCACGGCCAAACAGCTCGTCCAGCCCGATCTCTCCCGGTCGCTCGAGGAGGAGGCGTTCCGCTTCCACCACATCCTCATCCGCGACACCGCCTACGAGGGGATCCTCAAGCGCACCCGCGCCAGGTACCACGAGCAGTTCGTCGAATGGGCCGACTCCGTCAACCGCGAGGGGGCGACGGAATACGAGGAGATCCTCGGCTACCACCTCGAGCAGGCCCATCGCTACCTCTCCGAGCTTGCACCGCTCGACCTCCACGCGCGGGCGCTCGCGCTGGACGGGGCGAAGAGGCTCGCGGCTGCCGGGCGGCGGGCATTCGCACGCGGAGACGCCCCCGCGGCGACGAACCTCCTCGGGCGCGCGGCGGCGCTGCTCCCGGATGACGATGCGGCCCGACTCGAGCTGCTGCCCGAGTACGGAGAGGCGCTTCTCCAGTTCGGTCGGTTCGCCGAGGCAGGCGAGGTGCTCGAGGAGGTGATCGAGCGTGCGACCGCAGCCACGCTTCCGCAGGTCGCCGCACACGCCTCGCTCGTCCAGCTTCTCGTGCGGCTACGGGCCGGTCAAACCGAGAGCTGGCAAGACGAGGCAGCGGTCACGATCGCGGACGCGATGGCGATCTTCGAGGAGCTCGACGATCACGCGGGCCTCGCCAAGGGCTGGAGGCTTCTCGCGTGGATGCACGGGACCGCCTGCAACTTCGGCCTCGCAGCCGAGGCGCAGGAGCGCGCACTCGAGTCGGCGCGTCACGCCGGCGACAGGAGGCAGCAGTCGCGCTCGGCGACCGCCTACGCCGTCGCGGCCGTCTTCGGCCCAACACCGGTCTCGGAGGCGATCGACCGCTGCGAGCAAATGCTCGAGCAGGTCTCGGGGGACCGCCACTCGGAGGGCATCCTGCTGGGCTACCTTGCCAGCCTGCTGGCCATGCAAGGCTCTTTCGATCGGGCGCGCGAGCTATCCACCCGCGGTCGCGCGCTGCTGGAGGAGCTCGGCCTCGAGGTCGAGGGCGCTCTGGTCGACGTCGAAGCCTGGCGCATCGAGATGCTCGCCGGCGACCGCATCGCCGCCGAGCGCGAGCTGCGACGGGCCTACGACGCGCTATCCGCGGTCGGTGAGAAGTTCATCCTGTCGACGGTCGCCGGACTGATGGCGCAAACCCACTACGAGCTGGGTCAGTTCGACGAGGTGGAGCGGCTGGGCAGCCTTACGGAAGAGCTCGCCACCGATGACGACATCGATGCCCAGGCTCTCTCGCGGCTCGTCCGGGCGAAGATCCTTGCCCGTCAGGGCTCCTTCGACGCCGCCAAGACCAGTGCGCTAGAAGCTCTGGAGATTCTCGCGCCCACCGACGCCGTCCTCCTCAAGTTCGGCGCTCTGCTCGACCTTGCAGAGGTGCACCTGCTGGCCGGTCGGTCGGAGGAAGGGCGGGCCGCCGTCGAGGAGGCACGCCAGCTGGCCGAATCGAAGGGCGCTACCGCCATGGAGGCAGCCGCGCAGCGGCTCCTCCTGGCGGTAGACGCACCCTCGGTTGTCTAGCGCGGCCCGCTAGCCGACGCCCCAGCTGCCGTTCCCGTCGCCGGGACCGGTGATCTCGAACGTCGCGATCTTCGTCGACGGCGCTTTGGATCGATCGGAGATGCAGGCCCCGGCCGGATCCGTGTCCGGGCAGAGACCGACCTCGTGGCCGTCGTGCCGGACGACGAGATCCCCGATCTTCGCGTTGCCGACTACTTCGCCGGCTATCGTGATGATCAGCGTGTAGGTCTCGGGGAGCTTATCGACGAGCGGCGTGATGCTGAACTCGATGACCTCGTTGCCCAGGCACCCGGAGGGCGGGCAGTTCTCCGCCTCGTCGGGCCCGGGGGTCTGCTCGCGCACCGTGAGGCCGACCTCGAACGTCGAGCCGTTCAGTGTTGCGAATGTCGTGTAGGGATTGTCCTCGGAGAGCGCGGTATCGGTCTCCACGGAGTCCCCATTGCCGTTTGCGAACCGTCCGTCGAAGTCGGGGTTGTCGAGCAGGGTCGTAGGCACGACGACCGGCTCGATCGTGTCGCTCGCGCGCTTGTTCGAGTTCGGCGAGAACCTGCCGTCGACAGTTTGCAGGAACGGCGTCTCCGATGCGGGAACCTCCAGCTCGTGCGTCTCGATGAACTTCGCGCCTGCGGCCAGCTTGTCGATCGTGCACGTCAGCGTGTCAGTAGTCAGGCCCGTGCAACTGGAGCCCGACGTGGGAAGAAAGTGCGTGGAGAGAAACGTCCCACCTGGCGCGCGGTCCTGTACCTGGACCTTGGTGACGTTATTGCCTCCGACGTTCGTCACAGTCAGCGTGCAGCCCACCGTCTGGCCTTCCTCAGGCTTGACCGTATCCGGCACACAGCTCAAGGTCGCCGTGACCTGTTGCGTCGTGGCCGCGTGACCCGTTACCGCGACACCCAACCAGATGCCCCCTACGAGCAACCCTGCCATGGCAAGGGCCACCCCACTTCTGCCGCGCTTCATTCGTGCTCCTCCCGCCGCATTTGGACACACAACGCCGCCCCAGAGCGACGGTCCCCGCTGCATGCAATCAGAGACGGGTGCAGACGTCAACGATTCGCAGTGGGGTCTCGTGTCGAGATCTCGGCCCGCGCGTATTAGGATCGCCGCATGCGCCTCGGGAACAACGCCAAGATCGACCTGCTGAAGCACGTGCCGCTGTTCTCCGGCTGTACGAAGAAGGAGCTCGAGGCACTCGCGCTGATCGCGGACGAGATCGACCTGCGGGAAGGCTCGGTGCTGACGCGCGAGGGCCAGCCCGGGCGTGAGTTCTTCGTGCTCGTCGAGGGAGAGGTCGACGTGACCCAGGGTGGCGGCAACGTCGCCAGGCTGAAGGCGGGCGACTGGTTCGGGGAGATCGCGCTCCTTACCAGGGCGTCGCGCACCGCCACCGTCACGGCGGCCTCGCCGGTGCGCGTGCTCGTGGTCACCGACCGCGCGTTCCGGCAGGTCATGGAGGCGACGCCATCCATCGCGGTCAAGATGCTGGAGCGGGTCGGCGAGCGTCTCGCGCACGACGCCGAGACCCGCGAGCCGGCCTAGGAAGGCTTGTCCACGATCGTCCGGGTGCCCCTGGACAAGAACACGAAGATCGCCCTGCTGAGGCGCGTTCCGCTGTTCGCCGACTGCTCGAGGAGCGAACTCGTCGAGGTCGCGATCTGCGCGGACGAGCGCGATGTCCCCGACGGCCACGAGCTGACCCGCGAAGGCGAGCGTGGACGGGAGTTCTTCGTCCTCGTCGAGGGAACGGCCACCGTGCAGCGAGGCGGCGCGAAGGTGGCGGACCTGGGCCCCGGAGACTGGTTCGGCGAGATCGCGCTCCTCACCTACAAGCGGCGCTCCGCAACGGTAACGGCGACCTCGCCCATTCGCATGCTCGCGATCACGGACCGCGACTTCCGACGCGTCGTCGAGACGACGCCCCGGGTCGCGCTCAGGGTGCTCGCGAGCGTGGCGCGGCGGCTCGAGCGAGACGCGCGGAGCTGAGCTCGGCGGGAGTCACACGAGCGCGGCCTCGCCGAGGAGGGCGCGCGCCTCGGCGAAGAAGTCCGCGTCCGGCTTGACCCGGTAGCCGGGGCCGAGCGCGAGCGTGCGCTCGCCGCCCGAGGTCTCGAGGTCGACGTAGACCGCCGCCTCACCCGGGAAGTCCTTCACGAGCGTGGCGAGTTCGCGGATCAGCCCCGCGGGCGCGCGCCGGGCATCGATGCGGAGCCGCACCTCGTGCCGCACCGGGGTGGCCTCGAACGGCGTCACCTCGATCGCGACGAGCTTCGTCTCGCCTGCCTGCTTGTGGTCGACGCGGCCCTTCACGACCAGGATCCGGTCCGCCTCGAGGTGGTCTCGGGCCTCGGCGTAGGTCGAGTTGAAGACGACGACCTCGGCATGACCCGTCGGGTCGTCGAGCGCGACGAACACCATCGGATCCCCACGCTTCGTCGTGACCTGCTTGAGGCCGGAGACGATGCCGCCGACGACGACGATCTCGCCATCCCGGCGCCGCTCGACGTCGGAGAGCGCGCAGTCGGTCTTCCGCCTGAGCTCGCCGGCCACGCGCTCGAGCGGATGCTCGGAGACGTACAGGCCGAGCGTCTCCTTCTCGAGCCGGAGGAGCTCCCGCTCATCGAACTCCCCGGCCGGGATCGGGCCGTGGTGGCGCTCGGTCGCCTCCTCGGGGCCGCCGAGACCGTCGAAGATCGACGCTTGCCCGGCGAGGCGGTCCGCCGCCTGCTTCGAGCCGTAGGCGACCGCCTGGTCGAGGACGGCGAGCATCCCCATACGGGTCGAGCCGGTCGAGCCTAGCGCGCCGCACTTGACGAGCGACTCGAGCGCGCGCTTGTTGAGGGCCTGCGGGTCGGCGCGCTCGGTGAGCTCCCAGATCGTCTCGAACGGGCCGCCCTCCTTCCGCGCACGCACGATCGCGTCCGCGCAGGGGCCGCCGACGTTCTTCACGGCATTGAGGCCGAAGCGGATCTTGCCTTCGACGACCGCGAAGTCGGCCTGCGAGAAGTTGACGTCCGGTGGCAGCACCTCGATGCCCAGCTCGCGGCAGGCGTTGACGTAGAACGGGACGCGGTCCTTCGTGTTCATCACCGACGAGATCAGCGCGGCCATGTACGCGTGCGGGTAGTTCGCCTTCAGCCACGCCGTGCGGTACGCGATCAGCGCGTAGCAGGCGGAATGCGCCTTGTTGAAGGAGTAGTCCTGCGAGGACTCCATGTCCTTCCAGAGCTGCTGGGCGACGCTCGCCGCGAACCCGTTCTCCGCGCAGCCCGTGAGGAACTTGTCCTTGAGGGACGCCATCAGCGTGTGGATCTTCTTGCCGATCGCCCTGCGCAGCGTCTCCGCTTCGGCGGGCGTGAACCCGGCGAGCTCCTTGGCGATCCGCATGTACTGCTCCTGATAGATGCAGATGCCGTACGAGTCGCCGGTGATCGGCTCGAGCCGCTCGTCGATGTAGGACACGGGCTCCTGCCCGTTCTTTCGCCGCGCGTACGACGGGATGTACTGCATCGGCCCAGGCCGATAGAGCGCGACGAGCGCGATCAGATCTTCGAACCGGGTCGGCTTCACCTGCCGCAAGGCATCGCGCATCCCGGAGGACTCGAACTGGAAGACGCCGATCGCGTCCGCCCGCGCGAGCATCTCGTACGTCTTCGCGTCGTCGAGCAGGATGGCGTCGACGTCGACGCCGCCGATGAGCTCGACCGCCTTGTCGATGACGTCCAGGTTTCGCAGGCCGAGGAAATCCATCTTCAGGAGCCCCATGTCGACGACGTCGTACATCCCGAGCTGCGTGACGATCTCCTGGTCCGAGCCCTTTTGCTGGAGGGGCACGACCTCGAGCAGCGGCTGCGCGCCGATGACGACCCCCGCGGCGTGGATCGAGTCCGCGCGCGTGAGTCCCTCGAGCGGCCGGGCGAGCTCGACGATCTCCTTCGCGACGGGGTCGGACTCGACGGCCTGCGCGAGCTCCGAGCCGCGGCGGAGCGAGTCCTCGAGGGTCTGCCCCGGCCCTTCGGGGACGAGCTTCGCGATGCGGTCCACGACGCCGTAGGGGATGTCGAGGACGCGGCCCGCATCCCGGATCGCGGCCCGTGCGGCCATGGTCGAGAAGGTGATGATCTGCGCGACACGGTCGCGGCCGTACTTCTCGGCGACGTAGTCGATGACCCGGTCGCGGCCCGCGACCGAGAAGTCGATGTCCATGTCCGGCAGGTCCGCGCGCGCCGGGTTGAGGAAGCGCTCGAAGAGGAGGTCGTAGCGGATCGGGTCGACGTCGGTGATCTCGAGGCAGTACGCCGCGAGCGAGCCGGCCGCAGACCCGCGCCCCGGGCCGACGCTGATCCCGTTCTGCTTCGCGAAGTGGATGAAGTCCCAGACGATCAGGAAGTAGTCGGCGAACCCCATCTCCTTGATCGTCTTGAGCTCGAAGCGGAGGCGCTCGTGGAGCTCCGGCGTCGCCTTCCCGTACCGCCGGACAAGCCCTTTCTCGCAGAGCTCGACGAGGTAGTCGAACGCATCGCGTCCCTCGGGGACGGGGAACGTCGGGAGCAGGATTCGGCCGAGCTCGAGCTCGACCGAGCAGCGCTCCGCGACCTCGAGCGTCCGCGCGAGGGCGTCCTCGTGGCCCGTGAAGTCGCGCGCCATCTCCTCCGGCGACTTGAAGAAGAACTCGTTCGAGTCGAACTTCCAGTGGCTCGGGTTCTTGAGCGTGTCGCCCGACTGGATGCAGAGGAGCGCCTCGTGCGCGTACGCGTCCTCCGCGTCGAGGTAGTGGACGTCGCCGGTGGCGACGAGCGGTAGGCGGGCCTCCGCGGCCAGCGCGACGAGCTTCGGGTTCAGCGACTTCTGCTCGTCGAGCCCCGCGTTCTGCAACTCGACGTATGTCGAGTCGCGGCCGAAGATCTGGACGAGCCGGTCGAGGTCGGCTCGCGCGTCCGCGTCGCGGCTCTCGTGCAGCGCCCGCGAGACCCGACCGGCGAGGCAGCCGGAGAGGACGACGAGGCCCTTCGAGTGCCGCTCGAGGAGCTCCCAGTCGACGCGCGGCTTGTAGTAGTAGCCCTCGAGGTAGCCCAGCGAGGAGAGCTTGATCAGGTTGGCGTAGCCCTCGTTCGTCTCGGCGAGCAGCGTGAGGTGCGCGTAGCCCTTGGTCTGGGCGCGGCGGTCGTCGGCGACGTACGCCTCGCAGCCGAGGATCGGCTTGACGCCGACCTTGCCGGCCTCGCGGTAGAGCTCGACGGCGCCGGCGAGCGACCCGTGGTCGGTGAGCGCGACGGCCGGCATCTCCAGGCGCGCCGCCTTCTCGACGAGCGCGGGGATCCGGCACGCTCCGTCGAGGATCGAGTACTCCGAGTGGACGTGCAGGTGGACGAACGGCGTCGGCTCGGAGCGGCTCACGGGAGGGCCACTTTACTGCCCCCGGGGGACGGACTTTTCAGACGCCTCGAACGGCGGCGCGAGCGCGCATCGCGGCGTCGGACGGCTCTCGAACTGTGACGCTCTCGGCACGCCTCCTGACACACGCGTACGCTTTTCGACGTTACGCTGCAGGCGGGTGGTGGGATGGGGTGCCCCTATGAGAAGGGCAATTTGCAGCCTTATCGGCCGCTATCGAGAGGGGCTCGCAAACCCCGTCTCCTGAGATGCGACGTCCCTTTCGGACGTCAGGAGTCTTGCCAGAGGCGGTCTGCGAGCGACCGCCATTCACCGCGCAGATCGGCTCGCCCCGTCAGACGCTGAAGCTCCCAGTAGGTGCGCACGAGCGCGCCCAGGTCGGCTTCCTCGTCCTCCGCGCGGCTCTCCTCGAGGACCCGCAGGTACCAGGCGCCGGGATCGATCCCGAGCTCGGCGGCGAGCGCCAGGGCGCGATCGCGAAGGGCGTCGGTCGGTGCCTCGAGGCGGGTCATGGCTGACCTATCGGCACTCGGCGAAGTCCCGTTGAGGTGGCACCCTCGGACGAGGGAAGGCGCGGAGCGCTCTATTCGGGAAGCGGACCCTGGAGGGGGTCTGGGAGGCCGGGAGGTACCCCAGCGACTCCAACGGGCATTCCCGGCAGACTGCCTCGATGCGTCCGCCGGTCGTGATCGAGGAAGGGCGCCTCATCGCGGGCCGCCACCCGTGCGCCTGGGAGGCGGCACAGGCCGCCGAGGACGTCCGAGCCCTCCTTGCGAAGGGGGTGACGCTGTTCGTCGATCTCACGCAGGAGGGCGAGCTGGAGCCGTACGAGCACCACCTCCCCGCGGACGTGCGCTACGTGCGCCTGCCCATCCGCGACTTCTCCGTTCCGGACCCGGACCAGCTCGCGACGACGCTGGACGTCATCGACGGCGAAATCCGAGCGGGGGGACTGGTCTTCGTCCACTGCTGGGCAGGCTGCGGCCGAACAGGTGTCGTCGTCGGCTCGTGGCTCGTCCGCCACGGGCTCGATCCGCGCCGGGCGCTCGCGCGGATCGCCGAGGCGCGCGGCGCAGGCTGTCCGCAGACCCTCGAGCAGCGGCTCCTCGTCCTCGGATGGGAAGCGGGGCGCTGACAGTCACTGGAAAGGGTGAGCGAGGGAGGTTTTCCATTCTCCGATAGGCGTCCTGGGAATGTCCGCCGGTCTCGCCGCCCTTGCGCGACCCGCGTCGAGGGGACGCAGGTGGACCCTGCCGCGGCACCGTGCCGGAAGGGGTCGATTCGGTGTCCTCCTTCCCTGACGGGCCAGGCGACCTCACGCGCGAGAGCATCGGCGAGCGCGTCGACGGCATCGCCGCGTGGATCAGCGACCTCGAAGCGCGCGTGGGCGCCGCCGAGCTCGCGACGGGCGACGAGAAGACGGCCAAGGAGCTGCGACGCGCGATCGAGGCGCTCGCCAAGCACGACCCGAAGCTCGAGAAGCGGCTGATCGAGAGAGTCGACGTCCTCGCGGACCGGCTCGCCACGCTTGCCTCTACCGTCTCCACGACGGCCGCCGCGCTCGCCCGCAAGGACGGTGAGATCGCCGCGCTGCGCAAGTCGGTCGAGGACGGGGGCAAGCGCGTGGATGCGCTCGCGCGCGAGCTCGACAAGGGCGGGGGCGCCGAGGAGATCGAGAAGCTGCGCGCCGCCGTCCGAGCTGTCCAGGCAGAGCATCCGGCCCGCGCGAGCGACTCGCGCGTCGAGAGTCTCGGGGCGAAGCTCACGTACCTGAACGAGCGCATCGACACGCTGGCGACGACGGTGGCGACGACTGCGGCCGGCCTCGCGGGGCGCGACGGCGAGCTCGTGACGCTGCGCCAGCGACTCGACGAGAGCTCGTCACGCGTCGAGCAGACCGCCGTGGAGCTTCGCCGGATGACGGGTGACGGGGCGCTCGTGCGCCGCCTCGATGCGCTCCAGAGCGCGATCGACGAGACGACGGCGAGCGTCGCCGACCGCGAGAGCGACGTCACGGCGATCCGCGCGCGGGTGGACGAGGCGTACTCCCGGATTGGCACGGTCGTCGCCGGGATCCAGAGCTCGCTCGCGACCCTCACGGCGCAGGTCGGGGCGCTGGAGGCGCTGCCCGAGACCACCGAGCAGGCGCTGGAAGCGCGCACCGGCGAGCTGGACGCACGCGTCGACGAGCTCGCCGGACAGGTCGGGTCGCTCGCCGCGAGTCTCGAGCTGGCGACGAGCGCGTTCGTCGACGGACGCGCCGAGACCGCCCGTCTCGGCGAGCGCGCCGACGACGCGAGCACGCGGATCGACGCGGTCGTAGACCAGCTCACCGAGGCGCTCGGTCGGCTCCCTGAGCCGGGCGTCATCGACGCCGAGCTGGAGGCGCGTCTCGCGGCCCTCGCCGGATCCGTGGACGAGGCCACCGAGCACATCGCCGCACTCAGCTCGGCGGCTGCCGCCCAGTCGGAGAGCGCAGCAGCGCTCGAAGGCTCCCTTGCCCACGTCCGCGACCGGTTGAGCGCGCTGGAGCTTGAGCGCTCGAACGCGGCGGCGCAGCTCGAGGCGATCGGAGCTGCCTGGTCGCGGGAACACGAGTCGGTGCGCTCGCAACTCGGAGCGCTCGAGAGCGCGCACGCCGAGGCGGAGAGGACGAGCGAGGGCCTCCGGCCCAGGCTCGAAGCGTTGGCGGCTCGGGTCGACTCGGTCGACCTCGATCGCGCGGAGGTATCCGCCGAGCTCCAGCGAATCTCGGTCGCGCTCGAGGCCGAGCGCGAGGGACTGAGCACCCGTCTGGACGGCTTCGCGTCTGCGCTGGTCGAGGCGACCGCCGCGAGCGAGCGAGGACCTGA
>Ga0268386_10002560_pt1 | contig 12996 bp, 12 predicted proteins | sample RVTome_15_FD_200260 | JGI IMG/M metagenome (GOLD analysis project Ga0268386, IMG submission 200260) | Soil microbial communities from uranium-contaminated site in the Upper Colorado River Basin, Wyoming, United States - RVT150D86... ...
CGATGCGCACTGTTATCTTGTGCCCCGCGTAGCGGGCGTGGAAGTGCGGCGGCTCGTGTTCCCTGTGGTACATCGTGATCACGATGCCGAGAAACCGACAGATTTCCGGCACCTCGGAATCCTACTGCGTGTTTGCCGGAACGGGTCAACGCTCAATTAGGCTGCCTCCTCTTCGGATTCAGTTCAACGTCGTTCCCGGATCCAGTCGCGAAACTTCTCCGGACCCTCCCGCCGCGTGAGCCACTTCTCGCGAAGCTCGCGGAGGGCCGGGGGCTCGGCCCGCTGTTCTCCGTATCGGGCGTGGTCCTGTCCGTGGAACGGCAGAGGGTCGACCGTCTGCCCGGCGATCGTGTTCTTGTCGCCGTCCTTCTCCCAGCCGTCGACCACGACCAGCCAGTCGCGTTCCCACCCCACCGGTACGACCGGCAATCGCGACGCGTCGTATCCGATTCGGATCGCGTCGCCGCCCTTGAACACGACGTAGCGATCATCTGCCGCGGCCAGCAGCTCGCGCACGTCGCCGTATCGGGTATGGAGGCCGGCCATGTCCGCCCAGCGCGGCGCGGTGTCGACGTCGTCGTGGAGAAAGACGTGCGGGCCCTCGGCGCTCTCCCGCACCCGCCGGGAAAATCCGCGGAAGGAGAGCCGCGCCGACACGAGAGGAGCCGGGGTGATCCGCACCGGCGCGGGAGGGTCGTCGGCGGTGTAAACGATGCGGTCCCAGTAGATCGCGAGATTGGTCCGGATGCGCACGCGCGGGTCGTCGCGGACGAGCACGCGGGAAAGATCGACGGGCATCGTCTTCGTCTTTCCGGCGGGGAAGCCCATCGCCGGGAGCGCCACCTTCCAGCCGCCCCGGCCGTCGGGGACTTCCAGGGACGGCCCCGAAGGACGCGGCTTCGAGTCGGCAGCGCCCCGCTGCGACAGCGAGACCTGGATGGACGTGTCGCTGTAGAAGATCCAGCCGGTCAGATAGATCATCACGCGATTCGCGGCTCGCGCGCGCGGCAGGGTCAGGACGAGCTCGTGGGGCGCCACGATCCCCTGGTAGCGAGTGGGAGCGAGGCCGCCTACGAACACGCCGTCGGTTTGCGCGATCTCGCGCGTGCGATCGCGGCCGGCCGCGTCGACCGCCGTCGGCACGAAAGGTCTCGAGATCGTGAACAGCCGGTCTTCCGCGAAGGGAGGAGGGGTCATGGCCGCGGAACTCGGGACGATCTCCACGCCCCGCGGATGGTCGACCGCGGCGAGCTCGGTGAGGTCGACGTACGCGACCTCCCAGAGCTCCTCCGTGAGCTCGATCGAGAGAGGCCCACCCGAAGACGCGAGCTCCGTTCCCTCGACGACGAGCCACTCCCGGGTGTCCGCGGGCGCCTGGTGAACGCCGTCGTAGAGGAGCCCGAGAGGGCTGTTTCCGAGGACGTCCGTCACGAACCGCCAGTTCTTTCCGTCGAAGGCGTACAGGAACGGGCAGGAGCCCTTGAGCTGCTGGACTTCTCTGACCAGAGCTCGCGTGCGCGGCGACAGCTCGTTCTGGGGAATTCCGTTCGTCCACACGACCCGGAGCACTTCGGGCTTCCGGCGGGCGCCCAGTCCGAGATGCGTGACCGGCCGGGTCACGACGCGGTAGACGTAGAGATCTTGCGCCTTGACCTCGACCTCCGAGCCGTATCCGGCGCGGTTGACCTTCGCGGACCCGGTCGGAAGGCCCTCGAGCGCGACGTCCATCCAGCCGTTCGCGTTTCCGCCGCGGTTCTCGAAGAGCGCGGCTCGGCCGTCGCCGGTCACCAGGGCCAGGTCGACATCGCCGTCGCCGTCGAAATCGACCGCTTCGGCGTCCAGCGCGGCCGGGAGGGCGCCGACGCTCCACCGGGCGAATCCTCCGGCTCCGTCTCCCCGCAGCGCCGCCGAAGGACCTCCCGGCGAGGCGAGAAGCAGGTCGAGAAACCCGTCGTTGTCGAAGTCGGCCAGCAACGGCTTTCCCGCAGCGGGAAGTGATCTCGCCGGCGCGAAGGTGCCGTCGCCGCGGTTCACCGCGGCGAACGCGCCGTCGTCCCGTGCCCAGACGAGGTCGAGCCGTCCATCGGCATCGAGGTCGCCCGCCGCCGCCCATCGAAAGGTCCCCTCCCGCGGAAGCCCCGCGCCCTTTTCGGCGACGCGTCCCCCGCGCAGGTTGTCGAGCAGCACCAGCCCGCCGCTCGAACGCAGAACGACGAGATCCGGATCGCCGTCGCGGTCGAAGTCGCCGACGACCGCGCCCCGAGAGGCGAGCGTCTGCGGGATACCCGCCGCGCGGCTCACGTCGGTCCACGTGCCGTCCAGGTTGTTGCGCCAGAGTCGATCCCCCGACCCCGAAGAGAACAAGAGGTCCAGGTCTCCGTCGTTGTCGAAGTCGATCGGAACGGCCGCCTCCGCGTCCGGCGCCTCCGTTCGACGCCAGCCGGAAGGGCCGGCGACCCAGAGGGCGCCGGGCGCGACGAAGTCGAAACGGCCCGAGTTCGTCACGTCAGCGGCCTCCACGAACCCGAACGAGCCCGCGAGCGTCAGCTGCACGCGATAGCCCCCCGGCGCGCGCTCGGCGACGACGAGCCCTCCCTTTCCCGCGAAGACGAGATCGCGCCCGTCGCGGCCGGTCGAACGGACCGCGGCGAGCCCGGCGAGAGCGCCCAGAGCGCCGCGCGGCGACTCGGCGAACGAGACGGGTATCGGCTGTCCCGCCCGCGCGCGGACTTTCGCGGCGAGCTCGACAGACCAGTCCTCGAGCGGCAGCCCAACGACTCCCGGCTCGACGTCGCGGCGGGACTGCTGGTAACGAGGAGAGACCTTGAGGAGATTCTCGACGATTCGGTACTTGAGAGAAGCCGCGTGCGCATCGCCCGCGGTCAGCGCCTGCCGCGCTTCGTTCAGGTACTTCTCGAGCCGCGCGTCGCCGCTTCCCAGTGCGCGCGCGAGCCGGTCATGCGCCTCGAGCGCCCCCGTCCCGTCGGCGGCGTTCCGGCGGACCTCTGAGAGGCGTGCGAGAAGGAAAATGTTGGACGGCGCGCGCTCCAGTGCGCCCTCGAGCATCCGGATCGCGCGCGGGAAGCTTCCAGCAACATTCTCCAAGATGAGCCGCGCGGCGGACCAGCGGCTCGCGAGATCCGAGCGGTCGGCGGCCACCGCCTTCTCGTAAGCAGCCACTGCGCCCGCGAAGTCCCCGGCGAGCTCGCGCCGCGTCCCCTCGATCGACAGGACGCGGGCGTCGCCGGGAGCGCGACGCAGCGCCTCCGCGAGGAGCTCCTTCGCGGCGACGGCGTCTTTCGCGCGAAGCGCGGCGATCGCGCCGTTGGCCCACCCCAGCGCCTCGGCGGGCGCGATCTGGCGAACGGTCTCGAAGCGGCGGCGGGCCTCGTCGAGGTCGCCTTCCTCCAGCGCCGCGAGCCCGACGTTCCTGGCGGATTCCAGGCGTGGAAGGTTCACACTCGACCCATCGGAGAGCGTCGAAAGGACGAAAAGGAGAATCAGAGACACCGGGGACATGCGCCGGGGATGATAACCAAGCATCTCCCGCGACAAGAATAGAGAGGGCCGCCGCAGATCGAAACTGCCGGACGCTCATATACTGCTTTGCGCCATGAGGAGACCGAGAACGGCACAGCGGAAACGATGGATTTCCGCATCGTCGGCAGAATCTCAGGGATCGAAAGGATCGCGGCCGGTAAAGGGATCCGGGACATCCGCCGTCTCAACCGCACGCACGGTCGAGGGCGCTGGCGGAAGCTCAAAGGAGTCGCGCTCGTCCGCGATCGCACGACGGGTGATATCTACAGCGCCGAAATACACTGGTGCGAAGCAGCGGCGATTGGTCGCAAAGAGTTCAAAATCAAGCGCCGTCTCGAGTCGCAGTAGGGGCTATGTGATTTGTCTCGCGAACCGTGGCTACGCGGCGGCAATGGAAGTCGGCAAGCTCTACCGGCGTTTGGAATCATCCCCGACAGACCCGAAATCCCGAATCCGAGTCGTTGATGAATCGGGTGAGGACTATCTGTATCCCAAGGCTTTCTTCCGAGAGATCAAGGTTTCCGGCGCGTTACGCCGGGCGCTGGATCGAGCGATCCCGGCGGCGTGACGGGGCGGCTCCGGCTCCCCTGCGACTCCGAATCCTTCCCCAACTCCCTCCGAAAGACCTCGAACGTGCGCTCGTCGAAGAGACAGAAGGCGATCTTCTCGACGACCCTCGCTTCGCCGGCGAACGTCCGCGCGGCCGCAATCGAAATCTGCGCGCCACGATCGACGGGATAACCGAAAACGCCGGTCGAGATCGCGGGAAGCGCGACGGACTTCGCGCCGATCTCCTCCGCGCGCGCCAGCGCCGCCCGGACCGCCGAAGCCAGCACGGCGTCCTCCCCGGCGTTTCCGCCGCGCCACACGGGGCCGACCGCGTGGATCACCCAGCGCGCCGGAAGGTTGCCTCCGCCGGTCACGACCGCCTGACCGACCGGGCAGAATCCGATCCTGTCGCACTCCTCCTGGATCGCGCTGCCGCCGCGCCTTCGGATCGCGCCGGCCACGCCGGCGCCGAGCTGCAGGCTCTCGTTGGCGGCGTTCACGATCGCGTCGACCCGCGCGTCCGTGATGTCCATACGGGCGACTTCGATGCGGGCAGTCACCGCCGCAGCCTTACACGTGCAGCTGCTTGTGGATCGCCTCCGCGACCTCGAGGAACGCCTCAGTCACCCGAGACTTCGGCTCCGCCGCGACGATCGGCACGCCAGAATCCCCTCCGATCGCGACCTTCGGATCGATCGGGATCTCGCCCAGGAAGGGAACGTTCAGCTTCTTCGCGGTCCGCTCTCCGCCTCCGTGCTTGAAGATGTCCTCGCGATGGCCGCACTTGACGCACACGTAGAAGGACATGTTCTCGATGATGCCGAGCACCGGGACGTTCACCTTCTGAAACATCGCGAGCCCCTTGCGGGCGTCGATCAACGCCACGTCCTGAGGCGTCGTCACGATCACCGCGCCGGAGAGCTGGATTTTCTGCGTCAGAGTGAGCTGCGCATCCCCGGTGCCGGGCGGCATGTCGACGACGAGGAAGTCGAGCTTGCCCCACGCGACGTCGCCCAAGAACTGCTCGACCGCTTTCATGACCATCGGCCCGCGCCAGATCACGGGCTGATCGACGTCCATCAGGAACCCGAGGGACATGACGCGGACGCCGAACCTCTCGATCGGGACGATCTGGTTCGCCTCGTTGATGAAGGGTTTCTCGTCGATGCCCATCATCATCTGTTGCGACGGACCGTAGATATCCGAGTCCATCAGGCCGACTCGCGATCCGAGCCGGGAGAGCGCCAGCGCGAGGTTGGCGGCGACGGTGGACTTTCCCACGCCGCCCTTCCCCGATGCCACCGCGATCTTGAACCGGACTTCTGGGAGAAGCGCGGCATCGGGAGGGGGTACGCCGACGGCGCCGCGCGGTGGCGCCGGGGCGGGCTCGCGCACGTCGAGCGCGATCGTCACCGCGTTCACCCCCGGAAGCGACCGCAGCTTTTCGGTCGCGTCCCTGCGGATCTCCTCCGCGGCGCGGGGTGAGGAGGTCTGGACTTCCAGACGGAAGGAGACGTTTCCGCCGCCGACCGCGAGGTCCTTCACGAAGCCGAAGGAGACGATGTCGCGCGAGAGGCCGGGGAAGCGAACGCTCCTCAGGACCTCCATCACTTTTTCTTCTGTCAGATCGGCCGTTGTCGACATCAGCTTCTCTTGTATCACGCGACCGAGCGTTGCGCTTCGTCGCGCAGCGTCTGCACCTCCTCGCGCGCGGCGCGGGTGACGGCTTCGCGATCGCGAAGCGTCCGTCCCGACACCTCGATCGGATTGCCCGCGGACATCACGACCGGTCCCGGCGTGATCAGGAGCGAACCGCGTTTCAGTACGCGGAAAGTCCCGGCGAGCGCGACCGGCAGAATGGGGAGACCCGACCGGAGAGCGAGGTGAGCGGCGCCGCGCTTGAACGGCAGGAGGGCGCCGTTGCGAGTGCGCGTCTCCTCCGGGAAGATGACCACAGACCGGCCGCCCGAGAGCCGCTGCAGGGCGGCGTCGACGGTCTCCGTGCCGCGCGACCGGTCCTCCCGATCGACCGGGACGAATCCGGCGGCCGCGATCGACCAGCCCAGGACGGGCACCCGGAACACGCTCCTCTTGGCGAGGAAGCGGACCTGCATGGGGAGGTTGGCGAGGAGCACGAGGATGTCGCAGAAGCTCTCGTGGTTGGCGACGATCACGAAGCTGCGGTCTCGGTCGAGTCGCTCGGGGTGGAGAACCCGGACCCGCACCCCGGCGACGACGAGAAGCGTGCGCGCCCAGCCGCGAGCGAACCGCAGGAACCAGTCGCCCCGAGGGGGCAGCAGGGCGGCGAAGATGGCGGGAACGCCGAAGGCGACGGTGGCGAGGACGATCACCGGCCAGACGATCGCTGAACGGACGGCCCGCATGGAACCGGGATTCTAACGACCCGCACCGACGCGCAAGTCGCGCCGTCATCGAGTTTTACAGCGGCGGTGCTGTCCGATTAGAATCGCGTGAATCCCCATGCCCCCGACGACCCAGCAGACGGCGACGACGATCTTCTACCGGAACATCCGGTGGCTGAAGTTCGTCGACCGCTTGGGCAAGAGGGGCGCAGGGATCCTCGAATACCTCGGTGGCCTCGGCACGCTCCTCGCCCAGACCGCCCGCGCGGCCGTCACACGCCCGTTTTACGGCTCCGAGGTCATCGCGCAGATGGACGACCTCGGAGTCAAGTCGGTCTCGATCACCGGAATCACGGCTCTCTTCACCGGCATGGTGCTCGCGCTCCAGACGGCTTACGCGCTCGCGGCGTTCGGCGGAAAGATGTTCATCGGGCAGGTCGTCGCCGTCTCCCTCGTGCGCGAGCTCGGGCCCGTCCTGACCGCGCTCATGGTCGGCGGCCGGGTCGGCTCCGGGATCACGGCCGAGCTCGGCTCGATGACCGTCACCGAACAGGTCGACGCGCTCCGTTCCATGGCCGTGTCTCCCGTCCGCCGCCTCGTGCTGCCGCGCGTTCTCGCCGTCGTCATCATGCTGCCGATCCTGACCGCTCTCGCCGACGTGCTCGGTATCTTCGGCGGACTGTTCATCGCGGTCGTCGAGCTGAGGATGACCCCGCCCGACTACCTGAACAGCATCTGGAACCACCTGGCCATCCAGGACATCACGAGCGGCATCGCGAAGACGTTCTTCTTCGGCCTTCTCGTGGCGATCATCGGCTGCTACAACGGGCTCCAGGTCTCGGGCGGCGCCTCGTCGGTCGGACGGGCGACCACCCGCACGGTCGTGTTCGCTTCGATCTCCATCCTCATTTCGGACTTCTTCCTGACGAAGCTTTTCCTCGCCCTATGAGCGCCCAGCTCAAACTCTCCAAGGAGACCGGGCCCGCGCCGCTCGCGCAGGGCGAAACCATCGTCGAGTTCGACAACGTCTGGAAGACATACACGCGGCGCGACGTGCTCGCGGGGGTGAGTCTGAAGATCCGGAAGGGCGAGGTGCTCTGCGTCCTCGGGCCGTCGGGGACGGGGAAGAGTGTCACGATCCGGCACATCAACGGCCTCGAACAGCCGGACAGGGGCGACGTGAAGGTCTTCGGCGAGTCGGTCGTCGGACTGACCGAGGAACAGCTCTCGCCGGTCCGTCGGCGGGTCGCGATGCTTTTCCAGGGCGGCGCTCTCTTCGACTCCATGAACGTGGAGCAGAACGTCGCGTTCCCGCTACGCGAGCACACGGACAAGTCGCCGCAGGAGATCGCCGACCTCGTGTCGGAGAAGCTCACGATGGTCGGACTGCCCGGCACGCAGCGCAAGATGCCCTCGGAGCTGTCGGGAGGAATGCGCAAGCGCATCGCTCTCGCCCGCTCGATCGCGCTCGAGCCCGAGATCATCATGTACGACGAGCCGACCACCGGGCTCGATCCGCTGACCTCGGAGAAGATCGCGCAGCTCATCGCGGACCTGAACGCCCGTCTCCAGATCACGTCCATTGCGGTCACGCACGACATCGTTGCCGCCCGGACGATCGCCGACCGCGTCGCTTTCCTCCACCAGGGACGGTTCCAGTTCGTGGGGACCTTCGACGAGGCCGCGCGCGGGGGCCATCCCGTCCTGCAGGAGTACTTTCGTTCGATGGGCTTTCCTTGTGGGACCGGCCTTTACGCCGCGCCCGCCGGTGGAGGGACCTGATGGCGATCGAGTCGCAAGTCGGCCGACGTTTTCGCGTCGGCCTCGTCGTCCTGATCGCGCTCGTCTTTCTGATGCTCGGTGTTCTCATGGTCGGCAAGCGCGCGCACCTCTTCACGGCGAAGCTTCCGTACCAGACGCAATTCAAGTCTGCGTCCGGACTCGTCTCCGGAAACCCGGTCCGCCTGAACGGCGTGACGGTTGGAAACGTCCTGGATGTCAACCTCTCGCCCGACCCCGCGGATCAGACCGTGCGCGTCGTCTACGAAGTCGATCGGAAGATCCGCACCCGGCTCCGCACCGGGACGACCGCTTCGATCAAGACGATCGGGCTTCTCGGAGACAAGTACATCGAGCTTTCGGGCGGCAAGCCCGAGGAACCGATCGTCGAGCCCGGCGGGCAGATCGCGGCTGCCCCCGTCGCCGGTCTGGAAGACATCCTCGCGGGCGGCGGCGACCTCGTGACCGATCTCGGCGGGATCGCGCGATCTCTGAAATCGATCCTCGGGCGAATGGAAAAGGGTGGCGTCGGACAGAACCTGAACTCGACTCTCCTGAGCCTCTCGGAAGTGCTCGGAAAGATCAACCGCGGCGAGAGCCTCGCCGGCAAGCTCCTCGCGGACCGTCGCTACGGCGAGCAGACGGGCCAGTCCCTGACGGCCGCGGTCAACTCGCTGCGCAACGTGCTCGGCAAGGTCGAAAAGGACATGGCGAGCGGGAACGGGATGATCCCGGCTCTGTTGTCCGATCCGGAAGGCAAGAAGAAAGTCTACGACCTCGTCGACCGCCTCGGCACTACGGCGGCTTCCCTCGCGTCGGCCTCCGAGAGCTTGAACTCGGGGAAGGGCGCCCTGCCGATCCTGCTCCATGACGAAGAGTTCTCGAGCGAGTTCACCGGCAATCTCCGCAACCTCTCCCGGCGGCTCGATTCGATCGCGAGGAAGCTCGACGAGGGACAGGGAACCGTCGGGAAGCTCATCAACGATCCGGCGATCTTCGATGCGGCGAACCACCTCGTCGTCGGGATCGACGAGTCGAAGCTGCTGCGCTGGTTGATCCGCGACCGGCAGCGTTCCGGCATCCGCAAGAGGTATCGGGACGCCCAGACGCGGCCGGCGGCAAGCAAGCCGCCGGGCGGAAACGGCCTCGCCGAAGAGCCCCCGGCTCCGCCAGCCACGCCGTCGCCGACACCGACGCCCACTCCTTGAGGCTGCTCGTCACGGGGGGAGCGGGTTTCATCGGCTCTCACCTCGCCTCCCGGCGGCTAGCGCGAGGAGACCGGGTGGTGGTGCTCGACGACTTCAACGACTTTTACGATCCGGCCGTGAAACGCGCGAACATCGCGACGTTTGCCGGGCAGCCCCGCTTTCGTCTCGTCGAGGGCGACATACGCGACCGCGACCTCGTCGCGAAGACCTTCGCGGAGGAACGGTTCGACGCCGTCCTGCACTTCGCGGCGCGCGCCGGCGTGCGGCCCTCCCTCGCGCAACCCGTCCTCTATGAGGAGGTCAACTGCGTCGGTACGCTCCGCCTCCTGGAAGCCGCGGCGGCGCACGGTCGCCCGCTCTTCGTCTTCGCCTCCTCGTCGTCGGTCTACGGGATCAACTCCAAGCTTCCTTTCGCCGAAGACGATCCCATCGAACGGCCGATCTCGCCGTATGCGACGACCAAGCGCGCGGGGGAGCTCCACGTCTTCACCGAACACCACCTCCACGGCCTGCCCGCGTGGTGCCTTCGCTTCTTCACCGTGTACGGTCCCCGCCAGCGTCCGGAGATGGCGATCGCGCGCTTCATTCGCTCGATCGAGGCGGGAGATCCGATTCCGTTCTACGGAGACGGGAGCTCGCGCCGCGATTACACGTACATCGACGACATCGCCGACGGGGTCGAAGCGGCGCTCGAGCGGGGGTCTCCGCCCGCCGGCTTCGAGATCCTGAACCTCGGCGGAGCGCACCCCGTCACGCTCTCGGAGCTCGTCGCCGCGATCGAGCGGGCGACCGGCCGGCAGGCGCGCCTCGACCGCCAACCCCCGCAGCCGGGCGACGTGCCGGTCACGTATGCTTCCGTCGAGAAGGCCGAACGGCTGCTCGGATTCCGGGCGCGCGTTTCTCTCGCCGACGGGCTGCGCCGCACCGTGGACTGGTTTCGAAAGAGCCGGGGCCGCGCCGCTTGACGCCGGGGCCCTCTTCGCGGACCGGGAAAGGACGGACGAGTCGATGAACATCTGCGTCGTGGGGACGGGCTACGTGGGGCTCGTCAGCGGTGCCTGTCTCGCGGATTTCGGCATGAACGTCGTGTGCGTCGACAAGGACGAGGCGAAGATCGCGGCCTTGCAGGCGGGCCGCATTCCGATTTACGAGCCGGGGCTCGAAGAAATCGTCGCGAAGAACGAGCGGGCGGGGCGGCTGCGCTTCACGACGGACATCAAGTCGGGAATCGAGCGCGCGCTGGCGATATTCATCGCAGTGGGAACCCCGCCCAACCCCGACGGCTCCCCTGACCTGACGTTCGTCCGGCAGGTCGCGGAGGCGATCGCGGAGCACATGAACGACTACAAGGTCGTGGTGACCAAGTCCACCGTCCCGACCGGCACGGGCCGGATGATCGAGCAGATCCTGAGTTCTAACGACGGCCACCGGCAGTTCTCGGTCGTTTCGAATCCCGAGTTTCTCCGCGAGGGCTCGGCGATCTCCGACTTCCTGCGCCCGGACCGGATCGTCATCGGCGCCTCGGACGCACGCGCGATCGAAGTCATGAAGGAGATCTACAGTCCGCTCTTTCTCGCGGAGACGCCCTTCGTCATCACCGACGTCGCGTCGGCGGAGCTCATCAAGTACGCGTCGAACGGGTTTCTCGCGGTCAAGATCTCGTTCATCAACGAGATCGCCCGTCTCTGTGAGGTCATGGGCGCCGATGTCCATGACGTGTCTCGCGGAATGGGCCTCGACCGCCGGATCGGCTCGCGGTTTCTCCTCGCCGGTCCGGGGTTCGGTGGATCGTGCTTCCCGAAGGACACTTCAGCGGCGATCGACCTCGCGCGCCAGCACGGCGAGCGCTTCCGGATCATCGAGGCGGCGGTCTGCGTCAACTCGGAGACCAAGAAGCGAATGATCGAGAAGATCTCGGCCGCCGGCGGTCCGCTCGAGGGGCGAACCGTCGCCGTCCTCGGACTCTCGTTCAAGCCGGAGACCGACGATATCCGCGAGTCGCCGGCACTCTCCGTGATCTCCGACCTGCTGGCGGCCGGCGCATCCGTGCGCGCTTTCGATCCCGCCGCGATGGAGAACGCCCGCTCGGTTTTTCCGCAGCTTCACTACGCGAGCGACGTTTACGATTGCGCTCACGGAGCCGACGTCCTCGTGCTCGCCACCGAGTGGAACGAGTTTCGCGCGCTCGACTTCGGAAAGCTCGCGCGTCTCATGAACTCGAAGACCGTCGTCGACCTGCGGAACGTGTACGAGCCGAGAGAACTGAAGGCCGCCGGATGGAAATACACTGGGGTCGGACGATCGTAGCGAGACGGGGAACGGCTCCATGAGGATGCTCGTGACCGGCGGTGCCGGTTTTCTCGGAAGTCACCTCTGCGACCGCCTTCTGTCCGAAGGGCACGAGGTGATCGCGATGGACAACTTCGTCACCGGCAACCCTCGCAATATCACCCACCTCGAGGCCGATCGGCGGTTCCACTTGATCGAGCACAACGTCACGAAGTACATCTCGCTCGAAGGCGACATCGATGCCGTGCTCCACTTCGCGTCCCCCGCTTCTCCCATCGACTATCTCGAGCTTCCGATCCAGACGCTCAAGGTCGGTTCGCTCGGAACGCACAACGCTCTCGGGCTCGCGCTCGCGAAAGGCGCGCGTTTTCTCCTCGCCTCGACGTCGGAGGTTTACGGCGACCCGCAGGTGCATCCCCAGCCCGAGACTTACTGGGGAAACGTCAACCCGATCGGACCCCGAGGCGTGTACGACGAGGCGAAACGCTTTGCCGAGGCGATGACGATGGCCTACCGCCGGGCGCACGGCGTCCCGACACGGATCGTGCGGATCTTCAACACCTACGGAGAGAGGATGCGGCTGCGCGACGGACGGGTCGTTCCGGCGCTCATCGGCCAGGCGCTCGCCGGCGAGCCGATGACGGTCTTCGGCGACGGGTCGCAGACCCGTTCGTTCTGCTACGTGTCCGACCTGATCGACGGCATCTACCGGCTCCTGCTCTCCGACGAAGCCGAGCCCGTGAACATCGGCAATCCGGCGGAGCTCTCCGTGCTGGAATTCGCGCGCACGATCCGGCGGCTGACGGGTACCTCCAGCGAGATCGTGTTCCGACCTCTGCCGGTCGACGATCCCCGGGTCCGGCAGCCCGACATCACGAAAGCGCGGGCGAAGCTCGGATGGGAGCCGAAGGTGGGATTGGAAGAAGGGCTGATGAGGACGATCGACTACTTCAAGAGGGTGCTGGCGGTGAAGGAGAGTTGGTCCTAGTTGTCATCCGTTATCCCCGATCGCTTCGACCGGGCACGAGTCCATCGCCTCCTGGCACAGCACCTCCTCCTGCGGGCTCGCCGGCTGGAGAAAAACGTAGGAGTAGCCCCGTTCCGCATCGCGCTGGAAGTTGGCGGGCGCGGTCACCCGGCAGACGTCACAGTCGATGCACTGGGAGTCCACGTAGTAACGTCCGGAGACGTTTTCGGGGAGTTTGTCCCTCGGGTCCGGCAAGTTAGCGGGCTAGTGTACCGGCGCCACGCCGGCGCCGAAGAGAGAG
>Ga0268386_10002561_pt1 | contig 12992 bp, 10 predicted proteins | sample RVTome_15_FD_200260 | JGI IMG/M metagenome (GOLD analysis project Ga0268386, IMG submission 200260) | Soil microbial communities from uranium-contaminated site in the Upper Colorado River Basin, Wyoming, United States - RVT150D86... ...
CGCGGTGAGAGGAAGGATGAGAGCGAGGTCGTCTACGGTGCGGGCGAGGGGTCCGATTTGCTGGAAGGAGTCGAGAAGGCCGCCGAAAGGGTAGATATGGCCGGTGCGCGGCACGCGGCCGGCGCTTGGCTTGATGCCGGCAATCCCGCAGAAGTGCGCCGGGAGGCGGATGCTTCCTCCGTAGTCGCTTCCTATGTCGAACGGTGAGCCACCCGCGGCGATGGTGGCGGCGGCTCCCCCGCTGCTCCCGCCTGGGGTTCGCGACAGGTCGTAAGGGTTGCTGGTCCGGCCGTAGATCAGGTTGTTGGTCTCGAATGAGAGGGTCAGCTCCGGAGTGTTGGTCTTGCCGAGCAGAATCGCGCCTGCCCCTCGCAGTCGCGCCACGACGGTCGCGTCCGCCTTGGGGACGAAAGCAGCCCTGCCTTTCGTACCGCCCGTCGTCACAACGCCCGCCGTGTCCAGCGAGTCCTTGATGGTCATGGGCACGCCATGCAGCGGGCCCTCGACCTCGCCGCGAGCGAGGGCAGCATCCGCCTTCCGCGCCCGGGCAAGGGCACCTTCCGCAATCTTCACCACGCCGTTGATCTTCGGGTTGACCGCCTCGATCCGCGCGAGGCAGGCTTCGACCGCCTCTTCCGAGGAAATCTGCTTGGCTCGAATCGCGTCGGCGAAAGCACGGGCGGACGAATAGAGGAGGTCGCTCGCCAGCCCGGCCGCCGGTGGGCCCGCCGGGAGCGGAGGCGAGCCGCACGACGGCATGGCCGACAAGGCCGCACCTCCGCACACGAGCATCAGGGCCTGGCGCCGGGAAAGCAGCCCGGGATCGACGTCGCGCCCAGCCGAAGCGCGCGCTTCACATTCAGAATCACGATGTGTGTGCATCAGTCCCCCGCGCTGTCTTATATCACTCATGGCAGGATCCCTGAGGATCGGAGAAGATGGCCGGGGTCCAGCCTTCCTGGGCGGGGATTGACAGGACCTTGCTTTTTCGGGTGCTCGCGGGGCACGCTGGCCGCGACCCGCTGAGCGGCCGAGCTGAGCCCCCAGGGCCGGGGTCCGGGCGGCCAACGGGCGCATCGATCGAGTTCCTCCACGATGACATCCGAGGAGTGGGCGGATCTCGAGGGGCCTTCGCCACGAGAAGGACGGGCTGGTGCCCAATGTGGTCTTCATCGAGGGCCTGGTGCCGCTCGGCGACCGCTGGCGGCTCTACCACGGCACCGCGGACAGCCGGCTCGCGGTGGTGGGCCCCTCACCGGGTCATTGACGAGCGAAAGCTGGTGAAGGTACAAGAAGATCGGTGACCGCGTGTCCCTGACCTTGCTCCTCATCGGCGGCACCGGCAATATCTCGTCCGCGGTCGTGCGGCTCGCCGCCGAGGCGGGGCACCGGACGACCGCCCTCACCCGGGGGACCCGGGCCGTCGAGCTGCCTTCCGGGGTGGAGCGGGTGACCGGAGACGCCCGCGACCCCTCGACCCTCGCCGCTCTCGCCGCGCGGCGGTTCGACGTGGTGGTCGACTTCGTGGCCTTCGAGGCCGACGACGTCCGGAGGGACGTGGCCGCCTTCCGCGGGCGGGTCGGCCAATACGTCTTCATCAGCTCGGCCTCGGTCTATGGCAAGCCGCCCCCGCGCTACCTCGTCACCGAGGACGCGCCCCTCGCCAACCCCTGGTGGGACTACGCGCGGAAGAAGATCGAGGCGGAGGACGTCCTGCGCGAGGCCCACCGCGCGGAGGGCTTCCCCGGCACCATCGTCCGTCCCTCGTACACCTACGGCGAGGGCTGGGTCCCCACCACGAGCGGCAGCGACTACACGGTGGTGCGCCGCCTCCGCCGCGGCCTCGAGATCGTGGTCCCGGGGGACGGCACCTCGCTCTTCGTGCTCACCCACGCCGCCGACTTCGCCCGGGGCCTCCTCGGCCTCCTCGGACGGGAGGAGGCCCTCGGCGAGGCCTTCCACATCACCTCGGACGAAGTGCTCTCCTGGAACGAGATCCACGAGACGATCGCCCGCGCGGTGGGGGTGGCGCCGCGCCTCGTCCACGTCCCTTCGGACTTCATCGCCCGGATCGACGCCCGGCGGGGGGCGAGCCTCCTCGGCGACAAGGCGTGGAGCCTCGTCTTCGACAACGCCAAGCTCCGCCGGCTCGTCCCCGGCTTCCGGGCCCGGGTCCCCTTCGCGGAGGGGGTGCGGGCCTCGATCGCCTGGCTCGAGGCCGATCCCGCCCGCCAGCGGATCGACGCCGACGCCACCGTGGAGCGCATCCTCGCCGCCTGGCGCCGGGCCATGGCGGCCGCGGAGGAGCCGTGAAGGTCTACAACCTGGGACTCCTCGGCTGCGGCGACTTCGCCCGCATCCAGTCGCCGGCCCTCCTCAATAGCCGGCGGGCGCGGGTGGCCGCGGTGTACGACCCCGACGAGGCGGCCGCCCGAACCGCCGCCGACCGCTTCGGAGCGGTGGTCAAGGGCTCGGCGGAGGCCCTCCTCGGGGACCCCGCGGTGGACGTCGCGGTCGTCTACACGCCTCCCTTCACCCACCGGGAGCTGTGCGAGCAGGCGATCGCCGCCGGCAAGCGGGTGATCACCACCAAGCCCCTCGCCCCGAGCGTGGAGGACGCCCGGGCGATCGCGGAGGCCACCCGGGACGGCCGCTGCCTCGTGGTCTACAAGCGCACCGGCAACCCGCAGCACCACGCCCTCAAGAAGCTGTTCGCCTCGGGCGAGGTGGGCGCTCTCGCCCTCTACCGCCACGACTGGGTCCACCACTACCCCTACTGGTACCCGTGGGCCCTCGACCCCGAGAAGAACGGGGGCCCCCTCGTCGACGCGATGATCCACAACCTGAACGCGGCCCGGGACCTCGCGGGGGAGGTGGCGGCGGTGACCTACCACGGCTATCGCCTCACCCACCCGGAGTGGAAGGTGTGCGACACCGAGCTGCTCGTGGTGGACTTCGCGAGCGGGGCGACCGCCCACCTCTTCATCACCTGGGCGGCCGACCTCGCGATCTACGACCCGAAGGCCAACGACCGCGAGCGGGTCGACGTGCAGTACTACGTCGGCTCGAAGGGACACCTCGTCCGGTTCGAGAGCCGCGACGGCCGGCCGGTGCTGTCGGCCTCCCGGGAGGGGCGGACGCTCCTCTTCCCGGTCGAGCCCCTGGCGGACACGCTCTACGACCGCTACGTCGAGGACCTCGAGCGGGGCCGGCCCGTCGAAAGCTCGGCCCAGGAGGCCTGCCGGGACATCGAGATCCTGCACGCGGCCCTCGCGAGCCCGGGCCGGCAGGTCCGGTTCGAGACCCTCAGCGCACGAGGTACATGACGAGGAGCTGGGCGGACAGCACCCGCAGGATCATGGTCAGCGGGTAGACGGTCGCGTAGGCCACCGAGGGGGCCTCCGAGCCCGAGACGGCGGTCGCGAAGGACAGGGCGGGGGGATCGGTCATGCTGCCCGCGAGGAGACCGCACAGCGTGAGGTAGTTGAGCCGGAAGGCGAGCCGGGCCACCACCGCGACGGACAGGATCGGCGCCACGGTGAGAAGGGCCCCCCCGGCCATCCAGTACAGGCCGTCCCCCCGCACGAGCGTCTCGACGAACACGTCGCCCGCCCCGAGGCCCACCGCGGCCAGGAAGAGCACGATGCCGGTCTCCCGGAGCGCGTAGTTCGCCGAGATCGGCATGTACCAGACGAGGGGGCCGATCTTCCCGATCCGCGAGAGCGCGATCGCCACGAGGAGCGGTCCCCCGGCGAGGCCGAGCCGCACCGGGGCGGGGACGCCGGGAAGCGAGAAGGGCCAGCTCCCCACCACGATCCCGAGGGCGATGCCCGTGAACATCGGCAGAAGGTGCGGGTATTTGAGGCTCTTCGGCGAGTCCCCGAGCTCGGCCGCCACCTTCTGGAGGTCGCCCGGCTCGCCCACCGCGAGCACGGTGTCGCCGTACTGCAGCTCGAAGTCCGGCGTCGCCGACATCTCGACCTCGGCCCGGCTCACCCGGGTGACCTGGACCCCGAACCGGCGCGCGAAATCCAGGGCGGCCACGGTCTTCCCGGTCGCGGCGGGGCGGGTGACGATGAGGCGCTTCGAGGTGATGGCGGTCGGCATCCTCCGCAGGTCGAGGGGGCTCTCCCTCCCCACCACCACTCGGAGCGCGTCGAGCTCCTCGCGGGCGCCCACCGCCAGCAGCACGTCCCCGAGCCGGAGCCGCGTCTCCGGCCGGGGCACCTGCAGGGTCCCCTGCTGCCAGATGCGCGAGACGACGATCCCGGACCCGGAGAGGACGGGCACCTTCTCGAGCGCCATCCCGTCGAGGTTCGGGTTCGCGACCTCGAGGTTGGCGCGGCCGAGGGGCGGAGCCTCCGCGGCGCGGCTCGTCTCGAGGTCCTCCGCCTCCCGCTCGAGGGACACCCGGAACGCGGCCCGCACCGCGAGCATGACGAGGATGATGCCGAGCACCCCGAAGGGATAGGCCACCGCGTAGCCGAGGCCGGGAAGCTGGGCGGCGGCGGCCCGGGCCGCGGGGTCGGGCAAGGCCTCCTTGAGGGCCTGCTGCGCGGCGGCGAGGCTCGGAGTGTTGGTGGTCGCCCCGCTCAGCAGGCCCACGAGGGCGGCGGGCTCCACCCCGCCCGCGAAGCGCAGGCCGAGGGCGGTCAGCACCCCGAGGGCCACCACGGAGGCGGCGAGGAGGTTGAGACGGAGGCCGTGGCGGCGCAGGGAGGCGACGAAGCCGGGACCCACCTGGAGGCCGATCGAGTAGACGAAGAAGACGAGGCCCAGCTCGCGCACGAACTCGCGGGTGCGCTCCTCGACGTGCACCCCGAAGTGACCGAACGCGATCCCCACGAACAGGACCCCCGCGATCCCGAGGCCCACCCCGCGGAGGCGCACCGCGCCGAGGGCGAGGCCCAGCCCCGCCACGAGCGAGAGGACGAGGACCGCCCCCGCCGCGGTCGTACCGTCGAGGAGCGTCCCGCTCACGCGCCGGCCGCCCCGGGAACGCTCGCGCGCTCACCAGCGCGAGCTCCCCCGGCCTCCCCGGGGGCCCCGAGCCGTGCGAGGACCAGGAGCAGGGTGCCGGGGTTGCGGGTCATGGACGGAGCTCGCCGGAGGCTCAGGGCCGCGACGCGGCGAGCAGGCGCTCGAGGCGTTCCCCGGAGACCGGGTCGCTGAAGACCCGACCCTGCATCTCGTCGCATTGGAGCCGCTTGAGGGCGCCCTGCTCCTCCTCGGTCTCGACGCCGTCGGCGAGGACGGTGAGGCCCAGGCCGTGGGCCAGGCGGACGACCGCCCTGACGATGGCGTGGTCCCGCGGGTCGCCGACGATCCCCCTGACGAGGGACCGGTCGATCTTGAGGCGCCGGGCGGGCAGGAGCTTCAGGTCGCTCAGCGACGAGCGGCCGGCGCCGAAGTCGTCGATGGTGATCCCGATCCCCAGGGCGGCGAGGTCGCGGAGGACGGGGAACGTCGAATCGAGGTTCTGCATGGCGGTCGTCTCGCTGACCTCGAGGTCGAGGTCGTGGGGGTCCAGGGAGGTCTCCTCGAGGATCCGTCTGACGCGGCTCGCGAGGTCGGACTGCCAGAGCTGGCGCAGGGACAAGTTGACGGCAACCCGCAGGGCCGGCCGGCCCTTCCTCTGCCAGGCGACCGCTCGCCCGCATGCCTCCTCGAGCATCCATTCGCCGAGACGAATCATGAGCCCCGTCTCCTCGGCCAGGGGGACGAGCTCCGTGGGGAGGATCGTGCCCTTCTCCGGGTCCTGCCAGCGCAGCAGCGCCTCCATTCCCACGATCCGGCCTCTCCGGAGCTCCACCTGCGGCTGGTAGGCGAGGGTGATCTCGCCGCGGTCGAGCGCGTGGTGCAGGCGGTTCTGGAGGGCCAGGCGGCCGAGGACCGGGCGCCTCGTGGCCAGGTCGCAGAACTGGTAGCCGTTCCTCCCCAGCTCCTTCGCGCGGTACATCGCGTCGTCGGCGTTCCTGAGGAGCGTCTCCTCGTCCTCGCCGTGCTCGGGGAAGAGCGCGATCCCCACGCTGGTGGTCACGGTCAGCTCGGGGCCCCCCGCGCGGAACCCCTCCTCGATCCGGTCCCGGAGCTTCCGCGCGATCCGCGCGGCGCCCTCCGCGTGCCGCACGCTGGGGAGGAGGAGGACGAACTCGTCGCCGCCGACGCGGGCGACCGTGTCCTCCTCGCGCAAGCAGTCCCGCAGGCGGCCGGCGACCTCCTGGAGCAGCCGATCGCCGGCGGCGTGGCCGAGGGAGTCGTTCACGGCCTTGAAGTTGTCGAGGTCGAGGAACAGCACGGCGAGGCCGCGGCCGCGGCGGCGCGCCTGCGCCAGGGCCAGACGCATGCGGTCCTGGAGGTGCGTCCGGTTGGGCAGCCCCGTGAGGGGGTCGTGGTAGGCCTGGAACTCGATCCGCTCCGCGGCCAGCTTTCGATCCGTGACGTCGATCAGCGTCCCCTCCACCTGCTCCGCCTCGTCGTCCGGCCCCTTCAGGAGCCTCTCGTTCTCGAGCACCCAGACGGCGGTTCCGTCCTTGCGCCGCATCCGCAGCTCGAAGTTGGTGAGGGCGCCCCTCGCCTTGAGCTGCCCGAGGGACCTCTCGCGGTCCTCCCGGCTGAAGAAGAGGTCCCAGGCCGTCCGTGAGAGTACCTCTTCCCGCGAGGAGTAGCCGAGGAGCCGCGCGAAGGCGTCGTTGCACTCGAGGAGGCGGCCCTCGGGCGTCGCCCGGTAGACCCCGGCGAGGTTCCTCTCGAAGAGAAGACGGTAGCGCGTCTCCGAGGAGCGGAGGGCCTCCTCCGCGCGTTTGCGCTCGGTGATCTCCTCGCAGCAGGTCACGACCCCGATGGGGGTGCCGTGGGCGTCGGTGACCGCGTCGGAAAGGAGCTGGACCGGGAAGATCGTGCCGTCCCTCCGGACGTTGACGGTCTCGCGCCGCCAGCTACGGACCTCGAGCGGCCTCCCTTCCGCCGGCCGCCAGGAAGCCGGCATGAAAACGCTCACGTGCCGGCCCACCAGTTCCTCGACACGGTAGCCGTGCTGCTCGGCCTCGGCCCGGTTCGTGTACAGGATCCGGCCGGCGGTGTCGGTGATGGTGACGCCCATCTCGATCGACTCCACGGCTTTCTCGAGGCGCCTCAGCCCCGCGAGCGCCCGCTCGCGCTCGACGAAATGGCCGACCCGGCTGGCGATGTCGCCCAGGGTCTCCAGCATCTCCGGGCCGGAGCGGTGGGGCTCGCGGCCGTAGAACGCCAGGACCCCTACCGGCGGGCCCCCGGCCCGCACCGGGACCGCCACCGCTTCGCGCAGGCCGGTGACGGCCATGGTGCTCCCGCGCAGCAGGCGGGGGTCTTCCGCCAGGTCGCCGATGCAGAGCGGCCGGCCGGACTCCCAGACCCGCCCCACGAGGCCGCGGCCGGGCGGGGAGCCGGAGCGGCCGGCGTCCCCGGAGACGGTGGGCTCCGAAGGCCATTCGGCTTCGCAGCGCAGCGGGCCGGCCTCGGCCTCCCTGCGCCAGAACTGGCCCGCGTCCCATCCGAGTCCCTCGCACACCGTCTGGAGGAGCCGCGGGGCGGCCTCCCGCAGGGCGTTCGACTCCGCGAGGACGCGGGTCACCGCGGAGTGCGTGGCCAGGCGCTGCTCCGCCCGCTTGCGCGCCGTGATGTCCCGGGCGATCGCGGAGGCCCCCATGACCGCCCCCCGGGGGTCGCGGATGGGCGATACCGTGAGCGAGACCGCCACCGTGCGGCCGTCTTGCCGGGCGCGCACGGTCTCGTAGTGCTCGACGCGGTCCCCCCGCCGCAGCCTCTCGAGGATCTGCAGCGTCTCGTCCTTGCGATCGCGGGGGGCGAGGATCGAGACGGGCCGGCCCACGGCCTCCGCCGCGGAGTACCCGTACAGCCGCTCGGCGCCCTGGTTCCAGCTCACGATCGTGCCGTCGAGGGTCTTGCCGATGATGGCGTCCTCCGAGGAGTCCACGATGGCGGCGGTACGCGACAGGGCCTCCTCCGCCCGCCTCCGCTGCGCGACCGCGGCGGCCACCGCGAGGCTCGTCACGCTCATGACCCCCATGAAGGTCTGGAGCAGGAGGAGCGATTCGTTCGGCGACGGCGTGACGAAGGGACCACGGCCGCGCAGGGTCCCCCAGACCGCGATCCCCGAAAGCAGCGCGGTGGCGGTGGCCGCCTCGCGCGCGCGGAAGCGGAACGCGGCCCAGAGGAGGAGAGGGATCGAGAGGAACGGGAGGGGATTGCCGGCGGGCAGCAGGCCCCCGAATATCGCGACCCCCGCGACGAGGAGGCAGGTCGCGAGGAGGGTGAGCTCGATCGCCTGCCGGCGCTCCCATCGCGGGCGCGGATCGGATCCCCAGAGGATCAGCAACGGCGCCACGACCAGGGCCCCGCCCACGTCCCCCAGCCACCAGGTCCGCCAGATGGTGGCGTAGTCGGCCCAGCGGGCGAACCCACCCAGCGAGAGGCTCGTCACCCCCAGGGTCGCGCTCACCGTCGTGCTCGAGAGCCCGGCCAGGGCCGCGAACCGGAACACGTCCCGAGGCCGCTCGAAGGCGCGGGGTCCCGCCGCGAAGCGCCGGACGAGCCAGGCGCCGGCGAGGCCCTCGAGGGTGTTGCCCGCCGCGATGCCGAGCGAGGTCAGGGTGGATCCCTCGGTGGTCACGTTGACCAGGAAGGCTCCCGCGAGGACGGCCGGCCAGATGCGAAGGCCGAGCAGCAGGAAGCCGGCCAGGGCGATGCCGGTGGGGGGCCAGACGGGCGTAGCGCTCGCGTGGACGAACGCGAGCTCCAGCCCCAGCTTGCCCGCGACGAAATAGGCGGCGAAGAGCGCCACCCCGGTGGCCACGGACGGACCGATACGTCCCCGATCGGAGTCGCCCACCACGAGCCTCTGCGCCACGTATCCGCCGGCGCCGGCCGGATGAGGATCCGACAGGAGCGGGAGTGCGGCCTCCGTTCGGCCGGAGGGTTCCGGCGGCGCGGAGGGGCCACGCCAGGCTGGACACGAGTCTAGCGCGGGGGGGGACGGGGCGAGGCGGACCCCGGGGGCCGGCTGTGAGGTGGATCACCACGCGGCTTCCTCCCGGGGTTGTGAGAGACTTCCCCGAGCCGCCGTCGCCTTCGCGGAGGTGCCCAATGAGCCGGAGCCTTTTCCTCGTCCTCCTCGCCCTGGGGCTTGGCGTGGGCGGCCTTCCCGCCCCCGCCCGCGGCCAGGCGACGCCCCCGGGGCTCGACGAGAAGGTGCAGGCGTTCCTCGACCGGTCGCGCAGCGACTGGCGGGACATGAACGTCCCCTACGCGGACGGGCAGGTGCTCCACGACCTCGTCGTGAAGAAGGGGTTCACCCGGGGCCTCGAGATCGGGACCTCCACCGGCCACTCCGCGATCTGGATCGCTCGGGCGATGAGCAAGACCGGGGGCAAGCTCGTCACGATCGAGATCGACGAGCGCCGCTACAAGACCGCCCTCGGCAACTTCGAGGCGGCGGGAGTGGCGCCCTGGGTGGACGCGCGGCTGGCCGATGCCCACCGGCTCGCCAGGGAGCTGCCCGGACCGTTCGACTTCGTCTTCTCCGACGCCGACAAGGACTGGTACACCCAGTACTTCAAGGACCTGGAGGACAAGGTCGCGGTGGGGGGCTGCTTCACCGCCCACAACGTGCTGAACGGCTTCGCGGGGGTGGAGGAGTTCCTCGACTACGTCCGCTCCCGTCCCGGCTGGACGACCACCATCGACCGCACGAGCCGGTCGGGGATCTCGGTGAGCTGCCGGACGCGGTAGCGGGGCGGGCGGTGTCCCCGGGGCCGGTCAGGTCTTGTCGCCGGGGACGGCCGGCGCCAGGGTGAGGTCCACCATCAGGTCGTTGGCGATTCGCTCGAGGTCCTCCCGCAGCCGGCGGGCGTCCACCCCCGCGGGGACGTGGAGCCGGGCCTGGGCGCGGAAGAGCAGGCCCCCCGCCATGGGGGCGCTCAGCCGGTCGGTGGCCAGCTCCTCGATGTTCACTGCGTGCCGGGCGAGGACGCGGGCGATGTCGCGCACGATGCCGGGGTGGTCCTGGCCCACCGCCTGCAGCTCCATCGCGGTGGTCTCGCCGGGGGCGGCCGTCTCCGGCCCCCCCACCATCACCCGGAGACCCTGGCCCTCGAGCGCCTGGAGGGCGCCCTTCAGGGGCTCGAGGGCGTCGGCCGGCACCTCCGCCCGCAGGATGCCCGCGAACTGCCCGGCGAGCCGGGCCATCCGGCTCTCCAGCCAGTTGCCGCCGTGGGCGGTCACCCGCTCGGCCACGCTCTCCACGAGGCCGGGCCGGTCGGGTCCGATCAGCGTCAGCACGAGGTCGGTCATCGCGGGCGCTCCTGTCCCCCCAGTGTACGTGCCCGGCGCCGGGGCGGCTATGCTCTGGCGCCATGGACGAGCCCGCGTTCCGCCTGTTCGCTCCCGACCACCAGGCGGCGCTCCTCGCGATCGCCCTCGCGGGGACCCTGCCGGCCGTGGTCACCCCCGAGCTACGAACTTCCTCTACCTCCGCGAGAAGCCGCGCGGCCCGACGCCGATGGACCTCCTCGGGCCCGGGCCCTGGTACCTGGGCCTCGAGGTGGCGTCCCTCGGCGTCTTCCGCCTCCTGGGCCTCGTCCTGGGTCCCCTCCGGCGCGGGGGGAACGCCTGATCCATGGACCGCCCGCGGGGGGTGGGCGATGCTCGTCGGGGAGGCATGCGATGAGCGAGACCGGCCGGATCTGGGACCTCCTGCAGCGGGCCTACGAGGGCGGCGACGCGTGGAGGTGCCCCTCCCTCCGCGAGCTGCTCGGGAGCGTGACCGCCGCCCAGGCGGCGGCCCGGCCGATCCCCGGGGCCCGGAGTCTCTGGGAGCTGCTCGCCCACCTCACCGCGTACGAAGACGTCGTGCGGCGGAGGGTCGAGGGGGAGAGCGCCTGTTCCCCGCCGGACGAGGTGGCGTGGCCGCGGGTGGAGGACGGCTCGCCGGCCGGGTGGCGGCAGGCCAAGGCCCGCTTCGAGGAAGGACACCGGCGGCTCCGCCAGGCGGTGGCCGCCCTCCCGGACTCCCGGCTCACCGACGCGGTTCCCGGGCGCGAGTACCCGGTCTACGTCCTTCTCTACGGCGCCGTGCAGCACCGGCTCTACCACGCGGGGCAGATGGAGATGCTGATGGCGGCCCAGGGCGTCCGGCCCCCGGGCCCGACCCCTCCCGCCTTGCGGGAACGCGACTCCGTTCCCGCGGCCTGAGCGCCGGCCCCCGGGACCGCGGGAGGCCCCCGGCCGCCCCCCTCACGGGAAGAGGGTCGGCGTGTTTGGGTTCGGAACGGGTCCCAGCGTCGGATCGGGGTTCCGCGGCCCCCGCCGGTTGTCGCTGCCGAGGGTCAGGTTGTTCAGCGGGAACGCGTCGAAGCCCACGCTGAAGCGGCCCTCGGCCGACATGGTCGGCGTGAGGTGCGCCTGCCGGAAGTACTCCTGGGCGGGGTTGCCGTCGTTGAGGTTCAGGAAGAGCCAGCCGAAGGGCGCGTCGATCGCGACGTCGACTCCCACCCTGACCCGGTTCGTGTTGTAGGGGAGGAACCCGGTGCCGGGGAGTGACAGGGCCGGGTTCTCCTGCTCGTCGAAGGCCACGACCTGGGCCTCCCCGAGGGATGTGGGCGGCGCGGCGCAGTTGCGGGTGGCTCCCGATCCGGTGCCGTTCTTGTCCCGCCAGGCGAGCAGCTCGGTCCCCCCGGTGAACGCTCCCCCCGCCAGGTATCGGGTCGCGTAGACGCTCGGCAGCCCCTCGCGGTTGTCCTCGCCGGGCTGGGTCGTCGGGTTCCGCAGGGTGCAGTAGAACGTCGTGGGATCGCGGTCCACGGTGTCGCAGGCGCCGTCCGCCACCCCCAGGCTGGCCCCGTCGGCCTCGATGTGCACGAGGGTGTAGCCCTGGGCGAAGTTCTCCTCCGGCGAGACGACGAAGTAGTCGCCCCACAGGACGTTGGCGTTGCCGGCGGTGCCCTGGCCGCCGTCCACGAAGTACCCGACGTGGTCGGGGAAGTCGGGGGTGCAGTTCCGGACCACGTCGACGGTGGCGTAGCCGCGCGCCAGGGTCGAGTCGCCGGGGAGCGACGCGCACTGCCCGTTGGTCGAGAGGGGCTGGCCGGTGAGCGCCTGCTGGACCACCTGGAGCTGCATGCCCGACAGGTTGGCGTGGTTGGGGGCCGCTCCCAGGGCGGCGCTGCACGTGCCGCCGAAGGTCGAGTGCGGGCCGACGGAGAAGGCGCCCAGGCTCGACAGCGCGTTCGAAGGGCCGGTGTTCGGAAGGTCGCCGAAGGCGATGACGTCGCGCAGGTTCACCGTGTGGACGTCGTAGCCGGTCAGGTAGACGTTGAACGCGACCACCGGGACCGCCCACTCCGACCACAGGGTCACCGACGCCAGCACGACATCGTCCGAGGCGTTGTTGATCGAGAGCAGGGTGGTGGTCCCCCCGGGGTTCGCGAGGTCGACCTCGAAACGGGGGAGCAGCAGGGTCGCGGCCGGGACGACGTCGGGGGTGCCGATCTCGGCCCGGGCCGCGGCCGGGACGAGGAACGCCAGGCCGCAGGCGACCACGAGCTTCTTCATGAACTCCTCCCTCCGGAGCCTCACGGCGCCTCACCGTCGAAGAGGGTCGGGGCGTTGGGGTTCGGGGGCGGGCCGAGGGTGGGGTCGGGGTTGCGCAGCCCCCGCCGGTTGTCGCTCCCCAGGGTGAGGTTGTTGAGGGCGGCCGCGTCGTAGCCCACGCTGAACCGGCCCTCCGCCGAGACGATCGCGCTCACGTAGGCCTGGCGGAAGTACTCCTGGGCCGCGTTCCCGTCGTTCAGGTTGAGGTACACCCAGCCGAACGGCGACTCGATGGTGACGTCGGCCCCCACCTGGGCGCGGTTGGCGTTGAAGGGGAAGGGTATGTCGAGGATGACCGGCTCCCCGACCGGACCCGGCAGCTTGATGAGGGGGTTCTCCTGCTC
>Ga0268386_10002562_pt1 | contig 12991 bp, 18 predicted proteins | sample RVTome_15_FD_200260 | JGI IMG/M metagenome (GOLD analysis project Ga0268386, IMG submission 200260) | Soil microbial communities from uranium-contaminated site in the Upper Colorado River Basin, Wyoming, United States - RVT150D86... ...
CGGGGCGTCGTCTTCGAGGAGTACGACCTGCCGGACTTGAAGACGGAGAACGGGATCGCCGCGGTCGGCGACGTCCGCGCCGCATGGTGCAAGGACCCGGACGGCAACATCCTGGCCGTGGAGTCGGTCGGCGACACCGCGTCGACGTAGCGGGTTAACCGCCCTCTCGAGACACCGGCTGGCCCCTCCGGGCCGCCCTCGCGCGTCTACTCGCCGCTCGAGGGCGCGTCGAACGGACCCTCGGCGAGAAGCTTGCGGAACGTCGGATACTGGCCGAGCTTGCCAACGGTGACGAGCGTGTCGCCCTGCTGGATCACGTCGCCGGGCTGGGCGCCCGCGACCGGCTCCGGCTCGCGGAGGATGGCGATGATCGTGATCCCGGTGCGCGCGCGGAACGCGCACTCCGCCAGCGTCTTCCCGATCGCCGGGCTCGTATCCGGGACGGCGACCCACTCGATGGCGAGCTCGCCGAAGGCCATCTCCAGCTCCTCGACGATCTTCGGCCGTTCGTAGGCGCCGCCGATCAGCGCGCCGAGCTGGCGAGCCTCGTCGTCCTCGAGCTGGATGACGGACTGCGGCTCCTCGTCGCCGGCGCGCGGAAACCAGTAGATCTCGCGCTGGCCCTCGTTGTGGAGGATGACGGTCAGGCGCCCGCCGTGTGCTGTGAAGCAGCTGTACTTGACGCCGACGCCGGGGAGGCGCGTCTCACGGAGCTCGCGGGCCATGTGCCCCTCCTTCCACTGCCAGTTTAGGTCGGGTGGGGAAGAGCCTGCGCCCTATGCGCTTCGACTCCTTCATCAGGACGACGCCGATGATGGCGGTGGCGAGCACGTAGAGGCCGGCGAACGCGACGAGATCGCGGCGCGCGGCCGTCGAGATCGCAGGATTGGTCGCGGCCACCTGCGCCAGGATGACTGTGAACTCACCGCGCGCGACCAGTGCGGCGCCGGCGTTCACGCTTTGTCGCGGCGTGAAGCCGCCGATCCGGGCGGCCGCGTATGTCCCGCCGAGCTTGCCGGCGACCCCCAATACGACCGCGAGGGCGATCAGCCAACCGACCGAGCTTAGTGCCTCGAGGTCGATGGAGAGCCCGAAGACGAAGAAGAAGAGCGCCGCGAAGATGTCGCGGAAGCTGAGGAAGCGCTCCTCGATCTCGCTCCGCGCGATCGTGTCCGAGAGGATGACGCCGGCCATCAGCGCACCGATCGCCTCCGAGAGCCCGAGGCTGTGCGAGATCGCGCTCATCCCGATCAGGAGCGCGAAGGTGAAGAGGAGGAAGAACTCGCGCGGCAGCGCATCGAGGAGTCGGTCGATCGGGCGCGCGAGCCAGCGCGATGCCGCGAGCGAGAGGGCGATGAACGCGATCGCCTTGGCGACGAGCTCGAGCGTCTCGGCGACCTCGCCGCCGCCTCCTCCCGCGAACGCGAGCACGAACGCGATGGCGATGTCCTCGACGATGAGGATGGCGAGCACGAGGTCGGTCTCGTCGTCGGCCAGCCGGCGGAAGTCGATGAGGCCTTTGACAGCGACCGCGGACGAGGAGACGTAGATCGCGCCCGCGAGCACGAGCGCAGGGAAGGAGAAGCCGAACGCCGCCACCCCGACGACCAGGCCGAGCGCGGCGTTGACGGCCAAGTCGATAGTGCCGCCGATGCCGAGGTGCATGCCGCTCCGCCTCAGCCGGTCGAGGGTGAACTCGAGCCCGAGGAAGAAGAGGAGGAAGATGACTCCGAGCTCGGCGACGAACTCGGTCACCTCGGAGGGCTCGATGATGCTCAGGAACTCCGGCTCGTTGGGCCCGAGCAGGAGCCCGGCGAGCAGGTACGCGGGGATCGCGGAAAGGCCGAAGCGGCTCGCCAGGAGGCCGAGCGCAGCGAGGACGGTGATGGTGACTGCCAGCTCGGCGAGCGTCAATCAACCCCTCCCGGTCGGTCGGCAGATCCTACGGGGGACCGCCCAGGAGGGTTCCTAGATCCAGCCGACGTCGCTGAACTCCGGGACGCCGTGGTGCCACGCCGCCCAGCCCGCCAGGAGGAGCGCGGCGAGCGCGAACGCCCCGGCGCAGGCCCCGAGGATCGGGCGGGGCCGCGCCAGCGCCCACACGACCAGGAGGGCGGCCGCGGGCGGGAGCAGCCACCACGTCTGTCCCTCGACGACGCTCGTGAAGAGCGTGAAGCCGAGGAGGACGACGACGAGAGCCGCCTGGACGCCGTTTCCCCGCACCGGCGGGCGCGCCCACGGCTCGGCGAGGCAGAAGGCGATCACGAGGCCGATGAGGCCGACGTGCCACTCGACGTGGCTGAACTGCTCGTCCCAGAAGTAGGCGACGCTCTCGGCCTCGCCGGTGAGGCCCTCCGCCCGGATCGAGTTGGCTGCCAGGTGGATGCCGTGACCGTCCACGTAGGCGATTCCGGCGGCGATCCCGAGCCCGAGCGCGACGCCCCACGCGCCGAGGCGGGCGAGCACGACGGCCGCCAGGCCGACGACGGCGAACGGGGTCGCCAGGTCGACCCAGTCCCCCGCGTCCCCGACGAGCGCGGGCAGGTGATGGAAGACGGCGACCGCGACCGCGAAGGCGACGAGCGCGCGCACGGCTGGAGGGTAGACCTCGTGTCGGCCTGCGCCCGGAGTGGCATAGGATAGGTCCTGATGGGGAACGGGGCCGTTCCCGACCGGAACCTGGCGCTCGAGCTCGTGCGGGTGACCGAGGCGGCCGCGCTCGGCTGCGGGCGCTGGATCGGCCGCGGGGACAAGAACGCCGCCGACCAGGCCGCTGTGGACGCGATGCGGGCGATGCTCGACACCGTCTCCATGAGCGGGATCGTCGTGATCGGCGAGGGCGAGAAGGACGAGGCGCCGATGCTCTACAACGGCGAGGAGGTCGGCAACGGCCAGCCGCCCGAGGTCGACGTCGCCGTCGACCCGCTCGAGGGGACCCGCCTCACCTCGGTCGGGCAGCCGAACGCGATCGCGGTGATCGCCGTCGCCGAGCGTGGCACGATGTTCTTCCCGGGCGCCGCTCTGTACATGGACAAGCTCGTCGGCGGCGAGGAGGTCGCCGACGCGATCTCGATCGACGCCGACCCCGGCGACAACGTTCGCGCGGCCGCGCAGGCGAAGGGCGTGAAGCCGAGCGAGCTCGCCGTCGTCGTCCTCGACCGCGAGCGGAACCAGCCGATCATCGACGGTCTGCGCGAGGCCGGCGCCAAGGTCAACCTGATCACCGACGGCGACGTCGCGCCGGCCATCGCGGCCGCGCGGCAGGGAACGGGGGTCGACCTGATGATGGGGATCGGCGGGACGCCGGAGGGCGTCATCGCCGCGGCGGCCGTCAAGTGCCTCGGCGGCGTCGTCGAGGGCAGACTGTGGCCCCGGAACGACGATGAGCGCCAGGCGCTCGTCGACGCGGGCTACGACCCCGACCGGGTGCTCACGATCGGCGACCTCGTCGCCGGCGACAACGTCTTCGTCTCGGCAACGGGCGTCACCGACGGAGCGCTCCTGCGCGGCGTGCGCTTCACCCGCGGCGGCGCGCAGACGGAGTCCGTCGTCATGCGCTCCCGCTCGGGCACCGTCAGACGGATCGAAGCCCAGCACGCGCTCGACAAGCTCGAGCGCTTCTCCGGCCGCGAGTACCGCTAGGCCCGTTCCCCCCTACTAGACGGCGGCCAGCTGCTTCTCCAGCTCGGCCGAGTAGCTCCCGTCCCTCGCTGCGCCGTTCATGCGCGCGCGGTGGGCGAGCGCTTCCTGGCCGGCCTGGACGTTCGCCTCGTCGCCCCTCCAGGCCTTGAGCGAGGGCGCCTGCAACGCCCGCCCGTAGGAGAACGAAAGCTCCCACGGGTGCGGCCCGATCGCGTTCATCGCGCTCAGGTTCGCGGTCGCCTCCTCGTCGCCCTGGCCGCCCGAGAGGAACACGACCCCGGGCACCGCCGCCGGCACGACGCCCCTGAAGCAGCGGGTCGTCGCCCTGGCCACCTCCTCCGGCGAGGCCTGCTGCGCGCTCTCCTTGCCGGAGACCACCATGTTCGGCTTCAGCAGCATCCCCTCGTAGACGACGCGCTGCGAGAAGAGCTCGTTGAAGACCGCCTCGAGCGTCGCCTCCGTGACCTCGTAGCAGCGCTCGAGCGTGTGGCCTCCGTCCATGAGCACCTCGGGCTCGACGATGGGGACGAGGCCGGCCTCCTGTGAGAGCACGGCGAAGCGGCCCAGCGCGTGCGCGTTCACGTGGATGCAGTACGCGCTCGGGATCTTGTCGCCGTCGATGGCGATGACCGCGCGCCACTTCGTGAACCTCGCTCCCAGCTCCCTGTACTCGGCCAGGCGCTCGCGCAGCCCGTCGAGGCCCTCCGTGACGGTCTCGCCCTCGGCGCCGGCGAGCGCTTTCGCGCCCTTGTCGACCTTGATCCCGGGGATGACGCCCGCGTCCTGGAGCACCTTCGTGAACGGCACCCCGTCCTTCGTGGACTGGCGGATCGTCTCGTCGTAGAGGATCACCCCCGAGATGTGGTCGCCGAGACCTGGAGTCGTGAACAGCATCTCGCGGTATTCGCGGCGCTTCTCCTCGGTGGACTCGACCTCGATCGACTTCAGCCGCTTCTCGATCGTCCCGGTGCTCTCGTCGGCCGCGAGGATGCCCTTCCCGGGCGCGACCAGAGCTCTCGCGATCGCTTCCAGCGTTTCCTCAGCCATCTCCAGCTCCTCTCCTGTTTCTCACCGTCCAAGTATTCCATCAGCGAAGCGCTCGCTCCGGAAACGTGCGCGCGGAAAGAAGGGGCCCGGGCGTCCCGGGCCCCTTCGGTTGCTGTCGTGCAGTTAGCTGAGGAAGCCGACGACCGTCTGCAGCCGGGCGACGATCGCGTTGCCCATGACTGCGAAGAGGAGGACGAGCACCGGCGTGATCACCCCGATGACGACGGCGTACTCCGCCATCGTCTGCCCTTCGTCGCGTCGCGTCAGCTGTTTCGAGCCCAATGCGGAAACCTCCTGCTGACCGGGCGGGTGGTGGCCGCACGCCGCACGTCCGTTCTGCTCATATCGTCGTCACAACCGGGGTCGTCGGCCATCCCTCCGATGAGTCATTGGCATTTTCGGGCGGTGCTATCGTTGACCCGCTCACGCGGACGTAGCTCAGCTGGTAGAGCATTGGCTTCCCAAGCCAAGGGTCGCGGGTTCGAGCCCCGTCGTCCGCTCTCTCACAGGCACAGAGCCGGGCCACCGGAAGCGGTGCCCCCGGTGGCCGTTCTGCAATCGACGACTCCGCTCAGCGCAGCGAGACCGCGACCTGCTCGAGAAGGTCCATCGCGTCCTGCATCCCGTCCTCCATGCCGGAGGCGATGTGCGCGTCCCGGTGCTCCTTGCTCGAGTGCTGCACGAGGATCTCGAGCGTCGTGCGCCCGTCTGCCTCGGTGAATGTCAGCGTGTCCAGGGCCTCGCCGTCGGGCATGCCCTCGTAGACCTCCGTCGAGACGAGCCGCTCGTTCGGGACGATCTCGCGGTACTCGCCGTGGAAGCCGACCTCGAAGCCGTCGGGCGTCACCATCACGTACCGCCAGCCGCCGCCGACGCGCAGGTCGATCTCGCACGTCGTCATCTCGCCGCGGTTCGCGTGCCACCAGCGCCTGACCAGCTCCGGTGTCGTCCAGGCCTTGTAGACGAGCTCTTTCGGGGCGTCGAAATCCCGCACGATCAGGATCTGCTCGTCCGCGGGAAGCGTCACCGTCGCCGTTCCGCTACTCACTGCCATCGTCTTCTTCCTCCTTCTTGAGCTCTGCCAACACGTCGTCGAGCCGCTCGAACCGCTCCGACCAGAGGCGCTCGTAGCCCTGTACCCAGTCATGGATGGGCCGAAGTGCGGGGCCATTGACCCGGTATAGGCGCTGCCGTCCGTGCTCGCGGACGGCGACCACTCCCACCTCTCGGAGCACGCGCAGGTGCTTCGAGACCTGCGGCTGGGCTAGCCCGAGCAGGCGCGCGAGGTCGTTCACGGGGCGCTCCCCCTCGGCGAGGGCGTCCAGGATCTGCCGCCGCCGGGGCTCGGCCACCGCGTTGAACGCGTCCGCCGTCGTCGCTGCTCGTGCCATGGCGCCATCATATATACCGATATAGGAATATGTCAAGGAAGACCGTTCGCGAGGAGCGCGTCCTGTGTCGTGATGTCCGTGGCTTACGCTTACGCCGTGGAGGGCACGCTGCTGTGATCGCGGATCTCTGGAGCCGGCTCGAGGCGCTCTACAGGAGCGTTCATGCGAAGTTCGAGGGAGACAGCGGCCGCGCGGTCGCTCTGCGCTGGCTCCTCGCGATCCTCCTCTTCGTCGTCGCGCTCGTCTTCCTCGTCTTCCTGAGCTGGCTGCTCCGCGGGGCCGGCCTCTGGGGCGACCTCGCCTTCGCCGTGGTCGTGACGACCGGCGTGTTCTGGATCGCGCGCCGCGTTCTGCAGAGGCTGCTCCACGAGGGGCCCTGGAAGGCGCTCCTGCGCGCGTTCTCGACCACGATCTTCGTCCTCGCGGGCGTACCGGTCGCGTACGTCACGCGCCCGGTCGGCTTCGCGCTGCTCCTCGTGCCGATCGTCGTCTGGGGCGGGCTCCGCATCGCGTATCTGGTTCGGAAGAGCGAGAGACGGTTCCCCCTGTTCTGGCAGGCCGAGGTGACCGGCGTCCTCCTGCTGGGGATCGTGCTCTTCGTCTGGCCCTCCGTGGGCTCGGTCGACCGGGTGCCCGAGGCGGTGCCGGTCGCGGGCGAGGGAGCCCAGGAGGACCTCGCCGTCGCCGAGCGCTTTCGGCCGTTCCTCTTCTTCGACTCGGGCGAGCTTCGGTTCCCGCTCGACGTCGACGAGGCGATCGCGGACGACCGCGTCCAGATCTGCCGGAAGGCGGTCGGAGACGACAACTGCAGCGTGCTCGAGGCGGCCGAGGAAATCGATTCGAACCTCGACTACCTCGAGCTCGCGGAGGCTCCGGGCACCCCGCGCGGCGGAGGCGACGCGAGCGCCTACTACTACCACGTCGTCCGCGACGGAGAGCGCGTCTACGTCGACTACTGGTGGTTCTACTCGCGGAACCCCTCGCCGGTCGCGGACAAGGTCTTCTGCGGGCCCGGCCTGCGCACCCCACCGTTCACCTGCCAGGAGCACTCGGGCGACTGGGAGGGGCTGACGGTCGTCCTCGCGCCCTGCAGCCCCGGGTCGCCGGACTGCGAGGACGTCGCCGGGGAGCCGCTCGCTCCGGAGGAGGTGCGCTACGGCCAGCACGAGCACGTCGTCGCCTACGACTGGGACGACGTTCTTCGACCGCTGTGGAGCTCTCTCCCGGCGATCCGCGACGCCGGCGTGCGGCCGGTGGTCTTCGTCGCCCGCAACAGCCACGCGTCGTATCCGCGTCCCTGCCTCCGGGGCTGCAGGCAGGAGACCCGCGACCTGCCCGAGGCCCGCCACGACGGCACCGTGCCGTGGGTGCACAACGACGCGTGCGACGGCTGCGTGCTGGCACTCCCGCTGACCTCGGAGGGTGACCCGGCCCTCTGGAACGCGTTTCCCGGCCGGTGGGGCGCGCAGAACTGCATTCTCGCGGGGGCGTACTGCGATCTCTCGGGCGCCCCGAAGGGGCCGTCGTTCCAGGAGCGCTACCGGGACCCGGGCGGCGAGGTCGAGACGGCCTGATCAGGCCTGGGTCGCCGGGTCGCCCCAGGTGTGCCAGCGGTCGATCTCGACGAAGACGGTCATGCCGCGGTAGTCGCGATCCTCGTACGGGACGCCCTCGTACCGCTGCGAAAGCGCGTCGATGTCCGCCAGGTCGTCGTCGCTCCGGAACTCGACCGCCCGCCCGAGGATCGACACGTGGTGGTACCAGTCGTCACCGAGCACCGTCAGGGCCAGGCGCGGGTTGTCGCGGATGTGGCGGAGCCGGTGGCTGTCGTGGTCCATGGAGAGGATCAGCCGTCCCTCGTCGTCGATCCCGTACCAGCAGGCCGTCGTCACCGGAGTGTCATCGGCCCGCATCGTGCCGACGACGGCGTGGCGCGGCTTGGCCACGAAGCGCTGGAGCTCCGGCGGGAGCGGGGCGGCGGGCACGCGTGGATTCTAGGCGGTGCGCGCCCAGCGACTAGCTAGCCGGCAGGCTCGCCCTGGGTGAGCCCACGCTGGAGCTGGGCCACGTACGCGTTCAGCTCCTGCTCGCGGCGCTCGAGCCGGGCGCGCAGCTCGGACAGCTCGTTCTCGCGCTGCTCGAGCTCGCTTCGGAGAACCTCGAGGCGCGCGGTCTGCCGGACCTGGTGCTCGTCCAGCTCCTGCTCGCGCACGTCGAGCTCCCGCCGCCGCTCCTCGAGCAGCGACTCCGCCTCCGCGAAGGAGCGGTCGCGCTGGGCGACCCACTGCGTGTCGAGCGCGTCGGGGTCGAGCAGGTCCCGGTGGAACTGGGCCAGCTCGCGCTCGCGGTCGGCGAGCCGGCGCTGCTCGACGCGCAGCCGGTCGCTCTTCTCGGTGAAGCTCTTCTCCCGCGCGGCCAGCTCGGCCTCCGACTCGATCAGCTTCCTGAGGCGCTCGCGCACGTCCTCGGTGGCCTCATCCACCTCGGCGGCCCGTTCCTTCAGGCTCTCGAGCGCTCGGTCGAGGGCTTGGCTGAGCTTCGCGGGCATGGGGCCCAGCTCCTCGAGGGCGCGCGCCCGTTGCTCGAGCTCGAGCTCGGCGTGCTCGAGCGCCTCCTCGCGCTCGGTGAGCTCCCGATTGCGCTCGTCCAGCTCGGCGCCGCGCTCGTCCAGCTCGGCGGCGCTCCGCGCGAGGTAGCTCTCGAGCGAGCCGCGGAGCTTCTCCGTGAGCCCTCGGGACATCGCTCGATCAGGCGGCCACCGGGCCCGGGGCCCGGCGCCGCACGAGGTCGCCGCCGACGAGGACGAGCTCCGGGGTCGTGCGCTCGACCGGCTCCTCCTCGAGGAGATCGACGAGGTCACGGCTCGAGGGGAGCGGGCCCCGCTCGCGGACACGATGTGCCCGCTCGAGCCTGGCCCGGAGGCCGGTCCCGAACTCAGGAATACGCGCGGCGTGGTCGTTCATGCGGCACTTCGAATCATCGACAGCCCTGAAGGCCCGTCGTCCCCCATACGGGGTACCGCCCGCGGGTGTTTAGTCGGCGATCAGTCGACGACTCTGCGGGAGGCCTCGAGCACGACCCGGCCCGCGCGCGAGAGCTTCCAAGGCCGCAGGCGGTGGATGCGGTCGCACGGCATGTGCCAGCAGTGGTCCCACCGCCACTCGATCCAGGCCGCGGGCACGCCGCCGCGCGTGAGGTCGTCGTGATCGGACTGGCCGGTGTCCCGCAGGTAGCTGGCCCTGATCCCGAGGTCGTCGGCGGCCCTGAGCAGCTTGCGCGCCGACCGGTTCGGCCTCCTCTCGAGGCCGCGGATGTTCAGCGTCCACCCGACCCCGACCATGTCGATCGAGAGCGCGAGGCGAACACTCTCCTTCTCGGCCTCCGTCAGCGACCGGGTCAGCTTGCGGGATCCCAGATGCCAGCCCGCTCCCGTATAGCGTCGTTCCTCCGCGCCCAGCGCGGCGACGAGGACGCCGTCCTCGTTCTTCAGGTACTGGGCCAGCATGAGCATGACGCCGACGCCCGAGGCATTGTCGTTGGCGGCGGTGGTCCCGGGCACGCCGTCGATGTGCGCGACGATGATCACCTCGGGCAGTCCGGCCGTCTCGCCGACGACGTTCAGCGAGTCGCCTCCCTCCGGAAGCGGGACGTTCTGCGTGGTGACGTCGTAGCCGAGCTCGAGCAGGCGCTCCCGCACGATCGCCCCGGCCTGGCGCTCGTGCTGTCCGCCGGCCGGCCTCGGGCCGAGCTCGGCGAGCTGGCGGGCCCATTGCTTGGCCTTGCGACCGTTGAACGCCGCCGCCGTCGACGGCACGACGAGCGCGACGATGACGACCGAGAGCGTGACCCCGAGGAGCAGACGGCGCATCCAGGCGCCATGGTAGCGGCGATTCCTGCTGGTATCGTCGAGAGCGATGAGCGAGCGGCTGGAAGGGCTCCTCCGCGTGGCGTTCCCGAAGGCGCGGGAGGTCGCGGTCGTCGACCGCACCGGCGGCGGCGACCACTTCCACGTCACCGTCGTGGACGGGTCGTTCGGCGGCCTCTCGCTCGTCGACCAGCACCGGCTCGTCTACGACGCGCTGGCCGAGCCGCTCGGGGACGGCACAATCCACGAGCTGCGAATCACCACGAGGGGAGAGGCATGAGCGACCTCCGCGACCGCATCAAGGACACGATCGAGCAGGAGCCCGTCGTCGCGTTCATCAAGGGGACGCACGAGCAGGCCTACTGCGGCAACTCCGACCGGGCGCTCCAGGCGCTGCGGTCGGTGGGCGCCGGCTTCACGACCGTCGACGTCCTCCTGGACCCGCGCATCCGCGAGGAGCTCTCGGCGCTCTCCGACTGGCCGACGATCCCGCAGGTCTTCGTCGCCGGGGAGCTCGTCGGCGGCGCCGACATCGTCCAGGAGCTGGCCGTGACCGGCCAGCTCGAGGCGACGCTGCACGAGAAGCTGGGGGAGTCGTGGCGCCGCCCCGGGGACGAGCGCACGGTGTCCGTCACGGACGGGCCCGGCCTCAGGGTCGTTCCGGGCGGTTAGGACGGCTGCGGGCCGATTGGTGAAACGCCTCGTGACGATGTGGCGACCTGGGACGACCAGGTGGCTGCTCGTCCAGGCCGGCGTGGATGGCGGCTCGCTTGGCTGCCCAGACGGTCGAACGTTCGCTCGTCGCGATCTTGTGAACCTCTCACCACCCGCAAAGGGCACGGTTTGGCGAGTCGTGGCAGTCGAGGATGCGTCCGGTTTTGACGGTCGTTTGAGACTGGCGCGAGCTCAGTTTCGACCTGAACCTCCCACGCGCTCGCAAGCGCCAAGCTGAGGCGGTCAAGCATCCTCAGGCGTGGCGCGGCGTGGGGCCGGGCCCCAGCAGTCGGCTCGACGGCGCATGTGTTTCACGAGCACAAAGTTCGACACGCCCGGCGACGGCCCGTTCCGGCCCCGACTCAGTCTCTTCCAGACCGTCCTGTCGCTTGTGCGCGTGAAACACAAGCGGTTAGACGTCGCTCGAGGCGAGAATCGCTTTGATCGCCTGGCTCGACTCCTCGTCGGGGCTCTCCGAGATGACCGTTGCCGGGCGATCGAAGCGCGCCAGCGCGTCTCGGAGCGGCTCCGCTCGCAGCGTCCCCTCGCCGTAGGGGAGGTGCTTCGTCTCGTTTCGGTTGGCGAACGCGATGTCGGAGAAGTGGATGTGGAACGGGGCCTCCGGCTCCAGCGCCGCGTCGGCCCGGGCCAACGCCTCCGCGAAGATCTCGGGCTCCGTGTATGCGCCGTCGGAGGTCGCGTGCATGTGCGCGAAGTCGAGGACCGGCCGCACCCAGTCCACGTGCTCGGCGAGCCAGACAACGTCGTCGAGGCTCCCGAGGTCGCGGACCCGACCCATGACCTCGACGCCGAAGGGCACCGCGCGGCCCTTGCCCTCCAGGCGCTCGCGCAGCGAGCCGAGCTGCTCGGCGACCGCCTCGAGTGCGGCTTCCCGCTCGCGCCCGAGCAGGAAGCCGGGATGGAAGACGACGAGCTCGGCGCCGGAGGCGACCGCGACGCCGGCGGAGTGGTCGAGCATCCCCGTCGCCATGTTGTACTTCCGGTCGCGCTCGAGGTGGCCCATGAAGCCGGCGATGGGCGCGTGCACGGAGAGGGCGATGTCGGCCTCTCGGGCGAGCTCGCCGAAGCGCTCGGCCCACGGGTAGTCCATCCAGAACTTGCCCTCGAAGTCGATCTCGCAGGCCGTGTAACCGCGCTCGAGGAGGAGCTCGACGGCCGCCTCGGGGCTCTCGCGCGAGGGCACGTGCGCAGGGCCGATGCGGGTCAGAGCCATGCGGGCCACCCTACTCGTCCGTCCGATCCCCTGAGTACCTTCAGCCCATGGCCAAGCGACCTTCCCGCATCGACCTGCTCGAGCTGGACATCGACCTGCGGCTCGCTGACCTCTGGGGCGAGGCGTGCGGCGTGGGCGAGTGGAATCTCGAGGTCGTCGCCGCCTTCCTGCGCGCCGCCTACGGGAAGGGCTATTGCGACGCCCTCACGGAGGACGCTCCGGGGAGCCTCTGCCGAGATCACGGCTACCGGATCCCCGACCGCAGGCCGGCGGCTACCCCCGAGTAGCCGAAAGACCGCCGGTAAACTCGAAGCGTGCCAAGGCGGCGCAACCCCGTGCGCCTCGTCGTCGCGCTCTCCGTCGCGGCGGTGCTGGCGATCTTCCTCATCTGGACGAGCCTCGCCGGGGGAACGGCCTCCCTCCAGCCGAGCCAGCTCGACCAGGCCGAGGGAGAGGTCGGCCTCGCGGGCATCGTCGTCGGCCCGGTCGAGGGCGACGCGCGCGGCTCGGGGATGGAGTTCACCCTCAGGGACATCGAGGGAGAGGCGACGGTCCCGGTCGTCTACACGGGCTCCGTGCCCGACCTCTTCAAGGTGGGCCGGGAGGTCTACGTGAAGGGCGAGCTCACCGGCGGCGTCTTCGTGGCGACCGAGGATTCGCTCGTCACGAAGTGCCCGTCGAAGTACGCGCCTGAGAGCGAGTAGGGGCGATGCCCGAGCTGGGCCGTGCCGCGCTCGTTGCCGCCCTCGGCCTGATCCTCTACGCGGCCGTCGTCGGCGGCTACGCCGCCTGGCGCGGCCGTCGCCGCCTGCTCGACTCGGCCGTGAACGCGCTCTACGCGTCGTTCGCAGCAGTCGGCGTCGCCTCGCTCGTCCTCCTCGCAGCGCTCGCCGCCAACGACTTCTCGTTCGACTACGTCGCCCGCTCGACGAGCAGAGAGCTGCCGCTCGGCTACACGCTGGCCGCCTTCTGGAGCGGGCAGGAGGGGTCGCTCCTGCTCTGGCTGCTCGTCCTCACCGGCGCCGCGTCGGCGGCGGTGGCGCTCAACCGGCGGCTCGTGCGCGAGGTGCTCCCGTGGACGGTGCCGATCGTCGCCGG
>Ga0268386_10002563_pt1 | contig 12988 bp, 10 predicted proteins | sample RVTome_15_FD_200260 | JGI IMG/M metagenome (GOLD analysis project Ga0268386, IMG submission 200260) | Soil microbial communities from uranium-contaminated site in the Upper Colorado River Basin, Wyoming, United States - RVT150D86... ...
GGACGACGTGGATGCCTCGCTCGTAGGCACCGTCCAGGACGGGGGCCAACCACTCCAGGTCGAAGACGCCGTCCTCGGGCTCCCAGGTCGACCAGGTCGACTCACCCACCCGGATGACCGAGAAGCCAGCTGCGGCCATGAGGTCGAGGTCCTTCTCGAGCCGGGGAAAGGGCTGGTACTCGTGGTAGTACGCAGCGCCGAAGAGGACGGGCTGGGGAAGCTGGCGCATGATCGGCCGCGGTCCTTTCAATTCGCGCACGAGGTCGTCAGTGCTTCACGCCGCCCGTTGCGAGCCCCGACTGCCAGTATCGCTGCAGGAACAGGAACGCGACGACGAGCGGGATGATGGACACCAGCGAGCCGGTGATCACCATCGAGAACAGGGCCTGGGAGCCCGAACCGGCGGCCGAAGTGGCCTGCCACTGCGCGAGCCCCACCGTGAGCGGGAAGTACTCCGGGCTGTTGAGCATGATCAGGGGCAGGAAGTAGTTGTTCCACGTCGCCACGAGGGCGAACAGCAGCACCGTGACGAACCCCGGTGCGAGCAGTCGCAGCACGACACTGAAGAAGATGCGGGCCTCGCTGGCCCCGTCGACGCGCGCCGCCTCGAGCAGGGAGTCAGGGATCGCCCCTGCCGCGTAGACGCGCATCAGATAGACACCGAACGGACTGACCAGGGAAGGCAGGATGATCGCCCACGGGGTGTCGGTCAGACCGACCTTGGAGAACAACAGGTACGTCGGGACGGCAAGCGCCGTCAGCGGAACCATGATGGCGCCCAGGACGATCGCGAAGAGGGCGTTGCCACCGGGGAAATACAGCTTCGCGAAGGCGTACCCGGCTGCCGTGGCGAGAGCCGCGGCCCCCACCCCGCTCACCACGGCGTACAAGATCGTGTTGCGCAACCACGAAGCATAGATCCCGCTCTGGAAGGTGAAGACGTCCTGGACGTTCTCGAGGAGGTGGAAGTCGGCGAACCACAAGCCGAAGGTCGAGAACAAGTCCGAGTTCGACTTGGTCGAGGCGATGACGAGCCAGACCAAGGGCAGGAGGAAGTACGCGGCGCAGGCGATCAGCGCGATCGTGAGGACAGTGCTCCGCCTACCACCGACCGGTCGGCGCTTTCCCTTGCGGCGGCTCGGCTCGTCCGTGATGGAGGAAGCACCGGGAAGGATGCCTGCGCCCGGGCGAGCGGCCAAGGGTTGCGAGGTCATGAACGGCGCTCCCTTCGCAGGGCGCCCAGCTGGACCACGTATGACACGATCATGATCACGAACCCGAGGAGGAAGGCGATCGCGGCGGCGTAGTTGATCTCCTGGTTGATGAACGCGAGGTTGTAGGCGTAGAGGTTGGGTGTGTAGCCCACACCGATGACGTTGGGCGCGAGGATCCGCAGCAGGTTCGGCTCGTTGAAGAGCTGGAAGGTCCCGATCACCGAGAAGATCGTGGTGAGCAGCAGGGCCGGCTTGATCGCCGGGATCTTGATCGACCACGCCACCCGGAACTCACCGGCCCCGTCGACCCGGGCCGCCTCGTAGAGCTCCGTCGGCATGGACCGCAGAGCCGCGTAGAGGATGATCATGTTGTAACCCACGAAGCTCCAGGTGACGATGTTCATGATCGAGCCGAGCATCCACTCGCTGCTGAGGAACTGCGGCGTGGGCAGGCCGATGGCCCTGGCCCCCTGCCCGAACGGACCGAAGTCCGGGCCGTACAGGTATCCCCACATCAGGGCGGCGATCACTCCAGGCACTGCGTAGGGGACGAATATGCTCAGCCGGATGAAGCGGTGCAGACGCAGCCGACCGCTGTCGAGGGCGAGCGCGAACACCAGCGCCAGCCCGAGCATGATGGGTACCTGGATGACCAGGAACCGCACCATCCGCAGCACGCCGCCGAGGAACACCTCGTCCTGCAGAGCGCGCACGTAGTTGCCCACCCCGGTGAAAACCGTGCCGCCCACGAGCTGCTCCCGGAAGAACGACAGGAAGCCCGAGTAGAACAGCGGCATCACGAGCATCGAGAGGAACACAAGGAAGAACGGCGCGACGAAGCAGTACGCGGCGATAGCCTGCCGGCGCTTGAGTCCAGTACCGCGACGCGATCTCGCGGCTGGGTCAGCTGACGGTGGAACCGTGGCAGCTGTGGCCACCGTCGTGCACCTCCCCTCAGGGCTCAGAGTGGGCGGGGTCGGCTCATGACCGACCCCGCCCACGGGATCACTCGACGGTGAAGCCCTGAGCAGTCGCGTAGTCCTCGAGCTCGCTCTCCCAGGCGATCAGACCATCATTCAGGTCGGTCCGCTCGGCGAATGCCTTGCCCAGCGTCTCGTTGAAGGACGAGTAGGCGAAGTCCATGAACGGGAGCCAGCCGAAGTCCGGCACGACGCTCGCGGAGATGTCGGCGAACTCCTTGTTGACCTGCTGTCCGCCGTAGAATTCGGCCTCCTGCTCTAGGAACGCGCTGTCCTCGAGGATCTTCTGCGAGGCCGGGAACAGGAATTGTTCGGTGGCGAACTTCAGCGCAGGCTCCTGCTCGGTGTTGATCCAGAGCGCTAGCTGCGCCGCAGCGATCGGGTTGGCCGTCGTCTCCACCACCGCGTCGGTCGAACCGCCCCAGTTGCCGGCGGCCTCCGCGCCCTCCCACTGCGGCAGGGGCGCTGCGCGCCAGAGCCCGCTGGTGTCACCGGCCGTGCCCTGGAGGAACACCGGCCCCCACGCGGCGGTCTGCCACGATGCGTACCGGCCGTTGGCCAGACCCTGGTACCACTGGTCAGTGAAGTCGGGGTCGACCCCGATCACGTCGTCCTGAACGAGGGGGTTCCAGAAGTCGATCACCGTGGCCACCTCTGTGGTGTCCAGGGCGATCGTCACGGTCTCGGCGCCGTCGTAGCCGAAGGGCCGAGCGCCTGCCTGCCACAGCAACCCGACGAACTGGCCGGGGTCGTTGCCCGGCATGTTCGCCAGGTAGGAGTCCGGGTTGGCCTCCCGGTAGGTGCGGGCAGCCTCGCCGAAGTCCTCCCAGGTGGTGGGCACGTCGATGCCGGCCTCGCCGAGCAGGTCCTCTCGGTAGAGGTTGCCCATCGGCCCGGTGTCCTGCGGGACGGCGTAAACGGCATCCCCCTCGGAGACCTGCGACCAGATCCACTCGGCGTAGTCGCCCGCGATGTCGCCCACGCCGTAGGGGGCGAGGTCGAGCAGGTGGTCACCGAGCCGGAAGGACGGCAGGTGCTGGAACTCGATCTGCACCACGTCGGGGGCACCCGTGCCCGACTCGAGGGCTGTCCGGAGCTTCTGGTAGTGCGGGGCGCCCTGACCCACGTTGACGACCTCGACATCGATGGCCGGGTATTCGGCCTCGAACAGGTCCACCTGGTTCTGGATGTCGGGCACCCAGGTCCAGAAGGTGAGGTTCGTCTCGGTGGTCATCGCTGCGTCGATGTCTTCCTGGGTGATCTGATCAGAATCGGGGGCGTCCGTGCCGCCCTCCTCCTGGTCGTCAGCGCAGCCGGCCAGGATGAGCGCGCCGGCGGTGGCTGTCACCGCAAGTGCGCGCGACTGCCGCGTGGTGAGTCGATGCATCTCGATACCAACTTCCTTGTCGGTGTGATGCTGAATGTCGTTCTGGTAGCGGCCCGTCACGGCGCTGCGGTGCGCCGGATACCTAGCCCACGCTGATCGGTGTCGGCGCGGGACCCGAGCTTGCTCGGATCACGAGGTCGACGGGGATCCGCGTAACCCCTCGGTTGAACTCCTCTCCTGCAATTGCGTGCACGAGCTCGGTCACCGCACGGTGTGTGATCGCGGTGAAGTCCTGACGAACGGTGGTCAGGGGCACCATGAGGAACTCGGAATCAGGCGCGTCGTCGAAACCGACGATCGAGACGTCCTCAGGGATCTGCCGACCCTTCTCCTTGAAGGCCCGCATGAGGCCGGTCGACATCTGGTCGTTCGCGGCGAAAACCGCCGTCACGTCGAGTCTCTCGGCCAGCTCGAGACCGGCCTGGTAGCCGGCACGGGCGGTCCAGTCCCCAGCCAGGGGCTCGTGGACGGGGGCTCCCGCGCGGTACAGAGCCTCGCGCCACCCCTCGATGCGGGCATTCGCCGCGTACCAGGACACCGGCCCGGCAACGTGCCAAACCGTGGGGTGGCCGAGGGACAGCAGGTGCTCGGTGGCCTGCAGACCACCGCTTTGCTGGTCGGCGATGACGGCGGGGCATCCGAAGTCTCCGGTCACCGGATCACCGACGCTGATCGTCGGGACGCCGCGGAAGACGTCCGAGGCCAGCCCTTCTGCGGTGATGGGGGCGGCGAGCACGACCCCGTCGACACCGTGGTCGACGACCCTGTCGATAGCGCGCCTGAGCTCCTCACCCGAGCTGTCGGCCGTGGACACGATCACCACGGAGTACCCGGCCTGCCACGCGGCCCGCTCCACGCCGAAGAGCTGGGCGGATGGTCCGTAGAGCGCTGTCCCGGGGGTGACGATCCCAATCACGTGGGTGCGCTGGGTGACGAGGGCACGGGCCGCCGAGTTGCGTCGGTAGTCGAGGGCCTCGACGGCGGCGACGACCCGATCACGAACTTCCGCACTGACGTTGGGAGCGTTGTTGATGACCCGCGAGACGGTTTTCTGCGAGACCCCGGCGAGGCGTGCGACGTCGGTCATCACGGGCCTCGCCGCAGAGCGATCCGGGTCCAGAAGCATGGCCGCCCTCTCCAATGACTACGCTGTCATCGAGATGACAGCGTAGTCAAGTGCTTTCTGGCGAGCTCGCCCAGAGCGTGACCGATCTGTGACCTCCGCCCGGGGGCGGACAGGGTCGTCGCGCGTGGGTCCCTGCGCCGGCGCCCGAACGCTGAGGCCAGACCATCCGGGCGAGGAGCTTACTGAACCTCGGCGCCACCTCCGCCGTCGTTGCCGCGCAGCGGACTCCATCTGCCCTCAAGGCATCGGTTACCTGATCGGCGCACCCGTCGCGGGCCGGATGACGACGACTCTGGGCTAAGTGGTCGTCGCCGGACGGTTCGCCGGGCTCGACCTCCCGACGAGCCTGATGAACGAACGCGGCGTCGCCGACAGCACGAGCGGCTGGCTCGAGTGCGAGGGTCGTACGAGAGGCGGTCTGCGTCCGGTGGTACACAGGCACGTGAGCTGCGGGCGTTCGGGACCGGGGCGGGGTGTGTTCGGACTTGATGAGCGTCAGCGCTTCAACGGTGCGTCGAGCCAGAGATGCTCCGGAGGCAGCAGGGACTCGAGCTGGCCCCAGAGTCCTCCGGGAACGGGTCGGGAAGCAGCCGCGACCGTGTCTTCGACGCGCTCGGGGCGGCTCATGCCGACGACGGTCGAGGAGAGCCGGGCGTCGCGCAGAGAGAACTGCAAGGCGGCCGTCGTGAGGTCTGTGCCGTGCTCGGTGCATGCGCGGCGCATCGCGGCGATTGCCTCGAGGATCTCCGGCGGCGCCGGCCGGTAGCCGTAAGTGGTCGGCCCGCCGCCCTGATTCGCCAGGATGCCGCCTCCGTACACCGCGGCGTTGAGGACCCCCATGCCGCGGTAAACGGCCTCGGCGATGAGGGCTCCAGCGCTGCGGTCCACAAGCGTCCAACGGTTGTGGACCAGCAGCACGTCGAATACCCCCAGTGCCAGGTATCGCGCCATCTCCTGGACGCGGCCTCCGGCGAGGCCGATCGAGCCGACCTCACCCGCCTCCTTGAGCCCGACGAGCGCATCGACCGCCCCGCCCGGTGCAACGATCTCGTCGAAGTCGAAGTCCTCGGGATCGTGAAGGTGCACCAACGGCAGGTAGTCCAGCCCAAGACGCTCCCGGCTCTCCGCGACAGACGCACGGACCCGGTCTCCCGAGTAGTCGCGGCCGCGGGCGTCGACCTTTGTCGCGACGACGAATCTGTCCGGAAGGCCTCCTGACGCCGCGATCGCCTCGCCGATGCGCCGCTCGCTCTCGCCGTCGCTGTACCCGTTGGACGTGTCGATGAAGCGAATCGGACTCTGCAGCACCGCATGCGCGGTGGCGACGCCCTCGTCCGCACTGACGTCGCGACCGTACAGCCTCGGCATACTGCCGAGCGGGCTTCCCCCGGCGCACACCGCGGAGACCTGCAGTCCCGTGCTGCCGAGCGGGCGCATCCAGGTGGGTGAACCGGGCGCGGGTGTGGCTGTTGTCATTGGGCCCTCCGTCTTGACAACTTGTCTACCCTTTCGCGTGCCCTCTGCTTGCCCGACGTTCGCCCTTGCCACGATGCCACGCCGCTGATCTTGTCGGCACATGGTGGGGCATATCCGTAGGTCAGCGGTGTGCCCCCGGGGACTCGAACCCACACTGCGCGGATTCTAGGGGCCGCAGCGTAGCGACAGCTGTGACCTCTACCTGCTTCGCGTGGCGAGGAGTGGAACACCCAGTCCGTCTCGATCCGTGGCGCCAGACCGTCCGCCGCGGGCCGGGCCGCACGTTGACCCTGTTCAGGCGGTATGTCCCTGGGCCGGGCGGGACTTGAACCACCGCCACGAGGTGCCCGCCTCGGGTGACCGGTGGACCGCTGGTACGAGTCGCCCGGCCGCGGACCCAAGCCGTTCCACTCCAGCCCGGACTCGCAACGACATGCGATCACGAAACCGGCTCGTGGACGACCGGCTCGGTGACATCTGACGCCGACAGGCGGCTTGCGTTAGAACTTCAGTAGTACGGCTGCGGTGCCCGGAATCTCAAACGCCACATGGCCGTCGGCGAGCGCCGGAGTCGCGACAATGAGGTCTTGATGGGTGGCATCGAACTGCCACATCGTCCCTGTCCCAGTCGTCCGGAGCGCGGAGAGGTCGGCGTCGACCGCGTAGGGGGTTCTGGCCGCGCTGTTCGCCACGAGCAGGTAGAGGCTGCCCGCGGCGTCCTCGGTCGTGATCGCGAGCAGGTTGTCGGTGCTCGTCCTGCTCTCGTGTGTCGGCCGCTCGCCCTGGAGTGCGCGCACGGCAAGCCGGAAGGCGTAGTAGCTCATCCTCTTGGTCCCATCAGCCGCGACGAGGCCCTGGAAGTTCTGGAAGCCTCCGTGGAAACCGTCCCAGTCGTAGAAGGTGAAGAGGTGGCTTCCGTCGACATGGTCCGCGCCGGGCCGCGAGCCGCGGATGAGATTGTTCACCACCCGGCCTATCGCGGTCGAAGCCATGTGATATCGGTCCAGGTAGGTCGACCACTCGCTCAGCCACAGTGGGTAGCTGGCGTGCGAGGTGCTGTCCATCCAGGCGTGCACCATGCGCACATAGTCAGTGATGTCCGAGCTGTAGCTGTGGACATCCACCGAGTCGAAGAAGGCCGGGACCTGCTGGAGGGCATCGAGCGGCCAGCTCGAGCCGCCCGATGTGACCGGCGCGTAGACGTGGTAGGCGCGGCCCGGCAAATAGGTGCTGAAGACGGTGGCGATCGCATCATGCGTGTAGCGGACAAGCTCGAAATAGTCGGCCTCGGTCCCACCCCATCCCTGCCCGCGGTTGTTCGGCTCGTTGTGGACCTCGAAGTCGTCCACGCGGTAGTCGTTGCGGACGTTGAGCCAGTAGACGGTGGCGAAGACGTGCTCCCACCACTCGTTCCAGTCCGCGGCGGTAACGGGCGGGTTGGGCGACCAGGGCGGGTTGCCATTGTTGTCGCGGTTGCGAATCGTGAGCACTGGGCGGATCCCGGTGGCCTTCAGCCCTGCGAAGATCGTCCGCGCGTTGCCCTGCCAGAGTCCCCCGTCCCCCGACCACCAGTAGTCGCTCCCGTTCGGTGGGGTCGTCATGGCGTTGTCCCACCAGGTCCAGTCGATGACGTTTGCATCGGCCTTGATCTCGTCGATCGTCGGCGTGCCATAGACCCCGTCGTCGTCCTGCCACTCCCAGCGGGACATGCCGCCGTAGATGCGGTAGGTATTGATGCCCGCGTCCTGGAGATCGGCCACGTCGAAGCGGACGTTGCCCTCGGTCGCTCCGATGTGGGCGGTGCTCACGCCCCATTGCGTACCGGAGACGCTGACGGTCGCGGGAGCGGTCCGCGCGCCGCGCCCGACCGCGGCACCGCCGAACGCGGCGGCGCCGATGCCGGCGGCGGTCGAGCCAAGGAGCACACGACGGGTGAGATGCGACGCGAGGTCGTCGCTCGTCGACGGCGAGCCGGACGCCGCGCCGGGTGTCGGCCGTGCTTCGTCCTCCATCTCGTTCTCCCCACGTGGGGAACCGAACGAACTCAGACTACGCCGTGGCAACCCCGTCGCTGGTTGCTGCCCAACGCCCGCTGGCTGGCCGGGCGAGATAGGGTGCCGGCGTCCGTAATGTGGCGGCAGCGGTGCGTCCGGACAGGAAGCAGTCCGCCGTTCCGAGGTGCCCCCGGTGCGCACACGCCAGATCGGGACGACCTTGATGCGATTGTCTACGTCAAGCACCATCGCGAAGACTTCTGCGGGCCCTATGCTTGCTGGCCATCGCCCTTGGCATGCATGACACTTGGGGCGAGGGTTCTTGGCACGAATCATGCCACACCAGTTCAAATAGGTATCATTCAGTCAGAATGTCCGCAACTCCGGACAGTGCCCCCGGTGCGACTCGAACGCACACTGCGCGGATTTTAAGTCCGCCGCCTCTGCCGGTTGGGCTACGGGGGCCGCAGCGCCAGCGTACGGGCTGTTCATCGATAGACGCGACGCCGGAAGACGGCGTGCGCACCGGCCACACGGTCGAGGAAGAGCAGGCCCTCACAGTGGTCGATCTCGTGCTGGAGAGCTCGGGCCTCGAAGGCGTCGGTCTCGACGACGACGTGCTCCGTCGACCCGGCCAGCTCACCGGCGACGACCAGTCGGGTGGCCCGCTTGACGTCGCCGGTCAGGTCAGGCACCGACATGCAGCCTTCCCGTGCCTTCTCCCACCTGGTCGCCTCGATCACCTCGGCGTTGCAGAGGGCGAACGTGCCGTGGGTGGTGCGAGCCTTGGCGTGTCCGCCGACGTCCACGCAGAACACGTGCCACCCGACTCCGATCTGGGGCGCGGCCAGGCCAAGGCAGCCCGGTGACACGCGCATCGTGGCGACCAGGTCGGCGGCGAGCTGGGTGACCTTGGGGTCGGCTGCGTCGACCCGCTCCGACGCCGCCGACAGGACAGGATCGGAAGCAGTCACCACGGGCAGGACCCGTCCGGGTACGCCCAGGTCGTGCTCGCTCCAACCGAGCAGGGTCACAGCAGGTCGGTCTCCTGGCGGCTCAGCGTGACCCGGACGCCGAGGTCGGCACCGGTCGCCGCGAGGCGGCCGGCGAGGGCGTCCGTGTCCACGGACACCGGCAGGTCGACCTCGGCCACGAGCAGGTACATGTCGCCGGTCAGTCGCGTCGTCAGGTCGATGATGTTCCCGCCGGAGTCGGCCAGGACCCGGGTGACCGCGGAGACGATGCCCGGTCGGTCGCCGCCGTGCACGGTGAGCAGGTAGGGGTTTCCTGACGCCTTCGAAACGGCTTCGGCCGGCACCGAGCGGACTGTCACCAGCAGCGAGCCATCGGCTGCGAGCGGCGCCAGGGCTCGTTCGACCTGACCGAGCGGCACGTCACCCGCGCAGACCAGGGTCATCGCGAAGTGGCCCCTCAGTAACGTCATGCTCGAGTCCTCGAGGTTGATCCCGAGGTCGGCCAGGCCCGCGGTGACGTCGGCGATGATCCCGGGCCGGTCGTGTCCGATGACGGTGACGGCGAGAAGGGTCACGTGACCCCGAGCCACGAGGTCCGCGTGTCCGGGAAGTCGCTGGCGCCGTCACCGTGCCGGCGGACGGCCAGAACCTGGGCGACGCCGATGCGTCCCGCGTCGAAGGACAGCGCCGACGCGGTCATGTAGAGGCGCCAGACGCGGGCCCGGCCGGCGCCGGCCAACTCGACAGCGCGGTCCCATCGCCCCTCGAGGTTGGCGACCCAGCGGCGCAGCGTGCGGGCGTAGTGCTCGCGAAGGTTCTCGACGTCGCGCACCTCGAGATCGCCGTCCTCGATCGCGTTGACGACGTTCCCGATCGGCAGCACGTCCCCGTCGGGGAACACGTAGGCGTCGATGAAGGTGCGACCTCCCCGCCCCGGCCCCGGCCGCCGGACGATTTGGTGGTTGAGGAGGCGGCCACCCGGCACGAGGAGGTCGTGCAGCGTGCGCGCGTACTCCCCCCACCGCTCGGCGCCGAGGTGCTCGGCCATCCCGATGCTGGCCACCGCGTCGAACGGGTCGTCGGTGAGGTCACGCCAGTCCTGCACGCGGATCTCGACGCGATCGGAGAGACCGGCCTGGAAGATCCGCTTGCGCGCGTACTCGGCCTGCTCCAGCGACAGGGTGATGCCGACCGCCTGGACCCCGTGGTGCTCGGCGGCGTGGGCGACGAGCGAGCCCCATCCGCAGCCGACGTCGAGCAGGCGCATGCCGGCCCTGAGACCGAGCTTGCGGCAGATCAGCTCGAGCTTGTCGCGCTGGGCGTCGTCGAGGGTGTAGGCGTCGTCGTCGGGGCGGGCCCAGTAGGCGCAGGAGTAGGTCATCGAGGGGCCGAGCACGATCTCGTAGAACTCGTTGCCGACGTCGTAGTGGTGGGTGACCGCCGCCCGGTCGCGGCTCCTGGAGTGCTTGTCGCCGGACAGGACGATCTCCTCGGGCGGCGGCTTGGGTGCGGGCCCGACGGCGCCGAGCAGGACGGCGGCCCGCAACACCTCGGCGCGTTCGAGCGGGGACAGGTGGCGGCGTGCGGCCAGGTCGCGCCCGATCGTCTCCAGCCGGCCCAGCGCCTCCTCGAGGTCGCCCTCGAGGTCGATCTCACCGGCGACCCAGGCCCGGGCGAGGCCGATCTCGTCGGGATTCCACAGCAGGCGGCGCAGTGCCCGCCGAGACCGCACCACGAGGGTCGGGCCGTCGGCCGGGCCGGCCTGGGTGCCGTCCCAGGTGCGGACCCGCAACGGCGGCGGCCCCCCGAGCAGGTGCTCGAGCAGGAGTGCGACCCGATCGGCCGCACCACCGTTCTGCTTCGCGGTCTTCACGCCGACCTCCTCAGTCCGGGGCGCCCGATCCAAGCGATCAGCGTAGTCCGCCGCCAACCCCTGTCCGTTGATCACGTTCACCATGCTCGCGGATGGTTCACCAGGCTCCTGCGCCTGGTGAACCGTCCCCCAGGGTGGTGAACGTGATCAACGGCCGGCACGCTCGGGGTCGGCGGCGCGGAGAAACTCGTCGCGCGGCATGTGCATGCGCCCGAGCGAGACCGCCTCTCGCCGGAAGAACAGCGCCAGCGTCCAGTCCATGACGATCCGCACCTTCCGGTTCAACGTCGGCATCCGGCTGACGTGGTAGGTGCGGTGCATGAACCACGCGACGAATCCCTTGAGCTTGATGCCGTACACCTGTGCGACGCCCTTGTGCAGGCCGAGGCTCGCCACCGAGCCGACGTACTTGTGCTCGTAGTTCTTCGGCTCACGCCCGCGCAGGACAGCCGCGATGTTGTCGCCGAGCAGTCTGGCCTGGCGCACCGCGTGCTGCGCGTTCGGGCCGGTGGTGGCGCCGGGGACGTCGGAGGTGAGGTCGGGCACCGCGGCGCAGTCGCCGGCACCCCACGCCCCCTCCACCCCCTCGACTCGCAGGTCGGCACGGCACCTGAGCCTGCCCTTCTCGTCCAGTGGAAGGTCGGTGCGGCCGAGCAACGGGTGCGCCTTGACTCCGGCCGTCCAGATGAGGGTGTCGGTGTCGAGCTCGGTGCCGTCGGTGAGGACGACGTGGCCGCCGACACACGATTCCAGCCGGGTGTCCAGGCGCACCTCGATGCCGTGCCGGCGCAACTCCCCGATCGTGTAGACACCCATCTCCGGGCCGACCTCGGGCAGGATCCGGCCGGTGGCCTCGACCAGGATCCAGCGCATGTGGTGCGGCTTGAGGTACGGGTAGTAACGCAGCGCGTCCTTGGCCATGTCCTGCAGTTCGGCGAGCGCCTCGACGCCCGCGTAACCCCCACCGACCACGACGAAGCTCAACGCCCGGCGGCGCACATCCTCGTCGGCGGTGGACGCCGCCACGTCGAGTCGGTCGAGGACGTGGTTGCGCAGCGCGATCGCCTCTTCGACCTGTTTGAACCCGATCCCCACCTCGGCGAGGCCGGGGATCGGCAACGTGCGGGCGACGGAGCCGAGGGCGACGACCAGCACGTCGTAGCGAAGCTCGTACGGCTCGCCGACGCGCGGCACGATCCGGGCGACCCGGTCGGCATGGCGGATGTCGGTGACCTCGCCGGTGATGACCTGGCTCTGCTTGAGCACACGACGCAGCGGGACGACGACGTGGCGCGGTTCCAGCGACCCCGCCGCGGCCTCCGGGAGGAACGGCTGGTAGGTCATGTACGAGCGTGGATCGACCACCGTGATGCGGACCTTGCTCCACCGGAGCCTCCTCTGCAGGCGCATGGCGGTGTACATGCCGACGTAGCCGCCGCCGACGATCAGGACACGGGGGACGTGTTCTTCGGTCACGCCATTCAGCCTACCTGCTTGTGAATTCATTCACAGACTCGCAATCAGGTGCGTCCAGCGCGAACCAGGACGTCGTCGAGCATGGACTCGGTCAGCTTGCCGGTGAAGGTGTTCTGCTGACTCGGGTGGTAGCACCCCAGCAGCCGCACGGCGCGCTCACCCGCGGCGGTCTCGGCGGTGAGAAGCGCTTCCGCGGCATGGCCGAACCGCGGACGGGGGCGAGGTACGACGAAGCCGTTTCGTGCCAGCGTCCCCAGCGCGGCAGTCCAGGCGAACGAGCCCAGTGCGACGACGCATTGCATCGTGTCGAGCACCAGCGCCACCTCACGGTCGAGCCAGTGAGCGCACGCGTCGCGCTCGGCGGGCGTCGGCTTGTTCGCGGGCGGGGCGCAGCGGACGGCCGCCACGACCCGGGCGCCCGTGAGACGGAGGCCGTCGCCGGCGTGGACCGACGTGGGCTGCGACGCGAATCCAGCCCGATGGAGCGC
>Ga0268386_10002564_pt1 | contig 12988 bp, 17 predicted proteins | sample RVTome_15_FD_200260 | JGI IMG/M metagenome (GOLD analysis project Ga0268386, IMG submission 200260) | Soil microbial communities from uranium-contaminated site in the Upper Colorado River Basin, Wyoming, United States - RVT150D86... ...
CGCTGGCCGCCTATCGACGCGTCGTCGCGCCGCTCCTCGGCACGACCCTCGTCAGCCGACGGGGCTGAGAGGTCCTCTCAGAACAGCATCGGCTCGGCAATCAGCAGCCGCCTGGCCTCGACGTGCGCCGGGGTGTCGGCCAGAACTCGCGCGACGAGCTCCCGCGCCCGGTCGATCTCGCCCGCGCCGGCGAGCAGACCGGCCCGCCGAACGTCTAGGGTCTCGCGGTGCAATCTGATCAGCCCCTGGACGGCCAGCCAGTCTGCGAACGCTCGCGCCTGATCGCGATCGCTGCGCGCGTAGACCGCCAGGCGCTCCAGGAGCCGCGACTCCTTCCGGAACTGTTCGAGGAGCGGGCGCACGCGCTCGAGGCGTCGCGGATACGTGTGAGCGGCCAGCACCTCCTCCCTGCCCCGCGCGGCGATCGCGCGACGGGCGCTGTCGTCGTGCAGATACCGTTCGAGCTGTGTCCGCAGATCCCGCGCGCTCGTGTACACGATGAGGTGGCGGTCGGGTTCGAAGAGGCGGGCGGCATCGCTGCGGTCGTCGGTCAGAAGCAGGCACCCGCACGCCATGGCCTCGTACGCCCGCATGTTCAGGCTCGTCGGGCCGTGCGGCCGGGTCACGTTGATCGCGATCCGGGTCCGTGAGTACGCGCGCCGGACATCGTCCCGCCTCGCCAGCTCCCCGCGGTAGCAGCGCGCAAGCGTCGCGTTGCGGCACCAGCCCTCCGCGTCGTAGCCGTAGACCGCCAGGCCGAGGTGGGCGATACCCTCCAGGAGCGCGAGGCGTTCGTCGGAGGGCCCGCCGACGAAGATGGCCGCATTCGGCCGGTGGCCGTCTCCTGTGTGTTCCGGGTAGAACACCGCCGGGTTGACGGCCATCGGGAAGTAGGCGGCGCTGGTGACGCCGCTGCCGCGCAGCAGATCGACGCCGTCTCGATCCCAGCAGAGCACGAGACTGTCGGGACCCTGCAGCGCCTGCAGGACCGGGCTGTGAAGCGGCTCGAGCGGGCCGTCGAACGGCGCCCCGAGGTCGAAGAAGAAGTACACGGCCGGCCGCGGCAGGCACTGGGAGAAGCGGGCGCCGAATCCCGGAACCAGGGGTTCGAAGACGCGGTCGAGGTACTCCAGGCCGTAGGTGAACACGAGGTGCGGATCGAACACCGTCAGCTCCGCGAGGAGCTTCGCCACTTCGCGCCGGCGTGTCTCGCCGGTCGAGCCAACCTGCTGTGTGAGCAGGGCTTCGACATCCGACCAGAGCACGGTCCAGCCGATGGATCGCGCGGCTTCGCCGAGATCGAAGGCGACGAACCGCGCGTAGGATCGCTGGGCGATGAAGCTGAGGACCTTCACCGGCTCGTCAGCGGCCCGAGTCGGCGCTCAGGCCGTGGCGTCGGCGAGCGCTGGCTCCGTGAAGGTGATCGGCGGATGGAGGGGTCGACGGAGCGCCGAGCGGCGGGCGTAGAGAAAGTCGGCGACCGGCTCGAACCCGAGCGACCCGTACAATGCCATGGCCGAAGCGTTGTCGTCGGCGACGAGGAGCGAGAGCCAGCCGTCGCCGGCCGCGCGCGCGCGGGCGAGTGCGTGGAGCAGCAGGGCCCGTCCGAGGCCCTGGCGGCGGGCGCCAGGATCGACGGCCACTTGTGCGACGTGGGCGGTGCCCGGCGCGACGCGGGTGGCAATCAACGCCGCCGACACGCCTGTCCCGGGGCCCGGGACGATGGCGCTCGTCGACTGATCGAACTGTCCGCACGCGGGCGTCGCGATGAGTTGTCCCAGATACTGCGCCCATTCCTCCAGCCGGGCGTTCGGCGCGAAACATCGGGCCGCCGGCGATCCGGCGTAGGCCCGCGCCAGCAGCCGCACGCAGGCGGGTCCGTCCTCGGCGTGCCAGGGCCGCACGATCACCGGCCTGGCGGCGCGCTCCAGATCGAGTGCCGTGCCCTGCAGAGCGCAGCGCAGGTAGCGGTAGCGGACCACCGCAAAGCGGCGTCTGAGCAGCGCGCTCTCGAGCGCGTTCGACCCGGGCAGCACGAAGCAGCTCACCTCGTTCGCGGCTTCGGCCTCCGGCGACTTCAGCGCGTGCTCGAGGAGGCGCCGCACGAGCTCGCCCGTGCGCGCGACCAGACCACCGATCTGCAAGACCCGGTGGTGCAGCACGAAGAACGTCCATCCCGCAATCGTACCGTCGGTCTCGCGCGCGATGAACCCCGGCACGTATCCACCGCTTCGCCCTCGTTCCACGATGGCGAGCGCCGGGGCCGGGTCCCAGGCAAGGCGCGTGAGCCACCGTCCGCGCTCGAGCGCGTAGACCGGCGCGAGATCCTCCGGCCGCGCGTCCCGCCAGTCGCTGAACGTCACGCGTCGCCCTTCCCTGCCGGCAACGGTCGGCGAAGACGCTCGGCGAGCGCCGGCGGGATCGACCGGGCAGCGCCTGGTCCGCTCGCGGCGCGCCGGTTCTCGGCTTCGATCTGCTCGTAGACCTCGAGCCGATGAACGGGCACGGTCAGCGGTGCAGAGACGCCAAGCCGCACCTGGTCGTGACCGACACGCAGCACCTGAACACGAATGCCATCACCGATCACGATCACCTCGTCGCGCTTGCGCGTGAAGACCAGCAAGGATCGGGCACCTCGATCCAGCGGTAGCCAGCTCCGGGCCGCCGCCGCTCGAATCTGTTTTCGACCGGACGGGCTCCGGTGTTCAGTCCCCGGCGGTGACGAGAGGCGACCTCAGCGGATAGCGCGCCTCGGCCGACACGATCTGGCAGCCCCGCATCGCGGCCGGGTTGATCACGAGCGGTGCGCGAAGGTTCGCGAAAGCGCGCTCCTCCGCGTCGATCGTCACGATGACCAGCCACAGGATCGGATCTTCGGGCGCCGCGCCCAGCCGTGCACGATCGGCCGATGAGAGCGGCACGCTGTAGCCGGGGGCCAGCAACCCTGGATCGACCACCAGGAACGACGCCGGCGGACCCTCCACGCTCTGGAGGCAACGGAGCGGCATGAGCCCGTCCATCGCGAGGAGAACGAAACGCTGGCACAGCTCGAAGCCGGGAATCCCGGCAGGAAACTGGATGACGTCGTCCGCGTGGAGCGGCAGGCTGTCGTTCGACGGCGCGACGGCCGCCGGCCCGGCTGACTGGGGCATGGTGGTGGTCATCGCAGGAAGTCGAACAGGGACAGGCGGTTCGCGGTGCTGAGCGCGCTGAGCGCGGCACGTTGTGCCTGCTCCGCGGACGTCAGCCCGGAGATCGACTCGGCCAGGTTGGCGTCTTCGAGCGTGGAGCGCTGCCGATCGGCCGCGCGGCGCATCTCGTCCAGGTGCCGGCGCTGGGATTCGATGGCCGACAGGTCGGCGCCGACCCGGCTCTGGGCGGTCGTCACCCGATCGAACGCGCGATCGAGCGCCGCGAAGCCCTGATCGATGCCGGCCATGTCGCCCGTGCGCGCCGCTGTCGCCAGGTTGCTCAGCACGACGAACACGTCGTCGGGTTCGCTGCCCCGGAGGACGGCGTCGCCGTTCGCGGTGACCGCCACCTCACGGGTCCTGGTCACGTCGACCGACACGGTGAGGTTGTCGCCCTGATAGGCGGAGATGGGCGGCCCCTTCGAGTAGGGCTCGGTCGCGGACGCCGAACCAGAGAAGAGGAAGAGGCCGTTATAGGACGTGCTGACGCTGTTCAGGATCGCGTCCCGCGTCCCTTCGATCGCGAGCGCCAGGGCATCGCGTTGCTCGGGAGTCAGCACGGTCGTCCGCGCGGCGGCGGCATGGCTCTGCGCTGTCGTCAACGATTTGATGACTTCGGTCAGGGCGCTGTCGAGCACGTGCAGCCGCGACTCGGCCGAATCGGTCGTCCGACGGTACTGATCGAGGACACGGGCTTCGTTGCGGGCGCCTATCGCGCCGGACATGGCCGACGGATCGTCGCTCGGAACGTGGAGCCGCCTGCCCGTCGCCACCTCTTGCTGACGCTGCAGGAGCCGTTCGGCCGCCGCGTTGATGGCCGCGAGGGCGTTGGCGAAACCGGAGTTGAACGTGACGCGCATTGACCCTTCCTTGCGGCGCCTACTCCTCCACCGTTCCGTCGTGGAGCCTCAGGCGAGCAACCACTAGCGGCCGAGCCCAAGCAGCACCTGGAGCGACTCGTCGATGACGGTGAAGAACCGCGCGTTCGCTTCATACGCCCGCTGGAAGCGCATCATCATCGCCGCCTCTTCGTCGAGCGAGATCCCGGAGACGCCGTCGCGCAGGGTCTCGATCTGCTGGACGACCTCGCCGGACGATCGAGCAGCCGCCTGCGCCGCCGAGCCGTCGGTCCCGACGACGAAGACGAGCTCGGCCCACCCCTGCAGGAGCGTCGTCGTGCCGCCGCCGAGCACACGGGCGTCGCGCAGATCGGCCAGGGCGCGTGCCACCTGGTTGTCGCCGGGGCTCGCAACCCCCGCGGCGGCCACCAGACCGGGGTCGCCCGCCAGGGCGTTATCCACCGACAGGGAGGACGCCGCGCCGGCGACGCCGCCGGGCGGCTGAAAGAAGGCGCCGCCGGCCGTGCCATTGAGATCGAAGCCCGTGCCGTGCAGCGCGTTCACCTCGGTGGCCAGGGTGTACGCCAGCGTGTCGAGACGAGTCGCGTACGCGGGAATCAGCGTGTCGCGAACCTGAACGTCGCCGCCCAGCCGACCTCCCGCGATCGTCGCGGTCACGTCGATGCCCTCGGACAGCACGGTGGCGAAACCGCTCGGCGGCGTGGACGTCACGCTGACCTGATACGCGTGCTCCCCCACGACTAGCGGCCGGCCCCGTGCGAACGACACGTCCACCCCGCCGTCGGCCCGGTCAATCGTCTGGACGTCCACAATCGCGGCGAGCGTCTTGACCGCCTCGCGCTGCTCGTCCTGGAGAGACAGCGAGCGCCCGGTGAGGCCGATCGCCGAGATCGCGTCGTTCAGCTCGGCGATCCGCGTCACGAGCTGGTTGATGTCCGCAACGGCTCCGCGGATCCGGACGTCGGCATCGCGCCGCGCGGCCGAGAGGCGACCCGCCGTGTCCCGGAACGCCGAGACGAGCCCCTCGGCGGACGCGATCACCTCGTGGCGCGCCGTTGCCGATGTGGGCGTGTCGGCGAGTCTGGCAAACGCGTCGAAGAGCGCGGCCAGGTCCTTGTCCAGGCCGTCGTCGGGCGGGCCGAGCGCAATCTCGACCACCCCAAGGCCGTCGGCCACGCTCTGCTGAAGGTGTTCGCCCGGCAGCTCGGTCCAGAGCTGACGGTCGTACATGCGATCGCGGAGGGCGCGCGTGCCGAGCACCTCGACGCCTCCGCCAGCGCTCACGCGGTCCACCGGTGGAACGGCCGCCAAATCGACGACGCGACGAGCGTAGCCCGGCGTGTTCACGTTGGCGACGTTCTGCCCCGTGACGTCGAGGCCGAAGCGCTGAGCCTCGAGGGCACGCGCCGCGGCGCTGAGCATCGAAAACAGGCCCGGCATCTCACCCTTTCGACGTGAACCCCCGCGGCGGGTGGTGAGCGCGTGCGTGCCCGCGGTCGTCGTAGGCGACGGCGGCTGCGAGGCCGGCGTCGCCCCGGTCGAAGATCGCCCCGAGCCGGCGGCAGCGCGCGATCGCCAATCGCGCCCGTTCGACCTCGGCCCGGCCGGCGCCCGCGTCGAAGCCCCGGGAGCTGGTCGACGCGAGATCATTCAGCATGGGAACGAGCTCGGCCTCGGCGCGAACGATCGCCGCCAGGTCGACTCGCGCGAGCGAGTCGCCCAGCGCGTCGAGCCACTCACGCAACCGGGTCACGATGCCGGTACCGCTCTGGATCGTCATGACGTCGACCGACCGCCCCTGCGCGACCGACAGGGCGCGGGCGAGGGACTACCGGTCGAGCAGATCGTCGATGAGACGATCGGCCAGCCTCTGGACGTCGTTGCCGATCTCACCGGCTTCCAGCTTGGCTTTGGCGCGCTCGACGTGGTCCGTCCTGATGTCGGGTGATTCGGCTGCTTCCCGCACGGCTTCATTGACGAGACGGGCGTCGTCCGAGACCTCGATCCGGTCGCCGGCGGCGCGGCCCTGTTCCGATTTTCGACCGGCGCCCTGCGCCGATCGATCCGTCTTCTGCGTTTGGTCGGCTCCGCCGAGGGGGTTAGGGCCGTTGCCCTCAATCTTCATGGTCTACTCCAGTCGCACTTGCGTGCCGGGGAGCTGCACGTGTGAGGAATCGACATCCGAGTGCCCGGTCTTTAGCTCTGGCGGGGCAGCGACGAGCAAACGTGTTGCGACCCGTGCAGGATCCACGCGCTCTCCGTCGCGTGTCACCTCGAAGTGCAGATGCGGCCCGGTGGCCCTGCCCGTGCTGCCGACACGGCCAATCACCTGACCGGTCCGCACCTCTTCGCCAACCCGAACGTCGAGACTCGAGAGGTGAGCGTATCTCGTCTCCAGTCCGTCCGCGTGCTGGAGCACGATCGTCAGCCCGTAGCCGGCCTCTTCGCCGGCACGCTCGACGATGCCCTGAGCCGCGGCCGGCACTTCCGTGCCGTAGGCGGCTCGCAGGTCCACGCCGGCGTGGAAGCGGCGGCCGCCGGCGATCGGATCCGTTCTCCAACCAAACGGCGAGGTCGCTTCGCCGAACGGCAGCCGCAGCCCTTCCGGCTCCCTGGTGTCTTCCGGCTCGACCGATCGTGCGGGGTGGACCTCGCGCTCGCCGGCCGCGTCAGGCCTCGCCACGGCCCCACCACCGGCTTCGGCCAAGGGAACCGTCCCCAGCTCCCGTTCGAACGCCTTTCCCAGCGCGGCGGCGAGCCCCATGCCACCCTGCGCGGCCAGGTGCCTGGCAAGCTCGAGATCGATCGTATCGGTCATCGGACCCGCGCCAAGGCCGTCGAGCTCCTCGGACTCCCCGAGCACCGACTGGCGCATCTGGCGGATCATCTCCAGCATGAGCATCGCCTCGAACTCGCGCGCGAGCGTCGCCGGATCGGCGCGGCCGTTCCGCGTCACGTCGAGGCTGGACGAGACGCGCAGGTCGGGGCGGGCGACGGCGACCAGGTCGGCAAAATGATCCATCGGGTCCGTCACGACTTCCGGAAGCGCTCAGATGACGACGATCTCCGCGTTGAGCGCGCCTGCTTCCTTGAGCGCCTGAAGGATCGCGATCAGGTCCCGGGGTGTCGCCCCGATGGCGTTGAGCCCCTCGACCACGCGGTCCAGCGTCGTTCCTTCCTCGAGGGCCAGCAGGCGGTCGGTCCCTTCGTCGATCTCGACGCCCTGCTGCGGAACGACGACCGTTGTTCCGCTGTCCGAGAACGGCGCGATTGGCTGCGAGACCTCGAACGTGGTGCTGATGCGCACCGACAGGCTCCCGTGAGCAACCGCAGCCGGCCCCAGCCGCACGCCGCCGCCGATCACGACAGTACCGGTCCGCTCGTTGATGACGATGCGGGCCGGAGTATCGATGTCGAGCGGCAGCGGCTCGAGCCGCGCCATCAGATCCGGCACGGCATCGCGATATGCCGTCGGCACGTGCACCGACACACTGCCGGAATCGAGGACCTCGGCGGTTCCCTCACCGAACTCCGCGTCGATCGCGTCGGCCAGGCGGCGTGCCGACACGAAGTCCGGGTCGAACAGCGTCAGGAGGAGATCCTCGTCGGCCGGCACGTCCCACGCCACGCCGGCCTGAACGAGCGCCCCGGAGGGCACGCGGCCGACCGTCAGGTGGTTGACCTGCACCGAGTTCCCCGACGTTCCGCCGCCGAAGCCCCCGAGGGTCAGCGGACCTTGTGCGAGCGCGCGAATCTGCCCGTCGGTGCCCCTGAGCGGTGTGACGACGAGCGTGCCGCCCTGCAGGCTTCGGGCGTCCCCAATCGACGAGACGACGACGTCAAGCCGGGCCCCGGGTCTGGAGAACGGCGGAAGCTCGGTCGTGACCATGACCGCGGCCACGTTCTCGATCTTGATCTGCCCGGGCGGCACGACGACGCCCATCCGTTCAAGCATGTTGGCGAGCGACTGGGCCGAGAACAGCGTCTGCCGGCGGTCGCCCGTCTTGTTGAGCCCCACGACGAGCCCGTACCCGACGAGCGGCACGGGTTGCACGCCGTACAACGTCGCCACGTCCTTGATGCGTGTCCCGTCCGAGCCGGCCACGGCGCCCGTGGCCGCAAGGACCGCAGCCATCACGAGCACAACCAGCCTCGGCGAGCCGCCTGGCCGACCAGGGCCGGCGAGCCTTCCCGTGAACGAGCGTGGGATCGCGAGCACCAGTCCTCCTCAGAAGATCTTGTTGAAGACCCGGATGAGCCAGCCGGGCTGCAGGTTGTCGCGGATCAGCCCCCGCCCGAAGTATCGGATCCGGAGCTGAGCCACCTGCGGCGACAGCACCACGTTGTCGCGACCGATGTCCTGGGCCCGGACGATCCCGGTCAGGACGACGACCTGCCGATCGCCGTTGATGTCGATCTCCTTCACGCCCTCGAGGACGAGGTCGCCGTTCGGCAGCACCTCGATCACCCGTGCCGTCATCGTCGCGGAGAGCTCACCCGACCGGGTGGTCTGACCGCCACCCTCGAAGCTCGTGTCGCTCGCCGTGTTGATCAGGTTCGTCGGATCGATCCAGCTCGGAAACTTGGTCTCGAGCCCGAAGAGGTTGGAGATCGACGCATGGGCGTCCGACTCCTTGGTCAGCGACGAATCGGCCCTGCCGACGGCGACGATGCTCTCGACGACGCGAACAGTGACGATGTCGTTGAGCCCGTTCGCCCGCCGGTCGCCGACCAGGTCGGACACCCAGTCGATCGAGGCCGGGCTTCCCCGCTCCTCCGGAGCGGTTCGAGCCGCATCGAGATACCGCTGGTAGAGCTCTTCGTAGTTGTCGCTGGGTGGCGGCGCCTCCTGGGCACGCAGCTCCGCCGCCATCATCGGACCTCTCACGAAGGCGGCGATCAGGACGACGCCGGCGATCGATCTAGCGTTCATGGAGCACCTCGACCTGACCCGGTCCGATCACGATTCCCGTGAGACGCCGGTTGTTCTCCGGGTTGACCAGCAGGATCTCGTCGCCAAGACCGCCGCTCTGCAAGGCGCGGGCGTGGCCGCGGACCTGGACCTGGCCGAGACTGACCAGCACGCTCACGTCGTCGCGACTCTGGACGAGCGGCGGAATGCGGACGGTGACGGCCGTCAGAACCTCGCCCGGCTCCAGGGCGCGGCGCGCTCGCGCGCCCGACACGGCATCGAGCGTTGGAAGCGGTTCAATCGGCACGCGGCCGACATCGTCCACGACGGCAAGGACCGCGTCCGCGCTGATCGTGTCGCCCGCTCGAATCGGCGAGGCCACGCGAACGTGTGGGGCCTCCACCGAGACGATCGCATCCGCACGACCGATCCGCACGTGGCCGTCGTCGGGCTCGTCCGCCGGCCGGCCGTAGAGCACGAAGCGCACGGCGCTGCCCGTGCGCCGGCCCGGCTCGGGCACCGCCACGATCGGAGCGTTCTCGACGGTCGGCACACACTCCACGGCGAGGTTCTCGAGCTCGACGTGCGCCGCCGGTCCCATCAGCTCCTGGATCGCGTTGGTGATCGCGGATCGGACGCGCCTCTCCGTGTCGCTCGCGCTCGACACCGCAGACACCCCCGGTGCGGCAGCGACCGCGCATGTCAGCGCGGCGCCGAGGGCCCGGATGAGGCGTTTACCGCGACAGGTTGTTGACCTGGGTGAGCATCTCATCGGCAGCCCTCACGACCCGGGAGTTGGCCTCGTAGGCGCGCTGTCCCAGGATCATGTTCACCATCTCCTCCACGACCGACACGTTCGATTCCTCCAGAAAGCCCTGCGCGACCGTGCCGACGCCTTCCGTTCCCGGCACCGCCGTCGTCGGCTCACCCGACGCCGACGTGGTGGCAAAGAGGTTGCCTCCAAGCGCCTGGAGACCCGCGGGGTTCTGGAACGTGGCCAGCTCGATGGCGCCGACCTGTTCCGGCGCGGACTGACCCGCGATGGCCGCCGACACGATCCCTTCCTTCGAGATGAAGATCGACGTGGCATCCTGGGGAATCGATATCTGCGGCTCGACCTGGTAGCCGTCAGCGGTCACGATCGCTCCCTCGGCCGACAGGTGGAAGGTGCCCGCCCGCGTGTAGCCGATCTGGCCGTCGGGCCTCACGATCTGGAAGAAGCCGCGGCCCTCGATAGCGAGGTCCAGTGGACCGGAGGTCAGACGCAGGCTGCCACTCGAGAAGTCGCGGCTGGTCGCAAGCGGTCGCGTGCCCAGGCCCGTTTCGAGGCCGACGGGCGCCTCGCCGGCCGTCGTCGTCGGGCTGCCGGCCGCCTTGAGCTGCTCGTAGACCAGATCCTCGAACTCGATGCGGCTCTTCTTGAAGCCTGCCGTATTCACGTTCGACAGATTGTGGGCGATATTGTCGATGTTGGTCTGCTGCGCGTTCATGCCGGTCGCAGCTGTGTAGAGCGCTCGAATCATGGCGTCCTCTTCCTGGTGACGTCAGCGTCCGTCAGCGGCGTCCCAGCTCGCTGATGGCGCGGCCGTCGATGTCGACCATCAATGTCCGGACGCCGCGCTGCAGCGCCTCGAAGCTCCGTGTGACCGCGGTGAGCTCGACCATCCGCTCGACCAGCGACACGTTGGATCCCTCGAGAGAGCCGCCGCGCACGACAGCGGCCTCGACAGGGATGGGCACGACGCCGTCGGGCGCAGCGAAACGGGCCGCGCCTTCGCGAACGAGGAGCTCGTGGTCGTGGAAGTCGACCACCTGGAGGCGTCCGATCGTGCCCGTTGCGCCGCTGAGCGATCCGTCGGGCTCCACCGTGACCGGGCCGCCGGGCAGTCGAATGGGCCCGTCCTCTCCCAGCACGGCAAAGCCATCCGTGGTCACGAGCGAGCCGTCCGCCAGCCGGTCGAAGTGCCCGTTGCGAGTGAACCGCGGGCCAGCTGGCGTCTCCACCACGAAGAATCCACGACCTTCGATGGCGAAGTCGAGGTCGCGGCCCGTGGGCTCGAGCGTTCCGCTCCGGAAATCCGTGTGCCCGAGCGACGGGGTCGTGTCGATCGCCGAGCGGAGCACGCCGGCGAAGTCGCGACGCTCCGCGGTTGCCGTCGTGCCGCGCTCGCCCTTGTAGCCCGCCGTCCCGACGTTGGCGAGGTCCGCCGCCAGCCGATCGAGCTGAGCGAGTCTCGCCTGCAGCCCCGTCAGTGCCGTGTAGGCGCCGCCTGCCATGTTCGCTCCTCGAGGAGATCGGGCATCGAGACCACTAGGTCCTCGCTCGCGCCCTTGCCTTCGACCCGGACCCACAGATAGGGCGCGCACCGGGCGTGGGCCATGCGCTCGGCGTGTCCGGACTGCGCCGCGCGCGCCACGCGCAGCGCGGCGTCACCTACCGTCCAGACACCGCCTTCGCGGGCTGGCGCCGTGTTCGACCGCCGATAGGCCGCCGCGAGGCGCTGCCAGTTCTCGTCCGTCACGAGATACGCATCCACGGTCCATCCGGTGACCTGACGCAGCGCCTTGAGCGCCGCGCGCGGTAGCGGGGCGCGGCACGCCACCTTGAGCCGCGGGCCCGATGGGTCCGCCTCGAAAGGCACCAGCCCCAGCCGTTCGACGGCCTCGCGGGAGAGATTCCCCGGTCCCGACTCCACCAGTCGCGTGTCGAGGGCGGTGAGGTACCCGACACCCGCCTGCGCAGCGAGGGCCTTCAGCACGTCGTGCGCGGTGGCGAAGCCGAGACCCAGGAGCTGCTCGCCGAGTCGAAGCCCGGTTTGACGCTGCGTTCGCAGTGCGACGTGCAGGCGTTCGACGGTGATCGCCTGCTGGTGCAGCATGAGCGAGCCGAGACGCGCCCGCGGGACCGACGTGACGATGGGCGCCCTCGCCATCTCGACGTTCTCGAGCCGGACCCTGACGATGGCTTCGACGCACTCGGGGCCGCAGTACCACACGTCCTCGAACCACAGGCCGGCGCGGCCGCTCCGCGCGAGCCAGTCGGGACGCCAGCGGCCACAGTCGTCAAGCCCGCAGCGCGCCATCGCGTCCTCCCCGCGCCTGGCCTCCGGCCGACCGCGTGCCCTGGCTCATCTCCGCCAGGTGCAGCCGGAGACGCACTTCGCCTTCCGACATCTCCTCGCGTACGGCGATCTGCGGCACCGATTGACCACGCTTCGCCGCCGCCGCCACGCGGGCGTTGGTCGTCCGCCCGGGCCGGCGGGCCGTCACCGTCTGCCCCACCCGCTCGAGCTCGGCGCCGATGGCCTGGAAGCCGCTCTCGCTCGTCTCGGTGAGAAGCGACAGCGCGTCGCTCAGACGCTCGAGCCGATCGTCGAACCGCCGCAGCACGCCCACGGCACCGAGGAGCCGCCAGAGCAGGACGGCCTGAAGGAGGAGCATTCCACCGAGCACACTGCCGAGCACCAGCACCGTCGATTCCGGAAGTCCGCTGATCGCCACACCTCTCTCCTTCTCTAGCGCCCGAGGGTTCGAAGCCGATCGCCAGGGCTGATGACGGCGCTCACGCGCACGCCGTAGAGCCCGCCGACGACAACCACCTCGCCTCGCGCCACGGGGATCCCGTTGACGAGCACGTCCACGGGCTCATCCGCCGACCGTGCCAGGTCGATGACCGATCCGGGGCCGAGCCTCGTCAGCGCGTCCAAGGTCAGCTCGGTCTGGCCGAAACGCACGGACATCGGCAGCTCGATATCGAGGATCAGATCCAGGTTCTCGGGGACCCCGTTCGGGACGGGCTCGGGTTCTTCCGCCGCAACCGCCGGCGCCGAAGCCTCCGGCCGATCCTCCGCTTCGGAGGACGAAGCGGCGTCCGTCGGACTGACCTCGACAGTCACCCAGGCGCCGAGCACGACAGTCAGGTCGCCGAGCGTCAGCTCGAACGCCTGCGTGCTCGACATGGGCGGATGCTCCGGACGCTGAACCGGAACGGCCACGCTCAGTGCAAGACCGGTGTGAGCCGGCCG
>Ga0268386_10002565_pt1 | contig 12985 bp, 11 predicted proteins | sample RVTome_15_FD_200260 | JGI IMG/M metagenome (GOLD analysis project Ga0268386, IMG submission 200260) | Soil microbial communities from uranium-contaminated site in the Upper Colorado River Basin, Wyoming, United States - RVT150D86... ...
ATCCCGGTCGGGGCGGTTATTGTTTGTGGTAACACTATCGTAGCCAAGGCATATAACCAGACTGAAACCCTTCAGGATGTAACCGCACATGCTGAAATATTGGCGATTACTGCTGCTGCGAACTACCTGGGGGCCAAATATCTTACAGAATGCACACTGTTCGTAACCCTGGAACCCTGTATCATGTGCGCCGGAGCCATATTCTGGTCACAGCTTCAACGCCTGGTCTATGGAGCTGCTGATCCATCAAAAGGGTACAGTAATTACAGCAAGGGCAACAGTGTGGAGCCTGCTTGCCGGCAGGCGGTGCATACAAGTAGCAAGAGCAACGGTGGGCTGCTTCATCCTAAGACAGTGGTAGTAAGAGGTTTGATGGCTGAACCTTGTGGCAGGTTGGTAGAGGATTTTTTTCGGGAGTTGAGAAATTAGTATATTTGATCTCTATCGAAAATATTTCTTCAACTTATAAATCATTAATAATTATGGCTTTCGAATTACCTGATCTGCCCTATGCATTTGATGCACTGGAACCAAATATCGATGCCCGCACCATGGAGATCCATCACGATCGACATCATGCCGGCTATACCAGCAATCTGAATAATGCAATCGCTGGAACTGACCTTGAAAATAAGTCCATTGAGAATATCCTTGCCAATGTCGGTGGAAATAATGCAGTGCGCAATAATGGGGGAGGGTACTATAATCACAATTTGTTCTGGAAGGTTCTGTCGCCAGATGGAGGCGGTACTCCCGACGGAGCGCTGGGCCAGGCAATTAACAGCCGGTTTGGTTCATTTCAGGAGTTTAAAGATGAATTCTCCAAGGCCGCAGCTACCAGGTTCGGCTCCGGATGGGCCTGGCTGATAGTGGACAAGGCAGGAAAGCTGGCCATTTCCTCCACCCCGAATCAGGACAATCCATTAATGGATGTTGCCGAGGTTAAAGGAACACCTATTCTGGGACTGGATGTTTGGGAACATGCCTATTATCTGAAATACCAGAACAAACGTCCGGATTACATTCAGGCATTTTGGAATGTGATTAACTGGAAAGAAGTTGCGGCCAGATTTGCTGGCTGAGCCAGCAAACTGGCAAGCACCAAATAACAAAAAACAAATCCCATTTAAGCTCCAAATATCCAATAATCTAAATACCAAACTTCCTGGTTAGCAGATAGCTTGGTATTTGAGCCATTGGGTATTGGAATTTAGTTATTTGGTGCTTGGATTTTTATTCTGGAGTTTTTTCAACTCCAGAATTTCATCTCTCAACCGTGCTGCTTCCAGAAAATCGAGGTCACGGGCAGCTTTTTCCATGGCCTGTTGGTTTTTGACTATCAGCTTATCAAGCTCTTCACTGGACATATATGAAACCACCGGGTCCGCGGCGAGGTTCAGTTCTTCCCTGTCAACGTAGTATTTTTTATTTGATTTTTTCGAGTCAGCTACCTGGGTTTGTTGCATTATGGAATCCCTGGACTTCGTTACGGTTTTCGGCACAATATTATTTTCTTCATTATACTCCATCTGGATCCTTCGGCGGCGTCTGGTTTCATCGATTGCCCTGTTCATTGATCCGGTGATAGTGTCGGCGTACATAAGTACCCTGCCGTTAATATTGCGGGCGGCCCGGCCAATGGTCTGGATCAGTGAGCGTTCATTTCGCAGAAACCCTTCTTTGTCCGCATCCAATATCCCCACCAGTGCGACTTCCGGTAAATCAAGCCCTTCCCGCAGCAGATTAACTCCCACCAGGACGTCGAAAACGCCTAATCTGAGTTCCCTCAGGATTTCAACTCTGTCCAGGGTGTTTACTTCCGAGTGAATGTAGCGGCACCTTATTCCCGCTCTTTCCAGGAACCTGGTCAACTCTTCAGCCATCCTTTTGGTAAGCGTGGTGACCAGCACCCTTTCACCGCACTTGACCGCCTGGTCGATCTCTTCCATTAGATCATCGATTTGCCCCTTACTGGGCCTGACTTCAATGTCCGGATCCAGCAACCCGGTTGGCCTGATCACCTGTTCCACCACCACACCTTCTGATTTGTGTAATTCGTAATCGCTAGGAGTAGCACTGACAAACACTACTTGATTTACCATGCCTTCAAATTCATTAAACGTAAGTGGGCGGTTATCCAATGCGGACGGGAGCCTGAATCCAAAATCCACCAGGTTCACTTTCCTGGACCGATCGCCGCCCCACATGGCCCTGACCTGGGGTAGGGTAACATGACTCTCGTCTATGATCATCAGATAATCGTCAGGGAAATAATCAAGTAAACAAAAAGGTCGGGCCCCGGGGTTTCTACGGTCGAAATAGCGTGAATAATTTTCGATCCCGGAGCAATAGCCCAGTTCCCTCATCATTTCCATGTCAAACTCTGTTCTTTCCTTAATACGCTTGGCTTCCAACATTCGGTGTTCAGACTCAAAATATGATATCTGGGCTACTAAATCATCCTGGATCTCACGGATGGCCAGATGCAGAAGATCTTTACCGGTGACGAATAAGTTGGCCGGGAAAATGGTTGCCAGGCGCTCATCTGAGATCTTTTTACCGGATTCCGGATCTATTCTCTGAATACTTTCTATTTCGTCTCCCCAGAAAATAAAGCGATAGGAGAAATCAGCATAAGCAACGAATACATCAACTGTATCCCCTTTGACCCTGAAGCTGCCTCTCTTGAATTCGGCTTCAGTCCTGTTGTACAGTATTTCTACCAGTGATAACAGAAACTGGTTGCGTGGTACAATATCCCCCTCCTGGATCTTAAGTACATTCTTTCCAAATTCTTCAGGGTTACCAATTCCATAGATGCAACTCACCGAAGCTACCACGATCACATCTCGTCTTCCACTCAATAAAGACGAGGTTGCACTTAACCTTAGCTTTTCTATTTCTTCATTTATGGAAAGGTCTTTTTCAATGTAGAGATTGGTAGTGGGCAGGTAGGCTTCTGGCTGATAGTAGTCATAGTATGAGATAAAATATTCCACAGCGTTTTGTGGAAAAAAATGTTTGAATTCCCCATACAACTGGGCTGCAAGGGTCTTGTTGTGACTGAGCACCAGGGTGGGTTTATCTACATTCCGGATCACATTGGCCATGGTGAAGGTCTTCCCGGATCCGGTAACTCCCAATAGGGTGTGAAATGGCAATTCCGCCTGAATACCTTCGGAAAGCTGCTTAATAGCCTGTGGCTGGTCACCGGTAGGTGTGTAGTCGGAAATTAGCTTAAAGGACATGCTTTTAATTTACGAAATCCGCGGACTTCAGGATGCAATCTACAGTCTGCAGTTTACAGTTCGCAGTCTCTGCTGAATGCTTGCCTACCGCCTACTGCTTACTGCCTACTGCCTACCCTGTCCAGATCTCCCACGATTTTTCAGCCTGCAGTTCCAGCATTTCCAGACCGTTTTTTACCTGGGCTCCGCGCTTCAGACCTTTAGCCATAAAGCTGGTGGTTTCAGGGTTATAAACCAGGTCAAATAAATAATGATCAGTTCCGATATCGTCATAGTCAAGATCCGGGGCGGTTTTGATATTGGGATGCATTCCCAAAGGGGTGCTATTTACAATTAATTTATGGGTCTTGATCAATTTTTCCTGGTATGCCTGCCGGTAAGTTATCCGGTCCGGTCCCGGGTGCCTGCTTACCAATTTGAAAGGGATCTGACGGTCCTGAAGCACCGCGATAACTGCCAGCGAGGCTCCCCCGGTTCCCAGTATCAAAGCCTTACCCTTCCATTCCACGGGCAGCCAGTTGAACAAAGAGGCCTGAAAGCCGTAATAGTCAGAGTTGTAACCCAACAATTTTCCGGATACAATTCTAATTACATTTACCGCTCCGATGGTTTGGGCTTCCTTGCTGAGTTCATGCATAAATGGGATGACCTCTCTTTTGTACGGGATGGTCACATTGAGCCCGATCAGGTTTGGGAATTTTTTAAGCAGCGGCAGGAATTCATCGATGGATTGAAGTTCATACAGATGGTATTGGAAACCTGAAATACCCTGCAGTTGAAACTTTTTAATGAAGTAGGCTTTGGAAAACGAATGAGAAAGCGGCTTTCCGATTAGTCCAAGTTGTTTTACGATTTCAGGCATTTTTCAAATTGGCCGCGAGTTTTTCCAGAAAGACCACCAACCCCACCCCTAAAGCGAAAAATAGCATGGCCTGCCAAAAATAGGGTTCCAGGCCCAATGACTGATAGGTATTAGGCAGGATATTTTCCTGTACCAGTGGTTTAAGATCACCATGACGGTCTACATAGGTTTCCACGGTTTTCTTCCAGGGCCAGACCTTGTTTAGCGACCCCACCATAAATCCCGCCAGCACTGCCATGGTCAAATTGCGGTAATAGTGAAACAGCCAGCTGACCAGCCTGGAAAATGTCATTAAGCCCACCAGGCATCCAAGTGCGAAAACCAAAATGATCCCAATTTTTAATTCATTCAGGGCGGTCAGTATGAAAGTATATTTTCCCAGGATTAACAGGATAAAACTACCGGAAATGCCGGGGAGGATCATGGCGCATATGGCAATGGCCCCGGAGATGAAAATTATGGGCAAGGTGTTGGCAGTTTCGGCCGGTACAGCCCGGGTGATCAAATACGCACTTATGCAACCGATGAGAAAGCCCAATATTACTGCCAGGTTCCATTTGTATATATCCCTGGAGACGATCAGTGCAGAAATTGCTATCAGGCCGAAGAAGAACGACCATATCTGAATGGGATGATTGTTCAACAGCATGGTTATAAGCCTGGCCAATGACAGGATACTGGCCAGGATACCGCTTAACAACACCAGCATAAACCACCCGTTGATCTTTTTCCAGAATGCCGCTAATTTTCCGGATAACAACAGTTTTAAGGCTTCCAGATCAATAGATTTGATGCTTGAAATTAGTTCTTCATAGATCCCGGTAATGAATGCAATAGTACCTCCGGATACTCCCGGGATAATATCGGCGCAGCCCATTCCCATACCCTTTAGGAACAGCAGGATGCGATCTTTGCGAGCATTCATATGCCAGCGTTATCCACTTATGGAAGAATTGTTGATAAAGTGGTCGAAAGTGTCTCCCCTTAGTCCCAGACGTATGGTTTCCAATGGAATTACTTCACTGGGGGCAATGTTGCCCAGATTGACGTTTGTTCCCAGAAGTTTGATAAACCATACCTGCTGCGATTTTTGGGGTGCCTCCCAGATGATTTTTTCGAAAGGAATTTTAGTGAGGATTTCCTGTACCAATCCACTTCGAACTTCGCCGCTCGACCGGAAAAGCCCAACATTACCTGCTTCCCTGGCCTCCCCAATGACTTTCCAGGCTCCGGCATCCAATTCTTCCTGCATTAGCTTTATCCACTTATAGGGTGGGATGATTTTTTCGACATCCTTTGATCCAACTTCAGATAACACTGTTACCTGTGAGCTTAGCTTGTTGATATAGTCACATTTAATCTGATGCTCCAATTCAATAGATCCGTCAGAGACTTCAGCGAATGTCATTTCATACTTATCCAGGATTTTGCAATAATCATCAAATTGGTTTCGAACCACAAAGGCTTCAAAAAGGGTGCCCCCGAAATAAGTGGGCATATTGAGGTCCCGGTATTTTTTTAGCTTGTCCTTGAGATTTGGGGTGACGTAGGAGGTTCCCCAACCCAGCTTTACAATGTCGACGTGTTCCCCACAAAGCTCCAGAAAGTCATCAATTTCCCTAAGGCTCAATCCCTTGTCCATAACCATAGTGAATCCAAACTGGCGAGGCTTTTTAGTCCGCTCAGGTATGTTGTTTAGCGAGTAGTTCATTTATTTTTCAGGTCGGTACTGATCTATGATTTTTAAAAGCGCCTTTTGGCTTTGGAGATTGGGATAGAATTCAAACAACTCACGGTGCTTTTCAAAGTTCAAAATTAATCCATTTTCCAAATAAGCCAAGCCCTCTTTGTATTTCCCAGCAGCAATAAAATAAGCCACAGAACGGTAGTATAGACTGGGTTCTGTAGGGTTTTCTTCCAATCCGGTCTTAATCAGCTCAAGGCTTTTTGCATAGTCACCCTGTTCATAATACAAAAATGACCACATAAGCCAAACATTGATGTTTTCAGGACCCAGATGGGCTGCCTGCTTATAAGCCTCCAGGCTTGAAACCAGGTTTCCCACTTTATACTCTGCATCTGCCAGGGCCTCCCAGTAGCGCTCGTTATCCGGATTTAGCTTAATAGCTTTGTTGAAAAAATGGATTGCCTCGTACCATCGTTCCTGGCTATGGAGGCAATTGCCTATTCCGAATGCAGCTTCGTCGTAGAAGTTGTCCAGTTTAAAAGCTTTGCGATAATATTTTAATGCCAGATCAAGGTGATGCAGCTTTTCATAGGTTTCGCCAATGGAGAAATGAGTTTCTGCTGAGGGTCCTTCCAACTCAACCGTTTTCTGGTATGAATCAAGGGCTTTGCTGAACCGGCCCATGCTCATATAGGCATTTCCCAAATTGAAATAAGCGGAGGAGAAATCTTCCCTGATCAGGATAGCATACTGGTAAGCTGAAACCGCTTCCTCGTTCCTACCGAGCTTATGAAAGATAATGCCCAGGTTATACCAGCCAAGGTGCGAATAAGGATCGTTGTCAATAAATCTTTGGTAATAGCCGAGGCTGTCTTCCAGGGCTCCGGTAATGTCCAGGCAATAAGCAAGTTCGTATAAGGCGCCATCATGTTCGAGGTTCTCTTCAATGGCCTTTTTGTAAGCTCTTATGGCGTTATCCAGGTCGTTGTTATTTTGGTATGCCAAACCAATCTGGAAATAAATATCATCTGGCGTACTACTGAATTCCAGTGCTTGTTCCAGGATTTCTACCGCCTCCGGGTATTGTTCCAGTAAGGAAAGAATGTTCGCCTTCATAGACAGTAACTCAGGATCACTGGGTTGTATCAGGATAGCTTTTTCCAGAAAGTCGAGCGCCATCTGATAGCGTTCAAGGTTAACCAGTGCCTGGCTTTTTAGCAGGATCAAATCCACTGAAAAAGGATAAAGGTCAATGCCGATATTGCAAATCTTCAATGCCCGGTTGTAGTAGGAACGGTCCGTAAAGTAGTTATAAAGGTTCTCTATTTCTTCAATATCGAAGAAATGGTATACACCCTCCTCTGATTCTTGAAACAACCTGAGCAAATCTTTTATTTTTCGTTGTTTTGAGTGTTCAGCCATTAAAGGAAATTGTTTAAAAGGTCCAACTCCAGTGCTTTACCGAAATATTTGAGATCCACGGTCTCCTCCATCATCTCTAAATGTTTCTTATTGTGACAGTCAGTGCCCAGAAAGCTCACATTTCTTTGATCGATCAGGTGCTCAGCCAGCTTCCTGGCTGCCTTACTGTAATATCCGGTTAAGCTGATAGTATTGATCTGCAGTAATAGACCGCGGTCTATCAGTTCCTCCAGCATTTCCGGTCGGTTTTGTATAAACAGGTACCTTTCGGGGTGAGCCATTACTGGTTTCATTCCATTGGAAATTATCTGGAAGATTCCCTGGTGAAGATAAGCTGGTTCGTTTAAAAATGAAGTTTCAAACAGCAGGTAATTATCTCCAAATGTCAGTAGCTCCTGTTTTTCTTCCAGCATTTGCATAAAATGTTCATCCAGATAATATTCGGCGGCGACTTCCACTTCCATGTCAATTCCAGCGGCATCTACCTGCGCCTTCAACTGACGGGCCCTGCTGCGGATATCCTCAGTAGTATTGGGATAAAAATCATTCATGACATGGGGCGTGGTTATGATCTTCTGGTATCCCAGCTCGGACATAATACTAATAAGTTCAAACGACTCTTCCAGGCTTCCGGACCCGTCGTCGATAGCCGGGATCATATGAGAATGAACATCCACCATCAAAGGGCGTACACTCTTATTAATCTTGCGCTTATGAAAAAATGAAATCACAGTATGTCTGTTTAATTGACTTACTCATAATAACCTTTGCCGTATCCGTAACCATAACCGTAACCTTTTTTATTGGTTATTTGAACAGAGTTCAAGACCACGGAGAGGTTATTAAACCTATTGGTTTTCGCCAATCTATTCAAGGTATTCACAAAGTCTTTTCTGGAATAATCTGCCCGAATAACATAAACTGCGATATCTGCTTTTTTCATGGCCAGGATCCCGTCTGTTACCAATCCTACCGGAGGAGTGTCAAGGATTATGGTCTGGTACCTTTCTTTCATTTGATCCAAAAGCTGATCAACTTCCTCGCCCATGATAAGTTCCGAAGGATTGGGTGGTGTTGGTCCCGCAGGCAGATAATCCAGATTTTCCAGGCCTGTGGATCGTATGCACTCCTGGAAGGAATGCTTGTTGATGAGTATGGTAGACAGCCCTTTATCAAGTTTTTGCTGGTCAAATGCCAAATGTATTTTGGGCCTGCGCATATCCATATCAACCAGCAATACCTTTTGATTGGAAATACTGATGATCCCGCCCAGATTAATGGCCAGGAACGTCTTCCCTTCTCCGCTGACAGTTGAAGTTACTGACATAACTTTGTGGGGAGCGGTTACTTTCAGGAACTCCATATTAGTGCGGATTGACCTTAAACTCTCGCTGAGCGGCGACTTTGGATTTTCATGGATTACCAGCCGGCTTAGAGGCAGTTTCTCTTTGCGGTACTCGGGAACTACTCCCAAAATTGGCAGTGAAGTTATCTTCTCAAGTTCCAGTTGACTGGTAATTTTATTATGCAGGGCGTAACGCACCCCTACAAACAGGAAACTGAAAATTAAACCGCTTACCATACCCAATCCATATATAATGAGCTTATTCGGTGAAACCGGATCACCTGGCAAAATGGCTGCCGAAAGGATTACAAAATCAGTAACGGTACCAGCCTGGGCCACCTGGAATTCTGCTTTTAGTTGCATTAAAGTAAGCAGGAACTCTTCATAAAGACTAAAGTTTCTCTGGTTACTGGTAAATTCGGTTCCCTCAGCTGGCAGGGTCCTCAGCCGATTTTCCAGTGTCAATCTTTTAGAATCGATAGCTAATCGTTCATTTTGAAGTTCCCTTTGAAACGCATCAATATAACCGGCCAGCTTTTGTTTAAGCAGGTTGATTTCCCGTTCAATCTTAGTTACGGCGAAGGTATTTTCATTGTGGGATATTTTTAGCATTTCACGTTGCTTAACCAGTTCTTCCAGACCTGCCAGAGCCTCATTAATTTCTTCGTTATATCCGGAATACTGCAATAAACGCTCCGGTTGGCCCGTCCCGACCGCGATATTGGATTGCAATTGCCGTATATCAATCAGTTTCTTATCGAGGATAACCCTCTGGGAATCGAGCGCTGCGATGGCTTTGATAGTATGGTCAAGATCTGTTCGTACATCAACGGTTTTATTTCTGATGGTGAAGCTTTCAAAGTAGTTTTCGTAGTCTTCTAGTTTGCCCCGGGTCAGTAAAAGCTGCTGGTCAAGGAACTCGATTTTCTGCTGGTTGGCTTTGTTTTTTTCCTCTTTACTGTGGTTGAGATAGATGGTGTCAATCGCGTTGACCAGGTCCCGGGCCTTGAATTTATTGTGATCACGGAACGATATCCGGATAGTATTGGCGGTAAGGTTTAAAGGTTCAACATTAAGGTTATCTTCGATGTACTTTAACAGGCTGTTGCGGCTGTTGATCCTGAAACTGTAGATCTGCTGCGGCTCGATTTTTTCCGGGGATACCTTCAAGGTTAACCTTAAGGTCAGGTGGTCGTTTTGCACCACATCACCAAATTTATGTAGTTGATCAGCTCCGCTGGAACCCGGATAGCCAAGGACATATTCTGTTTCATTCTGAATGTCGACAGTAAAAAAACGATCATAGACCCAGTTGTCATTGAGGGTATACTCTACCTCAAAAGGAGGATTGCCATATTTTTCATCCTCCAGTATGTTACCAACGGAATAATAGCTGACATCCAGGTCCAGGCTCTGAATAACCTTGTCGAAGAACAACTTGGATTTCAAAAGCTCTATCTCCCCTGACAGGTTATTCAGACTGGTTTCTTCGCTTGCATCCATGAAGCCCAGCAAATTAGCTTCATTCTTGATATTGAGTTTCAGGTCAGAGTAACTTTGGTAGACCGGTTTGGTCCATCTGATCACCAAATAGGCGGTGAGATTGGTAAACAGGACAATTAAAAGTATCCACTTCCAGCTTTTACCCATCACCGTGTACAGTTTTTCAAAATCAATTTCATTTAGAAAACTGCCGGCCTGCACTGGCGCGGGATGCAGTTCCTGGTCCATGTATTGGTTTCTGTTCACAGGTCAATTTCTTAAGGCAATTACCAAGGCTAATACAGAAGTGAGCAAACTCAACACGGGAACAACGTCCCTCAACCCTTCTGCAAAAGGCCTTCTTACCGGCTCTACATAAATGATGTCATTGGGCTGGACCTCCAAATTGGCTCTGGCCATACCTTCTATGGTACTGAGATCGATCACCTGAACCTGAGGGTTACTCAAATCTCCCCTGATCAACCTGATGTTGTTGCCTTTGGCATCATTATCAATTCCACCAGCCAGGGCAAGTACTTCCAGCATGTTCATACCTTCATACTCAAGAGGGATCACTTTGCCTTCGGTAGCGCCCAGTACTATTACTCTTTTGTTAAGGTACTTAGTCTGAACAAAAGGATTCTTATAATATTCCTTATACTTTTCAACCAGGAAGCCGTTTACTTGTTCCAGAGATTTACCTGCAAGTTCGACAGTTCCGATTATCGGAAGTTCAGCAGTGCCATCAGAGCGCACAGTATAAACCGGAAGCGGGCTAACACTACCATTTTCTTCATTGAAATTCAGAGCATTGTTGGGGTCGATTAATTTTTCACCTTTATTGGTGTAAACTTCAATCTGCAGATGATCATTAGGGCTGACAACGTAGTTCTGGTGAATCTCAACTGCTGCTTTGGATAATTCCTCCATATCGCCTTCTTCAACTGTGAAAAGTATGTTAGCCTGATAACTTTTGCACGAGCATACAGCGAGTAGGACAACTGCATACCCACTGTAATACACTAGCCGCTTATACGATCTCAAAGAAGTCTTTACATTCAACAAACACAAAGTAACAACAAATTACAATTTTTCCATGGCCTCTTTGAATGATGGCAGAGCGGCATCCTTTTCGGACAGGATTGGGTCAGTTACGCCCCAGTCAATGCCCAGATCGGAGTCGTTCCACAAAATACCTGCTTCACTTTCCCGGTGGTAGAAATTCGTACATTTATAAACGAATAGTGAATCGCGCAATGCCAGGAATCCATGTGCCATCCCTTCGGGTACATATAAAATCTTGTGCTGCTGATCATCCAGTCTGCAGCTATAATGCCTTCCGAAGGTGGGCGACGACCTGCGCATATCTACCACTATATCCAGAACTTCACCAAAACTTACACTGATCAGTTTACCCTGTGCAAATGGTTGTTTTTGAAAGTGAAGACCTCTCAATACACCTTTCCTGGAAAAAGATTGGTTATCCTGGACAAAAGGCCCCCGGATGCCTTTTCGATTGAGTAAATCCATTTTGAATGACTCCATAAAATAGCCCCGGGGGTCCCGGTGAATCTTCGGAGTAATTTCCCAAAGGTCCTGAATCCCGGTCTCAAAAAATTCCATTCCGTCCTTTAAGCAATTTCATTTATGGCATCCAGATAAAACCTGTTGACCTGACCCTCGGTAAATTGTTCCATTACCAGCTTCCTGCCTGCCGTGCCCATTTCCCTTAGTTTAGCCTGGCTGAAAGAGTACATGGCTTTCATTTTAAGGGCCAGGTCGACGGGGTCGCCCGGTTTGCAAAGTAACCCGTTAATTTGATCTTTTACAACTTCTTTACAGCCGGGGACGGCAGAAGCGATAATTGGTTTTTCCATAGCAGCGGCTTCCAGAAGAGATCTTGACAGGCCTTCCCGGAAACTAGGCAACACCACCACATGTGCTTTACTAATGAAATCCCTGATGTCGTGAGTTTCACCCAGGTAATCCACAGGAGATCGGTCAATTTCGTCCATAGAGATACTCCGTTTATGAGCGGGATCCACGGGGCCAAGCAGCTGACATTTTACCACCAAGCCTTCCGAATGGAGAATTTCAGAGGCTTTCAGGTAAATCCTGATGCCTTTTTCTTCGATCAGCCTGGCTGTCATCAGGAAGATAAACGGGGGGGCCAGGGGGGAGGGCGAACCTGAAAACCTTCGGATATCTATTCCTGATCCGGGGACCAGACCATAGTTTTTATGGCTCAGCAACTTGTTCTGTTCAAATATTTCAAGGTCCGATTGATTGTGAAAGAATATTCTTTTTGGATACCTGAAAGCTAATTTATAGAGCAGCCAGGCTATATGGTTGGTTTTTCCGGTGGTAAGAAACACCGTGCCAAGCCCGCTCACCGTGCAAATAGAAGGAATCCCAAGTTTATGCGCCACCAGGGTACCGTAAATATTTGGTTTTATGGTGTAATGCAGGGCCAGGTCCGGATCAATTTTACGATATAGCCGGTAAAGCTGCCTGACCAGGGACAGATCATGCCAGGGGTTGTTTCCGGTATTTCGCATTTTAACCGGATGATATACACAACCCATTGCAGTTAACTGGATGCTGTATGCATCTTCAGGGGCCACTGCGTGAACCTGATGACCCCTTTTATGGAGCGCCCTGATCAATCCGGCCCGAAAGTTGTAAACATTCCAGGAAGTGTTGATAAAAATTAGTATCCTCATAATTGGCAATAATGCAGTAATTTTATGCCGTGAACTTATGACTGCAGTTCTGTTTCTACTATTGCTTATACTGTATAAAACTATTCTACTGGTAACAAATAAAACGGATTAGATTTGAAAAAACTTGTTCATACCGCTCCTAATAAAGAGACTGCCATATTGGTGGCCCTGGTAAACCACAGCCAATCAGGGCAGCGGGTAAAGGAATATCTTGAT
>Ga0268386_10002566_pt1 | contig 12982 bp, 13 predicted proteins | sample RVTome_15_FD_200260 | JGI IMG/M metagenome (GOLD analysis project Ga0268386, IMG submission 200260) | Soil microbial communities from uranium-contaminated site in the Upper Colorado River Basin, Wyoming, United States - RVT150D86... ...
CCCCTCCTGGTCGGCGGGCCGGCGTTGCTCACCGCTCGGGGCCGTCATGGCGACCAGGTGGTGCTCCCGACTTCCATGTGTCGGCCGATCTGCCGGCCTTTGGATCGGCCACTGTTGAGGTCACGCCGACTGAGGTCGGCGAGTACGAGTTCGCCTGCGGCATGAACATGATCCACGGCAGGCTGATCGTCGAGCCCGCCCAAGACGCGGTGGACACGCGTATGGGCGACCGGTCGAGCGAGCAGATCGAATCCACCGCGGCCACGCAACGTCGCGTTGAGCGGGTGGAGTTCTCGGTGGCGCATACGTCGACGTGTGCGTCGTGTGTGTCGACCATCGAAGGCGCGGTGTCGACGCTGCCCGGAATCAACACGGTGGACGTGAGTCCGACCGCCGAACGGGTCGCGGTAACCTTCGATCCCTCACGCGTGGATCGGGCGCGCATCGCTGAGGCGATCGAGGCCGTTGGCCACCGGGTCCGCGAACGCGGACAGCCGGCTCACACCTCGCAGGAGGACCAGGAGGCGGCTGCCCGGCGGGCGGAGATTCGCGACCTGTCCCGCCGGGTGCTGATCGGCGCGGTGCTGTCGACGCCGGTGGTCGTCGCGGTTATGGCCACCGATCTGTTCGGCGCGACCTGGGTGCCCGACAAGGCCGGCGAGGTCCACCGCCTGCAGGGCGACGGCCGCGCGGTCGGGATGGTTGGTGACGGCATCAACGACGCGCCCGCGCTCGCGCAGGCCGGCGTCGGGATCGCCATCGGCTCGGGCACCGACGTGGCCATCGAGGCGGCCGACATCACCCTGATCAGCGACCAGATCGGCGGGCTGATAACCGCGATCGAGCTGTCGCGCGCGACGATGCGCAACATCCGCCAGAACCTGTTCCTGGCGTTCGTCTACAACGCGATCGGCATCCCCATCGCCGCCGGGCTGCTGTACCCGGTCACCGGCTGGCTGCTGTCGCCGATGATCGCCGCCGCCGCGATGGCGTCCAGCTCGCTGTCAGTCGTGGGCACCGCCAACCGGCTGCGCCGCTGGCACCCCCGGCCGCTCCCGCAGCCCGCGGCACCCCCTGCCGTGACACCGTACGTCGACACGCCTGAGGTCACGGCGGTAGAAGCCGCAGACAGCTCGCCGCCGTCCAGGGCATGCTCGCGGGCACCAGCCGGGAGGTGTTCCGCCACCACCTGGAGACCCACGTCGCTGACGCTGTTCGCGAGGGCCGCGGGGAGGAGATCTTCGACGAGCTCTGGAGACGCTGAAGTACGACAAGCGCGGGCTGCGACCCCTGCCCGACAACGGCTCCGCCCCCGAAGCCGCAGGACCGTAACCCACCCACCGGGTCCGATGCGGCGCGCTGAAAGACGGCGGCGAGTCCCCGTGTCCGGTCGAGTTCAGCGCACGGTGAGGGTGCCGCGCATGCCGGCGTCGGCGTGACCCGGCACGGTGCACAGGAACTCGTAGGTGCCGGGTGTGTCGACGGTGATGGCCGCGGTGTCGGTCTCGCCCGGCTCGGCCGCGAGCGTGACGTCGAGGTCGGGGATGGTCAGGTCGTGAAAGACCTGCCCCTCGTTGGTCAACCGCAGGTTGGTGGCCTGCCCGGCGTCGATGGTGATCGAGCTGGGGTCGAATGCCAGGTCGGTCGCGGTCACCTCGACGACGGTCGCTTCGGCGTAGGGCTGGGTCGTGTCGCCGGTCTGCGCCGACGCCGATTGCGTCCAGCCCATGTGGCGGCCCATGGTGTTCCACATCCCCCCCGAGCCCATGCCGCCCCACAGCAACGCGACGATCAGCAGGATGATCGCTGCCACGGCGATCGCCAGCGGCCACCAGGACTGCTGGGTTGTGCGCGGCCGCGCTGCGGTGAGGGTGGCGGCGCGTTGACGGTACTCGTCTTCGTCGATCTCGCCCTCCGCGTAGCGCCGGGCCAATGCCTGTTCGGCGTCACGGAGGTCATCGTCACCGCGGCCACGGTCGCGGATGGCGAGCGCGATGGCGACGATCGCAGCGACGATGAGCAGTGGCCACAGCCACCCGAAGAACATCATTGCCTCCACCTCCTGGGGGACGGTGCGTCCAGTGTCGGCGGGTCGGGTCAAGCGTCGGCCGTGTGGATGATCAAGATCCGATCAATCCGCGGGCCGCCCTGGCGCTGGGCAGGCGGATCGTGAACCGCGTGCCCGTGCCGCGGCCGCGGCTGTCGGCGTGCACGCTGCCGCCGTGGGCACGCACGATGGCGTCGACGATCGTCAGCCCGATGCCGCTGCCGCCGTCGTGGTCACCACCGCGGGCAGCGTCGGCCCGGTAGAACCGCTCGAACACGTGCGGCAGGTCCGCGGCGTCGATGCCCTCGCCATCGTCGGCCACCACCAGCTCGACCCATGACCCGTCGATGTCGGTCGTGACCGCTACGTCTCCACCGGGCGCGCTGTGGCGGATGGCGTTATCCAGCAGGTTGTGCAGCGCCTCACCGATGCGGTCGACATCGGCCAGCACGGTCGCCGGCCGGCCGGTGACGTCGCTGTGCAGTCGCACGCCGCGTCGCTGCGCAAGCGGTTGGGCCGCGGCCACTGCCTGACGTACCAGCTCGCCTGGCGTGATCTGCTGCAGCTGCAGGTCAGATGGCAACCCTTCGACGCGGGATGCCACTGCGAGATCGTCGACCAGCCGGCCCAGACGTCCAAGCGCGTGGGCCAGGATCCGCCAGGTCGCCGGCTCGGCTGCCACCACGCCGTCGTCGAGTCCCTCGACGTAGCCTTCGAGGGTCGCCAGCGGCGTGCGCAGCTCGTGCGCGAGGTCGGCCAGCAGCCGGCGGCGGGTGGCCTCGGTGTCCTCGAGCGCGGCGGCCATGCGGTTGAAGCTGCGGGTGACCTGTGCGAGCTCGTCGTCGACGGGCGGCACCGGCACCCGCGTGTGGTAATCGCCAGCAGCGATCTGTCCGGCGCCGTCGGCCAGCCTGCTGACCGGCCGGGCGATGCGCCGCGCGACGAGCCAGCTGACCGCCAACGCCGTGACCGCCGCGGCCAGGACGGCCACGCCCAACGACAGCAGCAGCGCGCGAACGAACGCCTCATCCAGATGCGCCGCGGCGCTGTCAGACAGCGGGCCCAGCGCGGCGCGGACGTGGCTGCGAAACAGGCTCGGGCCGGCCAGCACCGCCACGACGGCGAGTGTCGTGGCGCCCACCGCGATCACCACCGCGTGCGCGGCGAGCAGGCGCCGCGCCAACCCCGACGACGGCCGTCGCGTCATCGTCCGGCACCCATCCGGTACCCAACCCCCCGGACGGTCGCGATCGCGTCGGGGTCGTCCAGCTTGCGCCGCAGGTTCCCGACGTGCACGTCGATCACGTGCTCGTCACGGTACTCGGCCGTCCCGCGGAGGCGGTCGAGCAGCTGGCTGCGTGACCACACCATGCGGGGGCGTTCGGACAGTGCGTCGAGCAGATCGAACTCCGTGCGCGTCAACTCCACTGGTGCTCCGTCGGAGTGGACCTCGCGTGCGTCGGCGTCGATCACGAGATCACCGAACCGGCGGACATCACGGCTGCGTTCGCTGCCGCGTGGGCGGCGCAGCATGGCGTGGATCCGCGCGACCAGCTCTCGCGGTGAGAACGGCTTGACCATGTAGTCGTCGGCGCCGACCGACAACCCCACGACCCGGTCGACCTCCTCGGCTTTGGCCGTCAGCATGATGATGTACGCGTCGCTGAACGTGCGGATCTCGCGGGCGACGTCCAGCCCATCCAGCGCCGGCAGCATCAGGTCCAACACGATCACATCGGGGGCCTCCGCACGCGCCGCCTGCAGCGCCTGAAGCCCGTCGAACGCCTCGACCACGCGGAACTGCTCACGTTCCAGATACGAACGCACCAGATGCACCAGCGGCCGCTCGTCATCCACGACCAGCACCGTCACCGTGGGCCCTGCATCCATCACGGCCATTGTCGCGCCGCACCGGCCACGGTGCGTCGGTCGTGCGGCCCCGCGTAACGCGAGCGGTCCCCCGGGGGTCCCGTCGACCCGGCCACCTGCACCCCAGCGTCGGTTGCGCAGACACTTGACGCGGTCTTGATCGTGCACGCGGGTGAACTTGACCTCAAGCTGCGCGCCGCCGTGATCGACTTCGCCGCCGACAGCCGCAGAGCCAGCCCCTGGGCCGCCGCCATCTACGACCGCCACCGCGCCGCCGGCACGACCCACCAACACGCCACCCGCATCCTCGCCCGCGCCTGGCTCCGCGTCATCTGGCGCTGCTGGCAAGACGGCGTCGCCTACGACCCCACCAACCACGGCGGCAACAAGCCGTTCCTCACCCCAACCGACCAAGTCGACCAGGCGGCTTGACACAGGGCATCTCATGTGACGTTGTGGACGGGCCGGACCGTCGCATCCGCCGACGATGACAGCGTCGCTTCATAATCCAGTGGGCGATCAAGTGCGCCCGGTGCTGATCCTCGGGTGACGGATGATCGACCTTGCGGCGCCGGCGTGTGGACGGGGCGACGTACGAGCTCGTTCGGTCACTGCGTCTTGGATGCTGTGCCACCACCGATTCCCTGGGCGTCGGCCGCATCGGCGGTGGCGCGGTCCTCTTCGTGTGCGAAGGCCCGTTCGTTGGCTGCTGCGAGCAGCTTCAGCTGGCGGTCGAGGGCAGGGCGCCGTTCCTCGCACGCGGTCGCCCGCAGGTCGAGCAGCATCGCCCGCAGCCTGCGTCGGGCGCCGTCGGCGTCAACATGCCAGCCGTTGGAGATGTGGCGGGTGACGAGCCGACGGAGCAGGTCGTGCAGCTGATCGATGCACTGGACCGCCGTCGTGGGAAGGTTGACCCCCGGTGAGAGCGCGTTCTCGGCGATGTCGACCAGCAGTCGGAAGCCGAAGCCGACGTCGTCGGTGATCGTGCGTTCGGGGTCGAGGTGCACAAATGCCGCCACTTCGGTGTGGTCGTACCGTTGCCGCGAACCTCGATGAGTGGAGCGCCGCCCGGAATGAAGTCGCCGATCGCCGGGCGGACGATCAGCGTCGCGTCGGCTTCGACGGCCCAGTCGACAAGCCCCTCGGCGTTCAACTCGTAGACGACGCCCGGGCGCGGCGCGGGGATCACTACATCGGGGTCCTCTGGCAGCTCGTGGTGCACGTCCTGACGGGGCTGGTCGGACGGCGCCGGGTACAGGCGATCGATTTCAACGCGTGTGTCGGCGCCGATCCGTTCGATGATCGACGTGCCCCGGGCCGCATGGACGATGTGGTCGATGTAGCTGACGAAGATCCCCAGCGAGATCACGGCTAGGACGAACGCTGTGGGAATGGTCAGGCCGACGACGTCGCCGGACTGCGGTTCGATGGTCGCATCGATTCCCAGTAGGGCCAGCACGGCGAATGTGAACGTCCCAACGAAGGTCGCCAGCGTCACGTGTGAGTGGCGATCCTCTAGGAAGGTGCGCAGCGCCCGGTGTGAGTACTTGTCGCTGGCGAGCTGTAGGACGACGGTCACGATCGTCAGGACCAGTGCGGTGAGCGTGGCGATTGCCGTCGCTGTGACTGACAGCAACACCCGGGCCGTCTCGACGGTTCCCACGTACTTGGGCGCCAGGGCCGCCGTCGAGGAGATGACGGTTGTATCGAGCACGAGTACGAGGATGCCGACGACGAACGCGATGCCCGCCCCCGTCGCCGGGGCGACCCACAGCTTTCCACGCCGGTACCATTGCTGCTGGGACGGGAGTTCCAAGGGACGTCTGCGCACGTGGATCGCTCCCTCCCCCGACGCCATCGAGTCTGCAGGCGCGCTTCACGGTGGTCCGTCGGGGTCTGCCGATGAGCCCGAGCGATGATCGGGCGCCGAGCCGACGCCGCTCGGCCCGAACATACCGTGACGGTCAGCCGCTGCGAGCCGACGCCGGTGGGCGTCGCCATCGAGACATATTCAGGCCGGGTCAGCCGCGTACTGTGACGCCGGGGCCCACACTCGGAGGTGTCACACAGCGTCCCGCACCGGCGCGTCGGCGCCCGAGACGATGTCGAGCAGCTCGACGGTGATCGCGGTCTGCCGCCTGGTCTGGGAGCGGCCGCTCAACTCGGCGAGCCGATCAACGCGGTGAAGAAAGCGACACGCCGCGCAACGCCGTCCAGGTAGGTCGCCGGTGCGGCAGCCGCTGGGGCCGCTGTGAACGGCCCGATGGGTGCGACGCCGGCGAGTCGCGTGGCGACCAGGCGCTCCGGACCGCGTCCGCGAACCTGCAGCCATCACGTCGGGCCACGTTGGAAGGGGACGCTCCCCCGACCGGCCAGCTGTACAGGTGACCGCGCGGACGTCGAATTTTCCAGTCCCCTAACCGCGTTTGTCAGCTCCACGCATGGCAATACGTGGCCGTAGCCGACTGCTCCCTGGTCCCAACGACAGGTCTCGAGCCTCTCCTACGGCGCAGGAGAACCCACCGATGGCTTTCGTCGTGCTGCTCTACTTCCTGTTCATCGCAGGCCTTCTGGCGTTCGCGGTTGTCAGCCTGTGGTGGATGATCCACGTCTGGACATCTCCGCAGCGGGTCCGCGGATCGTCGTTCGTGTCGGTCCAACCGGCTGGACAGTCACTTGGCTTCAGTCTCCTCGTGCCGGCGCGCCACGAGGAGGCCGTGCTCGAGCAGACCCTGATCGGGCTCGCCCACATGCGATATCCACGGTATGAGGTCATCGCGATCGTGGGCTATGACGACGCAGCGACGATGGCGGTGGCCGAGCGGGTGGCTGCGCGGTTCCCATCGATCGTCAAGGTTGTGGTCGACCCTGACCCGGGAAGCAAGCCGGGGGCGCTCAACGCCGCGCTTCCGCACGTCAGGGGCGATGTCGTCGGCATCTTCGACGCTGAGGACGAGGTGCATCCCGACCTGCTCACGCACGTCGATCGGCAGTTCCGGTCAACGGGTGCCGACGTCGTCCAGGCGGGCGTGCAGTTGATGAACCACGACTCGAGCTGGTACGCCCTGCGCAACGTCCTGGAGTACTACTTCCACTTCCGCAGCAGGTTGCACCGGTACTCGGAGATGGGGCTCGTCCCGCTGGGCGGCAACACCGTGTTCGCCCGGACGGAGGACATCAGAGCGACCGGGGGTTGGGACGCGGACTGCCTCGCCGAGGACTGCGACCTGGGGATCCGGCTGTCCTCGCTCGGCGCCCGCATCAGCGTCTGCTATGACGTCGACCTCGTCACGCGGGAGGAGACGCCGAGCACGATCCGGTCGTTCTTCAAGCAGCGGACACGCTGGAACCAGGGGTTCCTCCAGGTGCTGAAGAAGGGCGAGTGGGCCCGCCTGCCGTCGCAGCGTCAGCGGCTGTTGGCGCGACTGGTGCTGGCGATGCCGTTTCTCCAGGCGTTCACAGGCGTCGCGATGGTGGTGGCGCTCGTCACGATCCTGTGGTTGCGCGTGCCGGTGGGTCTGGCACTGTTCAGCTTCACTCCGCTGATCCCGCTGGTGGCGACGGTGGTGATCGAGGCGGTCGCGCTCCGCGAGTTCTGCCGGACCTATGGTCGCCGGGCCACGATCCGCGACTACGTGCGCCTGATCGTCGGCGCGTTTCCGTATCAGCTGCTCCTGGCTGCCGCGGCCATTCGCGCGGTGTTCAGGGAGCGACGAGGCGACCGCGGGTGGGAGAAGACCGAGCATCACGGTCTCCACCGGCAGCCGGCGCGGCTCCGGCGGGCGGCATGATGGCGGTAGACGTCGCACCGCCGGTACCCCGGCCACGTACGAGGGTCCCGGATCGACGCGCGGACACGTCACGTGTCATGGTCGTCGGCGCCTGGTTGCGCGCCCACGTGCGCTCGATCGGCGTGCTGTCGATCCTCCTCAGCGTGGTCGCTGTGGTCCACACGTCGGGGATGCTCACCTTCCCGGTGCGGTTCGACGACGAAGGGACGTATGTCTCGCAGGCCTGGTCGTTCCTCACCCGCGGCGAGTTGTCGCCCTACACCTACTGGTATGACCATCCGCCCTTCGGATGGATGCAGCTGGCGGCCTATCTGGGCGCGACCGGCGCGCTCGAGCGGGCCGAGAACGCCGTCGCGGCCGGGCGCGAGGCGATGCTGTTCGTGCACCTGTTGTCTGCTGCGCTGCTCTATGTGCTGAGCCGGCGACTGCGGTTCGCGCGGCCGTGGGCGGTGCTGGCCGTCGTGCTCTACACGTTCTCGCCGCTGGCGCTCAGCGTGCACCGCATGGTGTTCCTCGACAACGTCGCCATGCCGTGGCTGATCGGCGCGTTCGTCCTGGCGTGCACACCGCGTCATCGACTGGCGGCGTACGCAGGCTCGGCGTTGTGTTTCGCGGGGGCGGTGCTGTCGAAGGAGACCGTGCTGCTCGTGCTGCCGGCGCTGGTGTATCAGGTGTGGCAGAACACCGACCGCGCCAACCGCGCCTACGCTTGGGCGCTGTTCGCCTCGGTGCTGGTGTTGACCGGCCTTCTGTATCCCTTGTACGCGGTGCTCAACGGTGAGCTCGTGCCCTCGGAGAGCCGCGTCTCACTTGTAGACGCGATCAGCTTTCAGCTCACCCGTGACGGCGGCGACTCGGCCCGGACGATCGCCGACTGGCTCCAACTCGACCATCACCTGCTGGTGGTGGGAGCGCTGGCCGCGGTGGCGGCTCTGGCTGTCCGCCGACTACGCCCGTTTCTGCTCATGGCGTTGATCCACGCTGCGGTCGTCCTGCGCCCGGGATATCTGCCGGTGCCGTACGCCGTCAGCCTGATTCTGCCTGCCGCCGTGCTGATCGCCGGCGTCCTCGACGCGTTGTCGAAGCTGCGGCTCGGCTCGTCACGGCTCCGCGCAGTTCCGACAGCGCTCAGCGTCGTCGCGGTGCTCGTTCTCGTTGGCGTGATGGGCCCGTCCTGGGCTCGCGGGATGCAGACCGCGTCGCGTTACGACCAGGACGCGCCGTTGCGGCAGACACAGGAGTGGCTGACCACCAACGTCGAGCCCGACGCACGCGTGCTGCTCGACAACTCGCTGTGGCTCGATCTCGTCCGTGCGGGCCTTCCCGAGCGCAACGTGGTGTGGTTCTACAAGCTCGATCTCGATCCAGGCGGCGTAGGGATCAACTTCCCGGACGGGTTCAGCTCGTTCGACTACATCGTGTCGAGCGAGATCGTTCGCGACTCGGCGGAGGACCTGCCCGAGATCAAGGAAGCGCTGGACAACAGCGTCACCGTCGCCAGGTTCGGCGACGACAACGTCGTCGAGGTCCGTCGCATCTATCCGGACGGCGTGCCCGACGAACGGATGTCGGACCGGCAGTTCGTCGTCGACCACTACGACATCTTCCTCAAGCGGGAGCCAACGACCGCTGAGCTCACACGCTGGTTGCGGAAGCTCCGTGCTGGCGCCACACGCGATGAGGTCATGCAAGCGCTCGCCGACTCCGACGAGCATCTTGAGAGGGCGAAGTCATGAATCGAACGCTGTCCGTCGTCGTGCCGACACGTAACGAGGCGTCCAATGTGAAACCCCTCGTCCACGGTGTGTCTCACGCTTTGCGAGGGTCGGACTGGGAGCTGATCTTCGTTGACGACTCCGACGACGGGACTCCCGAGATCATCGCTGGCCTCGCGCATCCCCGCGTCCGGTTGTTGCACCGCGAAGGCGAGCGCAGGCGTGGAGGATTGGCCGGAGCGGTGTGCGATGGGTTCGCCGCCGCCGCCGGTGACGCGCTCGCCGTGATGGACGGCGACCTCCAGCACGACCCGGCCATGCTCGCTGCACTGCGCGACCCGCTGGCCGAGGCCGACATCGTGATCGCCAGCCGGTACGCCGCCGGCGACGGGGCCGAAGGACTGGACGGACCCCGTCGTGTCTTCGTCTCGCGGGTGAGCAGGATGGCCGCGCGGGCACTGTTTCCCAGGGTGCATTCCGTGCACGATCCACTTGCGGGGTTCTTCGCATGCCGCCGCTCGGTGGTGGCCGGCGCCCACCTGCGGCCCGTCGGCTTCAAGATCCTGCTCGAGCTCCTCGTCCGCGGTTCGTGGCGGTCCGTCCGCGAAGTGCCCTATTCCATGTCCCCGCGTAGCAGCGGAGCATCCAACGCATCGTGGAGGGAGGGACTGCGGTTCGGGACCCACCTGCTCCGGCTGCGACTCACGACATGACAGGCCGAGGCTCTGACGGGCGGCTCAGGCGGGCGGTGCGGTTCGGCGCGGTGTCCGCGGGCAGCATCGTGTTCACCCAACTCGTGCTCGCGGGCCTGCAACTGGGCGGGTTGTCCCCCGTGCTGGCCAACGCACTCGCGGTCTCGCTCGCGGCGGTCCTGACCTATCTCGCGAGCTGCCGTTGGGTGTGGCGCCATTCGCGCCGATCGGGACGCACGAGGGAAATGGTGCTGTTCGGGCTGACGACGGCCGTCGGGTTCGGGCTGTCGACCGGCCTGGTGTGGCTGCTCGTCTCTCCCGGTGCACCGGTTCTGCACGCGAACGTCGTGAACCTCGGCGCCTTCGGCGCGGTGTGGATCGGCAAGTATCTCGTGCTCGACACGGTGGTGTTCGCACCGCGCGCTGGAACACAACCGTGGCCTGCGTGCAAGCGGCAACGTGGATCGCGGTGGAGTCCGGAGTTCGGGTGGCACCCGAACAGTGCGCGGCGTCAGCCGTCATGGCTGTCACAGGTGCTGCACGACACCGTGAGGGCGGCCGGATCCTGGGCCCCGGTTTCCGTCGCGGTGGCTGCGCTGCTCCTCGTTCCTGTGGTGACGTTGTCTGCGCTCGCCAGCGTCGAGGCGCCCGACGTGCCGCGTGCCGCTTATCCGGGCCGACCCGGCGCCACCGAAGGCGACCGGGAAGCCGATCTCGGTGACAGCATCACGATCGACGGGATCGTCACGACGGTGCAGCGCGGCAAGCTCATCCGCGCCATCAGTCCCCTGGAGAACGGTCGCTACCTCCGTGTCACCGTGACGGTGGAGAACACCTCCGACACTGTCGCCAGGGTGCGGAGGAACGAGTGGCGTGTCCGCACGCCCGCCGGGCACGTGTACGAGGCTGCGGTGACGACCACCCGCGATCTCGCAGACCGACGGATCAGGCCGCACGCCCGCGCGCGGGGGCGCCTGCTTTTCGAGGTCGGTCGTGAGGAAGGGACCTTCTACGTCGAGCACGTCCCGGGCGATCGCCGCAACGACCGCAGTGTCTGGCGCATCGTCGCTGAGCGATGAGAGTCTGGGCGATCCGCTTCGCCCTCCTGGTGGGCGTCTTCGCCGTCGCCACCGTGGCGGTGCTTGGACTTTCACCGGGCGACGTCGAAGTCGATGGTCGTGCCTACGATGCAGGGCGGCGGTTCCTCCAGACCTACGTCGCGCGCGACGGGCGCGTCGTTCGCCATGACGAGGGCGGCGACACGGTCAGCGAAGGGCAGGCGTACGGCATGCTCATCGCGGTGGCGCTCGACGACGAGGACACGTTCAGACGGATCTGGTGGTGGACCCGGACCCATCTGCAACGCGGTGACGGCTTGTTGTCGCACCGGTGGGCTGAGGGCAGTGTCTCCGATCCACAGCCCGCCGCCGACGCCGACCTCGACACCGCCCATGCGCTGATGCTCGCGGCCGAGCGCTTCGATGACCCCGTCCTCAGCGATGACGCGCAGCGGATCGCCCGTGGCATCCTCGCCGAGGAGACGGCCCGAGTACGTACCGCGGCATCCGACGCCGAGGCGAACGGCGCGCAGACCACGGCCGATGACGCGCTGGTGCTGGTCGCTGGCCCGTGGGCGCATCCGCGCGCGGGCCGTACGAGACAGTTGATCGTCAACCCCAGCTACTTCTCTCAACCGGCGTTCGCCGCACTCGAAGCCGCCACCACGAACCACGCATGGACGATGCTCGACAGGTCCAGCTACGACCTTCTGCGTGCGCTCACTGAGGACGGCTCGCTGCCGCCGGACTGGGCAGCGGCGGAAACGTCGGGTCGGATACGCCCGATCGGTGCTCCCAACGCCCCGAAGACCCGTCCGCTGCACGGGCTCGACGCCGCGCGTGTCACAGTCCGGGCTGCCATGTCGTGCAAGCCTGCATGGCGACAACTCGCTGCGTCCGCGGCACAGATCTATCCACCTGCCGACGACCTTCCCCTTCGACTCACCCTCGACGGCCGCCCAGCGAGCGACGACCGCCACCCCCTCATGTTGATCGCTTCGGCCGCTGCCGCACACGCCGCAGGGGACACGCCGGCGTCGACGACGCAACTGCTCGACGACGCGGAACAGCTCGAGCGGCGCCACCCCTCCTACTACGGCGCCGCATGGGTGGCCCTTGGCCGGCTCTGGCTCGATGCAACCGTAGGACCGTGCTAGGCCTTGAAGCCACGGAGCCGTCATGGACGCGAGGCCCGCGCGAAGCTTCCCGGCCAGCCTCTTGGCCGCGCCTGCGGGTCGTGTTTCGACGAGTCGGCTACGTTCGCACTGGCCGCCGGCGACACTCATGACGCTCGATGGCGGTCACTGGCGTGGTCGGCGAGGGCAATACCCCGACTGGGCACGGATCCCGCGCTTGACGCGGTTGAGCAGCAGAGCGAACACAGCGCATAACTTCGGCAGTTTCGCTCGTCCGCGACCTGCATCTTGCCTGGTGAGCACACCGTTGAGGTCGGGTCAACTGAAAATCGTGAGGTCGGCGGTTCGACCCGCCCCTGACCACTCGCAAACCCGCAGTTCAGGTGCCATCGTCCGGCTCCTGACCTTCGTCGTCTTCGGGCTCTTGCTCGTCATTGGACCCAATGCTGGACCCACTGGAGTCGCGGTCGCCACGAGCACGGCGCTCGTTCAGCTGATAACTCGCAGATTCCGGGCTGCTGGACGCCATTCTGTCCGCCGTTGACAGCGTCGGCCTTGCTCCCGCAGCAGTGGTGGCGGAGTCAGCGCGGTAGCCCGAGTTGGCGCGCATCATCGAGTCCTACACGGAGACCTGCAAAGCTGTCGGTGTTCGCGCGCTCGCACGGTTACGAGGT
>Ga0268386_10002567_pt1 | contig 12981 bp, 19 predicted proteins | sample RVTome_15_FD_200260 | JGI IMG/M metagenome (GOLD analysis project Ga0268386, IMG submission 200260) | Soil microbial communities from uranium-contaminated site in the Upper Colorado River Basin, Wyoming, United States - RVT150D86... ...
CTGTGAGACCAGGGGCGTCGCTCGGTCGACGAGCACGCGGAGGGCACGCTCGACCTCGGGGCCGAATGACTCCTCCGCTCGGGCGTAGGTGACGAGCGCGCCCGTCACCTGCCCGTCCTCGACCACGGGTGCGACGGTCGCCGCGCAGTACCCGTGGCCGGCGGCGTCGCCGGGGTCGTAGCTCCAGCGGATCGTTGCCGCGCGAAAGGATCCCGGCCCGGTCGCCGCGAGCGTCGCGTCGAGGACCGCCTCGTCCACGCCCGGCCCGAAGAGCGCCGTCACCGGCTGATCGGCTGGCCCGTCGACACGGAGCGCGACGGCCTCGGCGCCGGTCGTCTCGGCCGCGTCGGCCGCGATCCGCTCGAGGACGTCCGCGAGCGTGAGCGCAGGGGAATCGTCGAGCGAGCCCGCAGCTCTGCGCGCCTCGAGCTCGTCCATCCCGGCCGCGAGGCGGTGGGACACCGCACCCAGATCGTGCGCGACGCCGGAGAGGACGGCGAGGCGCCTGGCGCTCGAGCGGGCTCGGGCCACGGCCGCGAGCAGGACGGCGAGCGCGAACCCGAGCGCGGCCGCAGACGCCGCGACGATCACGGTCATCATCGCTCCATCGCCGTCCGCACTCTATGCGGCGGAAACCCGCTCGACCACAGCCGGCCCGGCCGTCGTTTGCTACCATCCCGCAGCCCGGACGGCGGGCGACTTGTGCCTGCCGGCCTTTCTGTGTGAAGAGAGCAACCGACCTGTCGTAGGAGCGAGCGCGTGCCGACCGTCAACCAACTCGTGCGCAAGGGGCGGAAGTCCCCGAAGGCCAAGGTCAAGACACCCGCCCTGAGAGGGGCGCCGCAGAAGCGCGGCGTCTGCACGCGCGTGTACACCACGACGCCCAAGAAGCCGAACTCCGCGCTCCGCAAGGTGGCGCGCGTGCGCCTGACCAACGGCATGGAGGTCGGCGCCTACATTCCCGGCGAGGGCCACAACCTGCAGGAGCACTCGGTCGTGCTCGTCCGGGGCGGCCGCGTGAAGGACCTCCCTGGCTTCCGCTACAAGGTCATCCGGGGAGGGCTCGACTCCGCCGGGGTGTCCGAGCGCCGCCAGGCCCGCTCGAAGTACGGCGCGAAGAAGGCGTAGGAGCGACGATGCCCCGCCGCGCGGAGGTCCAGCCCCGTCAGCTCGAGCCGGATGCCGTCCACGGCTCCGTGCTCCTCACGCAGCTCGTGAACCGCCTGATGCTCAACGGCAAGAAGTCGGTCGCGGAGCAGATCGTTTACGACGCGCTCGCGCTCGCGTCCGAGCGGACCGGCAAGTCCGAGCTCGAGGTCCTGGAGCAGGCCGTGAAGAGCGTGACACCCGTGCTCGAAGTGCGCTCGCGCCGGGTCGGCGGTGCGAACTACCAGGTTCCCGTCGAGGTCCCCCAGCGGCGCGCGCGGACGCTCGCGATCCGCTGGATCGTCCAGAACGCGCGCGAGCGGCGAGAGAAGAGCATGTCGCAGAAGCTCGCCGGCGAGCTCATGGACGCGCTCTCGCAGCAGGGCGGCGCGTACAAGAAGAAGGACGACATCTACCGGATGGCGCAGGCCAACAAGGCCTTCGCGCACTACCGCTGGTAGGCGCGCGCACGATGACGACGATCGCCCCTTCCGTCGCGCTCGACCGCGTTCGCAACATCGGGATCATGGCCCACATCGACGCGGGCAAGACAACCACGACCGAGCGGATCCTCTACTACACCGGCCGCACCCACAAGATGGGCGAGGTGCACGAGGGTGCCGCGACCATGGACTGGATGGCGCAGGAGCAGGAGCGCGGGATCACGATCACGTCCGCTGCCACGACTGCGGAGTGGCGCGACTATCGGGTCAACATTATCGATACGCCCGGGCACGTGGACTTTACCGTCGAGGTCGAGCGGAGCCTCCGCGTCCTGGACGGCGCGGTGGCGGTGTTCGACTCCGTCGCAGGCGTCCAGCCGCAGTCCGAGACCGTCTGGCGGCAGGCCGATCGCTACCGCGTCCCGCGGATCGCCTTCATCAACAAGATGGACCGGACCGGCGCGGACTTCGACGCCGCCGTGCAGTCCATGCGCGACCGGCTCGGGGCGAATCCCGTGCCGATCCAGCTCCCGATCGGCGAGGAGGACCGCTTCTCCGGGGTCGTCGACCTCGTCGAGATGCACGCGATCTCGTACGTGAACCCGCTGGGGACGGACTACGAGGTGCGCGAGATCCCCGCCGAGCTACGCGCTCGCGCCGACGAAGCCCACCACGCCCTCATCGACGCCGTGGCCGAGCTCGACGACGAGCTCATGGAGACGTACCTCGGGGACGAGGCGGCTGTGACGCCGGAGCTGATCCGGCGGGCGCTCCGCGCCGGGACGCTCTCCGGTGAGGTGACGCCGGTGCTCGCGGGCTCGGCGTTCAAGAACAAGGGCGTCCAGCCGCTGCTCGACGCCATCGTCGATTACCTGCCGAGCCCGACCGACGTCCCGCCGGTCCAGGGGGTCGATCCGAAGAGCGCCGAGGAGGAGACCCGCCCTCCCGCGCTCGAGGCGCCGTTCGCCGCGCTCGCCTTCAAGGTGATGAGCGATCCCTACGTCGGCAAGCTGACGTACTTCCGCGTCTACTCCGGCCAGGTCAAGGCCGGGGACCGCGTGCTCAACACGACCAACGGGAAGACCGAGCGCATCGGCCGCATCCTCCAGATGCACGCGAACCACCGGGAGGAGCGCGAGGAGATCGGCGCCGGGGAGATCGCCGCCGCGGTCGGCCTGAAGTTCACGACGACGGGCGACACGCTCAGCGTCGCGTCGGACCCGATCGTGCTCGAGTCCATGTCGTTCCCGGATCCCGTGATCTCGGTGGCCATCGAGCCGAAGACGAAGGCCGACCAGGACAAGCTGAGCGCGGCGCTCCAGCGGCTCGCCGAGGAGGACCCCACGTTCCGCGTCTCGTCGGACGAGGAGACGGGTCAAACCCTCATTGCCGGCATGGGCGAGCTCCACCTCGAGATCATCGTCGACCGGCTGCTCCGGGAGTTCAAGGTCGGGGGGAACGTCGGCCGGCCGCAGGTCGCATACCGCGAGACCATCTCGCGCCCCGTGGAGAAGGTGCAGGGCCGCTTCGTCCGGCAGACCGGGGGCTCGGGCCAGTACGGCGACGTCACCATCAACCTGCACCCCCAGGAGCCGGGCGCGGGCTACGAGTTCGTCGACAAGATCGTGGGCGGGAAGGTCCCGCGCGAGTACGTCCCTGCGGTCGACCAAGGGATCCAGGAGGCGATGAGCGCCGGGATCCTGGCCGGGTTCCCGGTCGTGGACATCAGGGCCGAGCTCGTGGACGGCTCGTACCACGAGGTCGACTCGAGCGAGCGGGCGTTCAAGATCGCAGCCTCCATGGCCTTCAAGGAGGGCATGGGCCGCGCCAGGCCCAGGCTCCTCGAGCCCGTGATGTCGGTCGAGGTCGTCACCCCGGAGGAGTACCTGGGCGACGTCATTGGTAACCTGAACAGCCGCCGGGGGCGAGTCGTCGAGCTCGAGCCGGTCGGCGGGTCGCAGTCGGTCCGCGCGAGCGTTCCGCTCGCCGAGATGTTCGGCTATGCGACGGACCTGCGCTCGATGACGCAGGGGCGAGCCACGTTCAGCATGCAGTTCGACCGGTACGAGGAAGTGCCTGCCACGATCGCCGAAGGGCTCGTCGGCAGCGACAGGAAACCGTAATCGAGTGACAGAGCTCGGAGGATAGAAGCAGATGGCCAAGCAGAAGTTCGAGCGCACCAAGCCGCACGTCAATGTCGGCACGATCGGCCACATCGACCACGGCAAGACGACGCTCACAGCCGCGATCACGAAGGTGCTCGCCGAGTCCGGCACGAACACGGAGGCGACCTCCTTCGACGCGATCGACAAGGCCCCCGAGGAGCGCCAGCGCGGCATCACGATCAACACGGCGCACGTCGAGTACGAGACGGAGAACCGCCACTACGCGCACGTCGACTGCCCCGGGCACGCCGACTACATCAAGAACATGATCACCGGCGCCGCGCAGATGGACGGCGCGATCCTCGTCGTATCCGCGGCCGACGGCCCGATGCCGCAGACGCGGGAGCACATCCTGCTCGCGCGCCAGGTCGAGGTCCCCTCGATCGTGGTCGCGCTCAACAAGGCGGACATGGTCGACGATCCCGAGTTGCTCGAGCTCGTCGAGATGGAGGTGCGCGAGCTCCTCTCCAAGTACGAGTTCCCGGGCGACGACGTCCCCGTCGTGCAGGTCTCGGCTCTGAAGGCGCTCGAGGGCGATCCCGAGTGGACGCCGAAGATCCTCGAGCTCATGGCCGCGGTCGACTCGTACATTCCGGAGCCGGTCCGCGACGTGGACAAGCCGTTCCTCATGCCGATCGAGGACGTCTTCACGATCACCGGTCGCGGCACGGTCGTCACCGGCCGGATCGAGCAGGGGAAGATGACCGTCGGCGAGGAGGTCGAGATCGTCGGGATCCATCCCGCGGTCGAGAAGACCGTCGTCACCGGGCTCGAGATGTTCCAGAAGACACTCGACTACGCGCAGGCGGGCGACAACGCCGGTGCCCTCCTCCGCGGCATCAAGCGCGAGGACGTCGAGCGAGGCCAGGTGCTCGCGAAGCCGGGCTCCATCACGCCGCATACGCACTACAAGGCCGAGGTGTACGTCCTCTCGAAGGACGAGGGCGGGCGCCACACGCCGTTCTTCAACGGATACCGGCCGCAGTTCTACTTCCGGACGACGGACGTGACGGGCTCGATCAAGCTGCCCGAGGGGCAGGAGATGGTCATGCCCGGCGACAACACGAACATGGAGATCGAGCTGATCCAGCCGATCGCCATGGACCAGGGGCTGCGCTTCGCGATCCGCGAGGGCGGTCGCACGGTCGGCGCCGGCGTCGTCACGGAGATCATGAAGTAGGGAGGGGCTCTGCCTCTCCCTCCTCGGGACCCCCCATGCCGCAGCAGAAGATCCGCATCCGACTCAAGGGCTACGACCACCAGCAGGTGGACCGCTCCGCGTCCCAGATCGTGGAGACGGCCCAGCGTACCGGCGCCACCATCACCGGGCCGGTCCCGCTGCCGACGGAGAAGAACGTCTACTGCGTGATCCGCAGCCCGTTCAAGGACAAGGACTCGCGCGAGCACTTCGAGGTGCGCACGCACAAGCGGCTCATCGACATCCATAGCCCCACGCCGAAGACGGTCGACTCGCTCATGCGGCTCGACCTCCCGGCAGGGGTCGACATCGAGATCAAGCTCTAGGGAGATGAGAGGCATCCTGGGCAGGAAGCTCGGCATGAGCCAGGTCTTCGACCCGGAGACCGGCGAGATGGCCGCGGTCACCGTCATCCAGGCGGGGCCGTGCCCGGTGGTCCAGGTGAAGACCGTCGCCACCGACGGCTACGACGCCGTCCAGCTCGCGTTCGGCGAGGTGGCGGAGCGGAAGCTCTCGAAGGGCGAGCTCGGGCATCTGCAGAAGGCCGGCGCGGGTCCCCATCGGCACCTCTTCGAGGTCCGAGGCGCGAGCGAGCTGACCGTGGGCGACACCGTGACCGTCGAGTCGTTCGAGCCCGGAGACCGCGTGAAGGTGTCCGGGGTCTCGATCGGCAAGGGCTACCAGGGCACGATCAAGCGCCACGGCTTCACGCGGGGCCCCGTGTCGCACGGCTCGCACAACATCCGCAAGCCCGGCTCGATCGGCGCGTCGGCAACCCCGTCGCGTGTCTTCAAGGGCATGCGCATGGCGGGCCGGATGGGTGGCAACCGCGTCACACAGCCCGGGCTCGTCGTCCAGGAGGTGGATCCCGAGCGGAACCTGCTCCTCATCAAGGGCTCGGTGCCGGGGCCGGCGAGCGCGATCGTGGAGATCCGGGCGGAGCGCTGATGGCCGCGACGACGACACTCAAGGCGCCCGTCCTCGGCGGTGGGCGCAAGGAGGTCTCGCTCGAGGCGTCGGTGTTCGCGGCCGACGTGAAGCCCCACCTCGTGCACGAGACGGTCCGCGCCGAGCTCAACGCGGCCCGCGCGGGCACGCGCGCCGGCAAGAGTCGCGGGCTGGTCGCCGGAGGACGATCCAAGCCCTGGCGGCAGAAGGGCACCGGGCGTGCCCGGGCCGGCACGACGCGCGCCCCGCAGTGGACGGGCGGCGGCCTCGCCTTCCCACCCGGCACGCGCAGCTTCGACCTGAAGGTCAATCGCAAGGTTCGCCGAGCGGCCTACCGGAGCGCGCTCGCGGAGCACGCGACGCGCGGCACCGTCGCCGTCGTCGCCGACGACGCATTCGAGACCCCGTCCACGAAGGCTGCCGGTGCGCTGCTCGAGGAGTGGGCGCAGGCGCGCCCGACGCTGCTCGTCGCCACCGAGGACCAGGACGTGCTCGTCAAGTCGTTCCGCAACCTGGAGCGGATCCTCGTCACGGTTCCAGAGGAGCTCGAGGTCGCGCAGCTCGTCTGGGCGCGCTCGCTGCTCGTCTCCGAGGCTGCGCTCCCGCTCGTGCTCGCGCGCGCGGGAGCGGCGGGTGAGGAGGCGGAGTGAGCAACGCTCGCGCTGAGCTCGCGTTCGCGGTGGAAACCACGGGCCCCCCGCGAGCCCCGTTCGTTCCGAGAACGCCCGGAACCTCCCGGTCCCCCGCACCCTTGCCCGTTCATCGACGGGAGGCCGGTCGATGAGCCTCCATCCCAACCAGGTGTTGCTCGCCCCCGTCGTGTCCGAGAAGAGCTACTCGCTCATCGGCGATCGCAAGTACACGTTTCGCGTGCACGCGGACGCGCACAAGACCCAGATCCGCCAGGCCGTGGAGGAGCTCTTCGAGGTGAAGGTCGAGCGCGTGAACGTGCTGAAGGTGCAGTCGAAGCCGAAGCGGCGCGGGTTCACGCGCGGCCGCCGACCCGGCTGGAAGAAGGCGATCGTGCAGCTCAAAGAAGGGCACGAGATCGAGATCTTCGAAGGAGCGTCCGTCTGATGGCGCTGCGCAAGTACAAGCCGACGAGCCCGGGGCGCCGCTTCATGACGACGTCCGGGTTCGACGAGATCACGAAGACGGAGCCGGAGAAGTCCCTCCTCGAGCCGCTGACGAAGAAGGGCGGACGGAACAACCGCGGCCGCATCACGACGCGCCATCAGGGTGGAGGCCACAAGCGGCGCCTCCGCACGATCGACTTCAAGCGCACGAAGGACGGCGTCCCGGCGAGGGTGGCCGCGATCGAGTACGACCCGAACCGGTCGGCCCGGATCGCGCTCCTGCACTACGCGGACGGCGCCAAGGCGTACATCCTGGCGCCCGCTCGTCTTCGCGTCGGGGCGGTCGTGGAGTCCGGCCCGAACGCCGACATCAAGCCGGGCAACGCCCTGCCGCTCGCGAACATCCCGACCGGCACGCTCGTGCACAACGTGGAGCTGCGACCCGGGCAGGGCGGCCGCATGGCGCGCTCCGCAGGGTCCTCCGTGCAGCTCGTCGCGAAGGACGGCGACCACGGCGTCCTGCGGCTCCCCTCCGGCGAGCTCCGGCGCGTGCTCCTCTCCTGCCGCGCGACCGTCGGCCAGGTCGGCAACTCGGATCACGCGAACCAGTCGAGCGGGAAGGCCGGCCGCAGCAGGTGGCTCGGCAAGCGCCCCACTGTCCGCGGCTCCGCGATGAACCCGGTCGACCACCCGCACGGCGGTGGCGAGGGCAAGTCGAAGGGCGGGCGCCATCCGGTCACGCCGTGGGGCGTCCCGACGCTCGGGAAGCGGACCCGCCGCAAGCACAAGGAGTCGGACGCGCTGATCGTCCGCGGCCGCCGCCGCGGGAAGGAGAAGAGACGGTAGATGAGCAGGTCTTCGAAAAAGGGGCCGTTCGTGGAAGGGCGGCTCATGAGCCGGATCGAGGCGCTCAACGCCTCCGGCGACAAGCGTGTGATCCGCACCTGGTCCAGGACATCCACGGTCTTTCCCGAGATGGTGGGCCACACGATCGCGGTCCACGACGGCCGCAAACACGTCCCCGTCTTCGTGACGGAGCAGATGGTCGGGCACAAGCTCGGCGAGTTCGCCCCGACCCGCACGTTTCGCGGCCACGCGGGCGACCGCCAGGCCCAGGTGAAGAGGCGCTGATGGCGACGGCGACCGACGACGGCGTGACGAGGGTCCGCGCGCAGGCGAAGTGGGTGCGGACGTCCGCGCGCAAGGCGCGTCTCGTGCTCGACCACATCCGCGGCCGGACCGTGCCCGAGGCGCGGACGATCCTCGCGTTCACGTCGCGCGCGGCCGCTCAGGACGTCGAGAAGGTGCTCCGCTCCGCGGTGGCGAACGCGGAGGCGAATTACGGCCTCGATGGCGACGAGCTCGTCGTCGAAGCCGCGTACGCGGACGAGGGGCCGACGCTGAAGCGCTGGAAGCCGCGCGCGCGCGGCCGCGTCAACAGGATTCGCAAGCGCACGTGCCACGTCACGTTGATCCTCTCGGAGCCCGCGGCTGCGGGAGGAGAGCAGCGGCGCAGGGCTCGAACGCCGTCGGCGCAGACGGAGGCCGCCCCCGGGCAGGCTGCCGCCGAGCCGAAGGCGTCGACGAAGCGTCGCAAGAAGGAAGGAGTGGCCGCCTGATGGGCCAGAAGGTGCATCCCGGCGGGTTCCGCGTCGGCGTGATCCACGACTGGAAGTCGAACTGGTACACCGGCAAGCGGCAGTTCGCCGACTTCATTCTCGAGGACGTGAAGATCCGCGAGCACATCCTCGGCAAGCTGTCGCACGCGGGGCTCTCCGACATCCTGATCCGCAAGGACCAGCAGCGGATCACCGTGGACATCTACACCGCGCGTCCGGGCATCGTGATCGGCAAGTCCGGCGTGGAGGTCGACGCGCTGCGCCGCGAGCTGCACGCGATCACGAAGAAGAACGTCCACATCAACATCAACGAGATCAAGCGCCCGGAGCTCGACGCGAAGCTCGTCGCGCAGTCGATCGCCGAGCAGCTGCAGAACCGCGTGAGCTTCCGGCGCGCGATGAAGCGGTCGCTCGCGTCGGCCATGCGCTCCGGTGCGCAGGGGATCAAGATCACGGCCGCCGGCCGGCTCGGCGGCGGCGAGATGAGCCGTCGCGAGATGTACTCGGAGGGCCGCGTGCCGCTGCACACCATCCGTGCCGACATCGACTACGGCCAGGCCGAGGCGAAGACGACCTTCGGCATCATCGGCGTGAAGGTCTGGGTCAACAAGGGCGAGATCATGCCCGAGGGCTACGAGGGCGCCAGCACGGGCCGCGAGTCGCGCCTCGGCGACCAGGATCAGGCCCGGCGGCGGCGCGGCGCGTCCGCGGAGGGCCTCGGCGCCTCCCGCGAGGGGCGCGGCCGCGGCGTCGACCGCGAGGGGCTCGGCATCGTGCAGCGCCGGAGGCGCGGCGGGCGCGGTGGGCAGCGTCCCCCGCGTGGCGCGGCTCAGCCCGAGCAGCAGGCTCCGGCGGCGGCGAGCGCCGAGTCCGTGACACCCGAGACCACACCGCCCGAAGCCGCAGCTCCCGAGACCACGGCTCCCGAGACGGCAGCGCCGCAGGCCGACGCGGCGGAGTCGCCCGCACCCGAGGCCACTCCCGAGGAGACGGCGCCGGACGCCGCTCCCGAAGCCGCTCCGGAGGAGGGTGAGTCCTGATGCTGATGCCGCGCAAGACGAAGTTCCGGCGGCAGCATCGCGGTCGCCGCGCGGGCATCGCAAAGGGCCAGACGACGGTCCAGTTCGGCGACTTCGGGCTGAAGAGCCTCGAGAACGGGTGGGTCACGAACCGGCAGATCGAGGCGGCGCGCATCGCCGCGACGCGCAAGATCCGCAGGAGCGGGAAGGTCTGGATCAACCTCTTCCCCGACAAGCCGTACACGAAGAAGCCCGCGGAGACGCGCATGGGCTCCGGGAAGGGCTCTCCGGAGGGCTGGGTCGCCGTGGTCAAGCCGGGTCGGGTGATGTTCGAGCTCGCCGGCGTCCCCGAGCCGCTCGCCAAGGAGGCGCTCCGGCTCGCGGCCCAGAAGCTGCCCGTCAAGACGAAGTTCGTACGGAGAGAGGCCGATCTCTTTGAGAGCTAGCCCGATCACGGGGGAAACCATGGTTCCCCCGTGTGCCCCCTTCTTCCGCGGCTCCGACCCGCTCGGTCGCGCGTGGGCTCCCGCCGGGCGAAGCCCGGCTCCGCCCGCGGACGGACCGCTACGCCTCCTATGGAGAAATGCATGAGAGCTAGAGAGCTCAGGGCCCTGACCGACGACGAGCTGGAGCGGAAGATGGCCGAGACGCGGCAGGAGCTCTTCAACCTGCACTTCCAGACGGCGACGGGCGTGCTCGAGAACAGCGCGCGCCTGCGCATGGCGAAGCGCGAGATCGCCCGCATCCTGACGGTCAAGAACGAGCGAGCGCGAGGACTGAATGCGAATGGCTGACGAGAACGCAGAGACGAAGGACGACGAGGTCACCGACGAGGCACCTGGGGCCGAGGTCGTCGATGAGGCGACCGCGGCCGAGGACGCCGACGACACGACGGCGGAGGCCGACGTGCCGGCCGCCGCCGAGGCCCAGACCGAGGCCGAGGAGCCTGCTGCCGCAGAGGCCGCCACGGAGCCGGTACCGGACGAGGCCGCGGAGGACGTGGTCGAGTCGCCCGAGGCGGAGGTCGCGGCGGCAGCCGAGCCGGGGGCGGCAGTCGACGAGCCCTCCCCGGAGGCGGAGGCCGACGCCGCACCGACCGAGAAGCGCAAGCGGAAGCGACTCCCCCGTCCGCTGCGGCGGCAGCGCCCGAGGACCCGGCGCGAGAAGCCTGCCGAGCGCAAGGCGATCTCGCGGCCGCCGAAGCCCGAGCACGCCCGCGGACGGCGGCAGGAGCGTCAGGGCACCGTCGTCTCGGCGGCGTCCGACAAGACCATCGTCGTCCGCGTCGACGTCGTGAAGCTGCATCCGACCTACAAGAAGGTCATCCGCCGCAGCTCGAAGTTCCACGCGCACGACGAGCAGAACGAGGCGAAGGTCGGCGACGTGGTCCGCATCGTCGAGACCCGGCCGCTCTCGCGGATGAAGCGCTGGCGGCTTCAGGAGATCGTGGAGGCCGCGAAGTGATCCAGCAGGAGTCGCGTCTTCGCGTCGCGGACAACACGGGAGCGCGCGAGCTCCTCTGCATCCGCGTGCTCGGCGGCTCCCACCGGCGCTACGCGCGTGTGGGCGACGTGATCATTGCTACCGTGAAGTCCGCCACGCCCCAGGGCGCGGTGAAGAAGGGCGAGGTCGTGCGAGCGGTCGTCGTCCGCACGAAGAAGCCCTACAGCCGGGGCGACGGCACCCTCATCGGATTCGACGAGAACGCCGCCGTCCTCATCGACCCGCAGTCGAACCCCCGCGGCACCCGGATCTTCGGTCCTGTGGCGCGGGAGCTCCGCGAGAAGAACTTCATGAAGATCGTCAGTTTGGCCCCGGAGGTCCTCTAGCACGTGGCAACCAAGATGAAGGTGAAGAAAGGCGATCTCGTCCAGGTCATCGCCGGCAAGGACCGCGGCAAGCGCGGCCGCGTCATCGAGTCGCGGCCGGCGGAGCGCCGCGTCATCGTCGAGAACCTGAACGTCGCCAAGCGGCACTCGAAGCCGCGTCCCATCCGCGACTCGTCGCGCATGGGCGGCGCGCAGATCATCCCGGGCGGGATCCTCGACAAGCCGGCCCCGCTGCCCGTGGCGAACGTCATGGTGGTGTGCCCGGTCTGCGACACGCCCACCCGCGTCGGAGTGACGGTCAAGGAGGCCAAGGGCGGCGCGGTCCGCGTGCGAGTCTGCAAGCGCGAGGGCTGCGGACAGGAGATCGACAGATGACCGCCGCGGCGCCGACCGCCGAGACCTACGTCCCCCGCCTCAAGCTGCGCTACGAGGAGGAGATCCGCGGGCAGCTCCAGGCCGACCTCGAGCTCTCCTCGGTCATGCAGGTCCCGCGCGTCACGAAGATCACGCTCAACATGGGCGTCGGCGAGGCGAAGACGGACGCGAAGGCGCTCGACGCAGCGATCGAGGAGCTCACGGTGATCGCGGGCCAGCGCGCGCAGGTCCGTCGCGCGAAGAAGTCGATCGCGAGCTTCAAGGTGCGCGAGGGCATGCCGGTCGGCGCCCGCGTGACGCTCCGCGGCGCGCGCATGTACGAGTTCCTCGACCGGCTTGCGTCGATCGCGCTGCCCCGCATCCGCGACTTCCGCGGCCTCGACCCGCGCTCGTTCGACGGGCGTGGCAGCTACTCGATCGGCATCCGGGAGCAGATCATCTTCCCCGAGATCGACTACGACAAGGTTCCCGCGGTCCGCGGGCTCGACATCGCGATCACGACCTCGGCCGAGACGGACGAGCACGGCCTCGCACTCCTGAGCGCGCTGGGCCTGCCGTTCGCGGCCGACAGGAGGGAGCAGTAGTGGCCAAGAAGTCGCTCGTCGCCAAGCAGCAGCGGAAGTCGAAGTACAAGGTGCGCGCGTACTCGCGCTGCAACCGCTGCGGCCGGCCGCGTGCGGTGTTCCGGAAGTTCGGGCTCTGCCGGATCTGCCTGCGCGAGCTCGCGCACCAGGGCGCGATCCCCGGCATGACGAAGTCGAGCTGGTAGGAGGCTGACGTGCTCACGGATCCCATCGCCGACATGCTGACCCGCATCCGCAACGCGAACCGCGCGCTCTACGAGAGCACCTCGATGCCGACGTCGCGCATCAAGGAGGAGATCGCGCGCATCCTCAAGGACGAGGGCTACATCAAGGACTACCGGGTCGTTCCCGGCGAGCCCGTGGCCACGCTCGTCGTCGAGCTCAAGTTCGCGAAGGACCGTCGGCGCGTGATCACCGACCTCAAGCGCGTGTCCAAGCCGGGGCGGCGCGTCTACGCGGGCAAGGACCGGCTCCCGCGCGTGCTCGGAGGGCTCGGCACGGCCATCATGTCCACGTCGACCGGAGTCATCACGAACCGCCAGGCCGCCGAGCGCGGCGTCGGCGGCGAGGTGATCGCCT
>Ga0268386_10002568_pt1 | contig 12980 bp, 14 predicted proteins | sample RVTome_15_FD_200260 | JGI IMG/M metagenome (GOLD analysis project Ga0268386, IMG submission 200260) | Soil microbial communities from uranium-contaminated site in the Upper Colorado River Basin, Wyoming, United States - RVT150D86... ...
CGACCATCGGCGCCGAAGTCCATCTGCCGTTCGGCGGCGTCAAGGACACCGGCAACGGCCATCGCGAAGCCGGCACGACCGTTTACGACATTTTCACCGAATGGAAGTCGATTTACGTCGACTACTCGGGTAAGTTGCAGAAGGCGCAAATCGATAACGCCGAATAAGTTTCGAGTCTCTAGCCGCTAGTTTCGAGTTTTAGGAACTAGGAACGAGAAACCAGAAACTAGAAACCGGACAAACTATGAAATCACCCGACATCAAGACAGCCCTGCCCGGACCTAAGGCGAAAGCGATCATCGAGAGAGACCATCAGTACACGGCGCCGGCCTACGGGCGCGTTTATCCGTTGGTCGTCAAAGAAGGTCGCGGCATGGTCGTCGAAGACGTCGACGGCAACTTGTTCCTCGATTTTATGGCGGGCATCGCCGTGTGCAGCACCGGCCATTCGCACCCCCGGATCGTCAAAGCCATCGAGGAGCAAGCACGAAAATTTCTGCACATCTGCGGCAGCGATTATTATTACGAGCCGATGGCCGATCTGGCGGAGACGCTCAACCGTCTGGCGCCGGGCGCCGCGCCGAAAAAAATATTCTTCACCAACTCCGGCGCCGAGGCGGTCGAGGCGGCTTTCAAGCTCGCGCGCCATCACACCAAGCGCCAGCACGTCATCGCCTTTCACGGCGCTTTTCACGGCCGCACCCTAGGCGCGCTGTCGCTGACCGCCAGCCGCGCATCGCATCGGGCCTATTTCGGCCCGCTGATTCCGGGCGTGCATCATTTGCCCTACGGCTTCTGCCATCGTTGTCCATATCAGCTAACCTACGGCTCCTGCGGCATCGAATGCGTGGCGGTGATCGAAAAGTTTCTTTTCCGCCACGAGGTACGGCCGGACGAGGTGGCGGCGATCTTCGTCGAGCCTATCCAAGGCGAAGGCGGCTATGTCGTGCCGCCGCCGGAGTATCTGCCGATGCTCCAGGAAATTTGCCGCAGATACGGGATTCTGTTGGTCCTGGACGAAATTCAATCCGGCTTCGGCCGCACGGGTAGAATGTTCGCCTGCCAGCATTGGGGCATCGAGCCGGATATCGTGTGCGCGGCAAAGGGCATCGCCAGCGGCATGCCGCTCGGCGCCATGATCGCGCGCGCCGAAATCAGCACCTGGACCCGGAGCAGCCACGGCAGCACGTTCGGCGGCAACCCGGTGGCGTGCGCGGCGGCGCTGGCGACGATCGAGCTGCTCGAAGAAGGATTGGTGGAGAACGCCGCGAAGGTCGGCGCGATCCTCAAAGACCAGCTGGCCGCGCTCAAAGGCCGGCATGCCGTGATCGGCGACGTGCGCGGCTTGGGGCTCATGATCGGCGTGGAGTTTGTGACCCGCGACAGCGCTCACATACCCGATGCCCAGCTGCGCGATCGCGTCATGCAGAAGTGTTTCGAGAAGGGCTTGCTGCTTTTGAGCTGCGGCGAGAGCACGCTGCGTTTTTGCCCGCCGTTGATCGTTACAGCGGAAGAAGTGAAGACCGCCGTGGCGATCTTCGAGGCGGCGGTGGCCGCATCCACGTAGTGATCGCGCCGGTCGGGCCGGAAAGTTCCGAGAGCGAAAAAAATTACTGGAGCTTGGTTCGCAGCTCTTCGACGAGCTGGGCGAGCTCTGCATCGTCAGGGTTGTGCTCGAGCGCGCCGCCGAATTCATCGAGCGCCTTCTGGATCATGCCCTTGGTCAGATAGATTCGCCCCAGATTGATGTAGGGAAAGTGGCGCGGCTCGTAGCGCTTGGCCGACTTGGCGCGCTCGAGCCATGGGATGGCGTCATCCGGCCGTTGCTGCTGCATGAGATAGACGCCGATATCGTTGTAGGGATTACCGAACTGGGGATCGAGCTCGATGGCGATCTCGCATTGGGCGATCGCTTCATTGAGCCGCCCCAGAAAACTATAGGCCCAACCCAGATAGGTATGCGCGTCGGCGGTTGGGTGGAGCGCGATCGATTCTTTGTACCGGCGAATCGCATCGTCGAACTCATGCGCCATCTGATGTTTCATCGCCAGCTCAATTAACTCCAAGGCACGTTCGCGGTCTTTTGCTGTTGCCATGAGCGATCTCAATAGTGTTGCGGCCGGACCTTCGTGTTTTTGTCTGTCGATGGCTTTCTTATATTCCCCAGGCGCCGCTCACCTGGATGTTGGCGCCGTTGACATAGCGCGCTTCTTCCGACAACAAAAAGCGCACGACCGCGACTACGTCGCCGACCGTGCCGACGTGACCCGCGGGAATGAACTTCACCATGCGCTCGAGTTCTTCCTTTGGCGCGCTGCCCGAATCGATGAAGCCCGGCGAAACGCAATTCATCGTGATGCCATCGGCCGCGATCAGCTTGGCGAAGGCGCGGGACAGCGCCAGCAAGCCGACCTTGCTGATGTAATGGGCCGTGAGCTGCGGTTGAGCAATGAGCTGTTCGGCGTTGGCCATACCGAAAGAGACGATGCGGCCCCAGCGCCGTTCCCTCATGATCGGAATGACCGCGCGGGCCAGATAAAAAACCGGGTGAAGATTGTTGTCGAACATCGAATGCCATCCTTCATTCGTTTCCTGGAGCAAAGAAATCCGCTGGTAGGGCCCCGCGCCGTTGACGAGCGCGTCGATCCGGCCCCATTCCTGATGCACTTGCCGGACCAACCCGACTGCCGCGTCGGCGTTGGCAACGTCGCACTGAATCGCCAATCCTCTCGCACCCGCTTGCTCGACCGCGTTCATGACTTCGGCTGCTTCTTTGGCGCTGGTGCGATAACATATCGCAACCGACCAGCCGCGCGCAGCGAGATCCAAAGCGACGCCGCGCCCGATGCCGCGCGCGCCGCCGGTAACAAGCGCGACTCTTTGACCCGGGGCATTCATCGCGACTTACTATAGCAAACGGAACGGGTCAGTCCTAGGCATGAGCACGCTCCTCCGCGGCGACGCTCGCGAGCGGAGCGCGACGCGATTTTTACACTGGAGCGGTCCGGCGAAGTTATGATAAGATAGATGGAGTCATGGAAGCTCTGATCATTGACAAGCGTCCGACTCTGCGCAGGCCGATCCTAGTGCTGGCTTTTGCCGGGTGGAGCGACGCGGGAGCGGCGGCCACAACCGCAGCGCGCTATCTGATCGATCAGCTGATGGCCAAAAAATTCGCCGGCATCGATCCCGAAGAATTTTATGATTTTTACCGCCAGCGCCCCGTGGTTCGTTTGAACGAGAGCAAGGTGCGCGAGATTCACTGGCCTTCCTACGACTTTTATTGCGGCGCCGGCATCGGCGTCGACAGAGATTTCGTGCTGGGTATCGGCATCGAGCCGCATCTGCGCTGGCGGAGCTTTACTGACACGATGCTGCGCTTCACTCGGGAGTGTCAGGCCGAAATGGTGGTCACTTTGGGCGCCTATCTCGACGAAGTGCTGTACACGCGTCCGGTGCCGCTTACGGGGTTTTCCACCGACGCTACACTGATCGAGGAACTCGATCTCGTGCCGTCGCGGTATCAGGGCCCGACCGGAATCATCGGCGTTTTGGCCGATGCCTGCCGTGCCGCGGGCGTGCCGCATTTAAGTTTGTGGGCGTCGCTGCCGCATTATTTGAACGTCTCGCAGAATCCGCGAGGCGCCCTCGCATTGATCCTCCGGATGAATCAGTGGCTGGGGCTGCGCGTCGATACCAGTCCACTGGAAACCGCCGCGGCGGATTTCCAAGCCAAGATCAACGAAGCCGTCAACGCCGATCCCAAACTCTCCGCTTTCGTGCGCGAACTGAAGAAGCGCGAATTCGAACAGTGAAGCTCTCCGTTTTGGTTCCCGTCTATAACGAGGAACGCACGCTGGAGGAAATCGTGCGCCGCGTCTGCGCGGTGCCGATGCCGAAGGAGATCATTCTCGTCGATGATGGCTCGAAAGACGGCAGCCGGGAGATCTTGACCCGACTGCAAGAGGAAAATCGCCGGGCCGGAGACGATCTCAACGACATTAAAGTGTTCTTTCAGCCGCAGAACGAGGGTAAAGGGGCCGCGTTAAAGACGGCCGTTGGACACGTTAGGGGCGACGTGGTGATCGTCCAAGATGCCGACCTCGAGTACGATCCGAAAGATTATCCCAGCTTACTGCAACCGATCCAAGAGGGATTGGCGGACGTCGTTTACGGCACGCGCTTCGCAGGCGGCGGCGCGCACCGCGTGCTGTTCTTCTGGCACTCTCTGGGCAATCGGATCTTGACGCTGCTCTCCAACATGCTTACGAATCTTAATCTCTCGGACATGGAAGTCGGCTACAAAGTCTTCCGCGCCGATATTTTGAAAGGCATCGAGCTCAAGTCGAAGCGATTCGGGTTCGAGCCGGAAATCACGGTAAAACTGGCGAAAAAAGGCTGCCGTTTTTACGAGGTGCCGATCGCGTACCACGGCCGCACGTATCAAGAAGGCAAAAAAATCACCTGGAAAGACGGCCTCGCCGCGCTGTATTACATGATCCGTTTTCGCTTCACGGACTAATCGAAGCGCTTTTTTTCGTCATCGCCGCGAATTTCGATAATCCTAGCGGCGCGGCATGCCGTCCCTTACAAGATTACCCGCGCGCTCCATCAGCCCACAGTTCGTCCATATAATCGCGCAAAGCTCCTTTTAGAGAGAATTTCGGCGCATATCCCAGCTCGGCTTTCGATACGCTGATATCCATCGGGATGTTGCGGTTTTTATCCGCGTTGCTCGTGCCGCTGACTTTGACCTCGGAACTGGGCACCAGCTCTTTGACGACCTCTGCCAATTTCTCCGGTCCGTAAACGATGCCCGTGCCTGCGTTGTAGGTGCGCTGCTTGGGATTTTGCGCGTGACAAGCGAGGAACAGCGCCAGGCCGACGTCCTTGCCGTACACATATTCGTTGGGGCCATAAGTTTTTGCGTCGATCGTGATCGCATCGCCTTTAATCATGTTCAGCGCGAGGTCGCGCATGACCATGCCGACGGTGGAGCCGCCGACGTAGAAACCCCGTCCAAAAACGCCGCCGGGGCGGATGATGACGGTGTCGAGGTTATACATGCCGGCGTAGGCGTGAACCAGATGCTCGGAGCAGACTTTGGTCGTCGCATAGAGATTATGCCCGCCGATCGGATGAGTTTCGCGGATGGCGCTGTCGTTGATCTTCTCGCGTTCGTAGACTCCGAAGGTACTGACATAGACGACGCGTTTGAGTTTGCGCAGGCGCGACGCTTCCAAGACGTTGATGGTGCCGAGAATGTTGTTGGTCGCGCCGGTATAGGAATTCTCCTGGACGCGTCCGCCGATCAGCCCGGCGGTATGCACCATCGTATCGACGTTGAAATTTCCCATGGCGCTCAGCAACGCCGGCAAGTCGCGCATGTCGGCGGCGACGACGTCCGCCTTGTCTTTGCCGACGACTTTCTGGATGTAATCGCGATTGGGCGCGAGGTCGAAAAGAGCGACCTTGTGGCCTGCGTCGACGGCATGGCGCGCGGCATTGGCGCCGATCAAGCCGGCTCCGGTGATGAGAATGTTCATTGGCTTTTTTCCTCCAGCAACGATGTGAGGGCTCACATTAGGTGGACGCCGCGGCACTGTCAAATGGGCGAGCCGGGCTTGCCTAAGTGATAGGAGCGAGACTATGGTAGGGTCGATATGGCACAATTCACTCACGTGAAAGGAGAGAGCTTATGGATTTGCTCAACGTCATTCGGAAGCAACACTTTTGCCTCGGGTTAGTAGCGGCTCTGGCGGTCGCGATGGGGGTTTTGTTTACAAGCGGCGCCGCGTTTGCGCAACCGATCTCGGTCAAGGTTGGTAGAACCGTCGGTGGCAGCGGCTTTCACATCCCGTCCTACGTTGCGATAGACAAGGGGTTCTTAAAGGCAGAGGGTTTAGATGCCAATTTCATCGCCGCGACCGCGGGTGTGCTAGTCAGAGCGACCATCGCCAAGGAAATTGAATTCACGCCGATCCCGGGCGGCGGTTCCGAAGCGATGCTCAAAGGCGCGCCGCTGGTTTTCTTCGTGGGAGAATCTTTGGTCTCACAATGGACGCTGACCACGACGCCGGACATCAAACGGGTTGAAGACCTTAGAGGCAAGACTCTGGGACTGGGAAGACCGGGGTCCGCGGATTACAGCGAAATGGTTATTACGCTCGGCAAGCACTTCAACATGCAACCCGGCAAGGACTACAAAGTCATCAGCTTCACCGCCGAGCCGGACCGGATCGCGGCTCTCATTCGAGGCTCGATTCAGGGCGGCATTCTTTCGTTTCCGCATGCGGCGCGCGCGGAGAAAGAGGGCATGAAGATTCTTATGCGCACCGGAGACTATATTCCGCGCCTGGGCGGAACGTTTTTAACGCACAGGGATTTCATCAAAGAAAAACGCGATGTGGTGAAGCGATTCACTCGGGGCATGATAAAAGCAACGGATTACATAAAGGCAAATAAGAAGGGCAGTATGGAGGTCATCGAGAAGTATTTTGAAATCCAGGACGCGAAAATCGTCGAGGGCATCTACAATCTGGTTTTCGACAAATACAGCCCCGAAATGCCGCCGGATCTGATGAAAATTCTTTTCGAATCCCGAACCACGCCGGAACTCGGCTGGCCGCAGGGGAAGCCGCTGCCTGATCTGGAGCAGTTCGTCGACCGGAGCATCGTCAATGAAGTGTTGAAGGAGATGGGGAGGAAGCCGGGGGCAAAGTAACGGTCGTTTGGATCGCTAAATAGCTTCGCGGGCTGGTAGCTGTATCCCAGCGAGTGTCACCACCGATGCGGTTTCCTTCGGTCCCCGCATCCTACGGGCTCTGCCGATGGCGAGGCCTTGCAAAGTCCGGCGGCAATTGCCGCCGATCGTCTAACGGCGCGTGTAACATCTGCCTACAAGCAGAAGCGGTTTCGACGATTCGATGTCTATAAGGGCGCTTCTCGTTCGGCGCCGTGGCGCTGGCCCCAAAAGCTTTAGAAAAAATTCTCAGAATGTCTTCGCCGTTTCCGGGCGCCAGCTGGCGAGGCGGGATTCGAGTTGTTTGACGGCGAGGGTGAGGAGCACGGAGAGCGCCATGAAGATGGCGACGCCGACGAAGACGACATCCACTTTGTAATTCGTAGCCGCGGACGCGATCATGTAACCCAAGCCTTGGCTCGATCCGAAAAACTCACCGACGACCACTCCGAGTATCGCTCTGCCGATGGCTAGCCTCAGTCCGGCGATGATGTAGGGGACGGAATTCGGCAGAACCACGATCTTCATCAGTTGCCACTCGTTGGCGCCGAAGGACCGCACGACGTTGACCAGAACTCGGTTCACATTCTTGACCCCGGCATAGGTGTTGATCAGCAATGGGAAGACGGCGCCCGCAAAAACGATCATGATTTTCGACCAGATGCCGATGCCAAACCAAAGGATCAGAAGTGGCAATAAGACAATGCGCGGAGTGGCATTAAATGCTGTTACATAAGGGTCCAGCCAGGCCTCCAGCGTAGGCGACCGTCCGATGATGAGTCCGACCGGTAATCCGACGATGATCGACAGCCCCAGTCCCGCGAGAAACGCAACGGCACTAATGTAAAAGTGTTTTTCGATCTCGCCGTTAAGGAGCAGCGCGTAGAATGCGGCGGCGATTTTCGACGGCGTCGTAAAGAAGAGCGTCATCCCTCTCGGTAGGGTATACCAGAGAGGGACGCTCTCCCAGAGGACGAGCAGAGCTACGATAAAGCCGGTTCCCAGGATGAACGGCTCGTGTTCGGTATAGAAGTTTTTGAGTTTCATCAGCGCACCTCTTCGCTCGCTTTCCACGGTGCTACGGTCATCTCCAGCTTGCGCATCAGCTCAGTCAGCACGACGGCGATTAGAGACAGGATGATGATACCGACGAACATGTCCGGTAGCCGGTAAGTGTCGCCCGCCTGCGTGATGGCGAAACCGATACCTTCGGACGCGGCGTAGAACTCGCCGACGATAATTCCCACCAGGCCGCGGCCAATGGCGAGTCGTGCTCCCGCGATGATGTACGGCATGGTGCTCGGCAGGATGACTTTTAAGTAAAGATCCTTCTCGCTGCCGCCGAAGGATCGGATCACGTTGATTAGCAGCGAGTCCGTCGATTTTACCCCGGCGAATGCGTTGAAGACGAAAGGAAAAACCGACAGCAAAAAGACCAGAGCGGCTTTTCCCAGCACGCCGACGCCAAAAACTATAATGAACAACGGCGCCAACGCGACCAGGGGGCTGGCGTATAGCGCTGTCAAGAAGGGATCGAGGGAGTATTCGACTCTCCTGCGCCAACCCATGACAAGGCCTACGGGAATGCCGACGATGACGGCAAAGCTGAAGCCCCATAGGAACGCCTGACTGCTGACCGCCAGATCGTGCCAAAGTTTGGCGCCTTGGATTTGCTCCTTAAACGCTGCGGCAATGAGCGATGGTTTAGTAAAAAAGAACGGGTTTACCGGAAAGATATACGTCAGCACCAGCTCCCAGGCGGAAACAACGAAGAAAACCGAGCACAGTCCGAGCCAGAGGCGGCGATGCTCGGCGAAATATTCTCGTGCCGTCATGGCATTCCTCGCGAGGTCAACTCTTCCTTCAGGACTTCCCAGATGCGCAACTTGATCTCGTTGAATTCGGGCGTGAGCCGCATCTCGTACTCTCTCGGTCGCGGCAGTTTAATCTGGAGGACGTCCTTCGTGCGCCCCGGCCTTGCGGTCATAACAATGACCCGGTCCGAAAGATACGCCGCCTCTTCGATGCTGTGGGTCACGAAGAGAACAGTTTTATTGGTACGCTCCCAAATTTGCAGCAATTCCGTTTGCATCAGGTCGCGGGTCTGAGCGTCGAGGGCGGCAAAGGGTTCGTCCATCAGCAGCACCTCTGGTTCCGTCGCCAGCGCGCGAGCGAGGCCGACGCGTTGCTTCATGCCGCCGGAGAGCTCATGAGGGTAATGGTTTTCGAAGCCATTTAAGCCAACGAGATTGATGAGTTTCGCGGCGTGCTTGGCTCGTTCGGCGGCTGGAGTTCCCTTGATCTCCAAACCCAGCTCAACATTGGCGGCGACGGTTCGCCACGGCAGCAAGCCGAACTCCTGGAAAACCATCGCTCGTTCCTGGCCTGGACCCGTGATCGGTGTGCCGTTTAGCTCAAGCGTGCCGCTATCATGTTTGATCAGACCGAGGAGGACGTTGAGGAAGGTGCTCTTGCCGCAGCCGGAGGGACCGACGATGCTGACAAACTCGCCTTTGGCGACGGCGAGATTTAAACCGGTGAGGGCTGTGACCGACTCGCGGTTTTTCGATCTGAAAGCGAGTGTGAGGTTTTGTGCTTGGATGAACGGTGCCATGACAGATACCGTCCGGTGTTATTTGATTCCCAGCTCCAGATTGATTTCTTTTTGCAGGCTGAAAGCGAAAATCTTTGCCGCCGGCACCGGCTCGCGAAGTTTAAGCAATTCGGCGTCGGCGCGGAGAAACTCTTCGACCCCCTGGTCGGTGGCGAGACCGTTGGTCGTGAAAGCCGGGCGGGCGAGCCGATAGGACTCGAGAGCGACGGGCATGTCGACTTTTAAAAGCCCCGATTGGGCGCGCGCCTGGGCGCCAAAGCCAACAGACAGGAAGATGATTAAGAACAAAATGCCGGCGGTCATAAGTGTCTACAGTGGCCAAACACGAGCATTAGATGCACACATGCTGGATGTCAAGCAACCGCGAAAGTCGGTAATGGGCTACAAAGTCGCCCACATCCCGAAAGTCATGGCAGCGCTGACGCTTGACGGTCAAGGGTCGCTGCCATATATTTCCGCTGGATAACGCTATGCGCATTCGTTGAGTTAAATTCAACGGTCGCGTCAGGGACTTTGGAAGAAAAGTTTGCCGAATGAGGAGCGAATCATGGGGAGACCGCCAGCGATAGAATGGCCGGACAAGGCGAAGATCTGCGTGACTTTCATCGTGCCGTGGGAAGTTTGGCCGGAGAATTTTGCGACCCACGAATCCTTGCAGCGGCAAGGCGGCGCCACGATTCCTCCGCCCAAGGCCGTGCACAAGCAGAATATGGCGCTCATAACCGAGCGAGAATACGGCGACCGGGCGGGTATCTGGCGAATCTCCGATCTCTTCGACCGGCATAACCTCAAGGTGACCTTTTTGATGAACGGCTTGAAGGTGGAGCAATTCGCCGATGCTTGCAAAGAGTTCAAGGCCAAAGGCCACGAATTCTCGTCCGAAAGCTACGAGCATGAATATTCGTTCATGTACACCAGGGAGCAGGAGCGCGAGTCGATTCAAAAGACCGTTGCGGCTTTCGAAAAAGTGCTCGGACAAAAGCCCACGGGATATCTATCGCCGGGGCATGCTTCGACGCCGAATACTTTGGAGCTGGTTGCCGAAGCCGGCTTTGTTTGGTGGGCCGATCCGCTCAATAGCGACAATCCCTACGTGGTCGAGGCCCGCGGTCGCAAAGTGGTGGTCGTGCCCTACAACGTACCGGGATGCAACGACTACTCTACCTACGGCACCGGGCGAACACCGCGAGATTTGTTGCAGATCATGAAGGACCAGTTTGACTACCTCTATTGGGAAGGGGAACAGGGCGCGCCGAAATACTTCGCTTTCAATATGCACCCGTTTGTCTCGGGTGTGCCGTTCCGCACCAAGATCATCGACGAGTTCATCCAATACGCTAAGGGCTTTCCCAAAGTATGGTTCGCGCGCCGGATCGAAATCGCCGAGTGGTGGTTGCAAAAGGGCTATGCGTGAGAGCTCACGGGGCGCGCGGAATATCGACCTGACCGCCGGCAAGTCTCCGCGCCGAAGTGATAAACCCCGTGTGCGCGACCATGCGGTGCTGCGGGCGCGCGCTCATGCCTTTGAAGTGCCAGAAGCGCATCAAATTCTCAGACGTTTCGACGCAGGCGAAGCGTTTGTCGTTGCGCAGCGCATCGACCAGATTTTTCACTTGTAATACGGTGGGCAGGTAGCAGACCAGGAAGCCGCCCGGTCGCAGTGCACTCCAGGCTGGTTCGATTACCTGCCAGGGCTCCGGCAAATCGAGAATCACGCAATCGATGTTGTTTTCGACGACGTCCACCCTCACGTCGCCTATTTTGACCGTCCAGTTGGGCGCGGGACCAAAAAAGCGCGCGACGTTTTTTCGTGCGAGTTCGGCAAAATCTTCGCGCACTTCGTAGGAAATCAATTGTCCGGTGTCGCCGATCGCGCGTAGCAGCGCCATGCTCAAGGCGCCGGCGCCGACGCCCGCTTCGACCACGCGCGCGCCCGGAAAGAGATCGGCCCAGAGCAAAATCGGCCCGATGTCTTTCGGGTAAATCACCTGAGCACTGCGGGGCAGATTGGGAATGAGCTGCGGCAGGCTGGGGCGAAAAACTAGGAACGGCTCGTTTAGCGAAGAGCGCACCACGCTGCCTTCGTCACGGCCGATGATGTCGTCGACGGCGATCTTGCCGCCGCGGATCGAAATCGCGCGGCGCTGATCGAGACGAGCGAGATACTCGCGGTCCTTGCGGTCGAGCAGGATCACCGCTTCCTCGGGCTGAAAGGGACCTTTGGGATAGCGCGCGTTCACGGGATTTGCAGATCTTTCACACAGACCGTGATTACACCGTATAGGAGGCGAGGCCCTGGCGATTCAGCTCATCGACAAGCTCGCGCACTTCCTGGGAGCGGCGGAGATCTGCGACTAGTAACGCGTCCGTCGTGTCGACGACAACGGCGTTTTCGATCCCAAGAAGCACCACGAGCCGATCCGGCGCGTGAATCAGACAGTTCCTTGCGCCGCGACCCAGCCATCGCCCCTGACTTGCGTTGCCGTCGCTATCTTTGCGCAGCATGCGATGCACGGCCGACCAACTGCCGACGTCGCTCCAGCCAAAATCCGCTTCCAAGGTTAAAACCTTACCTTCGGAGCCGGCCCTTTCCAGGACGGCGTAATCGATGGAAAGATTCGGCATCTTTTTATACTCGCGCGCGATTATCGCGCGCAGTTTGGGTCCGGGATTGGCCAGCATTTTTCCCGACGCGGCGCGCTGGATCCTCTCCAGTCCTTTGGCGATAGCCGGCTGATAGCGGTCCAGGAGTTGGAGCAGCGTAGATGCCCTCCAGACAAAAATGCCGCTGTTCCACAAAGCTCGCTGGCGGATCAACCGGCGCGCCACGGCAAGTGTCGGTTTTTCCGTGAATCGTTTTACGAGGAAGGGCTTCCATGGAGGCTTGGCGGCGGCCGCCTTGCCTTTCATGATATAACCGTAACCGGTTTCCGGATAGCTGGGTCGGATACCGATGGTGATTAATTGATCATGCCGGCGCGCCAGCGCGATCGCAGCTCTCAAGGCGCGGCGAAACGCCGCGTCATCACCCACCCAGTGGTCCGCCGGCAGCACGATCATGACCGCGTCGGGATTCCGCCGGCTCACTTCCAGAGCCGCCAGGCCGACGCATGGAGCGGTGTTCTTGCCCTGTGGTTCGGCGAGAAAATTGTTTTTCGGCAAATCACCGAGCCCGCGCCGCAGCGCATTGATTTGATCCGCGATCGTAACGACCAATGTCTGCCTGCGGCCGCTGAGAGGATAAGCGCGCGCTGCGGTTTCTTCGATCAAGCTTTTGCGACCGATGATTTTGAGGAGCTGCTTGGGCCGCTGCGCCCGGCTCAGCGGCCAAAAGCGCGTGCCTTTGCCGCCGGCGATAATGACGCTAAAGCAATTTGTCGGCATCGATAACCTTCGTTGATGAGATGCCAAGTATAGTACGGTAGAGGGTATGGCGGATCAAGCAAATCCCCTTGTGACTAAGTCTTGGATAGTCACACAGGAGCACGACAAGCTTCGCCTCGATGCCTTTGTGCGCCGCTGTCTGCCGCATCTGTCGCGGCGGGAAATCGGCAACGCCATCCGCGCCAAATTATTTTTCGTCGGCGGCAAAGCAAGCAAAAAAGGCGATTGTTTGGCGGGTGG
>Ga0268386_10002569_pt1 | contig 12977 bp, 13 predicted proteins | sample RVTome_15_FD_200260 | JGI IMG/M metagenome (GOLD analysis project Ga0268386, IMG submission 200260) | Soil microbial communities from uranium-contaminated site in the Upper Colorado River Basin, Wyoming, United States - RVT150D86... ...
CGTCAGCCAGAAACCGTCGCTAGCCGTCATAGGTGGCCGCGAGGACACTTCCCCATTCCCGCGGAGATTTCGAGGGCGAGACAAAGCGATCGTGACGCTGGGACACCGATCGGTCTTTGGCGCTTTGGCCGAGTGGTCGATCGCGGTGGATGCGACCCGCTCCGGGGCCTACGGCGGGAAAGATGCTCTGCGTCACGTGAGACGTGGTTGCGGGTAGACGCTTCGCGTCGGGAAGGCCTCACGGCAGGAAAGATCCCGACGGATCAGGAAAGCCTGACGCGTTGACCGTGCAGTTTGCATTTGTGCATCACGAGGGAGCAAAGGAGTGGGGTTGCTGCACTCATTGGCGACTCTATTGGTGCCGACCGCTGGTGCAGAGACGTCGACGAGACCGAAGCGGGCTCGTAATGGCGAGGTGAAGGAGACTCGGTGATGAAGCTCACCATCGGATACTCGGCGTCGGACATCCCGTGCGCAGTTCTGGCATCTTGTTGAGGTACACGCACGGGTCTCGAAGGCAAACTGAGATCGTGGCTGCCATCGATGGCGCCCCAGGAACGCTCGGCGCTTCTGACAAGGCTGTTAGACGGTCACGTCTGCGAGACGAACGAGTCGCCCTATCCATGAAACGCCGCGCGTTTCACGTGAAATACAAACAGTCAGTCCTGACTCTATTCCCGCGGAAACGTCAGGTCGCACCGACCGTTGACGCGACTGTGTGTCTGACCTGCCGGCAGGCCTTCCTGACCCGTCCGGGTCTTACTTTTAGGGAGGCTTTCCTGACGAGTGAGCGTCTTTCTTGCCTCTGGCATACCCGATGCGTGCATGACCCTGACTGTCGCTATTGCTCGTCGTAGACCGTCCGGCATTTCTGCTGGGTCTCCTGGTAGGTGTTGCGGTCCTGCATGCCTTCCTGGATCTTGTTGCCGGCGTAGCCGCCGGCGATCGCGCCGCCGACGGTGGCCAGCTTCTTGCCGTCACCGCCACCGACCTGATTACCGAGAACGCCGCCGACCACTGCACCCGCCACCGTGCCCGTAATCTGCTCGGGATCCTGCGTCGCACGCGTCAGGGTCACGACTTCGTCGCGACATTCTTCCCGCGCAACGCTCTCGGTTCTCGTGTCCATGACCCGGTATCCGGCCACCGCGGTGACGGCCGTGACCACCAATGCGCCGGCGATTCCGCCAATGAGGAGTTGCTTGTTCATGTCGAATCAACCTGGCGCCGCTGACGGTCGCCTTTGGAACTGACCTGTGTATGTTGCGCGCTCGCGGCACGAACGTCCGTGCGTCAGCGTACGTTCGGATTTGCTCCGGATTGCCGTAATCGGGGAACGGGAATGTTCATGTGAAATCGCCGCGCAGCCCGTGGAACGAGCGGCGCGGCGAGCTTTCGGCGATGATCTAACTAACGCTTCAGAGCGTCGTCAGGGCCTTCGAATTGACGCTGTCGACGTCGCGGATGTTCTGCGCAAGCTCAATGGCCAGCGCCCGCTCGGCGCCGCTGTCCACCTTGCCGCTCAGCGAAACGATGCCTTTATCGGTGCTGACGGAAATGTCGGAGCCGCTGACATTGCTGGACAACATGAAGATGGACTTCACCTTCGTAGTGATCCAGGCGTCAGACATGCCCTGTCCGGAGTCCCGCATGGAACTCGTTGCGGTATCGGCAACACCTGCCTTGGCACTGTCGACCACCAGCTGATTGTCCACTGCGGTGACGCCACGGGTGTCCCTGGCAAGCCGGCCGGCCAGATCCTTGGTCGCCTTGCTATCGGCCGTGCCTTTGAGCGACACCTTGCCCCGTTTCGTATCGACGTTCGTGGCCAGACCTTCCGTATTCTTGCTCCACATCAACTTCGACCTGACCGCCGCGGTGATGGTCGCGTCGTCGATCACGTCGCCATAGCTGCGCTCTGCCGACGATCGGGCAGGCGGAACGTAATCGGCCTGAACGACGATCTGGTTATCCACGTCCTTGATGCCGTCGACGCCCAGCGCGATCTGTTTGGCGAGGTCCTTGCTGACACTTTCCTCCACTTTGCCGCTCAGGGTGGCCTTGCCCTCGTGCACCGACACTTCGAGATCGTTGGCGCGCAGATAAGGACTGAGTGCATAGGTGGTCGAGATCTGGGTTTCCTGTCGTGCGTCAGTGACATCCTGAGATGCGGTAGCGGAGGCAGCTGCGCCGCTGCCAGCGGCCAACGCGAGGGCGATGCCCGACGCGAGAGCGAAATTGCGGGATTGCGTGTACATGTCGTTGCTCCATTGAGAAAGAGATTGATGCTTGTGGATTACGGTCGCATGACCGTCCCCGAAGAATGTGAGAGTTAGTGCGGAGCACCTGCCGTCCCGCTTCGTCGGAACGGCACCTCGAGTGCCCCGCATCAGGCTGGCCATCTTGTAGTGTCGTGGCCTTGTTTGATTCCGGAACTTTATCGGGGGATGAGCGCTGCGTCGGTGCGATACCGCGCTTATGCGCAGTGGCTGCGGTATCGGACTCCAACCGACGCGCTATTCCGACGTCTTCCGTCGAAATGCTCGGTGTCGCCCTCCGCGAGCGCACGCTCAGGAGGACTTTGTGCTGTGGACGTCGCGTCGGTGACGCGGACCACGACCGTCGCCGTTGTGCTGGCGCGGAACGAACCGCGCGGCAAATCGGGGGCACTCACTGGTATGCGGTGTGTTGATCACATCGAGAGGACTGGTGGTGATTCATTCGCAAGACCGGCCCGGACGCGTCGAACACGCTGTGGCGGGAGCGACTCTCCGATGGAGAACGGCCCTGGGCGGGGCTGACGTGCAATCGCAGGGTCCGTTTCTGCTCGCCGGTGGGCGCCTTTCGCATTCGATCCCAACGTTGCCAATCCACTCCTGTCTTCAACCCGTCTTCGATCTACAGGGATTCCGGGACTCCACCAGCGGCTGCGCACCGAGCCGTATCTGGAGACGGAGGCTGCAATGAACGCGCATCGAAAACATGCTCTGGTAGTTTTCTTATTGGCAGTCATGGCATCCATCGGCTACACCACCGCCACGTCGCACGAAGACGGTGAAGACGAAGCGCTGCAAACGAGCACGAAACCCGACAGGAGCATCAGTGAGCACGCACAGCGAACACTGGCCGAAGGACGACAGATCTTCCGCTTCGATACTTTTGGCAACGAAGTCTTCTGGGGCGACACGCTGCGCTTGCACGAGGCTATTGCAGGCGCGGCCAACGGTGGTGTCGGACCAGGTGTGAGCCCGGCAACCGCGCTCGCCGTGGGGCTCAAAGTCGACGTCGACGCGCTTCCGCATGACCTGCGCAATGCGCTGCGCCGGGGTCGCGTCGATCTCACCGATCCGGCGACGACGCTTGCCCTGCTGAAACTCGACGCAGTGGTGGGTGTACGCGGATTCTTCGATGACGGCGGACAACGCCTCCAGACCGTCGGCATTACCTGTGCATTGTGCCATTCGAACGTGGATGATTCCCTTGCTCCGGGCATCGGTCACCGACGGGACGGTTGGGCGGCCCGCGACTTGGACGTGGGTGTAATCATTGCACTTGCCCCGAATGTGCAGCCGTTGGTCGATCTGCTGGGGCTGGTTCACCCGACGATCGACGCGGCTGCCGTACGCTCCGTGCTGCGGAGCTGGGGACCGGGCAAGTTCGACGCCGAGCTGCTGCTGGACGGCAAGGCATTCCGGCCGGATGGCAAGTCGGCCGCGACTCTGCTACCGCCGGCCTTCGGTCTGGCCGGAGTCAATCTACATACCTGGACCGGGTGGGGATCGGTGACACATTGGAACGGTTTCGTTGCGAATCTGGAGATGCAGGGACGGGGCACGTTCTACGATCCGCGTCTGAACGATGCCGTCAAGTTCCCCATTGCGGCACTGACCGGTGCCGGCGACGTCCGTCGTGAACCAGATCTCGTCACTGCGAAGCTCGCGCCGCTGCAGGTTTATCAGCTCATCCTGCCGGCCCCGCAGCCGCCCCGTGGCAGTTTCAACGCCGCTTCGGCAGAACGCGGTCAAGCGTTGTTCGAGGGCAAGGCCGACTGCGCCCGCTGCCACGTGCCGCCGCTGTACACCGAGCCCGGTTGGAACATGCACACGCCGGAAGAAATCGGCATCGACAGCTTCCAGGCCGACCGCTCACCGGACGAACGCTACCGTACGGCGCCACTGAAAGGACTGTGGACACATAGCAAAGGTGGCTTCTATCACGACGGCCGCTTCGCCACGCTCAACGATGTCGTCAAGCACTACGATCAATTCTTCGCGCTCGGGCTGTCCACGACCGAGACGACCGACTTGGTCGAGTATCTGAAGTCCTTGTAGCGGTCGCCGAATGGCGGTGCAGATCGTTCGCACTCGGAGACGATCTGATCGGGAGTCGAAGGCTGCTTGATGGCATTTGTAACAAGCCTCTCGACCGCTCGCGGGCCTGATCTGCCGGAGCCTGGGGAGTGCCCCTACCATCCGTGCTGGACGCAATGGGACGGACTCATCCGCTCTGCAAACGGCGTCACTGAGTGCGCCACGATGAGGGTTCCATGCATACGAGCACCGGTATGGGCCCGCCAGGAACGCCTGGAACGCCGCCCGTAACGCCGGATCGCCCTGATCCTTCTCCAGTCTCGCCTTCTCCCACTCCTCGATCGCTTCGATTTTCCTGGTGATCAAAGTCGAGACCTGAACGGCAGTGGCACCGGTCGTGCCGGTCAGGTCGCAGTAGTTCTTGCGAAAGCCGATCTTCATCTCGCGGCATATCGGCCATTCGTGGCGAGCCATGTTGTCCATCTCGTTGACGGATCCCAGGCGGGCGGTGCGGAGGCGAACTCGTCGAGTTCGCCTTTCGTCCCGATGTGCGCCGTCGAACGCGCTCGGTGCCGGACTTTGGATCTTTGACCCTTACTTGCCGCGTGACCCTCGAGGACAGATCTGTTCTTCGGACCTGGGAGAACCCTCGGCACGGACTCATTTTCATACGGTGTCTCAGCCCCCGGGGACGGATCCGACTCCAGTGCGCGATCGGATTCGTCCCCGGGACTCTCCGTGCAGGGCGGGAATCACTCGGTCTCAGGTTCTGCGGCGGGCTCTGCAGCCGGTTCTGCTGCCGGGGCGGGCGCAGGGGGCGGCCTGTCCGAGTTCCAGGTGTCGCGGATCATGAGCCACTTCCCATCCCGCTTCTGAAAGACCGACACGTACTTGCCGACGTCGATCGTCGTCCCGGACGCATCGGTGACGGTGAAGGTGCCGTTCTGCCAGGCGAGATCACCTGAGACGCCGATCTCGCTCGCCTGCGCGATGTTGTTCGTAAGACCAGCAGCCTTGGCGCTCGCGATGTCGTTCGCCATCAACTCGCGGATCGCGGCGCGGCCCTGCGCGGCCGGCACACCCGGTGCCAGAACCACCGCATCCTCCCAGTACAGATTGGCAACGGCGTCCGCATCGCCCGCATTGAAACCCTCTCCCCACGCGACGTTGACCTTCTGGATTTCGCTCTTCTCCGCCGCTGTGTCCGGCGGTGCAGGCTGGCAAGCTACGAGCGTGACCAGAGCTGCAGCAGCAACTGCGGCTGACTTCAGTGTATTCATGGTTTCCCCCCTCATGATCATCCTCGGCAGGTCGCATCAATAGTGCGCAGGCGTAGGAGTCTACGCCTTCCCTACATGACGATTGGCATTCGGATGGGTGTCCGGGACGCCCCGCTTGTGCAACAAGCTATTTCTTGAGCTGCATATCGTTCTTCACGTCTGTTACGCCGTCAACGGCGCGCGCGACCTGCACCGCCTTGCTGATGTCTGCGCTCGAATTCACAAAGCCGCTCAGCTGTACGACGCCCTTGAACGTCTCGACGTTGATTTCCGAGACCTTCAGGCTGTCGTCCGCCATGATGGCTGACTTGACCTTGCCGGTGATCACGCTGTCGTCGAAGTACTCTCCCGTCGACTCGTGCTCCCTTGTGGAGGCACATCCAGCGGACGTGATCAGGATCAGGGTTGCGACCGCCGCGGCGACAATTTTGAACGCACTCATCTGATGACTCTCCAATAGATAGACCGTCGAAATTGGCCTCAAGAGATCGGCTGGATCGGCTCGGCTCGTCGAGAAGTGTCTGCGTCATGGCACTTCCTGTCTGTGCGCAGCCGTACAAAGCACCGAGACCCAGGAGTTTGCAGATTCGGAGGGTGCGGCACGGTAGCCTGATCGCTATTCCGACGTCCCTCGGTCGAAATGTTCGGTGTCGGCTTCCGCGCATGACAGACTGCTTCTGCTCGGACGCCAGCAGAGTCTCAGCATTCTGGGCCTCAGGGTACGGGACGTGATGATTACCTGTTGCGGCGAATAGCGCGTTGAACCGTACGAGGTGGTGGTCGGACCGCGCGACACGTTCTCCTACCGCAACAAGCCGCATCGGGCCGCATGAGGTTCGGCAGAACACGCCTTCGCCAGCGGCCGCGCGTAGCGGACGCAGTTAGAATGCGGGCACCGCCGCCATGCGACCCGATGAGTCGGGAAGCGTGGAGGCCCGAAAGGGCCACCGTCGGTGATGACGTCCGTGAGGTGCCATGCCCGAAGGAACGATCTTCATCAGCTATCGCCGCGACGACACACGCGCTGATGCGGGTCGTTTATACGACCGACTTCACGTGCGCTATCCCGGACGTGTGTTCCGCGACATCGGCTCGATCGAACCGGGTACGGACTGGCACCACGTGATCGACGAGGTGCTGCGGTCGACCGACGCCTGCGTCGTCGTGATCGGGCCGCAGTGGCTGACCATCACTGACGAGAACGGCAGCAGGCGCATCGACGATCCGCTCGATGCGGTGCGCAGGGAAGTGGCGTCGGCGCTTGCGAGCGGTACGCGAGTGTTTCCGGTGCTCGTCGGCGGCGCGAGCATGCCCGACCGCGACGACCTTCCTGCCGACCTGCAGCCCCTGGTGCGCCGCAACGCACTCTCTTTGAGCGAGCAAGACTTCGACGCCGGTGTCGACAGGCTGATGAAGGCGCTCGATCGAGTGCCGGGATTGAACGCCCGGCGCGACCGGTATGCGCCGCCGCGCCGCGTGGTTGCCGCGGCTCTCGGCTTGGCTGTTGTGGCGCTCGTGGTCGGTGCGTTTTTGTTCATGCGCGAGGTACCGCCGGATTCGAACGGATCCTCCGAGCCCGTCGGTGCGTCGGCGCCCGTAGCGCCTGCGTCCACCGCGTCGCCCGATGCATCAGTCTCGGCCGGGGATAGCGAAGCTCCTGCGGGAGTAGACGGTGCGGCCCTTGGACAGCTCACGCTTGAATGGGCGGGCACGAACGGTGTGGGATGGCAGGTCATGGACGAGCGGCGGCGCACGGTCCTGCACCATCTGTACGCCAACGCCCGATTGGGAGGGACCGTGGATATCGCCGCGGGTCGGTATGTCGTGGTGATCCCCGGCAATCCCGAGATTGCCCCCCTGCCGGTGACGGTGAGTGGCGGGCAGGCCACTGTAGTCTCCCCCGCAATCGGTCAGATTACGCTCCAGTGGAACGGCGCCGGGTCGACCGCATGGCAGGTGTTCGACGAGAAGAAACACAATGCGCTGCGATACCTCGCGGCCGGCGCCGGCAGCAGCGAGACAGTAGACATCGCACCAGGGAAGTACGTTGTTGTCGTAGACAAGCCCGAGATGCAGCCGTTTCCGGTTGCCGTTGCCGCCGGCCGAGCGGTGACGGTCACGCCTCGTGTCGGGCAGATCTCGTTCGAGTGGGGCGGGCGGAGTGCCGCTGTCTTTCAGATCGTGGATGCCGACCGGAAGGACGTCCTCCGTAATTGGTTGGTCGGCGCGAGCGGCCGCGAGACGATTGACATCGCTCCCGGTCGCTACCTGATCGTGCTGTCAGGCCACCCCGAAATCCAGCCGATTCCCGTCTCCGTCGACGACGGACGAGAGGCGCGCGCCGCCGTTCGCTGAGAGAGGCGAGGTGCCGCCGCGCCTTCTACTCGCACCCTTCGTCTTCGTTGACGCAGAAGTCGCCCACTTCCGTGAAGGTCGCATTGTCGTCGACACCGATGGCGCCGACCTCGATCTTCACCGGCGTGTCAGCGGGCAGCGATGCGAGATAGTCCGCAGGAACCGTCACCGCCTTCGTCTGGATATCGCCCGACACCCGGATGTTGAACACCAGGTCGCCTGTCGGATCTCCGTCTTCGACATCGGGCTCCAGAACGACTTCCCACGCGGCGACGGTCACATCTTGCGGATGCGCCGGGAGAACACGCATCGAGACGAGATCGGCCAGCTCCGCAAATGACGCACAGTTCCCCAGGTCGTCGCCGGCAGTCCACGTGATCACGCTGCCATCGAACGCCAGGTTCGCGGGTGCAGCCGGCAGCGCGTGGGTGAGCTCGGTCTCACCGGTCGATTTCTCGCCACTGTCCCCCATGCCCGAGAAGACATAGGTTCCGGCCGGCCAGCGTTCCAGAAACTCCTGCAGTGTGACGATCTCCTCGTCCGGATCAGCGTTCGGGTCGACCCAGCACAGCGGCTCGGCGCTCTCGGCGAACATTTCCGTCAGCTTCTGCTCGCGTAGAGGACCCTTGGCCTGCACTTCAAAGACCTTGGCGCCGTTCGGGTCATGGATCCTGCCCGAGTTCAGGTCATCGCCGTCCATCAGAAACTGGAAACCGATGTCCCCATCCGTAGCGTTGATCTCGATGAGCGCCTTGCATTCGCCGAGGTCCCCGCAGGGCTCGGTTGCCTTCACGGCAGTCGTACACGCGCCGAAGACGAGTGCAGCACCGGCTGCGTATGGCAGGCTCGTCGACATGAGTCTGGTCAGTTTCATGTTCATTCCTCCTGTCCGCTCTCTGTGGGACACACCGCCTTCTTGTTAGACGCGATGAACCCGCGAATCCTTCGTTGACAGGTAGACATGAGCGGCGCCTCCGTCGGCGAGCAGCGTCGCAATTTCCAGGCCGCTTGCGCCGGCGCCGACGACGAGGACGGATCGCCCCACATCGCGACGCCAACGCCGGAGGCTTCCAGCGTGCCGCGATCCGTCGCAAGACGCCATGTTCCGACACGATGCGTGTTGCAGGAATCTGCGGGCAGCGCGACTTATCGGACTCCGGGGGTGAGGCACATCGACCGCCCCCTCGTTCAGTAAATCTCAACGGCAGGCGAGGAGGTCTCGACCCACGGCAGCGCCATCACGGCAGCATTTCTTCGAACCGAACACGCCACGAGGAGGCTGTCATGAACCGTCAGATTCTTGTTGCACTGGTCGCGATCAGCGGAGCACTCGCCGTCGATGCCGCTGTTGCATCATCTTGGGACGAGCCACCGCACGCCGTCGTGCGGATAGCCGATCTCGATCTGAAGAGCGCCGCTGGCGTCGCCACGCTCCGCAGCCGGATCGAATCCGCCGCACGTCGCGTATGCGCGCCGCTCGACGGCCGGACGTTGCAGCAGAAGCGCGCCCGGACGGCCTGCATCGCACGTGCGACCGACGAGGCGCTGGCCGCCGTGATCGAACGGGCACCGCAGGAGCAGGCAGAGTTTGTTGCACGCTTTGCACGCGAACCTGAAGCGCCCGCGCTGCGTTGACGTCGGCGCTGCCTCCGGTTGCTGCAGGTTTCCCGAAGCGGCCGTCTTTCCGCCCGGCTCTGCCGGGCGGGCTCTTTGCTAGCGCGGTGGCACGACGGTCGAGGGTGGATGGTGCCTGCCGTGATCGTCAAGCGCATGTTATTCGGCTAATTGGTAGCGGTAATTCTCTCGCCAAGACGCCAAGAACGCCGAGGGAATGGGAAGGATGACGGAAGATGAAATCGGAAGGTTGGTTTGTTGACGTTGCAGTCCACGCTGATTGACTCCTTCGCGTTCTTGGCGTCTTGGCGAGAGAGCCTTCTTCTCTGCCCCCACAGATTCTGCTGACCAGCCCATAATGGTTGCGGCTTTCCGGACTGCAGCGCATGAACGAACCCCCGCAACCTGCAAAGGCCCGCAAACGGCGTGCCCGGCGCGGCTCACCTCCCGTGCGTCGCCTGCCTCTCGCCAGCCTGCGAGTCTTCGTCGCGGTAGCGGAGCGCTGCAGCTTCGTGCAGGCGGGCCAGGCGCTCGGTGTGACCACGAGTGCAGTGACGCTGCAGATCCAGAATCTCGAGGGCTATCTCGGGGCGGCGCTGTTTCTGCGGCGCGGACGGACGGTGACCTTGACGGTCGAGGGTGCGCGTCTGCTGCCGCGCATCCATGGCTCTCTGCACGAGATCGAAGCCGCGCTCGATGACGTTCGCGAGATGGGACGCCGCGGAGCCCTCAAGATCTCGATGCTCGCCTCGTTCCTGCAGCAATGGCTGCTGCCCCGTCTGCCGCGCTTCAGGCAACGCCATCCGGACATCGACCTGCGAATTCATACCTCGGTCGAACTGGTGGGCTTCGCCGGTCAGGATGTGCAGGCAGCTATTCGGCTCGGCAATGGCACCTGGCCCGGCGTGCACTCGGAGAAGCTGCTCGCCGACTGGCTGGTTCCCGTCTGCACGCCGTCCATGCGCGATCGAGTCGGCTGGCTCGAGGACGCTCATGATCTCGAGCGATTTCCGCTGCTGCATTCGCTCACCGAGCCGTGGTCGAGTTGGGCGGCGGGTGTGGATGAGAAGGAGCACTGGCCCGATGTGGGGACCTCGTTCGACGACTCCGTCACGGTGCTGCGCGCGGCGGAGGGCGGACAGGGGCTCGCGCTCACGCGCTGGAGCCTCGTTGCGCCCCTCATCGAGCAGGGCATGCTGGTGATCGTGAGTCGCCGCATCGTGCCATCCGCCCGCAGCTACTACTTCGTCTGTCCGGAGGAGCACCTGGCGCTGAAGAAGGTCACTGCCCTGCGCCAGTGGTTACGGACCGAGTGCCTTGCGGCGGTCGCACCGCCCGGGGCGTAGGCGGGGCGTGAGTGCTCGCCTCAGCTGAAGCGTCGACGGGCCGTGCCGAAAGTTGCGCCTGACGGGCTGTTCAGCATCCATGGACTGTTCCAATGCGGCTGCACGACAAGGGTGGTTCGCATCCCCCCTGGATCAACACCTTACTTCGTATTGAGGCTGAACCTGCCGGGTCCCATGAACGCGAGTGCCACGGCCGCGAAAAGGAACATCGCCTGCAGCTCGATCGCCCAGCCGCCCTGGTCATTGAGCGCGAACACTTCGGCTCGATGTGCGAGGCCGATCGCAAACAGCATGTTGACCGCGATCAGCGCCGCGCCAATGCGCGAATACCAGCCGACGATGACGAGCACGGGTCCGACGACCTCGCCGAGGTAAGCGCCATAAGCAAAGAACGCCGGCCAACCAGCCGCCGCAAGCAGGTTGCCGATACCGTCGACGCCACCCTGCAGTTTTGCAATACCATGCAGCAGAATCGTCAGCCCCAGGACGAGCCGCAGGATCAACTTGCCGGTGCTGTCGTGCATTCGAGCCTCCAGAGCGGTGATGGTTGCGAAGGGGGTAGTTTGCCGTGCCGGAGACGAGGTCGCACGTTCGGCGCGACTTGCCGAAGGCCAACGGGACGCGTAGCGTCTCCTCGGGTTGCGCACGCCGACGCGCCGAGAATTGAAAACGATGACCGCTGGTACGCTGTATCGACTGAGTGCATTCACGACCACACCGGCAGGCGGCAATCCCGCCGGCGTCTGGATCGGAGCGGAGCTGCCGAGTGCGGAGCAGATGCAGAGAATTGCTCGGGAGGTCGGCTACTCCGAGACGGCGTTCCTCGCACCGACCCATGGCAGGCGTCGAGAGGTGCGCTACTACAGTCCTGAGGCGGAAGTCCCCTTCTGTGGCCACGCCACGATCGCGTCCGGCGTACGGCTCGGTGAACTCTGCGGCGAAGGGGAGTACGTCTTTGCGACGAAGGTTGGCGACGTGCCCGTCGTCGCAGGCCGCGAGAACGGACATTTTGCAGCCACGCTCACCTCGGTCGAGCCGAAGCATGTCGCAGTCGCGCCGGACCTGCTCCAGAACGCACTTGCGGCGCTCCGCTGGCAGGTGAGCGAGCTGGATCCGGACCTGCCACCTGCGGTCGCGTTCGCGGGCGCGTGGCATCTCGTGATCGCAGCAGGGAGTGCCGAACGTCTCGCACGGCTCGATTACGACTTTGAGACTCTGAAAGCGCTGATGCTCGTTGCCGACCTCACGACGGTGCATCTCGTGTGGCGCGAGTCCGAAGCGGTGTTTCACGCCCGTGATCCGTTCCCGGTCGGCGGCGTCGTCGAAGATCCCGCGACCGGGGCGGCCGCGGCTGCGTTCGGCGGTTATCTGCGCGATGCGCAGCTCGTCGATGTGCCCGCCAGTCTGCTGATTCGTCAAGGCGAGGCCATGGGGCGCCCGAGCCGCCTGCACGTACGCATCCCGCGAACCGGTGGCATCGCCGTGACCGGGAATGCCGTGGCTCTGGAGCCTGCGGTGGCGTGAGCACGGCGGTGGGCGACTGCTGAGGGGGTGTCGATGGCAACACCTGCGGAAATTCGCAACCGTCTCACGCGCTATCCGGGCGGCGACTGGCTCTTCTCGCGGCTCGTCACCTGGCGTGCGCCATATTTTGCATCGATCTCACCGCGCTTCACCGAGCTGCGCCCCGGCTACTGCGCTGTGAGCATCCGCAATCGCAGGGCCGTCCACAACCACATCGGCACCGTCAATGCGATCGCGATGTGCTGCATGGCAGAGCTCGCCGCGGGTGTGATGACGGACTCGACGATCGATCGGAGTCTGCGCTGGATTCCCCGCGGCATGACCGTGCGTTATCTCGCGCGCGGCGACACGGATCTGCGTGCGGAGGCGGGACTCGAGAACGCACCGGCGCCTGGCTTCAAGGGCGACATCATGGTGCCGGTGATCGTGCGCAAGGAAGGTGGGGACGTCGTGATGGAGGCCGACATCACGATGTATATTTCGCCGCGCGGCCAAGGATCCTCTGATTAACCCCCACACGCTCGCGTTGTGCCTGTGACCGTCTGCAG
>Ga0268386_10002570_pt1 | contig 12976 bp, 11 predicted proteins | sample RVTome_15_FD_200260 | JGI IMG/M metagenome (GOLD analysis project Ga0268386, IMG submission 200260) | Soil microbial communities from uranium-contaminated site in the Upper Colorado River Basin, Wyoming, United States - RVT150D86... ...
CATGTCTCTTTCAGTGGAACGGTCCTGGTACGAATATTGGATGGTACGCTGTGAGGGATCTCCGGGCACAGTGATAGAGTATCGTCCATTTTCATCTGTTAAAGCACGATGGTCGGTACCCTTTACAGATACCTTCACTCCCTGAATAGGTGCCCCATTTGATAGTGCGGCAACTTTTCCGGTTATCGCTTCTTCAGTGTAGAATTCTTCGGTGATGGTCTGATCGGGTTGGGTGTTTCTGGTGATATCTCTAATAAATTCAGGTTGCTGGAATTCATTTGGATTTGCTTCCTCCAGGGTCCCAATGATTTCCTGGTCAGGACTTTCTGTATTGGCTGGGGGGATCAGACCTACGCTTAGTTTATTCTCCAGGTTAGCCGGTATCTCTCTGGGAGAGGAACTATCGTTGATTGGTGACTTAGAGTTTTTTTCCTCTGTGCTTGCGTTTTCAGGTTCATCCGGTAAAGATGGTTCCTCTTCCGCAGCCTGTGGTGAAGTAGCCTTGTGAATTTCGTTAAGGCTGTCAAGAGTCTCCTGGGGAACAGCTTTGCGTCCTTTTTTTAGAAACTCCTGGTATTCTTTATCAAAATTGTTTGGTGCTGATATCGAGGACGGCTCATCCTGCTTTGGCACAGTTTTGAGCGGTGCCTTGCTGGATACAGACTCAAAATATGCCAAAGCAACCATCATTACACCGAACATGGTAAAGGCGGCTATCTTAGCCGGAGTCCATTTCCAGGCCTTTTTATTGGTGGAACGTTGGTAACTTGACATCCCGGAGCTTAAACCAGTAGAGCGCCTCATTAAATCATCTATAAAACAAACCACAAATATACCACAACCTCAGATTGAAATTAAATGCCATTATTCGCGAAACCTTCCCGGGAAAAAATAATTGCACATTTCTTATACCTCCAATTCCTAACCAGGAAGTGCTGTTTTTAGGCATCATCAGCTATAATAATATACGTTTAATTATGGGGAAGTAACCCCAAAAATCATGGAAAATTTATTATAAATCTTGATAAATTACTTCAAACGCCATTTTTAAAGCAGTCCGCAACTGGGCTGAATTGAGCAAACCTATCTGTTAGCTTTGCATTCCAGTGTGTGTGGGTCAGGTCAAGGGAGGAGTGAGAAAGAACTTGAAAATCTCAAACTGGACTTATCTAATATTGGTCCAGCTAAATGTCAGCTCTTACGTTTAGGAAGAAGCCGGAATCTCCGGTATCATTAAAAGAGTATTCCAATCTGAGCACCAGGTCATAATATGTAACAATATCCAGACCAAGCCCTCCACCAAACAGATACCGGTTGGTAAATGCTGTATTCTCAGGATCTGTATACTGGTTGTCCACATATCCTGAGTCGAAAAAGGCTTTTAAATAAATAGCAACCGGGATGGTTTGGAACTGGGGAACCGGGATACTTTTAATGTGGTGCTGTTTGGAGAACAGTAATTTCTTGAAAGTTATTTTGTTTATAATATAGTTTTGTCCTTCCACCACATAAAGATCATATCCCCTAAGTTCATCGGGTCTGTAACCGATGGCTTCGATATTATTATAGGCCTGCCTTTTGGGGAAACTGGCAACACCGGTAAGACTGCTGCTAAGGAAAAAATTGTTCTTCAACGGAAAGTACTGGGCATAACTGGCGCGTAAACTGAACCTGTTGAGATCATCGTAAATCCCCAGGCCGTTTTTCTCTGCTTTTATGGATATTAAGTGTCCATTTAAGGGATATGCAACATAATCACGGAGGTCCCTGGTAAACAGATAACTTAAGGTAAAATATCGCTGTAAGGTGTGGCCCTCCAAAAAAAAATTTGGATTCAGCAGTGCAATGGTATCGTTAATACTGCTGTGACTGTATCCAAGGGTAAAATAGTGCCGGTTATAAAATGAATACCGATGGGTCCAGGTGAGGCTGGTGGTATATGATTTTTTAAGAATCTCTTCAGATTCCAGAAAAGTTTGCTTATTCTCTGTAGACCTGTACGCCAGGTTTTTCTGGTCTCTGTAGGCGAAGTCAAACACCAATCCGTTTCTTTGTTTCAAATCAAAAAAGGGGACTACATAGTTCAGGCCTAATGTTTTGGAAAAGCCAAACTGGCCAATAAACCTTAAAGTTTCCCGGCGGCCCCTAAAATTGTATTGAAAAAGTTTAGCCCCGTAGTTTACCCTGGAAAAATCCCGGTCCTGATTAACCCACCATTCATTGAAACTGCGATCTGCCAATTCGAATATTGGGGATGGAAAGAAATACCATCTTTCCTTTACCTGAACCACCAGATCCACGACATCTTCAAAACGTTCAACCGGCTGGATGTCAACTTCGAGGAACAGCCTGGTATTAATGAGCTTCTCTTTGTCCTTCTGTATAATAAGCGGTAAGTCGATCTTTGAAAATGTGGAGCCAGGCTTTAAGGTCAATTCCCTGAGGATAATTTTTTCCTTGGTCTTGCGATTGCCGCTGATAAATACATTTCCGATATGGACTTGCTGGAACTGACTGGAATCAACTATGTATCCATCATTTGGTTTCGGTATGGCAAAAAACGTGTTTTTCGCAGCAGGTTGCGCCGGTAGCAGCCCCATACTGACCCAAAGTATTGCAACTAAAAGTAACTTCAAAACGTACAAATTCCCAATACCCAATTTTTAAGCTAACCGCTGGTTCTAATTTAAAGATGATAAAAGCTGAAAAGGTTTCCAAATCCCACTAAATCTGGGAATAATGGCAATGAAATAGTATTATTCCTGTAGAAATTGCACAATTCTTAGTGTATTTGGAACTGTTCAAATTGCAATTTATGTATGTTTATGTTCATGAAGAAATTGGTGCTCTACATTTTTATTTTCCCTATTGTAGTCTACCAGGGTATTATTTCTCCATTCTTACCTGCTTCATGCAGGTTTTCACCTAGTTGTTCGCAATATGCCAGGGAAGCAATTTTAAAATACGGTGCGTTAAAAGGGTCCTGGCTGACTGTAAAGCGTATTATTCGCTGTCATCCATGGGGCGGTAAAGGCTACGATCCGGTTCCCTGAGTTTTCTGTTTACCGACTACCCTGAAAAGCAGTATAATTCCTGCCAGGATCAAGGGGATACTCAACCATTGTCCCATATTCAATGGAATATCATCTTCGAAGGCTTCCTGGTTTTCTTTCAGTAACTCATAAAAAAACCGCAATCCGAAAAGAATGATCAGGAATAAACTAAAAAGCAGTCCTTCCGGGGTTGCGGACTTTTTGCGATTCCATAGGTAAAACAAGAAAATGAACAGCAGCATACTCGAAATAGATTCATATAGCTGAGCTGGATATCTGGGGATTCCTTCAACCAGCACTTCGGCGGTGAGACCTTTGCCGGAATTCGGAACTATACGGTAGGAGGATGCTCCATCACCGGCGTATTTTATATGCGGTACCGTTCTTGAGCCTGCAGCCATTAAAATATTTGGCAGTCTCTGTTGGAGGTAACCGGTTACTTCTGACTCTCCCATATTGGGTTCGAATTCAATAGATAGCCTGACTGGTGCAGAGATACCGGAAGTATCCTGGCTTGTAACAGCTTTGGAAGCTTCGGCATTAACAATGTATTGGTCAGATTCTACTGATTCTTCAATTTCTCTGGCAAATACCACTCCGTTTTGACTGTTAGTAGGAAGTCCTACGATTTCCGAATTAATAAAATTGCCAAATCTTATAAATGAGCCGGCCAGCGCTACGATTATTACCACCCGATCAACTACCCATAGATACGACTGCCCGGCCTTTTTCCTGGAGTACAGGTAAATTCCGGTAAGTATTCCTACGGCGGCACCATGGCTGGCCAGACCACCTTCCCAGACTTTGAGGATATCCAGAGGATTTTGCAGGTAGTAAACCGGATCATAGAAAAGGCAGTGTCCTAACCTGGCCCCTACCACGGTAGCGATCACCATGTAAAGTGTTAAAGTCTCCACATCCTGCCTTGGTTTGTTCTCTGCCTTGAACATGTAAAACATAATCTGCTGACCAATGATGAAGCCCATGGCAAATAGTAGACCGTACCAGACTATAGGGTGATCGTTGAATGGCAGTCGGAAGATTTCCTTGTTGGGGTCCCAAACAATATAATTCAGTATAAACATTTAGATTATTTTTGGATTTGGTTAGCTATTGGTCAATAATTTTTTCCAGTTCATCCAGTTCCTGATCGAAACCTCCGGAAAGGATTGGAAAACGGCACCAGGTTTTGGGATCGATGTTAAATTCATCAAGATGAAATGAGGGGGCGATTCGCTCCCTCTTCCATTGATTTCTGGCCCACAATTTAAAAAACTTTACTACATACCTGGCCAGTGAGGTTTCAGAGGCCAGATCTTTGCCTTTAAGTTGTTTATAAACTTCCAAAGGGCTGTAATGGTCTTTTATGGCCAGCCTTTCGATGGCTACGATAATATTGTATGGCATCAGATCTGTCTCATCCGTTTGATGCCTTTCCAGTGGACGCAATTCTGCACTGGGTTGAAGCTGATTGACCGATGAAAGCGCGGAATATCCCAGGGTAACTTCAGCCCATTTCAGCCATTGCAGGATAAAACTTTTATCAACCGCGGCAATAGGAGCTATGCTTCCACAGGTATCACCGTCCATGGTAGCATAACCAACATCACCTTCGCTTCGATTGGATGTACTTATCAGTAAGGCATGCTTAATGTTCGCCAGCATCCAGATACCCGGGGCCCGGGTTCTGGCCTGTATATTCTGTAGGGCAACGTCGTCATGGTCCCAACTTAGTGGCCGGTCCAGCGTCTGTTCTATTTTTTCAGTATATGATTGAACTTCCTGGTTGATATTCCAGTGATGAAAGACAGCGCCTAACTGCAGGGCCAGGTCCCGTGCTGACTCGAAAGTAATTCCGGAGCTATTTTTGGTGGCCTGGTATACACAGGTAAGCACATCATTTAGAATGGCTTTGGTAGCTTCTCCGAGGTCGAGGGCTTCCGGAACATTTAAACCTTGCTGCAGCCCCGTTTTCAGAAGGAAGTTCTTCACCCCCAATTCAGCTATCCCCCTTTTGACCATTTCCGAAACCAACACAGCACAGGCAGATGAATCAGCACCACCACTCAGGGATAGTACGAAGCCCTTGCTCTTACTTTTTCTCAGGTAGTCAAAAAGCGCCAGCGTTACAGCATCGGTGAATTCAGTATTAAGATCATTTTTATGGCTGCTGATATTTGCCTGGCTGTTGGATGGTACTTTGAAATCGACGGTGGCGCATCCAAGTTTTACCTGATCATAGGAAAGTATTACATTTCTTTGTAACAGCCGCCCTTTTTGAGCGATAAAGACTTCACCATCAAAAATCATCCGGCCCGATTCGTTACCCAGCAAATTGCTGTAGACATAAACACATTCGAATTTGCCAGAGCTGTCTACCACCAGATTTTCACGGAAAGCGGATTTATGGAAAGCGAAATGACTGGCAGAGGGATTGAGTACCAATTGTACCCCCCGTTCATATAAACTGAATGCGGGTCTGGAATCACCGGACCAGGCATCCTCGCAAATTTCAAATCCAATTGAAACATTGTTCAATTGAAACAATTGGTCACCGAATGGATAGGATTTCCCCTGGTATTCCAGTTTTTCCAATCTTCCCGGGGTCCAGCCCTTAAACCATCGAGGTTCATAGTGGACCCCATCGTTGGCCAGTTGTTGCTTAGGAACGAATCCCTGTATCTCCCTATGGTGAATCAGGCAGGCACAGTTATACAATTCGTCCCGGTACCAGATTGGAAGCCCAACACAAACGGTAATGTTGCTGCACCATTGGGCTATTTTCGTCAGGTAAGCCAGAGCTTTGGACGGCAGCCATCTACTGAGAAACAGGTCTTCACAGCCATATCCGGTAATGCATAACTCCGGCAAGCATAAGATGGTGACGGCTTCAGCCCGGGCTAGTGAAATTGCCTCACTTATATTTTGAAGGTTATTTTTCCAATCCAGAGGGGTTTGATTTAAAGCCGCGCCAGCTAATTTGATTTGCGTCATATATACAACAGGTGGCTACGAAAGTAAATAAATAATCCCATTTAGTGTAACTTTAATATTTGACATGCTTTGAGTGCAGCATCCTGTTCCGCTCTTTTCTTAGAGGTTCCCTTTCCCTCTGATACGGGCAGCTGATCAATTAACAAAGTAACTTCAAACTCATTGGCATTTGAGGTATCGGTTTCGTTAATGGACCTAAACTCAATCTCTCTGTTTTCTTTCTGGGCCCATTCGATCACCTTACTCTTGTAATTACTGTCAGTATTTATGATGGTGTCCAGGTTTAAGTGCTGGTTCACTATTTTCACCAGGATGAATTTCCGGCAAAACAAATAACCACGATCAAGATATACTGCACCAATGATAGCTTCCAGCGCGTTGCCGTAAATAGAGTTTTTTCTTTTGGTTTGGTTTTTATCCTGCAGTTCAACCAGATCCGGGATCCCAACATTGGCTGCCAGTTTATTAAGGGTATCCCTGTTGACGATCCTGGATCGTATTTCGGTAAGGAACCCCTCATTTTGGTGAGGGTATTTTTTGAATAAATACTCTGCAATTACCATACTGAGGATGGCATCCCCCAGAAACTCCAGGCGTTCATTACTTACCCTGAAGCCTTTCTTCGATATTTTCCCGGCAGAGCTATGCAGGGTTGCCAGTTCGTACAAGCTCAGATTTTTAGGAGGTCTTCCAATTATGGAAGCAATGTCTTTACTGAACTGGCGATCTTTACTGGAGGGAAATAATTTCCTGCGGAATTGCTTCCAAAAAGACACTAATCCGGGATCTTTCTAAAAATAATGGAAGTATTATGACCACCGAAACCAAAGGTGTTGCTGAGTGCAACGTTAACCACACGCTCCTGGGCAGTATTGAATGTCAGATTTAGCCGATTGTCCAGGTTTTCGTCATCAGTAAAATGGTTTATGGTAGGTGGAATAACCTGATGTTCAATGGCCATGATTGAGGCAATGGCCTCAATGGCCCCGGCAGCACCTAACAAATGTCCGGTCATCGACTTGGTAGAACTGATATTGAGCTTGTACGAGTGATCTCCGAACACCTGTTTTATGGCCAGTGTTTCGCTAATGTCACCCAGGGGAGTGGAAGTACCGTGTACGTTGATGTAATCAACCTCCCCGGGATTAATGTTTGCGTCCTGTAGAGCATTCTTCATTACATTCCTAGCGCCGATTCCTTCCGGATGTGGCGCCGTGATATGATAGGCATCAGCCGACATTCCTCCTCCGATCAGTTCGGCATACATTCTGGCTCCTCTGGCTTTGGCATGATGGTAATCTTCAAGAATTAAGGCTCCGGCCCCTTCTCCTAAAACAAACCCATCACGGTCCTTATCAAATGGTCTGGAAGCGGTCTCCGGATCATCATTTCTTTCCGAAAGGGCCTTCATGGCGTTAAACCCCCCTATACCGGCTTCGGTTACCGCAGCTTCCGAACCTCCTGAAATGATGACATCGGCTCTTCCGGTACGGATATAAGTAAAAGCATCTATTAATGCGTTGGTTGCGGAAGCACAGGCGGAAACAGTGACAAAATTAGGCCCACGGAACTGATACCTGATCGACATATAACCGGCACTGATATCAGCGATCATCTTGGGAATAAAAAAAGGATTAAACCGGGGGGTGCCATCTCCCTGGGAAAATCCCGTTACTTCATCCTGAAAAGTTCTGAGGCCACCTATGCCGGACCCCCAAATAACTCCGGCACGGTCGCGATTAATTTTTTCCAGATCTAAACCCGAATCTTCCATGGCTTCATGACAGGCAACCATGGCGTAACGGGTAAAAGGATCCATTTTGCGAACCTCCTTTCTGTCCAAGAAGTCTTCAGGGTCAAAATTCTTTACTTCGCAAGCAAAGCGGGTCCTGAATTTTTCGGCGTCAAACCTGGTTATAGGGGCTGCACCGCTTACCCCATTGACTAAATTCTTCCAATATTCCAGTACATTATTTCCAATAGGGGTAAGGGCTCCTAAGCCGGTTATTACAACGCGTTTAAGTTGCATCAAATATGGGGGATTCAGGTATGTTACCTAAAGTTATTTTACGTTCTCTTCCAAATAAGAAATTGCTTGGCCAACAGTGGCAATGTTTTCGGCCTGATCGTCGGGGATTGAAATATTAAACTCTTTTTCGAATTCCATAATGAGTTCAACGGTGTCAAGGGAATCCGCGCCAAGATCATTGGTGAAACTTGCCTCGGGAGTTACCTCCGATTCTTCAACACCCAGCTTGTCTATGATAATCCCTTTGACTTTTTGTGCTATATCAGACATTGTATAAATTATTTAGTGAAAATACTCTGCAAAGAAATACATTTAATACAATAATGTCAAACTATTTTAATAAACTTCATTTGCCCTGTTTTGAGGTAAATAAGTGCTTTTTAATCCATATATTTTGTTAGTTTTAACGCCCGATTGATGGGCTCCATGAAGAAGAATAAACTGATTGCAGATGTCGATTTTGATTTTTCATTATTGGCGATTGCTTCACAGATGAAAGAATATAAATTGGCCTGGATGATCAACCGGGATCTTGGTATCCATCTGGTAAAACAGAAGGACGTAATTTTCCAATTTTTGGGGAATGATAAACTCTGCATTAGCAACTATCTTTACCAAACGGAGCACAGCAGGGTAAGGCTGATTTACAATCAGTCTACTGCTGAAGCCACCCCCGGTCAGTTTCTTATTCCGGAATTGAAGCAATTCGATTTCCTGATGATTATTGAAGGGTTTGAGGACAGTTTTGTGACCCGGGAAGTACGGGAAGTCATAAGAACTATCGATGGTGTTCAAATGGTTAACCTGATTGAAGCAGACCAACTGAAATCCCGCGATAACCTAATTTTCTAATAATTTATGAGTAGAGAACTCTCATTCAACAAGACAAAAATAGTAGCAACTGTAGGCCCGGCCAGCCGTAGCCGCGAAATGCTCAAACAACTTATTGTGAATGGTGTGGATGCATTTAGGCTTAACTTTTCCCATGGCCGTCATGAAGATCATCAACAGATACTGGATAATATAAGGGAACTGAACCAAGAGTTAGGAACCTATGTTTGCATCCTGCAGGATTTGCAAGGACCTAAAATACGAATAGGGGAAGTTGAAGACGGGGAAGTTCAACTGGAGGAAGGTGCCACTCTGACTATTACCACGGAAGAAGTCATGGGAACTGCCCATTGTGTAAGTACTACCTATAAGCCTTTGCCCACCGATGTTGAGAAAGATGATGTAATATTAATAGATGATGGCAAAATTGAAGTGATAGTAACCTCTTTCGATGATAGAAAAGTGCTTACCCGGGTCATTCATGGAGGCCCTTTGAAAGCCCGAAAAGGCATCAACATGCCATATACCAATGTAAGCGCCCCATCCTTAACTGAAAAGGACCGCAGGGATCTTGAGTTTGGGCTCAGGAATGATGTTGAATGGATTGCTCTCTCCTTTGTGAGGTGTGCGGATGACGTGAGGGAGCTCAAAGAAATCATCAGAGAGGCCGGAAAAAATTGCAAGGTGATCTCCAAAATTGAAAAACCACAAGCCCTGCAGGAACTGGATGAAATAATCGAGGTTTCCGATGGTCTTATGGTAGCCAGAGGTGATCTTGGGGTGGAGATCCTGATGGAAGACGTTCCCATGGTACAGAAATTAATTGTAAGGAAATGTAATGAGCAGTTTAAACCGGTAATTATCGCCACTCAAATGATGGAGAGTATGATAGAGAACGCACGACCTACCCGTGCAGAGACCAACGATATTGCAAATTCCATTATTGATGGGGCCGATGCACTGATGCTTTCGGCGGAAACAGCTGTGGGAAAATATCCGGTTAATGTTATTAAAAGTATGTCGAAAACCATCTATTCTGTGGAGAATACAGCTGACATCTATTTTAAACACAGGAAACTGGACCCGGAATCAGAGACCTACTATAACAACAATCTTATACTTTCAGCTTGCAGGCTGGCCAGGGACACCAATGCAGTAGCCATTACCGGGATGACTGAGTCGGGATATACTGCCTACCGTATTGCCGGAAACAGGCCCAAGGCACACATTTTCGTTTTCACCCATAACAAATCCCTGCCCTATACATTGAACCTGGTGTGGGGAGTCAGAAGCTATTATTATGATAATATGGAGAGTACGGATGCTACCTTTGCGGATATCGAGAAAGTGTTACGTGAAAAAGGCTGTCTAAAAAAAGGAGAAGTGTTCATCAACACCGCATCGATGCCCATCCAGGCCAGGTTCCGGACCAATTCACTTAAAATCGCCATCGCCGAGTGAACTTGCTTCAGGTGCAACCAAAATCACCTTTTCCCTTTCCACTATTACCTCTCCTGCCACTGCTCCTTTGGGTTTCCTCACATATTTCCTGGGAGTGTAGATTACCGGACATAAACTATCATGCTTGCGTTTGCTATAGAATGCTGCCAGTTTTGCAGCTTTCTCAATTACATTAGCCGGATAAGGCCTGCCCGGTACCTGCCTGATCACTACATGCGACCCCCGGACATCTTTGGCATGCAGCCATAGATCGTCCTTATGTGAATGCTTTTGAGTCAATAAATCATTGTTGGCAGCATTTCTTCCGATTAGTATAGTAAATCCATCGACGTGGAATTCTTTAAACTGAGATCTGGAATCTGCCGCTGATTTAACAGCAAGAAGATGGTGCTTTTTACAATAATCCCTGAGTCGCTTAAACTCTGTGCATTCCTGGACAAAGGAAATATGATCATTTACCACTGATAATTTGTCTTGACTGCCAGTCATATTTTCGGTCAATATTTCAATTTCCTTATTTTGGTTCTTTGATCTTCGATAGTAGTGTTCGGCATTTTTTTGAGGGCTCAGGGAAGATTTTAGTTTGATAGAAACCGGTGCTCCTGTTTTAAAATCCGGTAACTGTACCATGCTGGCCATGGAAGGAATTTTGTACAGATTGGCCATTATTATATCTGCGATCTCCCGGTATGAAGTATTCAGTTGCAGTTGATTTAATCTATGCTTGCTCCTGGCTATCACCCCCTGGGCCCTCTTTTTCTGTTTCTCCAGGTTTACCATTACTTGCTTTCTTAATTCCCGCAACCCCTTAACCCTGATATACAAAGTATAGTATTCATTCAGCGCTTTTATTACATCTCTGGTATGAAAGAACCAATTTGCAGGTTCAAACAAGGTCAGTACCGGGATGTTATCCTGGTAGTAAAGATAGAACTCAGGATCTTCCAAAGATTGCAGGACCTTTCGGATAGTTGTCCACTTTTCGTCAGCATCCAAGCTGAAGTAACCGGCTTTCTCGATTTGTTGTTTGACTGCCCCTCCCAATACCGGCCAGATTTTGGCAAAGTCCCAGTCATATTCCTGTAATAAATCCTGGTTGAAAGAGACCTGTTGGTGCAGTTGTTCTTTGGAAATATTCAGGTCATCCTTGAGATTGTTCCTGAAAATCCTGAATGGGACCCCATCCCTGCAAAGCACGACATTTGACTGACTCCCAAACATTTTAATCAGTACGCAGAGGCCCTGATCGAAGTCAATACATAAACAACGTTCATTCTCAATGCAATACACCCTGAAGACATGGGCGTTATTTATTTCAGTAAAAAGATCGATACTGTTTTTCCGGGCTCTTTTTAGGTTATCCGGTACCCTGACCATAGAGAAATTATGGTGCAGGATTGCATGGACCAATATTTGCTGGTGATCTCTGGTAAATTGCATTATCAGTTCATCCTTATCCTGGGAGTAGCAGCAGTGAATCCTGCATCCTGCCAACAGATCGTTTAAACGGTGAGCCAATTCCTGCAAGACAAAGTAGCTGTTATGCACTGCTAAATATTTAGAGTAAGGCCATCATAGGCCAGGTGTATGTGTAGCGGAAGATTCTCTGAAATTTCCTGGTGAAGGCCTAATCGGTGACTGATATGAGTAAAATATGCGGCTTCCGGCTGTAATTCTTCAACCATTGCCACCGCCTGTTCCAAATTGAAGTGTGAAATGTGATGGTCGATCTGCAGGGCATTGAGCACCAGTATTCTTGAACCTCTTATTTTCTGTTTTTCAGATTCTTCAATATAATTGGCATCTGTGATATAGGTGAAATCCTTAATGCGGTAACCCCATACCGGCAATTTATGATGAAATACCTGAATTGGTATAAATCCTATCCCTCCAACCTGAAATGGACGACCATCCATTTCAATGATTTCAATTCTCGGAATTCCAGGGTACTGATATTCAGTGAAAATGTAGGGATACTCAAGTTTTAGATGATCGATCACCCTGCTGCTGGCATAAACCGGAATATCTGATTTCTGATGGTAGTTAAAAGGTCGAATGTCGTCCAGGCCTCCTACATGGTCCTTGTGCTCATGGGTGAAAACTATGGCATCAAGTCGTTTGAACTTTTGTACTAAGGCTTGTTGACGAAAGTCCGGCCCACAGTCTATTACCACACTGGTACGGCTATTCTGAACCAGCAGGGAGGTACGCAATCTTTTATCCCTGTAATCCAAAGACTTACATACAGGACAACTGCAATTTATCACAGGTACACCCTGAGAGGTTCCGGTACCGAGAAATGAGACCTTCAAAGTTCGATTGCTGTTTGGGATAAACCGAGGTATAATTTTCGATTTTTTTCTCCCAAAACATTAATGTCTACCTGGATACTCCTTAAAATGTCCAACAAGCAGTTAATTTTCCCTTCTGTGGTGTAGTACTTATTAACTACAGCCATTTTGGTGTTTCGCAATATGCAATATCCACTGTTAAAAGACCCTTTTTCATACCTCAATTGGTATTCGGTTTCGCTAAAAAGATCTTCAAGTTTGTTTAAAAAATGCTTGGTATACTTTACTTCCATACGGCACTACGCCACAGTGTATTT
>Ga0268386_10002571_pt1 | contig 12971 bp, 11 predicted proteins | sample RVTome_15_FD_200260 | JGI IMG/M metagenome (GOLD analysis project Ga0268386, IMG submission 200260) | Soil microbial communities from uranium-contaminated site in the Upper Colorado River Basin, Wyoming, United States - RVT150D86... ...
CTCTGGTTCCGCGGGGTGCGCGAGGGTCCGTACGACGACGCTGACGGTCTCGCCGTTTCGCTGCACCGTGAACTCGACGTCCTCGCCTGGCCGGCGACGGCCGATCTCGCGGCGAAGCTGGGCCGGGGTTCGGATCGGTGCCCCGTCGACCGCGACCACCACGTCACCCGACTCGAGCTTCCGGGCGGCGGGGACGCCGACGGCGACGTCGATGACGAGCGCGCCTCGCGGCGTCGCGCGGACGTCGTAGCCGAGCTCGCGGAGCGCGACCGCCGAGGCAACCAACTCGGAGCGCTCCATCTGAGCCGTGGTCTGGCGGTCGCGGTCCTGCTCGGAAGTCCCGGGAGGAAGGAGTGCTTCCTCGGGGACGACCGTCGAGCCCTCGGGCCGCAGGAACGGGAGAAGGTCCTCGAGGCGCGACGTGCGGCGTACGAGCACGTCGACGTAGTAGACGGCCCCCTCGGCGGGCGGGCGCGCGTTCTCGACCTCGACCTTGTCGTCGAGCGGCTTCGGGTCCCCGGGGGCGAAGATGAACTCTTCGGCGGGGACGACCCACAGCACGAAAGCGGTTGCGAGGCCGAGCATGCCGAGCACGACCGCGGTCCCGGCGAGCCGCTTCATCGACGCCGCCTTCTCACAGCAGCCCGCGAACCAGGCCGCCGTCGACGGCGATGACGGTGCCCGTCACGTAGGACGCGCGTGGCGAGCAGAGGAAGGCGACGACGTCCCCGATCTCGCGCGGGGTGCCGAGCCGGCGAAGCGGGATCGTCTCGAGGTCGGTCTCGGTCGGCCCGTCGGGCCAGACCTCGCGGATGCGCTCCGTGTCGATGCGACCGGGCGCGATCGAGTTGACGGTGATCTCTTTCGGCCCGAGCTCGCGCGAGAGCGTCTTCGCCCAGCCGACGACCCCGGGCCGAACTGCGTTCGAGAGCGCCAGGTTGTCGCTCGGCTCCTTCACGGTGCTCGACGTCACGTTGACGATCCGCCCCGCGTCGCTCCGCTCGAGGTGCGGCAGGCAGAGCCCTGTCAGGCGGACGACCGATACGAGGAGGAGATTCGCCGCCGCCGTGACCTGCTCGGCGGTAAGGCCGACGGCAGGCGTGCGCGGCGGACCGCCGGAGTTGTTGACGAGGATGTCGATGCGGCCGTGCGCGTCGACCGCCGCGTGGACGAGGCGCTCGACGTCGTCGGCGCTTGTCACGTCGCCCGGCACTGCGAGCCCGCCCAGCCGCTCCGCCGCGCGCTCGAGCGGCTCGGCGCGGCGCGCGAAGAGGACGACGTTCGCGCCCTCCTCTGCGAGCGCCTCGGCGATCCCGAGGCCGATTCCCTCGGAGCCGCCGCACACGATCGCGGCGCGGCCTTCGAGGCCGAGGTCCATGACGGCGAGGGCGGGGCTCCTGCCTCGCCCTACGACCCCCCGAGCACGGACACGACGTCGCGGACTGCTGCGGCGGACTCGTCGAACCAGGCGCGCTCCTGCCCCGACAGGTCGAGCTCGTAGACCTGCTCGATGCCGCCGGAGCCCAGCTTGACCGGGACGCCCATGTACAGGTCGTCGATCCCGTACTCGCCCTCGAGGTACGCGGTGCACGGAAGCACGCGCTTCTGGTCGAGGAGAACCGCGTCCACCATCTCGGCGACCGCGGCTCCCGGCGCGTACCAGGCGGACGTGCCGAGAAGCTCCACGACCTCGCCGCCGCCCTTGCGCGTGCGCTCGATCACGGCGTCGATGCGCTCCTGCGAGACGAGCTTCGCGAGCGGAACTCCGCCGACCGTCGTCGTGGAGATGATCGGGACCATCTGATCGCCGTGCCCGCCGAGGACGAGCGCGTGCACGTCCTTCGCCGAAACACCGGTCTCCCAGGCGATGAACGTGCGGAAGCGGGCGGTGTCGAGGATCCCGGCCTGCCCGAACACGCGCTCCTTCGGCCGCTGCGAGACGCGCTTCGCGACGTGGCACATCGCGTCGAGCGGGTTGGAGAGGATGATCACGATCGCGTCGGGCGACAGCGTCAGCGCCTGCTCGGTGACCGACGCGACGATCTTCTCGTTCGTGGTCACGAGGTCGTCGCGGCTCATGCCGGGCTTGCGCGGGACCCCGGCCGTGACAACGACGACGTCGGAGCCGGCGGACTCGTCGTAGGAGTTGGACCCGACGACGTTCGGCTCGTAGCCGAGGACGGGGCCCGCCTCGTCGACGTCGAGCGCGATCCCCTGCGGCAGGTTCTCGACGATGTCGACGAGCACGACGTTCGCGTAGTCGCGGCGGGCGACCTCCTGCGCGATCGTGCGGCCCGTGAGGCCCGCACCGACCACTGTCACCTTCTGTCTCAACGTTCCTCCAGTTTCTCGATGATCGCGTCCGCGAACTCGGAGGTTCCTACGGCCGTCGGGTCGTCGCGGGTTGGCTTGAGGTCGTACGTCACTCGCTCCCCCTCGGCGATCACGGCTGCGACCGCGCCCTCGAGCCGCTGGGCGGCGTCGCGCTCGCCGAGGTGCTCGAGCATCAGCTTGCCGGAGAGGATCATCGCCGTCGGGTTGACCCTGTTCAGGCCCTTGTAGCGCGGCGCCGAGCCGTGCGTCGCCTCGAAGACGGCTGTGCTCGCGCCGATATTGGCGCCGGGAGCGACGCCAAGCCCTCCGACGAGGCCGGCGGTCACGTCGCTCACGATGTCGCCGTACAGGTTCGGGAGGACGAGGACGTCGAACTCCTCAGGCCGCTGCACGAGCTGCATGCAGAGCGCGTCGACGAGCACCTCTCGGGAGGCGATCTCGGGGTAGTCGCGCGCGACATCGCGGAAGACGGAGAGGAAGAGCCCGTCCGTGAACTTCATGATGTTCGCCTTCGTCACCCCGGCGACCTCGCGGCGCCCGTTCGCGCGCGCGTACTCGAACGCGAACCGGATGATCCGCTCAGAGGCCGCCGCGCTCATCGGCTTCACCGAGATGCCCGAGCCGGGCGCGATCTGCTTCGACTGGAGGCCGTTGAGCGTCGCGATGACCGACTCGGCCTGCTCGCTCCCGGCCTCGTACTCGATCCCCGCGTACAGGTCCTCGGTGTTCTCGCGGACGACGACGATGTCGACGTTGTCGTAGCGGCTGCGTACCCCCGCGTAGATCTTGCAGGGGCGCAGGCACGCGTAGAGCTCGAGCTCGTGGCGGAGGGCGACGTTGACCGAGCGGAAGCCCGTGCCGATCGGGGTCGTGATCGGGCCCTTGAGCGCGACGCCGGTCCGCTTCACCGACTCGAGGGTCTCGTCGGGGAGCGGGGTGCCTGCCTCCTCCATGACCTCGACGCCGGCCTGACGGACGTCCCAGTCGATGTCGACGCCGGTCGCCTCGAGGACGCGGCGCGCAGCCTCCGTGAGCTCGGGGCCGGTCCCGTCACCGGGGATGAGGGTCACGAGATGGCCCATCCGCGGGGCCGATCGTACCTGTGCAGATACGGCTCGAATGCCCGTCAGGTAGCGTCCGCAGCCGATGAGCGAGGTCGCCGACTTCAAGCCGGGCCTCGAGGGCGTCGTCGCCGTCGAGACCGAGATCGCGGAGCCCGATCGCGAAGGCGGCGTACTCCGTTACCGCGGCATCGACATCGAGGAACTGGTCGGCCGGTACCCCTACGAGCGGGTCTGGGGGCTCCTCGTCGACGACGACCTCGACTCGGTGATGCCCGATCCCGAGCCGTACGAGCCTGCCCGTCTCACGGGCGATGCCCCGGCCGACCTGCAGGCGGAGACGGCGCGCCTCGCCGGGCACTGGGGGCTCGGCAAGCTCAACGAGATCACCGACGAGCAGGCGCGGGAGGACCTCGGCCGGCTGTCGTCGCAGATGATGGGCATCGTCGCCCGCTCGGCTCGTCTCGCTGACGGGAAGGCGGACTCGGTCTCGGACGAGGTCGTCGCCTCCGGCCGCACGGCTGCCGAGAAGTTTCTTCTCCAGTGGCGCGGCGAGGCCGATCCGCGACACGTGACGGCGATCGACACGTACTGGATCTGCACCGCCGAGCACGGGCTCAACGCGTCGACGTTCACCGCGCGGGTCACCGCCTCCACGGGCGCGGACTGCGGCGCATCCCTCTCGTCCGCTGTCGGCGCGCTCTCCGGCCCGCTGCACGGCGGCGCGCCGGCATACGTCAAGCCGATGCTGGAGGAGGTCGCCGCGATGGGCGACCCCGAGGAGTGGGTCCGCCAGACGCTCGACGCGGGGAAGCGGATCATGGGGTTCGGCCACCGGATCTACCGGGCGGAGGACCCACGCTCGCGCATCCTCAAGCGCACGGCACGCGAGCTCGGCTCGCCACAGGTCGAGATCGCCGAGCAGCTCGAGGAGGTTGCGCTGGCCGAGCTCGAGCGGCGTCATCCCGACCGGCCGCTGAAGACGAACGTCGAGTACTACTCCGCGCTCGTCCTCGACGTCGCAGAGATACCGCCCCCGCTGGCCCCGGCCATGTTCGCATGCTCCCGTGTGGCCGGCTGGTCGGCCCACATTCTGGAGCAGAAGCGCACGGGGCGGCTCTTCCGACCGTCGGCGCGCTACGTCGGCCCGGCGCCGCGTTCCCTGCAGCCGGCGTGAGCATCGTTCGCCTTCGGCGAACAATCGTGGGGGAAACCATGTTTCCGCACGGTGTGCCGCGACAGGAATCCGCGGGAGCGGATTCCTGTCTGGCGAAAGGCGAGTGTGCCCCCTTCTTCCCGAGAGCGTGGGGAACCTCCCGGTTCCCCACACCCCTCCATGCTCCTGGGCCTCTCGGCCCGTGAGCCTCGTCGAAGCGGCGGCCAAGGCCGACGAGCTGGCTCAGGCTGGCGACGAGCGCTCGCTTGCCACGCTTCGCGTGCAGTGGGACGAGGAGATCGAGCACGCGGCGCGCGACGCCGATTACCGTGTGCGCTCACAGGCGTACCGCGCGATCGCGCAGTTCCGCTTCCGGCAGAAGCTCCAGCTGCTGCGCCGGGGGCTCGAGGACGAGAGCCCGGCCGCACGCGGGTCGGCACTGATCTCTCTCGAAGGCCTGTCGCGGACGCACCCCGGTGACGTCAACTCGTTCCGGCCGCTGCTCCACGAGCTCGCGGCGCGCGACCCGAACACCGCCGTGCGTCGACTGGCCGTGATCTGCCTCAAGAACGGGACTGCGCATCGCGACACGCTCCAGCTGCTCGAGGGCATCGTCGAGTCGGACGAGGCCGACGCCGAGCTGCGGAAGACGGCGGGCGTCGTTCATGCGTCGCTGAAGAGGAAGGGAGCACGCTGAGCCCGCGCGTCGCGGTTCTCATGGGCTCGAGCTCCGACTGGGAGACGCTCGAGCACTGCGTCGAGACGCTGAAGAAGCTCGAGATCCCGTACGAGGTGCGAGTGCTCTCGGCGCACCGGACGCCCGATGCGCTCGAGGTCTACGTCACCGACGTCGAGGCGCGTGGCGTCCGGGTCTTCGTCGCCGCGGCGGGCGGCGCGGCCCACCTCGCGGGCGTGGTCGCCTCGAAGACGCTGAAGCCCGTGCTCGCGATCCCGATGGGAACGCAGCTCGGCGGGCTCGACTCGTTGCTTTCCACCGTCCAGATGCCGGCGGGGGTCCCGGTCGGGACGCTCGCGATCGGACGCGCGGGCTCGGTCAACGCGGCGCTGCTCGCGGCGGAGATCCTGGCCCTCGACGACGAGGAGCTCGGGCGCAGACTCGCGGCGTTCCGCGAGGAGCAGGCGCAGAAGGTGCTCGACGCGTCCCTTCCGGGCGCGTAGTCCTCAGGAGGCGAGGACGGCCAGCAGGTCGTCCGCGTAGCGCTCGAGCTTGACGGGGCCGAGCCCCTTGACGCCCGCCAGCTCGACCCGCGTGCGCGGGCGGACGGCCGCCAGCTCGCGCAGCGTCGCGTCGTGCAGGACGACGTAGGCGGGGACTGCGTCCTCGCGTGAGCGCTCGAGGCGCCAGTCGCGGAGCCTCGCGACGAGGTCCTCGTCGACGGCAGACGGCGCGGCGGTCCTGATGGTCGGCGGCTGCACGCTCGGGTCGACCTGGAGCACGCGGTAGCCGTCCGAGGTCGTCTCCTCGACGAGCACGCCCGCGTGCTCGAGGAGCTGCACCCAGCGCCGGACGTCCGAGTCCGTCGCGGCGGCGAGGAGCCGATACGCGTGCGACCGCCGCGCCGAGGGCGGAGCCTTGAGCGAGCCCCGCAGCGTGGCCACGAGGCTCCGGCGGCCGAGTGGCCACGTCAGTCCTGCGACCGCCTCCGCGATCGCCTCGCCCACGTCCTCGGGCAGCGGCGGAGGCGGGCTCGCGAGCACGGCCGAGCCCCGCTCGACGGGCGCGCACACGTCGCACGACCCGCACGGGCCGCGGAAGTCCTCGCCGAAGTGCGCTGCGACCTGCTCGTGCCGGCACGTCCTGGCCTCCGCGAACGCGATCATCCGGTCGGCGCGGGACTCCGCGACGAGCTCCGCCCGCTCCAGCATGGCGACGACGCGCTCGCTCGCGTCCTCGGGAGCCGGGTGAAGCTCGATGCGCATGCGCCGCCCCTCGTCGAACGTGCGCCGGAGCAGACCGGCCTGCTCGAGCATGCCGACGAGGACGCGCGGGTCGCGCTCGGGGGCAGCGCCCGCGAGGTCGCCAGGGTCGACGAGGCCGCCCGCGTCGCGCACGGCCCGATAGACCTCTCGCAGCTCGGACGCGGCCGGCACGTCGGAGACCGCGAACCTGCGCAGCGCGGTGGCATCACTCGGGCTCGCCAGGAGCAGGGTCTCGCCGGGCTCGCCGTCCCGGCCCGCGCGCCCGACCATCTGCACGTACTCCTCGAGCGACGACGGGTGGTTGACGAGGCAGACGAGCCGCACGTCGGGCTTGTCGATGCCCATGCCGAAGGCCGTGGTCGCCACCACGGCCTGGATCGCTCCGGACACGAACGCGTCCTGCACTCGCGTGCGCTCCTCGGCCTCGAGGCCGGCGTGGTAGTGCTCCGCGCGAAAGCCGTGGCCGCGAAGGACCCGGGCGAGCTCCTCGGTCGAGCGCCGCGAGCGGGCGTACACGATCGCGGAGCCGCCGCGCACGCCACGCAGCCGCTCCACGAGGATGCCGATCCGGTCCTCCGCGTTCGCGACCTCGGCGACGTCGTAGCGGAGGTTGGGGCGCATGACGCTCGTGTGCACGACCTCGAAGGAGCGGCCGAGCGCGTCGCCGATCTCGCGCGCCATCGCGGGAGTCGCGGTCGCGGTCATGCCGAGGAGCGTCGGGCCCCCGAGGTTCTCCGCGCGACCGGAATCCGCGCTAGCGGATTCCGGTCTTGCGCAAGTCCGGCCCAGTTCCTCGAGCGCCCGCCGGATGAAGAGGTAGTCGGGCCGGAAGTCGTGTCCCCACATGCTCACGCAGTGCACCTCGTCCACGACGACGAGCCCGATCCCGACCTCCGTGAGCATGGACACGAAGCGCGCCTGCCGGAGCCGCTCGGGCGCCGCGTAGACGAGCCGCGTCCTCCCGTCCGCGACGCCGGCGAGCCGCTCCGCGCTCTCCTCGGCCGAGAGTGAGGAGTTGACGAACGTCGCAGTCTCGGCGATCCGGGGAGGAAGCTTGTCGACCTGGTCCTTCATCAGCGCGATGAGCGGCGAAAGGACCAGCGTCGGTTCGGGCCGCAGCATCGCGGCGAGCTGGTACGTGAGCGACTTCCCGGATCCGGTCGGCATGAGCGCGAGCGTGTCGCGCCCCCCGACGGCCGCGCGTACGACCTCCTCCTGGCCGGGGCGGAAGGCCTCGAAGCCGAAGAGCTCGCGGAGCGGTGCGGCGAGGTCCGTCAGGCGGGCGAGTATAGGAGCGCAGTCGGGCGGAGCCCGCGAGCGCCTGCGATTCGCTGCAGAGTTCTTAGACGGCCGGGTTCTCGGGATGCTTCCGCCGCGCGTGCGGGTGCGCGTCGAAGTACACCTCGCGGCGGCGGCGGTCCGAGACGTGCGTGTACCGCTCGGTGGTGCCCAGGTCGGCGTGGCCCAGCATCTCCTGCACCGAGCGCAGGTCGGCGCCGCCTTCGAGGAGATGCGTCGCGAAGGAGTGCCGCAGGAGGTGGGGATGGACGCGCCCCGGCTCGAGCCCGGCTTTCTCCGCCAGACGGCGCAGGATGAGGAATGCTCCGGCGCGCGTGAGCGCGCCGCCGCGGGCGTTGAGGAAGAGGTCGGGCCGATAGCGCCGGTCGAGGTGCGGACGGCCGAGCGCGAGGTACCTGCGCGTCGCCTCCGCTGCGGGGCGGCCGAGGGGCACGAGGCGCTCCTTCCCGCCCTTCCCGAGCACGCGCACGATGCGCGCCTCGAGGTCGATCGCGCCCTTCTCGAGCCCGACGGCCTCGGAGACGCGGAGGCCCGCGCCGTAGAGGAGCTCGACGAGCGCGCGGTCGCGGAGCGTGCGCGGCGCCGAGCCGGTGGCGGCATCGATCAGGCGCTCGGTCTCGGCCGGGGAAAGGACGCGCGGAAGCCCCCGTCCCCGACGGGGTAGCTTGATCGCGGCAGCCGGATTGTCCGCGCGCACGCCGATGAGATTGAGGTGGCGGAAGTACGTGCGCACGGCCGAGACGCGTCGCGCGAGCGTCGACGGGGCGAGGCCCTTGGCGCGCATCGACGCGAGCCAGCGCTCGAGGTCGGCGACCGTCGCGTTGCCCACGTTTCCCCTGCGCGATCCGGCCAGCGAGGCGAGGTCGCGGCGATACGCGTCGACGGTTCGGGGGGAGCGCCGAGCGGCGAGGAGGAGCAGGAAGCGCTCGACGTCGTGGTCGGGGGCGGCGGCGGACACGGCGCTCCGAAGGATTCGGTAGGGGGGACGCGCTTCCTCTCGCGCGTCGGTACGCTCGGCGGGTTGTCCCCCCGGGCCACCGTCCTCCTGGGTGTCGTCGGCTGCGTGCTCCTCGCAATGGCGCTCGCGCCTTCCGCCCAGGCGTCCCAGCTCATCGCGCGGAACACGTCGAGCGAGCGGCTCGCGGTCTCGGCGGACGGCACGGTGTTCGTCTCCTACCACGCCCGCGGACGCCTCCACCGCGTGCTCGCGTGGGGCGCAGTCAACGCGCGCCGGCCCCATCAGGTACGCGCGCAGGTCGGGTTCGGGGTCGACTACTCGGGCGGTTGGGGGCGGTTCGGACGCCCCGTGTGGAAGTCGCTGCGGAACACGTGCGGCCCGTATCGCGGCCCGGCTCTCGCCTGGCTCGTGACCGCGTGCACGGCGCGCGACGGCTCCCACTGGGCGCTCCAGCGCTGGCGCAGGTCGCAGGCGAACTTCGGCCTGCCGCCCTGGAAGCCCGGTCACGGCGCGTACGAGCTCAGGCTCTCGCACTGGCGCGGGCCGATCGCGAAGCTCGAGGTGTGGCTCGACTGGAGCTACGGCGGTCGCTGGCACCACCTCTTCGGCCGGCTGACCTACCGGGGGCAGCCCGTCCACGGCTTCTCGACCACGCCCTCCGGCGAGCCGCTCGACTCCTACGGGCGCGTCCTCTACCTGGACACGCTCGATTCCGCCTACGGGAAGGGCTGGCGACGCGAGAACGGGTTCGTCGCGCGCAATCCGGACGGGAGCTTCTGCTACGGGTTCGTCCCGCACCGGGCCTCGTCGGGCGAGCTCAGGCCGGCCGGTCACGGGCGGCGCTACCGGCTCGCCGCCAGCGGCCCGGGCGTGACACCGGACATCGCCTGGGAGGGGCCGGGCCTGCACGACTTCCGGCCGGGCGACGCGGGTGACCGGGCGCACGACGAGGCGATGAACGCGCTCCAGCGCACGCTGGTGTCGCGCTCGCGCCCCTGCCACGCCTGAGCTGCCTCGAGGCAGCCGTCAGTCGCGCCTGAGAGCTACCGGGATCAAACCCATCCTTCCGGGCCTGCCTGGACATAGAGGGGTTTGCGCACTACGAGCGCGGGTGCGAGCGGTCGTAGACGCGGCGCAGACGCTTCGCGTCGACGTGGCTGTAGATCTGCGTCGTCGAGAGCGACGAGTGGCCGAGGAGCTCCTGGATCGTCCGCAGGTCGGCGCCGCCCTCGAGCAGGTGTGTCGCGAAGGAATGGCGCAGGCGATGGGGGTGGCGAAGCAGCCTGCGGACTGCGCTCGTGTCCAGGCGCCGGCCTCGCGCCGAGAGGAAGACTGCGTCGATCGCGCCTTTCGCGAGCTCGGGCCGCGCGTCGCGCAGATAGCGGCCGAGGTGATGGGCAGCTTCCTCGCCCAGCGGTACGACCCGCTCCTTGTTCCCCTTTCCGCGCACGTGCAGCGCCTCGCGGTCGAAGTCGACGTCGGCGAGGTCGAGGCCGACCGCCTCGGCGCTCCGGAGCCCGGCGGAGTAGAGAAGCTCGAGCAGCGCCCGGTTCCGGAGCGCGAGCGGAGAGTCGCCGTCCGCGACCTCGAGGAGCGCGTCGATCTCCGACTCCTTCGGCGCGTCGGGTAGCCGGCGCTGCCGGCGGGGTGCGAGCGCCGCGTCCGGGACGCGCTCGGCGCCGAGCGTGAATCGCATCAGCGACCGCACGGACGCGAGCCTGCGCGAGATCGTGGCCGGCGCGAGGCGGTCGCGTCCGCCGCCGAGCTCGGACACCCAGTCGGAGAGGACGGCCGAGTCGACGCGGTCGAGCTCGAGCCGGCGGGTCCCGAGCCAGCCAGCGAAGTCGCGGAGATCCGACGCGTAGGCCCGTCTGGTCGCATCGGCGAGGCCGCCATGCTCGAGGAAGCGATCGATCGCGAGCCGGGTGTCCACGGGTTCGCTTTCGCCGCCGTCCCGGGCTCGCCTCCCGGCACGCGCGGGGCTTGAGGCACATTTACGCGATGCCAGGACGTCGCTTCGGCGCATTCATCAGCGAGGATCCGCCGGAGCGTCCGGCCGATCCGGCCGTGCGCAGCGCGAACCTCAGGCGCATCGTCCGTCTCTTCCGCGCGTATCGCGCCCGACTCGCCGCGGTCTCCGCGCTGATCTTCGTCTCCGCCACGCTCGGCGTCGTCTCGCCGTTCCTCCTGCGCGAGGTGCTCGACGACGCCATCCCGAACGAGGACGTCGGGCTCTTGACCCTGCTGGTGGCGGGCATGGTCGCGATCCCGATCGTGACGGGCGTCCTCGGCGTCTGGCAGACGCTGCTCTCCAACCAGGTCGGCCAGAGCGTCATGCACGACCTGCGGACTCAGGTGTATCGCCACCTCCAGCGGCTCTCGCTCGCGTTCTTCACCCGGACGCGGACGGGCGAGGTGCAGAGCCGGATCGCGAACGACATCGGCGGCATCGAGAACGTCGTCACCTCGACCGCGACCTCGGTCCTCGCGAACGTGACGACCGTGCTGGCGACCGTCGTCGCGATGCTGCTCCTCGACTGGCGCCTCGCGGCGTTCGCGCTCGCGCTGCTGCCGCTCTTCGTCTGGCTCACGAAACGCGTCGGCGAGCAGCGGAAGAAGGTCACGGCGCAGCGCCAGGTCTCGCTCGCGGACGTCTCGTCCATCGTCCAGGAGTCGCTCTCCGTCTCCGGGATCCTGCTCGGCAAGACCATGGGAAGGACCGACGACCTCGCGGAGCGCTTCTCGACGGAGTCGGAGCGGCTCGCCGAGCTCGAGGTGCGAAGTCGCATGACCGGGCGCTGGATGATGGCCGCGATCCAGACAACGTTCGGGGTCATGCCGGCGCTCGTCTACTGGTTCGCGGGCTTCACGATCGCCCAGGGCTCGGGCACGATCACGATCGGGACGCTCGTCGCGTTCACCACGCTCCAGACGCGCCTGTTCTTCCCGATCGGGAGCCTGCTCGGCGTGCAGCTCGAGGTGCAGAGCTCGCTCGCGCTCTTCGATCGCATCTTCGAGTACCTCGACCAGCGGGTCGAGATCGAGGAGGGAACCCGCGTGCCCGAGGACCCGCGCGGCGAGGTCCGGCTCGACGGCGTCTGGTTCCGCTACGACGAGGTCGCCTGGACGCTCGAGGACGTGTCCTTCGCCGTCCCCCCGGGGACGAAGACGGCGCTCGTCGGCGAGACGGGCTCGGGCAAGACGACGTGCGCGTACCTCGTCGCCCGGCTGTACGACGCCACTCAGGGCGTCGTCTCTATCGACGGGGTCGACGTGCGCGAGCTCACGTTCGCATCGCTCGCGGTAACCGTCGGCGTCGTCTCGCAGGAGACGTACCTCTTCCACGCGTCGGTGCGCGAGAACCTCCGCTTCGCGAAGCCCGACGCGAGCGACGAGGAGGTCGAGGACGCGGCCCGGGCGGCGCAGATCCACGAGCTGATCGCCATGCTGCCCGAGGGGTACGACACGGTCGTCGGCGAGCGCGGCTACCGGTTCTCGGGCGGCGAGAAGCAGCGGATCGCGATCGCGCGGACGATCCTCCGGAACCCGCCCGTGCTCGTCCTCGACGAGGCCACGTCGTCACTCGACACGCAGACGGAGCGGCTCGTGCAGGAGGCGCTCGAGCGGCTCTCGGAGGGCCGCACGACGATCGCGATCGCGCACCGGCTCTCGACCGTGCGCGACGCGGACCAGATCGTGGTGCTCGACCGCGGGCGCGTGGTCGAGATCGGCACCTATCGCGAGCTCATCGAGCGGGGCGGGCGCTTCGCCGAGCTCGCGGCGCGGGACGACGGAGTCTCGGCTCGGCCGCTCGGCGTCGCGGACGTGGAAGCCTGACGCCGAATCGCGCGCGCGCGAATACGATAAGCGCGATGATCGCGACCGTTCCAGGCCGGGAGGGGCTCTCGGGGCACGGGATCGCGACCGTCCGCGGCCGCATCTACTGGCAGCCGACGACCCCGCAGCTGTACACCCACACGCTCGCGCGCGGCGACGGAGCGCTCGCCGAGGGCGGGCCGCTCGTGGTCGACACGGGGGTGCACACGGGCCGCTCGCCGAAGGACAAGTTCGTCGTCCGCGAGCCGGGCTCCGAGGACCGGATCTGGTGGGGCGAGACGAACGCGGAGATCTCGGAGGAGTCGTTCGAGCACCTCCGCGACAAGGTCGCCGCGTGCCTCGCCGACGACGACGTCTACGTCGTCGACGCCTGGGCGGGCGCGGA
>Ga0268386_10002572_pt1 | contig 12969 bp, 8 predicted proteins | sample RVTome_15_FD_200260 | JGI IMG/M metagenome (GOLD analysis project Ga0268386, IMG submission 200260) | Soil microbial communities from uranium-contaminated site in the Upper Colorado River Basin, Wyoming, United States - RVT150D86... ...
TCCGAGTGCGAGGATGGTTACGCCCGATCCACCGGTGAACACGGTGAAGAAGGCGCACAGCGCCGCGGTGACGACGGCGGTGCCGCCCGGAATCCAGCCCACGAAGGCGCGGAAGACGCGCAGCAGCCGCTCCGAGGCCTTGCCCTCGGCGAGCAGAAAGCCGGTGAGCGTGAAGAGCGGGATGGCGGCGAGCGTCGGCGACACGCCGAGCCGGTAGGTCTCGACCGGAATCGCCGCCGACGGCACCCCGTCCGCGAGGAAGAGGAAGAGCGCAGCCCCGCCGAGGGCGGCGAAGATCGGCCCGCCGAGAAGTGTGGCCACGATCACCACCAGCACGCCCGGCCACGCCGGCCTGCCGTCGAGCAGCGCCTCGTTCCAGCCGAGCCAGAGCCCGGCTCCGGCTCCCCCCAGCGCGATGAGCCTCCCCCACCAGCGCTCCGACGCGCGCCAAGCGATGCGCAGGGCGATCAACGCGAACGAGACCGGTAGCACGATCTCGACCACCCACACCGGGATCCCGGCGCCGATCTGCATGCCGCCGTCGCGCTCGATCAGGACCAGCTCGGCGCTGGCGCGCGCCAGCATGGCGGCGACGCCGGCGGCGACCGTCGCCGCGACGATCTTCGCCACATCGCGTGCCGTCCCCTTGGGCAGGAGCTCGCCGGTGGCGAGCGCGAGCAGCTCGTTCTCCCGGGCCGCCAGCGCGGCGCCCAGGAAGCCGACCCACAGCGTCAGGTTCTGGACGATCGGTCCGGACGCCGGAATGCCGGTGCCGAAGGCGGCCCGCGCCACGATCTCGGCGAGCGGCAACAACACCATCGCCAGCAGCAGCACGCTGACGAGAGTGTCTTCGCTGGAGCGAAGGAGCCGCTTCAGGGCGTGGTCCCGGTCGCCGCGGGCTGACTCTGCCGCTGCTTGCGGAACTCGTCTCTCTTCTTCAGGGCGCGATCGAAGATCTCGGTCGGCACCATCCCCCCTCGCATCTCGTCGGCGAACTTCGTCGCCTCGGCCAGCCACTCGGCCGAGTGCGGGCTGTCACGGATCTCGAGCACCCTGAGCCCCTGGCCCTTCATGGTGGTGATCGCGAACTGGTCCATGCCGGGGATGCGCTTCTGGAGGTCGGCGCCCACCCTCCCCGCCGAGGCGAGCAATTGCCCGCGGTGCTTCTCGTCCACCTTCTCCCAGGTGCGCTTGCTCACCACCACGGCGCCGACCATCGGCACCAGGCCGATGTCGATCATGTTCGGCGCCTCCTTGAACCACTGCAGACTCATCGCGGCCAGCGGCGGCGAGATCATGGTCTCGATCAGGCCGGTGCGCAGCCCCTGCAGGGCGTCCGGCAGGGCCAGCGCCACCGGGTTGAAGCCGTTGCGCTTCCACCACTGGACCATGCGGTCGTTGCCCGCCCAGGTGAAGATCTTGAGCTTGCGCAGGTCGTCGATGCGGGAGACCGGCGTCTTGGTGAAGAAGTGGACCCAGCCCACGTGGCCCCAGGTCAGCCAGACGAAACCCTTCTGGTCGAGGCGCTCGACCAGGAGCGGCGTCAGGTCCTCCAGCACGTAGTTGAGCTCGTCCCAGGAGTCGAAGAAGAGGGGAATCTGGAACACGCTGAAGTAATCGTCGAGATCGCTCAGCCCGGCCACCGTGAGCGCGCCGCCCTGGAGCTGGCCGATGCGCATCTTGCGGATGATGTCGGACTCGTCGCCCGACACGCCGCCCGGGTAGATCACCATCGACACGTCGCCGCCGGTGAGGGTCTGCCACTCGGTGTTCATGTCCACCAGCAGCTTGTGCCAAGGCGTGTTCTCCGGCGCCTGGGTCGCGAGCTTGATCTCCACCTTCGCGGCGGTCGCCGGGGCGGGGGCGAGCGCGGCAACGGCGACCGCGGCCGCGCACACCGGCGTCAGGATGGCGCTCGGTCTGCGAGCTGCGAGCCGCCGCCCGACGGCTTCGGTTGCGGAGGACTGGCCCGCGGGGGTCCCGGATCGGGGGGGCGTCATGGTGTGTCTCCGGGTCGATGGCTCGCCGGGAGCCCGGCGGCGGACACTCGAACGGACGCTTCCGCCACTGTAGCGACCTCGCTGGCGGACGGTCAAGTTGAACCGGACGGTGGAGCCCGGCGGCGACGGCGGCACGACCCTTGCGGGTGTTTCACCGGCGCCGGATACTATCGTCGAGAGGTCGAGCCAGCGTGCGCACGAGGTCACCGAGGTCGCGGTCGAGGTTTCTCCGCGGCACCGCGCTCATCCTCGCCTCCCTTCTCGGCTTCACGTCGAGCGCTCCCGTCCTGTCCCAGCCGTCACCGGTCATCGACTCGACGGAGCTCTTCGCGAAGAGCGCCGAGGCCGCCGCCGAGGCGCTCGCCATGTACGGGACCTGGGACGACCCGGTCGAGACCGAGCGCGTGCAGCGCATCGGCTACGCGCTGGCGCGGCACTCCGGTTTTGAGAAGTACCCCTTCTCGTTCTTCATCGTCGACATGGCGATCCCGAACGCGTTCGCGCTGCCGGCGGGACACATCTTCGTCACCCGCGGCATGCTCGAGCTCGGCCTCGACGACGACATGATGGCCGGCCTCCTCGGCCACGAGGTCGCGCACGTGACGCGGGAGCACTTCCTCAAGATGCGGCGGCGCGCGACGCTGCTGTCGGTCTTGAGCCAGGTCCTCACCGTCGGCGTCCTGGTCGGCGCCGCCCAGAGCAACGACGACACCTACGTCGACGGCTGGGGCGTGCGCCGCTCGAGCGGCGCCGGCGCGAGCCTGGTCGAGGGCGCGGCGGCCACCGGGATGCTGGTGACCGAGCTCCTCCTGCGCAGCTACAGCCGCGAGAACGAGGACGAGTCCGACGAGGAGGGGCAGCGCTACGCCGCCGCCGCGGGCTTCGATCCCGAGGGCACCCGCCGTCTGATGACCAAGATGGAGGACCGGCTGCCGCAGGACCAGAGCTTCGGCTACTGGCAGACCCACCCCTTCTTCGAGGAGCGGGTGCGCGCGGCGAAGGCGCGGCAGACGATCTTCAAGGTCCAGGAGCCGCAGCCGATCGACGAGTACCGCCGCCGCACGCAGCAAGCGCTGCTCGGGTTCGTCCATGCCAAGGCGAGCCCGGACGCGATCGCGCTGATCAAGGAGAGCGCCCTCGCCGCCTGGCCGGCCGGCGCCGACGCCGAACGCCTGCGCCTGGAGAAGCTCCACCAGAGCCGCAGCGCGGAGAGCGCCAAGAAACCGCTCGCCCGTGACTACGGCTCCCTCCTCGAGAGCTACCGGACGGCGCACACCACCGTGCGTGAGCTGACCCCGGAGAGCCCCTTCCTCGACGCCGTCGCGGGCGAGATGGAGGAGCTGGAAGGCGAGCGCGACCGCCTCTATCCCGAGGCGATCGCGGTGCTCGACGGCACCGTCTACGAGACCCCGTTCCTCGAGACCTTCCTCTCCAACTTCCCCGAGTCCGAGCGGGCGCCTCAGGTGGCGCTCGCGCTCGGTGAGGCCTACTCGCGGCTACGGCGGGAGACCGAGGCGGTAGAGAACCTTCTCCTGGCGTGGCGCAAGGGCGCCGGCGCGGAGGATGCGGAGCGGGCGCGCCGCGGCCTCACCGTGCTCGCTCCCCGCCTCGCCCGGCTGGCCGCGCTCAAGACGCTCGCCGACCAGGAGGAGGACGCCGCGCTGCGCGAGGTCGCCGCGGAACGGCTGCGCAGCCAGGTGTCGACCTTCGAGGAGCTCGAGAACGGCGCCGAGTTCCTCGAGCGCTTCCCGGAGAGCGAGCTGGCCGGCGCCGTCCACGATCGGCAGAACCGCCTTGCCGACGAGCTCTACAAAGAGGTGATCCTCTACCAGCGCGTCGGCGACAACGCGAAGGCGGTGCAGGGCATCCACCGCATCCTCACGCTCGCCCCCCTCTCCCCCGCCGCCAAGTCCCTCGGCGACGCCGCCGTCGTCGGGTAGGTCTCCGGGGCTATTCGCCGGTGGCTATAGGTCGCGAGGCTATTGAGCCTCGGATGCGCTGGCACTATCATGGGGCCGCATGGCGGGTCCGTCTGGAGCCGAGTCGCCCCAGAGCTTCGGCCGATTCCGGGTCCTCCGACCCTTGGGTCGCGGGGGCATGGGAATGGTGTATCTGGCCGAGGACCCGATCATCGGCCGACAGGTCGCGATCAAGGTGGTCCGGGCCGAGATGGGGCTCGACGAAGCGGAGATCCACGAGCTGCAGACCCGCTTCGAGCGCGAGTTCCAGTCCGCCGGAACACTCTCCCATCCCAACATCGTCACCGTCTTCGACGTCGGCAAGGAAGGCGCCGCGTCCTTCTTCGCGATGGAGTTCCTGCCCGGCGAGAGCCTGGCGGACATCCTGCGCTCCGATCGCGTGCTCTCCTTCAAGGAGATCGCCGACTACGGCCTGAAGATATGCAGCGCGCTGGATTACGCCCACGACCACGGCGTCGTCCACCGCGACATCAAGCCGGCGAACATCCTGATCGACCGCAGCGGCGAGCCGAAGATCACCGATTTCGGCGTCGCCAAGCTGACCTCGACCAACCTCACGCGCACGGGCACCGTCGTCGGCACGCCGTCGTACATGTCGCCCGAGCAGGTCACCGGGCAGCCGGTGTCGGGCGCGTCGGACCAGTTCTCGGTGGCGGTGATCCTCTACCAGATGCTCACCGGAGAGCTGCCGTTCACCGGCGAGAACCCGACCACGATCCTCTACAAGATCGTCCACGAGACGCCGATCCGGCCGCACGAGAAGAAGCGCACGCTGCCGCCGCAGATCGATCAGGTGCTGCTGCGGGCGCTCGAGAAGAAGCCGGAGAACCGCTACGCGCGCTGCGTCGACCTGGCGGGGGCGGTGCGCGAGGCACTCGGCGTGGCGGCGCAGGAGCTCGACCTGGCGTTCGACCTCCCCGAGTCGACGCTCCAGATGCGCCATCAGCGCGGCCGGGCCAGGAAAACCGAGCGCAAGCTGGCGCCGATCGTCGGCGGCGCCGCGGCGGCGATCGCCGCGATTGCGCTCGCCTTTTTCCTGTTCGCCACCGACGCCGGCAAGCGACTGCTCGGGGGCGGCGGCGAGGCGGCGCCGCAGTCCCTCACGCGGTCCGTCTTCGTGCAGGCCGCCGAGGGCGGGGCCACCATCTGGAAGGACGGGGTGGACACCGGGCTCGTCGTTCCCGCCGAAATCGAGCTCGCGGGGGCGGAGGGCGATGCCGTACTGCTCGAGCTCAGGCGGGACGATCGGGTGGTCGCCTCCAAGCGGATGGTGATCGACCCCGCGATGGCCACCGAGTGGGTCGCGGCCGAGGCGGCGATCCCGGCGCAGAGCTACGCCGTCACCAGCCGTCCGGCGGGAGCCAAGGTCTTCCTCAACGACGAGCTGGTGGCCGAGACCACGCCGGCCGACGTCCAACTCGTGCCGGGAGAGAAGTACAACCTGCGCGTCGAGCTCGCCGAGCACCATCCCGAGGCGCGCGAGTTCGTGTTCCCCGACGGGCTCGACAAGGCCACCGCGGACGGCGGGCGCTTCTCGTTCGCGCTGCGGCCGGTGATCCCGCCCGGCCACCTGCTGATCGGGTCGAGCTATCCGGTCAAGGTCGAGGTCGGCGGCCGCAGCTACGGTCCCGGACCGACCCACGACATCTCCCTCAAGCCCGACACCTACGAGGTGGCGCTGTCGTCCGCCGAGGTGTTCCTCAACGAGAAGCGGCAGGTCGAGATCGCGTCGAACGGGCGCGCCGAGATCGCCCTACCCGCGGCGGTCAGGTTCCGCATCGCCGCTCAGCCCGGCAACTGCAAGGTGCACATCAACGGGCGCCTGATCGACGAGACCCCGTTCGATCAACAGCTCGTGCCGGGGCGCTACGAGTTCCGATTCGAGTGGCCGGCCTTGCAGCAGACCAGGACCCTCACGGAGGAGATCACAGCGTCGACCACCGAGGTCTTCGGAACGCCGGAGACCCGATGATCGGCCGCCTGCTGCTGGTCGCCCTCTTCACGGGGGGCCTGCTCCAGCTTCGCCCGCTCGCCGCCCAGCAGGACGGCGCTGCGGAGCGGCTGCTCCTGGAGGCCCAGCGCCTCGAGCGCGAAGGGAAGCTCGACGAGGCGCGCACCGAGTACGAGCTGCTCGTCGAGCGGTTCCCCGACGGCCAGGAAGCGGAGGCGGCACAGCTCGCGCTCGCCGAGGCGTACTGGAACGACGGCGACGGCGATCGCTCGCGAACGCTGCTCGACTCGCTCACCGACGGCCGGCCGGACTCGCCGAACGCCGCCGCCGCCTGGGTGCTGCGCGGCCGTTTCCTGGTGGAGCGGGCCGCCAACCGCGCCGAGCTGGCGGAGGCGCGCACCCCGTTTCGCCGGGTGCCGGTGCTCTTCGGCAGCGTCGAGTATCCCCAGCTCGGGGCGCGCGTCGAGGCGCGGGTGCGCAGCGGCGAGGTGAACCTCCTGCTCGGCGAGCCGGAGCTCGCCGCGGTCGATTTCCTCGAGGCGATCGAGGACGAGAACCGATCTCCGTGGTTGCCGCGGGCCCTCTACGGCTTCGCCCGCAGCCTGCTCGCCCAGGGCGATCGGGTCGCCGGCGCCGACACGCTGGAGCGAGTGCTGCGCGACTCCGACGCCGCCGAGGCGCTGCGGAGCTCCGCCGCAACCGACCTCGCGTTCCTGCACCGTCACTGGATCCGCCCGAGCCTGGGCCAGCCGCGGTGGACCACCGCGCGCGCCGTGACCGGCGTCGAGCTGCGCAAGCCGCAGAAGATCGCGGTGAGCCTCGACGGCCGCGTCCTGGTGTGGGACGAGGGGCAGAGCCAGGTGCTGGTGCTCTCTTCCGACCATGCGGTGGAGTCGCGTTCTCCGCAGACCCAGGTGCGCGACCTGTGGTGGAGTCCCGACGGGCGGCCGTTCGCCTCGGTGCCCGACGCGGTGATCGCCCTCGCCGACGGCTCGCGCCAGCCGCTCACGATCGGCGGCACGGCGCTGCGCGACCTCGGCGCCGGCGCGACTGGATTCCTCGACGAGCGGTTCGTGGTCGACCGCGCTCGCAAGGCGCTGGTCGCGTTCGATCGCAACGGAGGCACGCAAACCTTGTCGACCGCCGCCGCCGACGTCATCGATGTGGCGCTCGGGACACGCGGAGAGCTCCTCGTCCTCGATCGCAAGAAAAGCGACGTCTCGACCCTCGGCCTTCCCGCGGAGGCCGCCGGCACCCGCTTCACCGGGAGCTGGCGAAGGCCGCAGGCGATGGCGGTCGATCCCTCCGGGAACGTCTTCGTGCTCGACGCCGCCGAGAACCAGATCGAGGTTCGCGACCCCGCGGGCGCGCGCGCCGGCGCGGTCGGGCCCGTCCTTCCCGGCGGCATCGAGCTGCGCAGCCCCGAGGACATCGCGGTCGACGGCGCCGGGCGGCTCTACGTCATCGACTCGCGGCTCGCTCAGCTCGTGATACTGGAGTAGTAGGCGATGCGGCGATCGGACCTGAGGCTCGTTCTGGGGTGGATCGCCGCGCTCGCACTGGTCGCGTTCTCCGCCGCCGTCGCGCAGCAGCAGGTCGAAGAGGAAGACCTTCCCGAGCCCGACGTCTGGGAAGAGATCATCCCCACCTACGTGGAGGCCGAAAAGGTCTTCAACTCGCGCAGCCAGCCCGACTCGCTCGCGCTCTTCGACGAGTTCCTGCGTCAGGTGGACGCCAACCGGGCCGTCGAGGAGCCCCCAGACGAGATCCACCGGCTGCTCGCCAACACCTACTTCTACCGCGCGCAGGTGAACTTCAACCTGGGACGCGCCGACGAGGTGCAGGCCGATCTCGATCGGCTGCTCCAGGTCGAGCCCGGCTTCGCGATGGACCGTACCCTGGTGTCCTCGAAGTTCGCCGAGCTCTTCGACCGCATCAAGAAGGAGCGGGTCGGCTCGGCCATATTCGCCGTCGACCCGCCGGATGCCGAGGTCGCGGTCGGTCGATGGAAGGCCGCTCCGGACGGCGTCATCCTGCTCCCCATCGGCGCCCACGTGGTGACGATCGAGCGGCCGGGGTACTCCTCGGCGGAGCAGGAGGTCACGATCAGCGCGAGCAACGTCCCCACCTTCGAGCTCGCGCTCGAGCGGCTGGCCGCCGTCCTCACCGTGTACACGACGCAGGAGGACGTCGAGATCCGCATCGATGGCGCGCCGCGGGGCGCCACGGCGCCCTACCCCGGCGCCGATCCGGCGCAGGGCTCGCGCCTGGTGCTCGACGACCTGCAGCCCGGCACCTATGAGCTCGGCGCGAGCAAGGAAGGGTTCCGCGACTACCTGGCTCGCGCCCAGGTCGCCGAGCTGCGCGACTACGTCGTGGGGCCGATCGAGCTCCATCCGACTGCCGGTGTGCTGGTGTTGCGCGACCTGCCGCCGGGCACCGCGGTTCGCGCCAACGGCGAGCTCCTCACGCCGCAGTTCACCGCGGGGTCGCCGCCTCAGCTCACGCTCACCCCGGGCAGCTATCGGCTGGCGCTCTCCCACCCGGACCTCGGGCTCTACGAAGCCGACGTCGTGGTGGAGGACCAGGAGACCGAGACGCTCGCCATTCGCCTGCGCCCGCCGCTCGTCCTGCTCGGCGTGCTCGGAGGCGACGAGCAGAGCGCGGCGCGGGTGAAGTCCCTGCTCGAGACCGGCCTGTCGTCTCTGAGCCGCTACGCGTTCATCGATCGGGCGAGCGCCGGGCAGCCGATCCTGGCGGCCGCCGGTGTGGAGGCGCGGGGTCTGCGGGAGTTCGCGCAAGCCGGAACCCGGCAGGCGATCCCGTGGGATCGCATTCGCGTGGAGGCGGATCAGCGGGCCAAGGGCGTGCTGTACCTGCTGGCCGTGCTCTCCGACGATCTCCTCGCCTCGCGCGCGCACGTCTTCGTCTTCCCGCAGGCTCCGCTGCCGGCGCGTCCAGACGTGGTCGACTTGAGCCTCGCCGGCGAGGACGTCGCCCGCCTCAAAGGGCTGTTCGAGGCGTCGGTGATCGTCGAGCGCGCGACGTTCGGCGCGGTCCTGGTGGATGCGCCCACCGCGGCCGGTCCCCTGGTGGTCCACGTGACCGAGGGCAGCCCGGCGCACGCAGCAGGCCTCCGGCCGGGCGACGAGATCGTCGCGATCGAGGGCACGCCGGTGACCTCGACATCGGCGTTCCACGCCGCGCTCGACGAGCGGGTCGAGAGCCACGCCAAGACCGGCCGGATCGTGCCCCTCGAGGTGCGGTCCACGGACGGCGCGCGCGAGCTGGCGCTCGGCTTCGGAACCAGCCCGGTGATCCTCGGAGTGCGCGACACCGGCGTCCTCTACTCGGCGGCCGCGCACCAGCTCCAGGCCGAGACCCAGAGCACGGAGAGCCTGGTGCCGAAGTGGGTGGTGGGGCTGAATCAGGGAGTCGTCCATCTGCGCGGCGGCGATCTGCAGGGCGCGATCCGCGTGCTGCGCGAGGTCCGCGCACCCGCGGGCGCGCGCCTCGGGCAGGGGATGGTCGACTACCTCATGGGATTGGCGCTCACCTCCGCGGGCGGCGAGTACGCCGGTACCGCCAGGGAGTTCCTGGAGCGCGCGGCGGCGGACCCCGAGGCGCGGCTCTACCACGCCGATGGGCCGTTCGTCGCGCCGCGCGCCAAGGCGCGGCTCCGGGTGCTCAACTGAACGAGTCTCTCCTGGAGCGCGCGTCCCGGTCGCTTCCGGGCGGTGTCAACTCCCCGGTGCGGGCGTTCCGCGGCGTCGGCGGCGAGCCGATCTTCATCCGCAGCGCGCGCGGCGCCTGGCTCGAAGCGGTGGACGGGCGGCGCTACATCGACTACATCGGCGGCTACGGACCGATGATCCTCGGTCACTGCCATCCCGCCGTGGTGGCGGCGATCCGTGAGGCGGCCGGCCGCGGGCAGAGCTTCGGAGCTCCCACGGTGGAGGAGGTGGAGCTCGCGGAGCGCATCGTCGCGGCCCTGCCGTCGGTCGAGATGGTGCGGCTGACCAGCTCGGGGACCGAGGCCACGACGACGGCGCTGCGTCTGGCGCGCGCCGTGACCGGACGCGATGGCGTCGTCAAGTTCGAGGGCTGCTACCACGGGGCCGCCGACGCGTTCCTGGTGGCGGCGGGATCGGGGGCCGCCACGATCGGCGTGCCGTCGTCGCCCGGTGTACCGGCCGCCGTCACCGCGCACACTCTGCTCGCTCCCTACAACGACCTCGCGCACGTGGAGCGCCTGTTCGCCGACAACGCGCGCGCGATCGCGGCGGTCATGGTCGAGCCGATCGCGGGCAACATGGGACTGGTGCCGCCCGCCCCCGGTTTCCTGTCCGGTCTGCGCGAGCTGTGCACCCGGCATGGGGCGCTGCTCGTCTTCGACGAGGTGATGACCGGGTTTCGGGTGGGCTGGAGCGGCGCGCAGGGGCTTTTCGAGATCGAGCCCGACCTCACCTGCCTGGCGAAGGTGATCGGCGGCGGCATGCCGATCGGAGCCTGCGCCGGACCGCGCGAGCTGCTGCGGCGCCTCGCGCCGGCGGGAGACGTCTACCAGGCCGGCACCCTGTCCGGCAATCCGATCGCGGTCGCCGCCGGAGCCAAAACGCTCGAGGTCCTCGGCGCGAACGGCGCCGGCGCCTACGCTGCGCTCGAAGCCGCCGGCGACCGGCTCGCGAGCGGGATCGCACGTCACGCGTCACGGAGCGGGGTTCCGTGCACCGTGCAACGGCAGGGATCGATGCTGTCGTTCTTCCTCAGCGACGGCCCGGTGCGATCGCTGACCGACGTCGATCGCTCCGACCGTCCGGCGTGGGCCCGGCTCTTCCATCTGCTCCTCGAGCGTGGCGTGCACCTGCCACCGTCGCCCTACGAGACGCTCTTCGTCTCCACCGCGCACGGTGAAGCCGAGATCGACGCGACACTGGCGGCGTTCGCCGACGGCCTGGCCGAGCTGGCGCGATCGTGAGGGGTCGCTCGCCATTCTCTTCCTTGTCCCGGTTGAGCCTTTTCGTATAATCACCGACCGAAGAGGGAGTCGGTAGGAACCCTACGAAGAAGGAGAGAATCTCGATGACGCACATCATTGCCGAGCCGTGCGTCGGCGTGAAGGACACAGCCTGCGTCGACGTGTGCCCGGTGGACTGCATCTACGGGAAGGAAGAGGACTGGGAGATGCTCTACATCCATCCGGAGGAGTGCATCGACTGCGGTCTGTGCGTCGATGCATGTCCGGTCCAGGCGATCTTTCCGCTCGAGGAATTGCCCGACAAGTGGAAGGAATACATCGCCAAGAACTACGAGCATTTCGGGTTCGACGCACCCTGACCCGATAGCCAGGATCCCTTCGCGACGGCCGACCCGACGGGTCGGCCGTTTGCTCTTCTGAGAATCCCCAACCCGCCCGGCGCGTCTTCGAGGGCTGTGCTGACCGGAACTTGACAGGAATACGCTTAGATCCCGTCAGGTTTAGTTTGTCGAGCGCAGATCGGACCCGTATGATCGAGAGTGGGAGAGCGCGTTGGTCGAGTACCAGGACTACTACGGCATCCTCGGCGTGGAGAAGAGCGCCAGTCAGTCCGAGATCCAGCGCGCGTATCGCAAGCTGGCGCGCAAGTACCACCCCGACATCAACAAGGAGGCCTCGGCCGAGAGCCGGTTCAAGCAGATCGGTGAGGCCTACGAGGTCCTGAAGGACCCCGAGAAGCGCGCCAAGTACGACCAGTTCGGATCGGCCTGGAAGAACGCCCAACGCACCGGCGCGCCCCCTCCCGGATGGGAGGGCGTGCAGTTCGACTTCGGCGGGCCGGGCGGGGGTGGGTTCGACTTCGGCGGCGGCGCCTCGGGCTTCAGCTCCTTCTTCGAGATGCTCTTCGGCGGCGGCGGCCCGTTCGCCGCTGCGGGAGGACCGTTCGGCGGCGGCTTCGGCGCAACCACGGGAGGTCGCGGACAGCCGGCGGCCCGACGCGGCGGCGACCAGGAGGCGCGCATCGCGATCACGCTCGAGGAGCTGGCGCAGGGCGGAAAGCGACAGATCACGCTCTCGGATCCCTCGACCGGGCGCAGTGAGACCCTCGAGGTCACGATTCCGAAGGGCCTGCGGCCCGGCCGCAAGATCCGATTGGCCGGAAAGGGAGGTCACGGCGCGTTCGGTGGCCCGCCGGGCGATCTGCTCCTCCGGATCGATCTCGAGCCCCACCCGCACTTCCGCGTCGAAGGCGACGACCTGGTGGCGCCGGTGGACGTGTCGCCGTCGACGGCGGCTCTCGGCGGCACCGCCACGGTGCGCACGCTCGAAGGCGGCGCGACCATCAAGCTCCCGGCCGGGTCGTCCTCGGGGCGGCGCATCCGCCTGCGCGGTAAAGGCCTGCCGCGAGCGTCCGGCGACCGTGGCGATCAGTACGCCGAGGTGAGGATCGTGGTGCCGCAGACGTTGAACGACGAACAGCGGCGCCTGTTCAGCGAGCTGGCGTCGCACGAAGGTTAGCTCCGCGGCTCGATCCGGCGGACCGGATCGATCGCCTAGCGAGGACTTACCAACATGGACCTGAACCGGCTCACCCAGAAGTCCCAGGAAGCGCTCCAGGAGGCGCAGAACGCCGCCACCCGGCACGGCCAGCAGCAGGTCGACGCCGATCACCTGCTCCTGGCGCTCCTCGCCCAGGAGAACGGCCTCGTGCCGCGCCTCCTCGAGCGCCTCGAGATCCCGGCCGACCCCCTGCGCCAGGAAGCGCAGCGCGTCGTCGAGCGCAAGCCGAAGGTCGGCGGCGCGGTGGAGGCCGGGAAGATCTACGTCGCGTCCGACCTCCAGCAGGTCCTCACCCGCGCCGAGGACGAGGCGAAGCGCCTCAAGGACGAGTACGTCTCGGTCGAGCACCTCTTCCTCGCGCTCCTCGAGCTGCCGGCGTCGTCCGGCGCCGGCGGCCTGCTGCGCAGGTTCGCCATCGACCGCAACCGCTTCCTGGCGGTGCTGCAGGAGGTGCGCGGCAGCCAGCGCGTCACCAGCGCCAACCCCGAGGTCGCCTACGAG
>Ga0268386_10002573_pt1 | contig 12968 bp, 10 predicted proteins | sample RVTome_15_FD_200260 | JGI IMG/M metagenome (GOLD analysis project Ga0268386, IMG submission 200260) | Soil microbial communities from uranium-contaminated site in the Upper Colorado River Basin, Wyoming, United States - RVT150D86... ...
CTCTCGGCGCCGGGGCGATTTCGACGCGAGCACGAGGGGCATGCCGGAAGGCTAGATGAGACCCGGGCGCCGGCAGCGGTGTGTTCAGCCCCGGACCCGGTAGTGCATGCGGGTGACGGCGTAGTTAGCCGCCCCGGGCGAAAAGCGCCATCGCGCTTTGCATGGGAGGCGTAATGGTTCCGCAGCCACCCGAAACTCCTCCCTGACATTGGACCCTCACCTGCGTTTAACCAGCACGGCACGGAAGCCAAACTCACCGAGGAGGTGAAGATGAAGCGCAAGGTTGCAGCGCTCCTCGCGAGCGGTGCCCTCGTGATCGCCACGACGGCGCCCGCGTTTGCCAGCCCGTCCCCGCCGACCAACGGTGGCAACGGCGCCGGTCAGAGCGGCCAGTGCACCGGGCCCAATGATGATCGCCCCAGCTCATGCAAGAGCCAGGGCGGCCCCGGTAATCAGCCCTAGTAGAGATCGAACCGGGGACCAGGCTCGGCTGCCCACGGAGGGCGCCGAGCCGCCTCCGGCTGTCTGCCGAAGGGCGAGCGGGGCGACGACCGAGGCCCTTGGCCCGGCTCACCTGGCCGGGGGGAACGCGCTCGCCTAGAGCTCAGGGAACCAGATCGCGATCTCGCGCTCGGCCGACTCGTCCGAGTCGGAGCCGTGGACCATGTTGAAGGTCACCTCGAGGCCGAAGTCGCCGCGGATCGAGCCCGGCGCCGCCTCGATCGGGTTGGTCGCGCCGATCAGCTGCCTCGCGGCGGCGACCGCCTCGTGGCCCTCGAGGACGGCGGCGACCAGCGGGCCGCCGGTGATGAACGAGACCAGCTCCCCGAAGAAGGGCTTCTCGGCGTGCTCGGCGTAGTGCTCGTTGGCGAGCGCATCGTCGGCCTGCATCAGCTTCAGGGCCGTGATGCGCAGCCCCTTGCGCTCGAACCGAGCGAGGACCTCGCCGGTGAGCGCCCGCTCGAAGGCGTCGGGCTTGACCAGGATCAGGGTTCGGGACACGGGTGTCTCCTTGCTTTCGTTCGCGGGCGAAGGTGGACTCAGGAGGCGGGGGCGGTGCCGTCGCCGGGCTTCGAGCGCCCGCTCGCGGGCTTCTTCGTGCTGCGCCGGACCGGGGCCTCGGGGCGCTCCTTGGTCTGGCGCTCCTTGGTCTGGCGCTCCTCCGAGGTCCGGGAGACCGGGCGCTTGGCACGTGCCGACCGCGACGCTGAGCGCGACGAGGACCGCTTGGCGGAGCCCTCCTCCGGCGGCGGCTTCGAGCCGCGGCGTTGCGCTGATGCAGCCGCGGCCCTCGTGGGGGTCTCGCAGTAGGGGCAGATCGTCCAGCGCGGGTCGACCGGCTTGCCGCACGACGTGCAGGGGTCCTTGATCCGGGCCCGGCAGTTGGGGCAGCGCAGATAGCTGCGGTCCACCGGGTGCTCGCAGTTGGGGCATGAGGATTCCTCGAGCTGCCGCACGCGCAGCTGCGAGGCGCGGATCTCGAGCTCGCGCTCGCGCTTGTCCTCGAGGAACTCGGGCGGCCGCAGGATCGTGTAGATGATCGTGCCCACGAATGGGGCGAGTGAGGCGATCGTTGCGCAAGCGATGAGCACGTTGTCGTCCAGCCGGCGCTTGGCGTCGAGGTACGTGTACGCGATCAGCGCGAGATAGACGACGACTAGGAAGAGGATCAGGAGATTGATGGCGAGGTTTACGCCGTCGTTCTCGATGCCGAAAATGGCCAGGAGCGGCATGGAGGCGGGAAGTCTACTCAGAGGAACAGACGCCCGAACAGGTACCCGAGCCCGAAGAACACCAGGATGACCACCGCCACGATGGCAGCGACCAATCCCATCATCTGGAGGAGCTCTGAGCGTGCCTCGCGGTCCATGCGTACCCAAGAAGGTAGTGCGACCCGGCGATCAGTGCCACCCCGTCCCGTTCACGCGCCATCGCCCCGGCGAGAGCCACCGCGCCGGCCGGATCGGTGTGGGCGGTCGCCGGCACCGCGGCGTCCTCGCAAATCCGGACGAGCTCGGCCGCCGGCACGGCGCTGGTCCCGGGCCTGCCGGATCCCTCGAGCCGGGCTGAGGGAATCTCCGTGCACACCACGGCGGTCAGCGCGGGCGCGAGCGCGGCGATGATCCCGGGCGCATCCTTGTCGGCGAGGATCGCGAAGCAGCCGACCACGGGCCGGGCGGGCAGGCGCTCGGCGAGCGCCTCGGCCAGCGCGCGTGCGCCGTCGGGATTGTGCGCGGCGTCGAGCACGAGCGGGGGCCGTCCCTCGATCACCTCGAAGCGCCCGGCGAGGGGCGCGGCGGCGAGCGCTCGCGCAAGCGCGCCGGGCGGCGGCGGACCGGCGACGACTCCAGCGGCCGCGACCGCCACGGCGAGATTGCGCCGCAGGTACGGTGCCGCGAGCTCCGCGGCCTCGGTCACGGCCGCCGGCTCGACCACCCGGCAGCGACGCTCGCCCGCGACCCGTCGGGCAAGCGCCTTGACCGGCTGAGAGACGGAGCCGAGCACCAGGGTCGAATCGTCGCGGAGCACCGCGAGCTTCTCGGCGGCGATCTCGAGCTCGGTCTCGCCGAGCCAAGCGGTGTGGTCGAGGCCGACGGAGGTCAGCACCGTCGCCCGCGAGGGCAGCACGTTGGTGGCGTCCAGCCGGCCCCCGAGACCGGCCTCGACCACCGCGACCTCGACCCCGGCCTCCGCGAGGGCGGTGAAGGCGGCTGCCGTCGACGCCTCGAACTGCGTGATCCGCTCCCCCTCCCCGACGGTGCGCTCCGCCGCCGGAACAGCCCGCGCGACCCGCTCGGCAGCGGCGGCGAAGGCGGCCGGTTCGATCTCCTCGGCTTCGACGCGCACGCGCTGCGACCAACGGTCCGAGTGCGGGGAGAGGTAGCAGCCCGTCCGCCGGCCGACGGCCTCGAGGACCGCCGCGGTCATCACCGTGACCGACGACTTGCCGTTCGTGCCGACCACGTGAACGGACTCGAACCCGTCCTGCGGGTCGTCGAGCTCCCGGAGGAGCGCGGTGATCCGCTCGAGCCCGAAGCGCCACCCGATCGGGTCGAGCCCCGACAGCCACTCCTCGGGATCGAATCCCGCGGCCATCGCGCTCAGCGCTCGAGCTCGGCGAGCTCCGCGCGATACGCCTCGAGCTTCTCGCGCTCCGCAGCGACGACCTCAACCGGCGCCTTCGCCACGAAGCCCTCGTTGCCGAGCTTGCGCTCGGCCCGCTCGACCTCGGCGCGCAGCTCCTCGGCGCGCGCCTCGATCCGGTCGCGCACCTGGGCCGGGTCCACGTCGCTGTTCGCGAGCAGCTCGAGCGGCCCGATGCTGGCGAGCGCCTCTCCGCCCGCCCCGTCGACCTCGAGCCGGGCCAGCCGGGCGACGAGCTCGTGCGGCGGATCGCCTGCGATCCGCGCGGGGAGGACGCTGGCGACCGGAACGCCGGCGAGGTCGCGCCAGCGCCGGACGCCGCGCGTCAGCTCGATCGACGCCTCGATCTCCGCCTCGGCCTCGGCGTCGCGCAGCGCCGGATCGGGCTCGGGATACCGGGCGGCGATCAGCGGCGAGCTGCGGTCCGGGAGGTAGCCCCAGATCTCCTCTGTGACGAACGGGATCACCGGATGGGCCAACGCCAGGAAGCGCTCGAGCACGTGAAGCAGGTTGCCGGCGACCTCCGGCTCGCCCTCGTAAAGACGCGGCTTCACGATCTCCAGGTACCAGTCGCAGAACTCCGACCAGAAGAACCGGTAGAGCTCCAGTGCGGCGTGGGCGAAGTCGTAGGCGTCGAGGTTCTCGGTCACGACCTCGATCGTCCGCTGAAGCCGCGAGAGGATCCACCGGTCCTCGGCGTTCTTGCCGCTCGCCGCCGGCTTCGCGTCCGCGTTGAGCAGGATCAGACGAGAGGCGTTCCAGAGCTTGTTCGCCAGGTCGCGCCCCTGCTGGACCTTGGCGTCCGAATAGCGGACGTCCTGCGTGGACGACATCGCCAGCAACCCGAATCGAAGGGCGTCGGCGCCGTGGACGCCGATCTCGTCGAGCGGATCGATCCCCGTGCCGAGGCTCTTCGACATCCGCCGGCCGTCCGGCGCCTGGATCACCGAGTGGATGTTCACGTCCGAGAACGGGACCTCGCCCGTGAACTCGAGACCCATCATCACCATCCGCGCGACCCAGAGGAAGATGATGTCGCGGGCGGTCGAGAGGACGTCGGTCGGGTACCAGGCGCGGAGCTCGGGCGTCTGCTCGGGCCAGCCCAGCGTCGCGAACGGCCAGAGGGCCGAGCTGAACCAGGTGTCGAGGACGTCCTCGTCCCGGCGCAGCTCGCCCCCGCACTTCCCGCAGCGCTCGGGCGGGTCCAGTGCCACGATCGTCTCCTCGCAGGGGTCGCAGTAGTAGACCGGGAGCCGGTGGCCCCACCAGAGCTGGCGCGAGACGCACCATGGGCGGATCTGCTCGAGCCAGTCGAGGTAGACCTTGGTCCATGGCTTCTCGGGGTGGAAGCGCACGCGCCCGTCGCGAACGACCTCGATCGCGGGCTGCGCCAGCCGGCTCATGTCGCAGAACCACTGGAGCGAGATCAGCGGCTCGATCCGCCGGCCCGACCGGTGCGAGTGCGGGACGTCGTGCGTGTATGGCTCCTCGCCCGAGATCGCTCCCTCGGCGCGCAGGGCGGCGACCACCGCGTCGCGGGCAACGTCCACGTCGAGCCCCGCGAACCGCTTGCCGGCCGCTTCGGTCATGCGGCCGTCCTCGCCGATCACCGAGATCTCCTCGAGGCCGTGGCGACGGCCGATCTCGAAGTCGTTCGGGTCGTGGCCGGGCGTGATCTTGAGGCACCCCGAGCCGAACTCGGGGTCGACGTGGTCGTCGGCGATCACGCGCAGGCGGCGGCCGACGAGCGGCAGCACCACCTCGCTGCCGAGCAGCTCCCGGTAGCGCGCGTCGCCCGGGTGCACGGCGACAGCCGTGTCGGCGAGCATTGTCTCCGGCCGCACGGTGGCCACCGTCAGCGCCCCGGAGCCGTCGGCGAGGGGGTAGTCGATCGCGTAGAGGCTGTCGGTGATCGAGCGCTGCTCGACCTCCAGGTCCGAGATCGCCGACTTCAGCCCGGGATCCCAGTTCACCATGTAGTTGTCGCGGTAGACGTGGCCGCGGCTGTGCAACTCGACGAACACGTGCGCGACCGCCCGCGCATAGGCCTCGTCCATCGTGAACCGCTCGTCCGCGTAGTCGGCCGATGCCCCGAGGCGCTTGAACTGCTCGATGATCTGCGAGCCGTACTCGGCGCGCCACTGCCAAACGCGTTCCACGAACGCCTCGCGGCCGAGAGCGAGGCGCGAGGACCCCTGAGCCGCAAGCTCCTTCTCGACCACCGCCTGGGTGCCGATCCCCGCGTGGTCGGTGCCAAGGATCCAACGGGTCGGCACGCCTCGCATGCGGTGCAGGCGGATCAGGGCGTCCTGGATCGAGCCGTTCAGCGCGTGGCCCATGTGGAGCGCCCCGGTCACGTTCGGCGGCGGGATCGCGATCGAGAAGTTGTCGTTGGCGTCGCCCTCGGGCGCCGGCGAGAACCAGCCCCCCTCGAGCCACGCCTCGAACACGCGCGCCTCGGCCTCCGCCGGCTCCCAGCGGGTCGTGGCCTCGAGCTTGGCTCTGCGGGCGGCATCCATTGGCAATCGATGTTAGTTGCGGCCCGCGCTGGCGCCGGCTTGACGGCCGTCACCAATGGGTCTAGCGTGGCCGGGCCGCAACCCGCGGCGTAACGCGCATCGAACGGAGGGGATCGCATGAGGCGCAAGTGGTACGTGGCGCTTGCGTTCGCGCTGACTGCCGCGCTCGCCGCGCCGGCCGGCGCAGGATTGCCATCGGTGGAGCTCGAGAACCAGTACGAGGGTCGCGTGGAGCGCGATCCGTTCACGTACTTCGGCTTCGACGTGATCGGCAGAGCGGGTCAGAAGAGGGTCGCGAACGTGACCGCACACATCGGCTACACCTGCGACGACGGGAACAGCCGACGGGAGTCGGCTCAGGTGGAGGGCAGGCTTCGGATCAAGAAGCGCCGCTTCGCGGGCGTCCTCGAGACGAGCCTCACCGCAAGAACGGCCGCGGCCCGGGGCACGAATGTCACGGTCGCGTACAGGATCCGGGGCAGGCTGCTGCGAGACGGGGTCGCTCGAGGGCGTGTGGACACCGAGGTTTTCGGCACCGACTCGCTGCGCGGCTTCCCGGCCCAGGTGCGCTGCTACTCGGGCGATGTCGACTGGCGGGCGAAGCGCGGCGCCGACGTCGAGCTGCCCGTGTAGAGCGCGCGCGGCCGCCGGCCTGATCCCGACGTCCCTCCTATCCTGTCGGGGCGATGCTGGGACGTGCTGCGATCGGTACCTGGAGCGGCGGGCGCTTCATGCATTTCGGCGAGCCCCTCGGCGACGAGCGCCTAGAGGCGCTGGTGCGGCCCGGGCACGGCATCCACACGGTGCTCACAGCCGACGTCTACGGCGAGGGCGAGGCGGATCGCCTGCTCGGCCGGGCGCTCGCGGGTCTCCCCCGCGAGTCGTACGCGCTCGCGGGAGCGGTCGGCCACGACTACCACCTCGGCGAACGCCAGGGCGCGAAGGGATTCCCGCGCTTCACCGACCGGTCGCTGCGCGGCCCGGGCACGTACGCGGACTTCCTCCGGCGGGCGGCCGAGCGCAGCCTCGAGGCGATCGGCGTCTCCGCCTTCGACGTCCTCCTCCTGCACAACCCGGACCGCGTCGGCTACGAGTCCGATGAGGTCTGGCGCGGGATGGCGGCGCTGCGCGATGACGGCCTCGCCCGCGCGATCGGCGTCGCGCCCGGCCCCGCGAACGGGTTCACCCTCGACCTGATCCGCTGCCTCGAGCGCTTCGGCGACCTGCTCGACTGGGCGATGATCATCCTCAACCCGCTGGAGCCCTGGCCGGGGCGGCTCGCGCTCGACGCCGCGGCCGCGCACGACGTGCGCGTGATCACCCGCGTGGTCGACTACGGCGGCCTGTTCTGGGGCGATCTCGGGCCGGCGACAGCCATGGGCCAGCACGACCACCGCCGATTCCGTCCGGGCGGCTGGATCGAGGCCGGCCTCGAGCGGATCGCCCGGATGGAGACGATCGCGGCGGAGGCGGGACTGACGCCGCTCCAGCTCGCGTGCCAGTGGAACCTCGCCCATCCCGCGGTCGAGTGCGTCGTCCCGACGCTGATCCAGGAGGCGGGACCGGCGGCGCGGCCGGTCGAGGACAAGCGGCGCGAGCTGGCGGGGCTGCCGCCCGACCAGCGTCTGCGGCCCGACCAGGTCGCGGCGATTGCGGCCATCGGCAACAACCGCGGCTCGATGCGGCTCAAGGGCGCAAGCCCCGAGCACGAGGGCGACGACGCGCCGGATCGCTGGGGACTCAGCGACGAGCTGGTCGCGGCCGGCGAGCGCTACGGCGTCGACCCGGAACGCGACCTGCGGGCGACGGCCCTCGCGGCGGCCTGAAGCACGCGATCAAGCCAGCACGACCGCGGCCGAGCCCTGGACGGCCCTGCTCTAGCGCTCGAACGCGCCGATGTCGGGCTTGGAGTCGCGCGTGCGCCCACGCTGGTCTCGGTTCGGGGCGCCGTTGCCGGCGTTGCCGATCGCCGGGCTGCCCTTCTTCAGGGCAACTGTCTTGGTCGGGCCGCCGTTTCGCTTCAGCGGGCCGATCCGCGGATTCGAGCGCGCGAGGTCACGAGGCCCGGTGAAGCCGCCGCAGTCGGCGATCGACGTCCGCAGGTTGTGGCCGAGCGAGTCGAAGACGCCGGCACAGTCGTCGGCGTCGCCGCTGAGCTGGTCGTTGAGGGCCAGAAGCGAGTTCTCGATCTCGAACGTGCCCGCGCCGATGATCCGGAGGCCGCCGCCCGCCCCTATCAGACTGTTGTCGGCGTCGGCGATGTTGCGAACCACGGTGACGGCGTTGAGGCGAGCGCTGCCGCCGCTGTCGATCGCGATCCCGCCGCCGTTTCCGTCGGCCTGGTTGCTCGCGATCGTCGAATTGACGATGTTGAGGATGCCCGTGCCCGCCTTGTAGATCCCGCCGCCGTCACCGCCCGACTCGTTGCGCGAGATCGTCGTATCGACGATTCGCGCGTTCGCTCCGCCCTCGAGTTGAACCCCGGGGCCCTCGTTGCGCTCGATCGTGGTCTTCTTGATTCGAAGCAGGCCGGGCTCGTCCATCAGCACGCCGAGGTCGCCGTTGCCGGCGACTCGCGAGCGCACGACCGAGGCATTGCCCGAGTCGTTGACGGACACCCCCCGGTCGCCGTTCCCCGTCACGCGGGACCGCACCAGCTGAAGGCCGCCGGACCCAGACTCCTCGAGCCCTTGCGAAGCGCTGCCAATCACCCGGCTACGGCTCAGCGACACCGCTCCCGCGTCGAACTCCTGCACGCCCTGGTTGCCGCTCGAGTTGACCCGGCTCGACGTCAGCGCGAGCCCGCCGCCGTCGAACTCCTGGACGCCCTGGTGGGTGCTCGAGTTGACTTGCGTTCGTACCAGCCGGAGCGGCCCAGCGTCGAACTCCTGCACGCCCTGGTTGCCGCTCGAGTTGACCGTGCTGTCGACCACCGTGATGCCGCCACCGTTGAACTCTTGGACGCCCTGGAAGCTGCTGTTGTCGACCCGGCTGCCGCGGATGTCGATGCCGCCAGCGTCGAACTCCTGCACGCCCTGAGAGTCGCTGCCGTTGACGCGGCTGTCCCTGAGGGCGATCCCACCCTCACCGAACTCCTGCACCCCCTGGAAGCCGTTGTTGTTGATCCGCGAGCGAGCGACGCGAATTCCACCGCCGTCCAGCTCCTGAACCCCGTACCAGCCGTTGCCGATGGCCTCCGAGCGCGACAGCGCGACGCCGCCCCCGCCGAGCTCCGCGATCCCGTGCTCGCCGTTGCTGCGAAGCGTCGAGCGCACGGCCCGCACCGATCCGGTCCCCTCCGCGGCGACCCCCGGGCCGTCATTCTCATGGACCGATGAGCGCGACAGGACCAAATCGCCGGCGGAGTCGATATGGATCCCGCCCTCGTCCGGGCCGGCGCCGCCGGTCACCGCGATGCGGACGAGGTTGAGCCGGGCGCGAGCGTCCAGAGTGCGGTCGAGGCCGGCGGCGTCGATCGTCGCTCGCCGCTTGCCCGACGCGCGCAGGGTCAGGGGCCCGGTCGAATCGAGGTCACCGGTCGCGCCGGCGTCCTCGCCGGCACCCGGGAGCGCCAGCGCATACGGCGTGCCCGACTTCAGCTCGACCACGTCGGCTCCGGCCCGGTTGTTTGCGGCGAGGATCGCCTCGCGCAGGGTGCAGCCCTGGTTGGCGCAGCCGTTTGGGGCCGTGTCGGCCGTGCGGGTAACGGTGAAGGTCGCCCCCGGGGCCGCCGTAGCCGCATGCAGCCAGACCACGACGGCGATCACGATCACGACTCTCGTGTGCCTCATGTGACCCTCGCAGACACGGTGAAGGCGGTCAACTCAGCGCTCGTAGGCGCCCGCATCGGGATTCCTGTCGCGCTTGCGCCCCCGCTGATCGCGGCCGGGCGCGTCATTGCCCGCATGGCCGATCGCCGGGCTGCCGGCCTTGAGCGCCACCGTCTTGGTCGGGCCGCCGTTTCGTTTGAGCTTGCCGATCCTCGGATTGGCGCGGACGATGTCGGCGGGTCCGTCGAAGCCGGCGCAGTTGTCGTCTGTCGACAGCAGGTTGTGGCCGCCGGAGTCGTAAGGGTCCTGCTCGTGGAAGCAGTCGGCGCCGACGAAGCCGCCGTCCGGGACGAAGTTGAGTGCGATCAGCGAGTTCTCCACGGTCATCTGCCCGTCGGGGCCCTCGAGGTAGAGGCCGCCGCCATCGTTGCCGGCGCGGTTCCGGGCCACGGTGACAGCGTTGAGCGCCACCGCCGAGCCAGTCGCGGCGAAGATCCCGGCCCCGGTGCCCGCGGACTCGTTGTTGGCCACGGTCGAGTTCAGAATCCTCAGCTCCGACGCCGACGCCGCGAAGATCCCGCCCCCCTCGACACCGGCGTTGCGGCTGAAGGTCGATTCCCGGACGACCACCCTGTCGGTGGTGAAGAGGCCGCCCCCGAGGCCCGCCGTCTCGTTTCCGGCGACCGTCGTGCGGACGATCCTCCCGCCGCCTCCGCCGAACACCTGAACTCCGCTGTCCTCGTTGCCGGAGACCACGGTCCGCTCGAGCACCAGCGGTCCCGGCCCGAACTCCTGGAGGCCGCTGCCGGCGTTGCGCGAGAACGCGCCACGCGAGCCACGCAACGCCCCATCGTCGAACTCGTAGGCGCCCGTGGAGTCGTTGCCCCGGACGACGGCGCGGTTGAGGCCGAGGTCGCCGTCGCCGACCTCCTGGACGCCCGACGAGCCGTTATCGCTGAACAGCGCACGGTTCGCGCGCAGCGACCCGCCGTCGAACTCGTAGGCGCCCGTGGAGTCGTTGCCGATCACGCGAGCACGGGTGAGATCGAGCGAGCCTTCGCCGACTTCCTGGACGCCGCTCGAGCCGTTGTTGCTGAGGCGAGCGCCGCGCGCGAGCAGGCCGCCGCCGTCGAACTCATACGCTCCAGTGGAGTCGTTTTCGCGGATCGTGCCGCGGCCCACGTTGACCGAGCCGGCCCCGACCTCCTGGACTCCGGATGAGCCGTTGCCGTTCGCGCGGACCCCTGGCGCAATCAGGTCGCCGTCGTCGAACTCGTAGACGCCGCTCGAGCCGTTGTTCGAGACCGTGGCCCCGGCGATCCGAACGCTGCCCTCACCCGTCTCCTGGACGCCGCTCGAGCCGTTGCCGCGGATGTCCGCGCCGCGGGCCGCGATTCCGCCGTCGTCGAACTCGTAAACCCCGGTCGAGTCGTTACGCAGGACCGCGGCGCCAGGGACGGAGACATTCCCGGATCCCGTCTCCTGGATGCCGGACGATCCGCTGTCGGTAACCCGCACGCGCGGCCCCACCACGGATCCCCCATCGAACTCGAGGATGCCCGTGTCGTCGTTGCCGACCACCCGGCTGCGCGACGCCAAGACCCCGCCCTCATCGGATTCCTGAATCCCCTCCTCGTCGTTCCCACGCACCGTGCTGCGGCGGAGCTCGATTCCGCCCGCGCCCTCCTGGCGAAGCCCCTGGCCGAGGTTGTTCGAGGCAGAGCTCCGCAACAACGAGATGACGGCGCCCTCGGCGGCGACGCCGTGCCCGTCGTCGGCCGCGTCGTTGGCCGTGACCGCGGAACGCACGAGGGTCACGTCGGCGAGCGCGAGGATGCCGCCGCCGTCGTCGGCGCCGGCGACATTGGGCGCGAGGCCGTTGCGGATCACGACGCCGGCGATCCGGGTGGGTGCGAAGAGGTGCAGGACGCGGTCGAGATCGGCGCCGTCGATCACCGGCCGGGCGCCGCGGCCGCGGACGGTGATCGCGAGCCTGCCGGTCACGTCGAGATCGCCGACGAGCGCGAGATCCTCGTTCGTCCCCGGCTGCGCGAGCACGTAGGTCTTGCGCGCCTTGAGCGAGACCTCATCCGCTCCCGAGCGGTTGTTCGCGGCGATCACGGCTTCGCGCAGGGTGCAACCGGCGTTGGCGCAGCCGTTCGGGGGCGAATCGACGGTGCGCGTGACCTCGAAGGTCGCCGCGCTCGCGGCCGAAGCCGTCAGGCCCGCAACCACCAAGGCTCCCGCCGCCAGCGATCCCCCGCGCTTCACGCCCGAAACCCTCGCAGACCGCGGGGTCCGCGTCAACGCAGGGAGCGCTCAGGCCGACTCTTCGCCGAGCTCGTCGTAGCCCGCGACGGGCTCGTCGGCGACCGCCTCGGTGACCAGCGTCGGGCGCCGGCCCTCGGCGATCGTCTCCTTGGTGACGACGCACTTGCGGACGTCGCGCCGGGAGGGAAGCTCAAACTGCACATCGAGCAGCGTCTCCTCGAGGATCGAGCGCAGGCCGCGCGCGCCGGTCTCACGCTCGAGGGCCCGGTCGGCGATCGCGCCGAGCGAGTCCTCGGCGAAGACCAGCTCGATGTCGTCGAACTCGAAGAAGCGGTGGAACTGCTTGGTCAGCGCGTTCTTCGGCTCGGTCAGGATCGTGATCAGGTCGTCGCGGCTGAGTTGGTGGATCGCGGACATCACCGGGAGGCGGCCGATGAACTCGGGGATCAGGCCGTACTCGATCAGGTCCTCGGGGAGCACCTTCTCGAACATCTCGCCGAGGTCGTTCTTGTCGCGGGCCGAGTCGATCTGAGCGCCGAACCCGACGCCCTTGTTCCCGACGCGCTTCTCGATCACCTTGTCGAGGTTCGCGAACGAGCCGCCGCAGATGAACAGGATGTTCGTCGTGTCGATCGTGAGGAACTCCTGGTGCGGGTGCTTGCGCCCGCCCTGTGGCGGGACCGACGCGGTCGTGCCCTCGAGGATCTTCAGGAGCGCCTGCTGGACGCCCTCGCCCGACACGTCGCGCGTGATCGACGGGTTGTCGGCCTTGCGGGCGATCTTGTCGATCTCGTCGATGTAGATGATCCCGGTCTCGGCCTTCTTCACGTCGAAGTCGGCCGCCTGGATCAGCTTCAGGAGGATGTTCTCGACGTCCTCACCGACGTAGCCGGCTTCGGTCAGCGCGGTGGCGTCCGCGATCGCGAACGGGACGTTCAGGATCCGCGCGAGGGTCTGGGCGAGGAGGGTCTTCCCGCAGCCCGTCGGGCCCAGCAGCATGATGTTCGACTTCTGGAGCTCGACGTCGCCGTCGCCAGCCGATTGCTTGATCTGCACCCGCTTGTAGTGGTTGTAGACCGCGACCGACAGCGCCCGCTTCGCCGTCTCTTGACCGACGACGTACTCCTGCAGCACCTCGTGGATCTCGGTCGGCTTCGGCAGGCTCTCAAGCTCGAAGCTCGGCGGCGCGGTGAGCTCCTCGTCGATGATCTCGTTGCAGAGATCGATGCACTCGTCGCAGATGTAGACGCCGGGGCCGGCGATC
>Ga0268386_10002575_pt1 | contig 12964 bp, 10 predicted proteins | sample RVTome_15_FD_200260 | JGI IMG/M metagenome (GOLD analysis project Ga0268386, IMG submission 200260) | Soil microbial communities from uranium-contaminated site in the Upper Colorado River Basin, Wyoming, United States - RVT150D86... ...
TGTCATTCCTAAATTATTTTCACAGCGGGGCCCCCTATGTTCCCGGCTTGTCAATGGTCCTGCTTGCTCTCTGCCTCATGAATACGGGCAAGCCGGATGAACCAATAGGCCTTACGAGATCGATGGGGGCGGCGTTGGCACTGGCCGGTGCAGTTTGTATTTGGTTTCCCTACGTCGTCGTGACACCGGCGGTAGTCCTTTCGGCAGGCATTCTTCAGGGCTTCGATAAGCGCCGGTTAACGATTGCGATTCGAACTTTGATGGTCGCCGGCGCCCTGACACTTGCGGTGTACGTTGCGGTGGCGTGGCACATTGGCGTTTTCACCCCTGCTGGATTCAAAGCCTGGGTGCTGATGACATCTGGTGATGCTGCTTCGACTCCCAACAAGGGAATTAGCAAAACGATATTTGGATTTGCACGAGCTTTTGTAAGCATGGAGAATGACGGTGTGCTCTTCAAGCGCTATCTGCTTCATGACCCCTTCAACCCCATAACTTTTTTTGACCTGGTGAGATTGAGTTTTTGGAAGATACTCGGTTTCTATCTGTTTCTTTTGGCAATTATTCTAAGCCTGCTGAGTTTCTCGAGGGGAAGGCGAGTGCTGGCGTTGCTGGCGGTTGCGGGGATGCCGGTGCTTGCCTTTGCCATCTATTGGCAAGGCGGAGATCCGGAAAGATATCTACCTTTGTTTCCATTCCTCATGTTGGCAGTGGCGGTCTCATTGGATGAAACTACGCACCGTATCTTGAGGTGTATCGTCCTGGTGTTTCTCATCGGCGCCTCGGGAATCAATGTTGCGTTGCTGGCGACTCCCCGACTCAATCGGCAGCAGGAATCATCTGCTGCGCGCGTGAGCGCTCTCCTCCCGCAGCTTAAGTCAGATAGCATGGTGATCACTGCGAACTGGCAGGACGATCTTATAAATTTCAACCGAACATTCCCATTTAATCCTGTCAACCGCAACCAGAACCTTCACATAGGATCAGTGATTACACCAGGCAGGTCAGACCCAGCTCTATGGCGTCAAGGTTTTCTAAAGGGTGCAGAAGCGGTCTGGAATAAGGGCGGAGACGTCTGGCTCTCACAGCGGCTATTCGCCCCACGTCCCAAATCAGAATGGAACTGGGTTGAAGGTGACAGTCCGGGCATATCGTGGACAGACCTGTACAAATTGTTTTCGCAACTCGAGGTTGGCCCATCCGTTGGCGGTGAGGACGGGTTTGTGCTGTTGTTGCTATCCGAGCAAAACAAAGAGATCCTGAGCAGACCAGCGCCAGATGCCAACCCGTGATTGGCGAGGAAGTTCTGGTCAGCATGAGTATGGAAGCCTTAAGTGGATGTCAGGAAGATTAAGATGAAACTCAGCGTCTTCGGTTTAGGTTATGTCGGTTGCGTCTCTGCGGCATGTTTCGCAAGAGAAGGTCATAGCGTAATTGGTGTCGATGTCAATCCAACCAAGGTTGAGATGATCAACAAAGGCAAGAGTCCGATTGTTGAAGCGGGAATGGACGAGTTGATCCCGGAAGTCGTGCACTCAAATCGTCTGGTAGCAACAGCGAATTCAACGGAGGCAGTTCATGATTCTGATGTTTCATTAATTTGCGTAGGTACTCCCAGCAATCAAAACGGCAGTTTGGATCTTCGTTACGTGATCCGCGTTTGCGAGGAGATCGGCGTCGCGCTGAAGGACAAAAATGAACGCAACGTCGTCGTAATACGAAGCACAATGCTACCGGGAACTATCGAGACCGTCGTAATTCCGACCCTGGAAGAGTATTCAGGAAAACATGCGGGAAAAGATTTTGGGGTCTGCATTAATCCCGAGTTCCTGCGCGAAGGTTCTTCGTTGAAAGATTTCTATGCTCCACCATTCACGTTGATCGGAGCAGACGAAACGCATGCAACTGCTACCGTGCGCGCGCTGTACAGCGGCATTGATGCGCCCGTTATCGCGACTTCGGTGAAAACCGCGGAGATGGTCAAGTACGTATGCAACTGTTTTCATGCGCTGAAAGTTAGTTTTGCGAATGAGGTTGGAAATATCTGCAAGGCACTGGGCGTCGATAGCCATGAGGTGATGGATATTTTTTGCCAGGATACGAAGCTGAATCTTTCTCCTTACTACCTGAAGCCTGGATTTGCATTTGGCGGCTCGTGTTTGCCCAAGGACCTGCGCGCGATCAATTACAAGGCCAGACAGGTCGACGTGGAAGTACCGGTTTTGTCCTCCATTCTTCCGAGCAACAAACAGCAGATCGAACGTGCAGTTGAGATGGTGCTGGCTACCGGCAAGAAACGCGTTGGCATATTTGGTTTCAGTTTCAAAGCAGGCACTGACGACCTTCGTGAGTCGCCGATGGTTACCTTGATCGAGACACTGATTGGAAAGGGGCTTCAGCTTAGTATTTACGACCGCGACGTTTCACTGGCGCGGCTCTTTGGAGCTAACAAGGAATATATCGAACGTCAGATTCCGCACATAGCACAGCTCATGCTCGGGAGCATTGAAGAGGTGCTCGAATTTGCAGAAGTGTTAGTCGTGGGTAACAAGGCTGAAGAGTTCAATCAGATCGAACAGATGCAGAAGGAAGGACAAGTCGTAATCGACTTGGTCAGACTGTTCAAGAAGACTTCAGGCGACGGCTACCAGGGCATTTGTTGGTGAGCCACAAAGAGTCACAAAAATCACAAATGCGTTTTTTAAGTCAGAAGAATTGGCGACGAATATTCGTCGCCTTTTTGCTGCTGGCTTTGCTCTGGCTGGCAGCGTGGTTAAGCGCGCGTTGGTTGATTGTCAGCGCTCCGCTCGATCACGCAGACGCGATCGTCGTCCTCAGCGGCTCATCAACTCTGTCAGAGCGCACACAGCATGCTGCTCGTTTGTATTCTCAACACCGTTCGAAGAGGATACTTCTCACCACTGACAACCGGCAGGGAGGCTGGTCGGCTGCCGAACAGCGAAATCCGTATTTTGATGAGATCGCCGTCAAGGAGTTGAGCCGGCTAGGAGTTCCTTCGCAAAACGTTGAAGTAGTTAGACCACCAGTCGATAGCACGTGGGACGAGGCGCTGCTCATTAGCCAATACTCAAAAACACACAACCTCCGCTCTATTTTGATTGTTACCTCGTCTTACCATTCAAGACGCGCGCTATGGAGCTTCCGCACTCTCTTCCGGGGTGGTAACACGCAAGTTGGGCTGGATCCGGTAGAGACTGGAATTCAAACACCACCTCCGGCAACGTGGTGGTTACACGCGCGTGGCTGGCAACTCGTCGTGGTTGAGTATTTGAAGCTAATCTACTATCTTTTCCGGAGTTTTGAGAATAATGCCTCTGCAGAATGGTAAAAGTGTTTAATTCGAAGTTTAGCCCTTAATAGTCAACGAATTATTTGGGCTGGTTAGGGATGCAGTTTTGGATTTGGCCGCGCGGGGCATCGCGCGTAACGAATTGATCATCGGGGCATTAGCCCGACCGTTAGGGAGGGCTCCGCCTTTTACGCCGCTGACCCAATGAGCCCTCCCTAACGGTCGGGCTAGTGCCCCGATGATCAATTCATTATGGTACTAAGACCTAATATAAAGCGGTTATGTCAAACTGAATACTATCTTTGAGGCTTGGACTGTTGTGCAAATCGCCATAACAACTAATGCAAAGCTCCGCAAAACCCTATTAGTCCTTGCGGTTTTGATGCTGATTGGCTTGACGGAGCGAACTGCGATGGCAGATCCCCTGTTTTTCAGTAACGTTACCGCGTTCCAAAATGGCGATACTACCCAAGTCGACTTATTCTCGAATCCCGGGACCACGCTGCTGGGCTCAAACCTTACTTTCAGCATAGACATTACCGGGACGCTTGGAATGGGTGCGGTCGACACATTGATAATCACTTATAACGAGATGGGGAGTTTGCCTATCGTTCAGAGTTTTCAAATCCCCTTATTCGGTACCGTACAACCTCCATTCACCGTCATCTTTTCAATCCTCTCACCGGGCTCCACCTCCCAGGGCTTACCGGCCACACTCACCATAGATCTCCTGAATAGTGCCCCTGATTTTATTCTCCCTGGTGGTCCTAACCAGGGCCAGACAGTTAACTCCTATACTTACTCCTTCAACGTTGCACAGCCGGTACCGGAGCCTGCCACGCTGGTGGCGCTCTGCGGCGGCCTGGCTGCGCTGGGTGTCCGAGTTCGCCGGCGAAACTGAGTAGGTTCTCGCTGGGTATTAAAGAGGTATTGAGGTCTTCTGCGCGAATAGCTATTAGCGTTTTCTGGACCCGTAAGAAATGTCAACGCTTCTTCCTTCGAAGATCAACTTGCCCTCGAAGCCAACACCCGTCGAGCACGCCGAATGTTCTGACAATTCTGCGGTGCCCAAGTTGCTGGCCGTTTCTTTTTCATATCCACCCAAACAGGAACCGAGGGCCATCCAGGTATCACGACTGTTGAAGCACTTGAACGCTTCTACTGTGCTGGTTTGTGAAGGCAATAACCGCGGGGAAAGCACTGAGTCCAGTGGCCTGGGAGATATGGAATCATTTCTTCAGAGAACACTGCGAGTGCCCCATTCAACGTCTTCCGGCCGGAACCTATTGAACCGTCTTTCCAATCGAGTCTATTTACCGGTATGGTCGAGAACACCGGACCATCTCGGTCCCTGGAAGAAAGCGGTCCTCAAGACAATCGAACATTTCATGAGAGCACAGGTGTATCGGCCTGATGTGTTGGCGACCTTTGCCTTTCCTCTCGTCGACAACATTATTGGGCTGGAGCTCAAGCGACGTTTCAAGCTTCCCTGGCTCGCGCATTTCAGCGATCCCTGGGTTGACAGTCCGTTTAGAACGGACGATCGATTGACAAAAGCTCTAAATGCCCGGCTGGAGCACAGAGTGATCGAACGCGCGGATCGGCTCGTCTTTACTTCGAGTGAAACTGCAGCGCTGGTTATGGAGAAGTACCGGCGCGCTCTCGAATCAAAAGTCAGGATTGTTCCCCACGCATACGAGCCGCATCTTTTTCCGAACGTTTCAAACAATAACAGCGGGCGTCTGACCATTCGTTATCTGGGCGATCTATATCTGAGCCGTACGCCGAGACCACTGTTTAAGGCGCTCGAAGTCTTGTCACAGGCTGAGCCGGAATTGTTGAAGAGGTTCCGTTTCGAAATTGTTGGCGATGTTCACGAGTTAGACCTGGAACAGATGGGTCTCTCGCATTTACCGGAAGGTCTTGTCGTGTTTCGGCCTCGCGTGAATTATTGCGAAAGCCTCTCGCTGATGACGTCCGCATCGGGTCTGATGGTAATCGATGCCCCTGTCCCAAAGAATACTAAGAGCGTTTTCCTTCCCTCGAAATTGATTGAATATGTCGGTGCAGACCGACCGATAATCGGGTTAACGCCCCCGGGCACTGCGGCACATTTGATCGAAAGGCTAGGCGGCTGGGTTGCCGACCCGGGATCGGCTGACCAGGTCGCGGAAGTCGTGCGACAATTCCTATCATTCGTATGGGAACGGCGAGATGATCTTGCAGCGGGATGGGGCCGTTCAGAAGTACGCGAGGAATTTGAAGCTAAGACAGTAGCAAACAAATTCCAACAAGTATTGATGGAGCTTTTGTAGTGGCTGTTACTTTCTAGTGTGGTGTTTCCAAAGTTCGCTGAATTGATTATCGGGGCATTAGCCCGACCGTTAGGGAGGGCTCATTGGGTTAGCGGCGTAAAATGCCCTCCCTGACGGTCGGGCTAATGCCCGCGCCGGTTTGTCAGCGAACTTTAGAGACAGGACACTAGTTTCTATGGCAACTCAGGAACAAAATATACAAAAGTTAAATGGGCACGCGGCGGAAACGGCCAGTGGTGAGCGTTTTGAGTTTGGCAAAAATTGGACTCAATTCCTGGACCTTCTCGATGCGAACCGAATAAACGAGGCTGAAACGTCTCTGAAACAGATGCTTGATGTAGATTCCTTGCAAGGGCTCAGTTTCGTAGACGTCGGATCGGGAAGTGGTCTGTTTAGTCTTGCGGCGCGGCGCCTGGGAGCGCGAGTCCATTCATTCGACTACGATCCGCAGTCAGTTGCCTGTACCAATGAACTCCGAAAGCGCTACTTTCCCAATGACGACGCATGGAAAGTGGAGGAAGCTTCAGTTCTTGATCAAGCATACCTTGCGTCGTTGGGCACTTTCGATGTCGTCTATTCATGGGGCGTGCTCCACCACACAGGCCAGATGTGGCAAGCGCTCGAGAATGTTCATCGACTCGTGGCTCCCGGAGGCAAACTCTTCATCGCCCTGTATAATGACACCGGCAGTCAGAGTTCTCGTTGGAAGTGGTTAAAGAAAACCTACAACCAGTTACCGGGCATTCTGAGGGTGCCTTATACGCTGGTTGTGATTGCGCCTGGCGAATTGAAGTCGCTGGCCCGTTCAGTGTTGACTTTCAACATAGGTTCGTATTTCAGGTCGTGGTCGCAATACGATCGCCGGCGAGGCATGAATCGCTGGCGCGACATAGTGGATTGGGTCGGTGGTTATCCGTACGAGGTTTCAACTCCCGATGAAGTTTTCGATTTCTTTACGACACGGGGGTTCATTCTGACGAAGCTGAATTGCGGACGTGTTGGTCTCGGGTGCAATCAATTCGTTTTTAGAAAGCAATGCACGTAATTATTGGTCATATATCATTTACATTTCTCATTTGCCATTTGTTTAGAGTTCAAGCAAGCTGCAATTCCAACAAAATGACCAATGAGAAATGGTAAATGATATATGACCAATAATGACCAATGACTCTTTCAAACGCTTGAAGATATTCATTACGGTTACGATTGTTGGCGGATTGCTGGCAGTTTGTCTGTTCCTCGCTTTAGCGCAAAAACGACGCGACCCACCAGCAACTCGTGAGCGCCGTGTATCAAATGCTTCAACCGTGGTATTGAAGGCCGGCGGTAATTTACAGGCGGCCATTGACAACGCTCGTTACGGTGACGTGATCGTCCTGGAAGCGGGCGCCACTTACGCAGGTCCAATTGTCCTTCCGTTTAAAGACGATCCTGCTGACAGCGACCAGTACATTACAATTACAACCTCAAATCTCAATGGTATCCCGGCAGAAAACGAGAGAGTTAATCCGCAGATTCACGCGCAGGCAATGCCGAAGATTGTGGCTCCGGATTCTTCCGTGGCAATAAGCACTGCGGAGCGCGCGCATCATTACAAGTTCGTGGGTATTGAGTTTTTGCCGGCTGCAGATTCCAAGTATCTCTACAACCTTATCGATCTTGGAAAAAGCGAATACAAATCCTTATCTCAATTCCCGCACCACCTGATCTTCGATCGTTGCTACGTACATTCCACTGGACTCAACAAAGCGAGGCGAGGTTTTGGTCTCAATAGTGGTGACACCACGATCATCAACTCATACATTTCAGGCTTCGCCGGAGCAGGGGACGAAACGCAGGGAATCTGTGGTTGGAATGGGCCTGGGCCTTTTCGTATCGTCAACAACTACATTGAGGGTGGTGGGCAGAACATTATGTTCGGCGGTGCCGATCCCGCGGTCCCGAATCTGGTTCCTTCCAATATCGAGATCCGCCGGAATTTCCTGTACAAACCGCGTGAGTGGTTTGGACGGGCGACGATCAAAGCGGTCATCGAATTAAAGAATGCTCGCAACGTAGTTATCGATGGAAACGTGCTTGAGTCTGGCGGGCTCATCGGGGCTTTTGTTCTGACAGTGCGTAACCAGAGCGGCACGGCTCCCTGGAGTACACTCGAAGATATCGACGTCACAAACAATATAGTTAGACACTCGAACACCGGTTTCAGCATCCTTGGCAGAGATGATGCTCGTCCAAGTCAACAAGCGAAGCGCATCCGTATCGCAAACAATTTGCTCGTAGATATTGTGCCCGACTATGCCGCGGTATTTTTGGTGGGTTGTTGTGGCGACACGATTACGGTGGAAAACAACACAGTGCAGCAAACCGGCAATATTATGACTTGCTATGGAACGCCTAACTCCAATTTTGTTTTTCGGAACAACATCGTCCAATACAACTCGTACGGCTTCGTCTGTCCAGTGAACATGCTGTCTCCCAATTCTCGCGGAAACATCATTGCGGATAATTCAGGAACGATTTCGGCGCACGGCTATCCTGCCAACATTCCAAGGGGCAATTCTGTTGTGAATTCATATAACGAAGTGGGCTTCGTCGATTACAAACAGGGAGACTGGCGTTTAGCCGCAAAAAGCAAAGCCAGGTTAAAAGGAACCGATCGGAAAGATCCGGGAGTCGACTTTGACGCCCTGGCGGCTGCTGTCTCGCCTTCCGACGTTAAGCCGCCGTACTTTGGAAAGAGGCAGAAATAGTGATGACGTCAAGTTTGTTCTGACAAAGCAGTGTCCAATTTCAATTTATCTCTGTGCAACCTCTGTGTTCTCTGTGCCTCTGTGGTGGCCTTTCTTCGAAAAACAACTACCACAAAGACACAGAGAACACAGAGGGTGCACAGAGAGGAACTCAAATTAGGACGCGACTATAAGTAACGAAAAGGATGCGTGATCTTGTTAAGCGACTGGCCAGACGATCTAAGACTGCCATAATAATCTACAAGCTCTTTGATAACCGCCGGCTTAGGAAACGCGTTGAGGCAGGTGACATTGAGACCCTTCATGGGTCCACTCACCTTAATCAGAACGTGACCGAAGCCCTTGCCTACATCGAAAAGCAATTCGCAGACTACATCAAATACGCCGATCTCTCTTCTGATTATCTGAAGGGTAGGCGGATTCTGGAGCTTGGACCAGGAGACAATCTGGGCGTAGCCCTGAAATTCCTGGCTGCTGGCGCAGCCTCAGTGGTGTGTCTCGATAGATTCTATTCGAAGCGTAATGCTGAGCATGAACGGGAAATTTATAAGGCTTTGAGAGAGAGCCTTAGTCCTGAAGAAAAGTCTCGGTTTGATCAGGCGATTAGTCTAACTTACAACGTTCAGTTCAATCCGCAAAAGCTGCAGAGTATATACGGCGACAGTTTGGAGGGATTCGCTGCTAAGTTCGCGGATGATCGTGAATCGTTTGATCTGATCCTTTCGTGCGCAGTGTTGGAGGAAATCTACGATCCCGATCCAGCCTTCGCCGCTATGCATAAATTGTTGGCCCAGGGTGGCAGCCTGATTCACAAGATCGATCTTGGCGATTACGGAATGTTTCGCAATCAGGGAATGCATCCGTTGACTTTCTTGACTATCCCCGAGCCTATCTACAGGCGAATGGCGTCAGATTCAGGATTGCCGAATCGAAAACGTTTAGGTTACTACGTTGAGAAGATGAAGGAGTTTGGGTATCAGTCAAAGTTCTTTGTTACCAGCGTAATTCCGACTGGGTTACTGGAGCCTGCGATGGAGTACGCTCCTGGGAAATTTAAAGGCGAATCGGCCAGCAGCCTGGTCGATGAGATTCGAAATAGACTTGCCAATGATTTCAAGAGTTTGGATGAGGAAGAGTTGCTGATCGATGGAGTGCTGTTGGTTGCCAGGAAACCTCTATGAATGAACACCACGACGACGCGACCTTCTTCCAAAAACTGCGGTGGTCCATCCCCTGGCTGGTGAGGTATCCATTCTGGCGGACTCACGAGGTTGCCCGCCGGATTTATGAACCGGGCGGCCAAACTCATTTGATCTTTTTGGTTGCAAACCACTGGGAACCCGGTACAGGAGCCCAGGCCATTCCCCGAGTTGAGAAGTGGATGAACATGGCGCGCGAAACAGGCAACGCTCTTCGCGATCGCGATGGGATGCCTTTTCGGCATACCAATTTTTATCCTGCGGAACAGTATGAGCGTCCACTCCTGGAAATGTTGTCTGGACTGCAAGCGGAGGGATTTGGCGAGGTTGAAGTTCATCTGCATCATGGCGTTGATGCGCCCGATACTGCTGAAAATACCCGCCGCGTGCTCGAAGAATTTCGGGATAGGTTAGTGGAAGAGCACAAATGCCTTTCCCGAGAAGGTGCAACGTCTCCGGTAAAATATGCGTTCGTTCACGGTAATTGGGCACTTGCAAACTCGGCCGGTGGTCGTTGGTGTGGGGTCGATTCGGAAATGAAGATTCTTGCGGAAACGGGCTGCTATGCAGATTTCACGTTACCTTCGGTACCGCACCAGTCGCAGGTCAGTCGTATTAATGCGATTTACACTTGCGGTTACCCACTTGCTGACAAAAAGCCTCACCGTTCCGGACCCAGCGTCGCCAGAGGCAAAGAGCCTACGCTCCCGATAATTTTTGAAGGGCCACTGGTATTTGATTGGACGCGTCGAATTTACTCTTTACCGGTACCGCGAGTTGACGACGGGGCCCTCGCCCAGAATTACGCCTTGAACCTCAAGAGATTCAAACGGTGGCGCAACAGCCGGATTACTGTAGCAGGGCGACCGGATTGGGTTTTCGTGAAGTTGTACTCCCATGGTTTCTTCGATTGGGATCAAGACGCGATGATAGGCGCTCAGATGCGCCGTTTCATGAACGAAGTCCTTGAGTTATCCGAAAAGACTCAGGAATTCTCCGTGTACTTTGCCAGTGCTCGCGAGGCGTTCAATATGGTAATCGCTGCGGTTGATGGTCATTCCGGATCGCCGGGACGCTATCGCGACTATAAGCTGCGCCAGATCATGCACATGAGCCACAACGAGGCACAAGAAGCACAAATGACGCTGTAAAATCGTTTGTCCCTTTTGTGCTGCTTTGTGGCTCTGGGATGTTAGGGGTTTTGGTCGTATTATCTTTTCTTGAGATGAGACTGACGACAGAATTAGTTACAAAGAATCAGTTTCCGGCAACCTCACCATCACCAGATGCGTCGAGTGGAGTGGTTGGAGAACTCTGTAGAGAACTCGATCAGAGCGGCATTGTTTTATTGCCTCGTCTCATCCCTGACGAACAATTGAAGTCGATGCAACGCGCCTTCGATGCGAGACTGCAACGGCTGCGATGGAATAACTTCGACGGCTATGAAAAGAGCGAACCCTACCGCCACATGATCGAGGATGTCTTACTGTTGGATCAGGGCTTCCTCGATTTGGCAATCCACCCAATCGTAAAAGGCATCGTTAAGTACTATTTGGGCGACAGTGCAGAGCTGACTGAGGCGCGTGGTTGGAGGTCGTTGCCTACCAAAAGAGATTTTCACGGCTGGCATGGCGACGCGTGGTATGAACAGGGAGCTACTATTGAGATTCCCAGGGAGTTGAAGCTGGCTGTTTATTTAACTGACGTTCGAAGTGGTGCTTTCAATTACATACGCGGAAGTCATCGCAGGCAACATCCTCGGCCCGTCCCAAACGCCGAGTTAAAAAACGTCACTTCGGCGGACGTCGTAGAAATGATGGGGTCTGCGGGGACTGCCTTCATGTTTGACACTTCCGGCATTCACCGCCAGGGCGTTCCAATGCTGGAACGACGTCACGCCGTTTTTTACAACTACCACGACCCGCAAGTACGATTGCAGGAAGATGACCGCAAATTTTATCGATATCACCCGTTGTTGCTGAACGCAGCATTCCTGGGAAATTTGTCTCCGGAAGATCAAAAGCTGCTTGGGTTTGGAAACAAGACCCACTTTATTCCAGCCTATATTAGACCCGCCAAACCACCGTTTCTCTACAATGTCTTCGTTGCGACTTTGAATTTACAGTTGCACGCAAGAACCCTGCGTGAGCGAGTTGTCGCGAAACTAAATCGGATGCGCAGTCGCACATGAGAAGTCAGTCGCCGGTGATCGCTCCTTCAGTCCAAACACAAGGCTACATCTCCTGATGCCCACCGTCGTTTCAGTTTTCGGAGTTGAACCCATACGGATAGGCGGCACTGAAACATTCGCCCGTGAGCTATCAGTGCAACTGGGCCAAAAAGGATGGAAGAGCGTGCTGTGCTTCGAATCCGAACCGCCGGAAGACGTTGCAAGTTTTTTGAGTCTTCCTAACGTGACTCCGGAAGTTTTGAAAAACTCAACGGATTTCAATTGGACTGCCACTAAACAACTGGCGCGCATTTTGCGACGTTACCGGGCCGATATTCTGCATCTGCATTTCACTGGTTTTGTCGGCGCGTTTCCATGGCTGGCCCGAGTCTTATCGGTTAAGAAAGTTTTCTTCACCGACCACTCGTCTCGACAGGAAAACTATGTGCCTGCCCGCGCACCATTCTGGAAGCGCTCGCTGGTCCAATTGATTAACCACCCGATTACGAAAGTGATTTGTGTCAGCAAGTATGGTTGTCATTGCGCGACGACGCTTGAACTGCTTCCGGGCAATCGCTACGAACTGGTCTACAATGGTGTAGATCTTTCACGAGTGAAGGTTGACTCCGGTCGTGGCGCCGCATTCCGAAAGCGTTTCAATGTTCCCGATGATAGAAAAATCATCGTGCAGGTTAGTTGGGTTATTCCGGAAAAAGGGATTGCCGACCTGTTGGAGGTGGCGCGACTCGTCACTTCGAAACGCACAAACACGCAGTTTGTGATTGTGGGCGACGGACCTTTTCGACAACAGTTTACGAACCAGGCCAACGAGATGGGGCTTGGCGATAATGTGACGTGGACCGGACTCATGAAAGATCCGTTCGGCGAAGGTGTGTTCGACGCCGCTGACGTCGTTTGCCAGCTCTCGCGCTGGGAAGAAGTGTTCGGATGGATGATTGCTGAAGCGATGGCATTCGGTAAACCAGTTGTCGCAACACGCGTTGGTGGAATACCGGAATTGGTGGATGAGGGTAAGACGGGCTTTCTTGTAGATCGCGCTGACGCTCAGGCTGCTGCGGAAAAAGTGTTGAAATTGCTGGATGATGAAGTGCTACGCAAAGCGTTGGGATGCGCTGGACGGCGGAAGACTGAGACGAGATTCGATTTGCAAACGAACGTTGGCGAGTTGCTTCGCGTGTATGGAATCTGATTCAAAAGGG
>Ga0268386_10002576_pt1 | contig 12964 bp, 6 predicted proteins | sample RVTome_15_FD_200260 | JGI IMG/M metagenome (GOLD analysis project Ga0268386, IMG submission 200260) | Soil microbial communities from uranium-contaminated site in the Upper Colorado River Basin, Wyoming, United States - RVT150D86... ...
CCTGGCTGCGGGGCAGCGTCATCCGGTAGCTGCCCATGCGTTCAGGATTGCGATCGAGCTGCACGTGCGCCAGGGCGTGGCGGTTGACGAACATCGTGATGCGCGGCGGGACGCCATCCCGTCCTTCGGGCGGATCCATGCGCACCGTAATGGCATATTCGCGCGCCTCGGGAAATGGCACCCGCATCGACACGATCGCCGATTGCGCGACCCTGACGGGCACCCCGTTGCGGATCGGCGGCGACCAGCGGCCCTTGAAGAACCAGCCGTCGCGATCTCCGGCGGTGATATTGACAGGGAGCCCCGCCATCAGGGTCTCGCGCGCCACGAGAAACGGCAGCACCGAGTAGACGCCGGCCGAGAGGATCAGCAGGAGCGCCGCTGTTCCGATCTGCATGGCGCGCTGCCGCGGGAGCGCACGCGTCCAATCCACCTGCCGCCTCGCCACCGCACGCGCCGCAGCCACGATCGCGGTCGCCGCCGCGAAGGCCGACACGAGATACAACGGGTACACGTGCTGGCTGAATCGCCAGTCTCCCCCTCCCCCGGATGACCACGTCAGCGCATACGGCACGAGCGACGTGAACAGGATCAGCAGCAGCAGGCGCCCCACCGGAAACCACAGCGCCAGAACGAGGCCCGCCGCGGCGCTCCATCGCAGCACCTCGCCGAGCCCCCTCCACCAGAGCTGAAACCCGCCCCATTTCACCTCGAACGGCCAGACGACGAGCCCGGTGACGACGGTGTCGAGCCCCGACAGCGGCCGGGCGGCAATCTTGCCGCGCACGTACTCGAGCGCCGAAACCGAGTGGTCCTCCGGCAGTCCGTCGGCGGCGCGGTAGTAGCGGGTGTGATAGTTGATCGCAAAGAACGGATCGCCGGTGGCGAGGGCGCAGTTGACGAGATATGGCGCGATCAGAAGCGCGCAGACCGCCCACGCGATGGCGACCTGCCGGGCCACGACGCCGCGATTCTCCCTCGGCGCCTCGACAATCATCCAGAGGAACGCGGGCAGGACGAAGGCCAACGCTGTGATGCGCGTCAGGCAGGCTCCCGCGGCCGCGATGCCGGCCACCACCGCGCCGCTTCGCGCCGGGCGCTGGTGCAGACGAACGAACGCCCATGCCGCCACCGCGACGAAGAGCATGAAGGTGTCGTCGCGCCAGCCGCCGGAGGATCTCGACACGGCGTCGAGCTCGATGGCGAGCGCGCCGGCCGCCGCCAGCCCGGCGACGCGCGAGACGGCGGCCGCGCCGAGAAGGAAGGTCGCGAGCACGGCCAGCGTGCCGCCCGTGGCGGAGGCGAAGCTGAGCGCGATGTCTCTGTTGCCAGTCAGCCACAGCCAGGCCCTGGTGAGGGAGAGAAACACCGGCTCCCGCACGTGAGCCTGATAGAAGTGCCGCATCTCTCGTGCGTAGCGGAGATAGTTGATCGGATCCCCGCCCGCGTAGGGTGTCGCGACAGGCCGCCAACGCACGGCGGCCGGGCGAAGCGACCGCGCCACCGGCACCGCGTGTGCCGCCGCCGCACGGGACCAGCGAGGCTGATCGAGCCGGCCATACTGCCCCTGGAGCGCTTCGAATCGAAGGAGGCCGCCGTAGAGGGTAATCAGAGCTGCGCAGGCGGCCGTCAGGAGGCTGAACCGGTGCAAGCGCCGCGGAGAGGCCCGGTACCGCGGCGCCCAGGGGCTGGGCATTGCGCGAGGTAGTATAACAAGCGCTCTCGCGCTGGAGCGCAGCCGCTACCTCCCTGCGCGGCGCGCGAGCAGGAGCATGGCGAGCGCCAGTCCGCCGACGACGCTCCAGTAGCTCCAGGACGGCCACGCGTAGATCTCGTACGGATAGGCCCGGCTCATGTAGCGTCCTGGCTCGATGGCGACAGCCGACGCGCGGCGTTCGGCGTCCAGGCGCTGTTCGGCCGGCCACCGATGCCCCGTGTTCAGCACCGGCTCGTAGTAGCGCTCGAGAATCGCGTTCTCGCGCCAGGCGGTCGCGAAGTCGCCGGCCGCCCAGGCTTCGTTGCGCTCCGCGACGTGCTGGATGCCCTCGGTCCGGTACTGATCTTCGCGCGACAGGCTCGTCCTGACGATGGGCGCGCCACTCGACCACCGCGCTTCGCGGTCCCGCGCTTCAGCCGACAGCCCCTCTTCGGTGTAAAGGGAGGTGAACGACCCGGTCCCCTGCGCCGTGATGACATGCCCGACATGCACCGAGTCGAAGAACGCCCCGAAGACGAGGATGAACAGCACTGCGGCGGCCCCCGCATGCAAGATCGCGCGCCGCCCGAGCCGCTGCAGGCCGTGGTCGGGCGGATCGATGCCGACACTGAAGAGTAGTCCGCACGCAATGGCCACCCAGTTCAGGAACACATCATCGAAGGTCCCGACCCGTCCGGGTATGAACCACTGGAACCACTCCTCCACCGTTCCGGTGATCATCGCCGCCAGGACCGGAAGCAGCAGGACGCCTCCATCGTTCAGCGGACGCCAGGCGCGATAGAAGAGGAATGTGAGGAGGCCGTACTCGAGAAAGTGAAAGCGCTCGACGGCGGCGACCTGCGGATCCGGGCTGGAGGTCCAGAGCGAATACATCACGGCGCCCGCCACCGCTGCGGCGATGCACGTGTAGCGCACGGCGCGCCGCGAACGAATCCGGATCACCGCAAGCACGATCGCGAGCGCCACGCTCGCGCCCGCCGCGGAGGCCAGAATCCGCACGAAGTGTCCGGGGCAGGCCGCCTTGATCGCCTCGCTGATGCGGGAGATGAAGGGGGCGGACAGAATGATGGCGGCGGCTGCGGCAACCGCGAGCGCGAGCCGGGCGCGGTGCATGCGGGGAGTTTATCCAGGCCACTCCCCAACTCCCAACCCCAACTGCTCGGACAATAACCCGCCGCAGCTGTTGCGAAGGTCGTCGCGCGCTCGTAGCGCAGGCCTTTGAGGCCTGCCATCCGCGGCGCGGGCAGCCCTGAAGGGCTGCGCTACGTTCGAACTGCGGCTGCGCTACTCGGCGCGCAGCGCCACCGCCGGATCGACGCGGGTGGCGCGGCGCGCGGGCAGGTAGCTCGCGATCGCGCCCGCAACGACCAACAGCATCGCGACCGACGCCAGCACCAGCGGATCGGCCGGCGCGGTCTCGAACAGAAACCCCTCGACCGCACGCGCGGCAAGCAAGGCAACCACGAGTCCGATCGCGACCCCTGCAAGCACCACGCGGACGCCGCCCGACACGATGAGGGCCAACACGTCCGCGCGGCTGGCGCCGAGCGCGATCCGCACGCCGATCTCCCGCGTCCGTTCGGTGACGCCGAGCGCGACTACGCCATAGAGGCCTATGGCGGCGAGCGCGAGCGCCGTCAGGGCGAAGCCCGTCAACAGCGTCGTCGAAAAGCGCTCCTCCGCCAGCGATCGCTCGACAATCTCGGTCATCGTCCGCACGTCGTACACGGCGATGCCGGGATCAACAGCGGCGATTTCCCTCTTGACCGCCGGCAGCAGCCCTCCGGGATCGACGGCCGTGCGCACGACGACCGACATCCTGTCGCGCGCGTCCTGCCCGTGCGGCGAGTAGACTTCCGGCTCGACCTCGGCGTCGAGCGCGTCCTGCTTCTCGTCAGCCGCGACGCCCACGATCGTGAACCACGTCGTGCCGGGCGCTGGCCGGCTGAACGCGATGCGCGTCCCGATCGGATCGCGATCGCCATAGTACCGCCGGGCCAGCGTCCGATTGACGATCACGACCGGGAGGCCGCCCGCCGAATCGCCGGCGTTGAAATCGCGGCCGCGGATGAGCGGGAGCCCCGCGGCGGCAAAATAGCCGGACGTCACCGATTTGTGGCGCAGTTCCCGGCCGTGGACGTCCGGCTGGGTTTCGATGAACAAATCCCCCGTCCATGCATATCCTTCGAGCGCGAGGCGCGCTGTCGCGCCCGCCGCCTGGACGCCCGGCAGCGCGCGCAGGCGGCTCAGCGCGTCCGCGAAGAACCCCGCCACCTTCCCGTCGTCGTCATACCGGTCGGGCAGCGAGATCCGGAATGTCAGGACGCCATTCGGGTCTATTCCGGGATCGACGGCCTGGAGTCGCACGAGGCTTCTGACGAGCAGCCCCGCACCCGCCAGGAGCACGACCGACAGGGCGACCTCCGCCGCGATGAGCGCGCGCCGGAGCGCCGCGCCGTCTCCGGTGGCGACGCGGGTGCCCGCCTTCAGGGCGTCCGATCCTCCGGCCCGGGTGCCGTGCCAGGCCGGCGCGAGCCCGAACAGCACGGCGGCCGCGCACGCCACCAGGCCCACGAAGGCCAGCACCGTCAGGTCGATCTGCACCCGATCCAGCCGCGGAACGCCTGGCGGCACGAACCGGCGCAGGAGCGCAAGGCCGCCGTAGGCCACCGCCACGCCCAGCGCGGCAGCCGCCGCGGCGAGCACGAAGCTCTCGGTGAGCAGCTGACGGACGAGGCGAATCCGGCCCGCCCCGATTGCGACGCGGATGCCGATCTCGCGCCGCCGCGCGGTCGCGCGCGCGAGGAGCAGGCTCGCGACGTTCGTGCACGTTATCAGCAGCACGAGGCCGACGGCGGCCATCACCTGCACCATCGCCTGGCGGACGTCGCCGACGAACCAGTCGTGCAGGGGCCCGAGGCCGACTCCCATCTGGGTGTTCGTCTCCGGATACTGCCGTTCGAGCTCGGCGGCGACGCTCACCATGTCGTCGCGCGCCTGATCGATCGTCACGCCCGGCTTCAAACGGGCTACCGTCCGGAACCAGTGCGGCCGCCGCATCTGTCGCAGCCTCGCTTCTGCAATGCGGAGCGGTTCCCAGTAGTCCACATCGGCGCCCGGCACGTTGAAGTCCGGCTTCAGCACCCCCGCCACCTCGACGCCGACGCCATTCATCTCGATTCGCCGCCCGACGACCGCGGGATCCGCGCCAAAGCGCCGGCGCCAGAACGCGTCGCTCAGCACGACGGCGCGCGGCGCCGCGGGCCCGGTGTCGGGCGCGCGCAGCAGGCGGCCAAGCGCCGGCTGGACGCCGAGCACGTCGAAGAAATTTTCCGAAACCCTCATTCCGCGGAGGCGCTCGGGCTGACCGCCGATGATGAGGGTCGGATCGTCGATCTGCGGCCCCTTTCCGTCCGAACCGATGTAGTAAGCGATTCCGGTGAACGAGACGTTGCGCTCGCGCCAGTCAAGGAGGTTCGCGGGCGCCACCGTGGCGTTCGTCCAGTCCAGCCTTGGATTGGTTTCCCAGATCTGCACGAGGCGGTCGGGATCGCTGTAGGGCAGCGGCTTTAAAAGCACGCCGTTGAGCACGCTGAACACGGCCGTGTTCACGCCGATCCCGAGCGCGAGGATCAGGAGGCAGACGAGGGTGAAGCCCGGGCGGGCGCGAAGACCGCGGATGGCATACCGGAGATCCTGCAGCAGCACGGTGACACTCCATTCTTCCTTGCGCAGCCAGAGGGCGTGCACGACAGCGCCGGCGCACCGGGCCACGAGCCGGAAATCTCGAGGCTGGTAATAGAGCTCGCTCTGCCATTCGCGAACCCAGTCGGCGCGGAACGCCGGCGGGACGATCGCGCGGCCGATCCCGAGCAGCAGCTGGCAGAGCCCGTCCATGATCAGGCTCGCGAACGCACGGCGCGCCCGGCGGCGGGCCCGCGCAACGGCTTGAGCGCCTGCAGCCGCTCGAGCGCAGCCGCCAGCGCGCGCTCGCCCTGCGCGGTGGTCCGATAGTAGCGGCGGGGCGGACGGCGGTCGTCGTGAGCCGTCTCGAGATCTTCCCAGTGCGACCTGACGAGGCCGTCCCGTTCGAGCCGCGACAGCGCGGGATAGACGGTGCCGCTCGGCAGCTCCGTGCGATCCATGATGTCGAACCCGTAGCGGACGCCTTCGCTGATGGCGTGGAGGATGGTGACGGCGGCGTAGCTGAGAGGGCGGCCGGCCATGTGTTGAGGATCTATAGCTGTAGGGGGGCTACATAGTCAAGTGATATGCCACGTGCTGCGTGCCACGTGCTACGTGCTATGTGCCACGTGCCACGTGCCACGTGCTACGTGCTACGTGTCACGTGCTACGTGCTACGTGCTACGTGCTACGTGCTGCGTGCTGCGTGCTACACGAAACGTGTGAGGGTGACGTCGAGGACGCGTGCCGGGCGTGGGCCGCGATGCCACTGGACGAGGATGGGGCTCTGGTAGGTGCCTTCGATGATGGCCCCTGCCCCAGGCGAACGGCTGTCCGATACCAGCAGGCTGACCGCGCGTTTCATGCGGAGGAACCGGGCCGCCGGCATCGCGATCGCGCGCGAGAGGACGCTCTCCACGAGCGATTCCCGGAGGCCGAGCACGTCCACCAGCTGGTTGAACACGCGGACGAGATCGTACTTGGCGTAATCGAGCGTCTTGGCCGGAATCGCGCGCGGATTGCCGAGGATGTGCCCCGCCTTCTCCGCCATGAACCGCAGCGGGTCGCGCAGCACCTCGGACAGGTCGTGGCGCATCAGCAGCGTCTCGTACTCGTTGACGGTCAGGCCCGCATGCCGCTCGCCCGGCGCCAGGGCCAGACGAATCCGGCCCTTGGTGACGCCGTGCCGCGCCAGGAGCCGGGCACACTGCTCGTAGATGCCAAGGTGCGGATCCTTCAGATTCACGGATTCGACCGCGTGATCCGACACGGGCACCACGAGCCGCTCGGTGGCGACACGTTCTTCCTGCGAGTAGCCCAGAACCGACGTGGTCCGGCGGCGGGGACGCCCCTCGTGGACCCCGTCGAGATCCACGAAGCAGACCGGCTCGCCGGGGCGGTTGCGATAGCTCACGCACGTCCGCAGCGCTCCCGCCATGACGGCCAGATGCGAGTCGGCGTTCTGCGGCTCGGCGGGCTTCTGCGCGTCGGTCAGCTCCGTGCGTCGCTCGAGCTTGTCGTGCTCGTACCCCGCCCCCTCTGGGAACATGGTCCGAAAGAGGTCGATGTAGGGCATGACGCCGGCACGGCTCTGGTGGAGCCGCGACGCAACGCCAGGATCGAGATACCCGGCGGTCGTGTGAAACGAGCAGCACAACGCCCGGGGGTAGGCATCGAGCGCATCACCGTAGGTAACGGCAAGTCGCCGGCGGACGTCGATGACATCCACCCGCGAGCGGGGTCTCAGCTCGAGTGTGAACTCGGCAGGCGCTTGGGACATGTACCAGGCGATTCCTCTAACAGAATAGCATGCTTATGCTTTGCGATACAAAGCAACAGCGCCCGCGGGCCGCCTGGCCCCCGGGCCCCACCCCTGATCGCAAACCGCGCGCCTGCGGACGCCGCCTCAGCACAGCACGCGGATGACGTCCGAGCGCGTGATGATGAAAGTTTTATCGGTCTTGAAGTCCCGGACCAACACCGCAGGGCTGGCCGGCGTGATCATCGTCGAGAGCAGCTCTACCGGCGTCGAAATGTCCACGAACGGAAACGCCGGCTGCATGATCGCGTCGACCGGCTGAGACTTGACCTCGGGGGCGCGGACGAGTTCGGCATACAGGTGCGTTTCGTTCAGCGAGCCGACGAGCCGCCTGTCGCGCGTGATCGAGATCTGCGAGAAGTCATGGGCGCTCATCAGCCGTACCGCGGTTTCCACGCGCTCCGACCCCTCGATCGCGAGCAACTCTCCCGACAGGCCGGACGCGACGAGGTCCCGCGCCGTCATGCCGGTCTTTTCCAGGAACCCCTTCTCGCGCATCCAGTCGTCGTTGAACATCTTCCCGAGGTATCGCGATCCATGATCGTGGAAGATCACGACAATCATGTCGTCGCCGGTGAACCTGTCGCGGAGCTGCAGGAGCCCCGCCATCGCTGAGCCGGCCGAGTTGCCTGCAAAGATGCCCTCCTCGCGCGCGATCCGCCTCGTCATCAGCGCCGCGTCCTTGTCGGTCACCTTCTCGAAATGGTCGATCACGCTGAAATCGACGTTCTTCGGCAGGAAATCCTCGCCAATCCCCTCCGTGATGTAGGGATAGATCTCGTTCTTGTCGAACACGCCCGTTTCCTTGTACTTCTTGAACACGGACCCGTAGGTATCGATGCCCCAGACCTTGATCCGTGGATTCTGCTCCTTCAGATACCGGCCGACACCGCTGATCGTGCCGCCGGTGCCCACGCCGACGACGAGATGGGTGACCCGCCCACCGGTCTGCTGCCAGATCTCAGGCCCTGTTTGCTCGTAGTGCGCGGCGGTATTCGACAGGTTGTCGTACTGGTTGGCCTTCCAGGAGTTCGGGACCTCCCGTTCGAGACGGGACGACACGGAGTAATAGGACCGCGGGTCTTCTGGATCGACGTTCGTCGGGCACACGATCACCTCGGCCCCGAACGCCTTCAGGGCGTCAGCCTTCTCCTTCGACTGCTTGTCGGTGGTCGTGAAGATGCACTTGTAGCCCTTGACGACCGCGGTGATGGCGAGCCCCATCCCGGTGTTGCCGGATGTGCCCTCGATAATCGTGCCGCCGGGCTTGAGCAGACCGGCCCGTTCGGCGTCCTCGATCATCCGCACGGCCATCCGGTCCTTGATGGAATTGCCGGGATTGAACGTCTCGAGCTTGACGAGGACGGTTCCCGGAACGACCCCCCTGGTGATCCGGTTGATGCGGACCATTGGCGTGTCGCCAATGGCCTCGAGGATGTTGTTCGCAATGGTGCGCACGGGCCCATTATCCGACAAGACCACCGCCGGGGGTCGGGGTTCGCCGCTCGAACCTCGGCTCGACGAGGCGAGCCTTCAGCCGGAGCGCTTCGGCTCGACCATCAGGGGCAGGTCCGTTTTGCACCTCGGCTGGTCACACCGCGCGTCTTAACACCGGAATTCACTGGCGTCCGGGATCCGCGCCGCGCTGGAGCCGAACTCGAGTGAGCCCGGGTCTACTAGATGAACAGGACTTAGTATCATTGAACGTCATCTGTTCGACGTGAGTCGCCAAGGAGTTTGCTTGTTCCCAGGGTCTAGAGTTTCCGCCGCGGCAGCCGTCCTGGTGGCGGTCCTCAACATGGCCTGCGGCAATTCGCACGTGGCGCCGGCCACAGAGGCGCGGGCGGCCATCAGCGTCACCGTGGCGCCGGTCACGGGCATCGACGATCCCGTCACGATAGAGGCCACCGGCAGCTTCCAGGCGGACGAATCCTCGGACGTGGCGCCCGAGTCCTCCGGCCGGGTCGTGGCCACGCCGGTCGATGTCGGTCAGTTCGTGCGGACAGGGGCCGTGCTCGTGCGGCTCGAGGGCATCGATGCGGGGCTGCGGCTCGACGAGGCCCGCGCCACGGTCGCGCGGGCGGAAGCAAGCGTCAAGTTTGCCGAATCGCAGAACGAGCTGGCCCAGACGACCGCCCGGCGATACGCCTCCCTCCTCGCCACGGGCGACGTGTCCCGCACGGTCGCGGATCAGGCGCGCACCGGGGCCGAAACGATGCTGCAGAACGTCAACACGGCGCGGGCCACGCTCGCCCAGGCCCGGGCGCAGCTGGCACTGGCCGAGAAGGCTGTGGCCGACGTGGTCGTATCCGCGCCGTTTGCGGGATTCATCAGCGAGCGGAAAGTGTCGCTGGGTGAGTACGTCCAGCCGTCGATGCCGGTCGTGACGCTCCTGAAGATCGACCCCCTGCGGCTGCAGCTCAGTCTGCCGGGGGTCCAGGCCGGCCGTGTCGCGGCGGGCCAGCAGGTGACCGCGACGGTGGATGCGTATCCCGGCAAATCGTTTTCCGGCGCGGTCACCGCCGTCAACCCGCAGATCTCCGCCGAATCCCGGTCGTTCGTGGTGGAGGCGCGCGTGCCGAATCCCGACGCGCTCCTCAAACCGGGGATGTTTGCGGTCGCCACGATCGACCAGGGACGCACGACCCGTGCGCTGCTGGTCCCGCGCAGGGCCGTGATCGAGGACGTCAACACGAATTCGTACCGGGTGTTTGCGATCGACAAGGACAATCGCGCCCGCATCCGCGTCGTCCAGCTCGCCGCGCGCCAGCAGGGGGACATGATCAAGATCGTCGCGGGCCTCGAAGAGGATGAGCGCGTGGCGATCTCGAATCTGGCGGAGCTGTACGACGGTGTCGAAGTGACGATTGCGGGTGATTGATCATGCAGAAGCTTGCCGAGATCTGTGTTCGCCGGCCCGTCTTCGCGACCATGCTCGTCGCGGCGGTCACCGTGGTCGGCGCCTTTTCGTTCTTCACGCTGGGGGTCGATCGATACCCGCGCGTGGAGATGCCGGTCGTCTCGGTGACGACGTCCAATCCAGGCGCGACGCCCGAGAGCATCGAAACGGAAGTCACCGACCGCATCGAGGCGGCGGTCAACACCGTCGCCGGCATCGACGAGCTGCGCTCCACCTCGAGCGAAGGCCGTTCCCGCGTCACCATTACGTTTGATCTGTCGAAGAACCCGGACGTCGCAGCGCAGGAGGTGCGCGCCAAGGTGGATCCCGCCATCCGGGACCTGCCGGAAACCGCCGACCCGCCGGTCGTCCAGAAGCAGGATCCGGATTCGTCGCCGGTGATCCTGTTTGCGATCTCCGCCCCTCTGCCGGCGGTCGAGCTCACGACCTACGTCGAGCAGAACATCCAGAAGCGCATCGAGTCGGTCAACGGCGTGGGCGAGGTCTTCCTCTACGGCGCGCGGCGGCGCGAGGTCCAGGTCCGGATCGATCCCGATCGCCTGAACGCCTACGGGCTGTCCACCACCGATGTCGCCACGGCGCTCCGGGCGCAGAATCTCGAGCTGCCCGGCGGGCGCCTCGAGCAGGGCGCCCGCGAACTGTCGGTTCGCACGGTCGGGCGGCTGCGGCGCCCGCAGGATTTCGAGGATCTGGTGGTCGCGACGCGCGGCAACACGCCGATTCGCGTCAGCGATCTGGGGCGGGTCGAGGACACCGGCGCGGATCCGACGTCCGTGTCGATGTTGAACGGCCGGTCGGCCGTCAGCGTCGCGGTGCGGAAGCAGAGCGGCGTGAATACCGTGGCGCTGGCAGACGCCATCAAGACGCGCATGGCGGAAATCCAGCAGACGCTGCCGCCCAACTTCGAGGTGCGCCTGGTGCGCGACGACTCCGAGTTCATCAGGGCCTCGCTCCGTGCCATCGAGGAACACCTCGTGCTCGGCGGGATCCTCGCGGCCATCATCGTGCTGATCTTCCTTCGAAACTTCCGCTCGACGCTGATTGCCGCCATTGCCATCCCCACCTCGATCATCGGCGCCTTCTCGGTGATGGCCGCGCTCGATTTCACCATGAACCAGATGACCATGCTCGCCCTCACGCTCATGGTGGGCATCGTCATCGACGACGCGATCGTGGTGCTGGAGAACATCTACCGCTTCGTCGAGGAGAAGGGGATGTCCCCCTTCCGGGCGGCGATCGAAGGCACGCGCGAGATCGGCCTGGCCGTCATGGCCACGACGATGTCGCTGCTGGCCGTCTTCTTGCCCGTCGGGTTTCTCGGCGGCATCGTCGGACGGTTCATGTCCTCGTTCGGCCTGACAGCCGCGGCGGCGATCGCCATCAGCCTGCTCGTCTCCTTCACGCTGACGCCGATGCTGGCGGCCCGCTGGATCCGGGAGTCGCCGGACCACACGCCGGGGGACACTTCGCGCCGGGGCTTCTACCGGCATATCGATCGGGTGTACACGGGCCTGCTCACATGGTCGCTGGCGCACCGCTGGGCCATTGTCGTGGCCTGCGCGGTGGTCATCGCCTCCGTCTACCCCCTCTTCCGCATGTCCGGCGTGAACTTCACGCCCGACGAGGACGAGTCCCGCTTTCAGCTGACGTTCCGCCTGCCTGTTGGATCGAGCCTGGCCGCGACGCAGTCGCTCATGGATCGCGTCGCGCGGGAAATCCGCCAGGAGCTTCCCGGGGTGACCGATGTGCAGGCGATTGCGGGATTCGGCGGAGGAACCAGCGGTTCGAACGTCGGCATGATGTTCGTGCGCCTGACGCCGATCTCGGAGCGCGAGCGCTCGCAGCAGCAACTGGTCGCCACGGCGCGCCAGATGACGCAGCCGTACCGGCAGGCCGCGGTGATCTCGGTGCAGGGATCGAGCGGCTTGAGCTTTGCCGGCGGCCGCGGCGCGGCGATTCAATATGCCCTGGTCGGACCAGATCTCGAGAAGCTGGACGAGTACACGGCGCGCGGGGTGGAGTCCCTGAAGGACAGTCCGGTCCTCGTCGACGTGGACCGGAGCTATCAGCCCGGACTGCCGGAACTCCGGATCGAGATCGATCGCAAGCGCGCAGCCGATCTTGGCGTTCGCGTGCAGGACATCTCGCAGACGGTCAACGCCCTGATCGCCGGACAGGAAGTCACCACGTTCAACGCCGCCAGCGATCAGTACGATGTCGTGCTGAAGGCCCAGGATTCCTTCCGCCGCACGCCCGAATCGATCGCCGCCGCCACGGTCCGCACGGCCTCGGGCGAGCTGGTCCAGCTCCGGAACCTCGTGACCTTCGAGGAGGGCGCCGGACCGGCCTCGATCGATCGCTTGAACCGGCAGCGGCAGATTACAGTCTCCGCCAACCCGGCGCCTGGCGCCGCGCAGGCGGACGGGCAGCAGGCGCTCGAGGCGGCGTTCGCGAGCCTGGATATGGAGCCGGGCTACACCCTCGTGACGAGCGGCCAGTCTCGCGAGCTCGGACGGGCCGCGTACTATTTCGCCCTCGCGTTCGCGCTCTCGTTCATCTTCATGTACATGGTGCTGGCGGCTCAGTTCGAATCGTTCATCCACCCGATCACGATCCTGCTCACGCTGCCTCTCGCGGTGCCGTTCGGCCTGCTTGCCTCGCTGATCTTCGGACAGCAGCTCAATATCTACTCCGCGCTCGGGGTGCTGCTCCTCTTCGGCATCGTGAAGAAGAACGCGATCCTCCAGATCGACCACACGCTCGGGCTGCGCGCGAAAGGCCTGGCGCGGTACGAGGCGATCATCCAGGCCAATCGCGATCGCCT
>Ga0268386_10002577_pt1 | contig 12963 bp, 13 predicted proteins | sample RVTome_15_FD_200260 | JGI IMG/M metagenome (GOLD analysis project Ga0268386, IMG submission 200260) | Soil microbial communities from uranium-contaminated site in the Upper Colorado River Basin, Wyoming, United States - RVT150D86... ...
TCCGGGCTTGCGGGCGCTCGTGGCCATGCGGCGATCGGCTCCTCATTGAAATTCGTCTGGGGAGCACGAATTGTAGCGCGCTCCCCCGTCGCCGCCCCAGCGGGTGCCGCATCGCACGCTTCGATGAGGGCATGTCGGCGGCGGGCGGCCAACTGGCCCGGCACATCTATCATCGGAGCACGCCTGCCGCGTGGATCGTGCAGCGTCGCTCGCCGAGCCGCCAACCCACGTGGCGAGATGACAGCCGTGGGCCGACGCGCCGGCCGTCGCTGGCGCTACGCCCGCCTGGCTGGCAGCCAGCGACCGGGTGACCCTGTACCGCCTCGGGTCTACCAGGGCTCCTCGGAACGCCAGTCGACCGCGACCGGCCCGGCGAGGTCGAGGTCGGACGGCGTGCGCGGCGTCCGCAGCACCATGACGTTCCCGTCCTCGTCCGCGCTCCGAATGCGCTGTCCGTCGAGCATCCGAACGAAGGTCGGACCCAGCCACGTCTCCCACCCGAGCCGCTCGTAGAAGGCGTTGCGGCCGGTGGCCAGGGCACCGAGGACGTACTCGTCGCGGACGATGCGGCCGATCTCGCGCATCACCCGCGTGGCGTGCCCCCGGCCGTGGAGTTCGGGATGGGTCGCCACGTTCTCCACGTAGCCCACGTCGAGCGCCAGGTCGCCCTCGTGACCGATGTACAGGCGGCGGTCGACGATCATGGCGTGCGCCAGAGGCCGCCCGTCGCCCTCGAGGAAGACGTGGATCCCCGGGCCGACGCGCTCCCAGACCGCCGGGAAGGGCTCCTCGAACGCCGCCTCGCACAGGGCGGTCAGCCGATCGAAGGTCTCCGGGTCGATCTCCTCGGTCTGGGCGACGTGGAGACGAGCGGCCCGTCCACCGCCCGTCATCGGCCGACCCGCAGCCAGCCGCGCTCGAGCGCAAGCGCGAATGCCGGACCGATCGCCGCCAGCAGCCGTCCACCCCAGCCCGCGTGCTGGCGGTAGAGGGTCCGCGCCTTGCGCACGACGCGGTCCCGGCCGGCACCGTCGAGCTCCGTGGCGAGCAAGCGGAACTCGGCGAAGGCGGCCGCGTCATCGTCCGCCAGCCAGCGGGCGTCGGCGAGCGCCTCGCGTGCCGCGGGGTCGCCCGGCAGGAGCTCCACCGCGGCGGTCGCGGCGCCGAACGCACCGCGCACGTCGCCCGTCCGAGCCAACGCCTGCGAGAGCGCCAGCTGCGCTCGGCCGTTGCGCGGTGCGAGGCGGACCGCACGTCGCGCCGCCTCGACCCCCATGGCCGGCTGCGCGGCCCCAAGCCGCTCCTCCGCCTCGGCGACGGTCCAGGTGGTCTCGCGCGGGTCGTTGCGGGCCAGGCGGCCATACTCCGCCGCGGCGTCACGGTGCGCGCCCTCCGCGGAGAGGATCTGCGCCATGAGCTCGCGGTAGCGGATCTCCTCCGGGTCGAGCCGCACCGCCGCGGCCGCATGCCGCTCGGCCTCGTCGGGGTGGCCGAGGGCCAGGAAGGCGCGGGCGCGGTACTCGTGGGCGGCGTCGTCACCCGGCCGCACGGCGAGCACCGCGTCGGTGAGACGAAGGACGAGCTCGTGGTCGCCGCGCTCGTGTGCCTCGCGGATCTCGTCCGGGGTCGTCATCGGGCTCTCTCCGGCTCGAAGCCTCGACGCGCGACGATCCATTGGAACGCCACCGGGCGGCCGTCCTCGTCGTCCTCGACGACGTCCGCGGACTCGATGACGAACCCCGCGCGCTGGACCATGGCGCGGTTGGCCGGGGCGTCGAAGTGGCTGAAGTACATCGGAACGCCCAACCAATCCTCCTCGACGATGCCCGGGGAGTCGGTGGCGCCCATCGTGGCAACGAACAGGCCGTCGGGGCGCAGCCACGAGGCGATGCGGCCGAGAAGGTCGGTGTGCATGGTGCGCGGCACGTGGATGATCGAGTAGAAGGCGATCACCGCGTCGAGCGAACGAGGCTCGAGGATGAGCTGGGTCATGTCGCCGATGAGGAAGTCGGCCTCGGGTGCGTTCACCCGGGCACGGGCGATCTGCTCCTGCGAGAGATCCACGCCGGTAACGCGATGCCGCTCGCTCAGCCGGCGCGCGACGGGCTCCCCCGCCCCGCACCCCAGCTCGAGCACGTCGCTGGCATCCGGCAGCAGCGTGATCACCCGCTCCAGGTAGGACAGGCGCGTCGGTCCGTGGACGGTCCACGCCAGGTAGCGGTCGGCGACGCGGTCGTAGCCCTCGGCAACGACGCGCTCCGGCGACCGCTCCACGTTACTCCGCCCCCGCCCCGGCGGGCTCGCGCGGCACGCCCTCCCACGCCACGCGGCCGGCGACGAGGTCGGCCACGCGCTGGGGGATGAGCTCCAGCGACACGCGCTCCTGGGTCATCGTGTCGCGCTCGCGAATGGTGGCGGCGCCGTCCTCGAGCGACTCGGGGTCGACCGTCACGCAGTACGGGGTGCCGATCTCGTCCTGGCGGCGGTAGAGCTTGCCGATCGAGGCGGTGTCGTCGTACTGCGCGGCAACGTGCAGCTTCAGGTCGGCGGTGAGCCGCCGCGCCCGCTCGACGAGCTCCGGCCGGTTGCGCAGCAGCGGCAGGACGGCGGCCTTGATCGGCGCCAGCTCGGGCCGGATCCGAAGCATGACGCGCTTCTCCTTCGCCAGCTGCTCCTCGGTGTAGCCGTCCACCAGGATGGTGAGGACGGCTCGATCCACCCCCATCGCCGGCTCGATGACGTACGGCACGACGTGCTCGCCCGCCTGCTCGTCGAAGATCTCGAGTTTGCGGCCGGAGGCGGCGGCGTGCGCCTTCAGGTCGAAGTCGGTGCGATCGGCCACGCCCTCCAGCTCCGACCAGCCGATCGGGAACTGGTACTCGATGTCGGTAGTCTGCTTCGAGTAATGGCTCAGCTCATCGGCCTCGTGGGGGCGCAGGCGCAGGCGGCCCGCGCCGATCCCGAGCACATCGGTCCACCAGCGGTGGCGTGCGTCCACCCAGTGGGCGAACCACTCGTCCTCGTCACGAGGATGGACGAAGAACTCCATCTCCATCTGGTCGAACTCACGGAGGCGGAAGATGAAGTTGCCCGGCGTGATCTCGTTGCGGAAGCTGCGGCCGATCTGCGCGATCCCGAACGGCAGCTTCCGCCGCATGCTGGTGGCGACGTTGTCGAACTGGGCGAACATGGCCTGCGCCGTCTCCGGACGCAGATACGCGATCGACGAGTGGTCGGCCACCGGGCCGACGTGCGTGGCGAACATCAGGTTGAACTGGCGCGGCTCGGTCAGCGTCCCCCGGTTCCCGCAGTTCGGGCAGGCGATGTCGGCCGGCGGACCCTTGAGCTCATCCTCTCGGAACCGGTGCTTGCAGCTGCGGCAGTCGACCATCGGGTCGCTGAAGCCAGCGACGTGGCCCGATGCCTCCCACACGCGCGGGTTCATGATGATCGACGCGTCGATGCCGACCACGTCGTCGCGCAGGTGGACCATGTGGCGCCACCAGGCAGCCTTGACGTTGTTCTTCAGCTCGACGCCCAGCGGGCCGTAGTCCCAGAAGCCCGCCATGCCGCCGTAGATCTCGCTCGATGGGAAGACGAACCCGCGGCGCTTGGCGAGGCTGACGATGACGTCGAAGTTCGGCGCTGGCACGGCGTGGACGAGGCTCCTGCAGGTTGCGACCAAGGTGGACCGATGGGGTGGTCGAGTCTAGCCGATGCTCCCGCCCGAGCCGCGGCGCGGGCCGTCGGCCGGTTGTCATGGCGCGGGCGTATCGGCCGGGCAGTGCCCGGAACTGTCACGAGGCGCCAGGCTTGGACACGCAGCGCGTCCTTCGGTCGCCGTTGCGCCCACCGGGTGGCGACTTCGGCGCGTCAGCAGCCGTACGCCCGTGCAGTGAGAACCGGACCCCGTCACGAAAGCGTGGCGGCCTCGCGGGCGGCCACCTCCTCCAGGAAGTCCCGGGAACGCATCTCCCGTTCCACGACCGCCGAGACGGTGGCGTGAAGCAGCCGCTCGACCTCGCGATGGAGCGGTGGCGCCAGTCGAACGCGGATGACGCCGACCAGCGACGAGCGCTGGAGGTGGCGCAGCACCTTGAGCGCATCGTTGGAGATCGGGCGCGCGCCGTGGGCGCGATGCGCGCACTGCGGGCACAGCACGCCCCCGCCCACCGGCGAGTACGCGTTTCCCTCGGGCTCGATCACCGACCCGCACTCCAGGCACTGGGCGAGCTCGGGCCGGAAGCCCATCGCGTCGAGGAGCGCGAGCTCGAACCAGCGAGCGACGACCTCGCGCGAGACGTCCGCACCGGCATCCAGGGCGGAGAGGCCCTGCGCCAGGACGCGGAATGGCTCGTGGGTGTCGGCGGCACCCTCGACGAAACGATCGACGAGCTCGACGAGGTACCAGGCCGCGGCGGTGGAGTGCAGGTCATTGCGCAGGCCGAGGTGTGGGTCCTCGAGCGACGACGAGGTCACCACATCCCACGTGCGTCCCACCGCCAGGACGAGCTGGACGTCGCTGAACGGCTGGAGGCCGCCGCCGATGCGCGAGCGCGGCCGCCGCACGCCCTTGGCGATCACCCGCAGCTTGCCGAGGCGCGGGGTGAGGACCGTGAGCACCCGGTCGGCCTCGCCGAGGTCCATGGTGCGCAGTACGATCGCCTCGGTCTTGTAGACGCGCGGCCGCGGGCTCATCGGTCCAACATGCTACTTCGGTGTATCATGATTCCCATGCATCCGACCATCGGCGCCCCGCGTACCTCCGACATGCCAAGACTGCTCGAACAGGTCGGGTACCCTTCCGGAGTGGTGGACATCAGGACCGAGTTTACGCGCCTGCTCGAGGACATCGAGCGCGAGATGTCAAACGTCATCGACGAGCGCGGCGGTCACGCGCGCCCGCTGTACGAGATGCTCACCTACCACCTCGGCATCGACGGGAAGTCAGGCCCGCAGGGCAAGCGCATGCGGCCGCTCCTCGGCCTGCTCGCCTACCAGTCGCTGACCGGCGACTACCGTCCGGCTCTGCCGGGTGCCGCGGCCGTGGAGCTAGGCCACAACTTCAGCCTGGTGCACGACGACATCGAGGACGCGGACACGGAGCGACGGCATCGGCCCACCCTGTGGGCGATCTGGGGCGTGCCGCTGGCCATCAACGCCGGCGACGCGCTCTTCGCGCTGTCGCGCCTCGCGCTCTATCGGCTCCTGGAGGATGGCTTCAGCGAGCGCCGCGTGCTCGCGCTGATGCGCGTGTACGACGAGACCTGCCTCGCGCTCTGCGAGGGGCAGTACCTCGACATCACGTTCGAGCGGCAGGCCGAGGTGAGCGTCGAGGCCTATCTCGAGATGATCGGCAAGAAGACCGCGGCCCTCGTCGGCGCATCGGTGCAGGCCGGAGCCATCCTGGCGACCGATGACGCCGAGGTGGTCGAGGCCTATCGGCGCTTCGGCTACGACCTCGGGATGGCCTTCCAGATGGCCGATGACGTCAAGGGCAGCTTCTGGTCCAGCGCCGATTCCGGCAAGCCGATGGCCGGCGACGTTCGCAAGCGCAAGAAGACGCTGCCGATCGTGTGGGCGCTGGCGCACGCCTCGGAGTCCGATCGCGAGTGGCTCGCCTCCATCTACCGGGCCCCCGACAGCGCGCTTGCCGATGGCGTGGCGCCGGTCGGCGACGACGAGGTCGCCGAGGTCCTCGAGATCCTGGAGCGCTCCGGCGCCCGCGAGCACACGCTCACCGAGGCGCGCCGCTATCGCGACCTCGCCCTCGAGCACGTGGATCGCCTGCCCTGCATCGAGGACCGCAAGGCCGACCTGGCGGAGCTGGTGCGGTCGGTCATCGCCGCCTGAGGAAGGCGGTTGCTCCGCGGCTTCGTGCTCGCCGCGATCGGTGGCGCGTTGGTCCGCACCCGGGACGAACGGCCACTTCGTGGCCGAAGTGTTCGACGCCTGGGACGGAAGGCCAGGCAGACCGCCTCACCATGGCCATCCGTATCTCGCGCCTGGCACGAACGGGCACTTCCTGTCCGTTGGTCCCAGTGGCGGGATAACCGAGTGCCCGCGGCGAGACAACCGATCGCCGCGCCAACCAGTTCGCGCTGGCTTGCCCAACGGGCGGTAGCTGATCAGCCGGAGTGGGTACCGGCCTCGGACTCGTCGCCGCCCTCGCCCGGCAGGCGCTGCCGGGAGGCGACCACCTTCGCCACCCGCCGCGGCTCGGCGGCATCGACGCGGATGCCGATCCCCTCCCGGAAGTGGATCTCGGCGCCCGGGAGCGGGATGCGGCCGACGCGGTGCACCACGAATCCGCCCACGGTGTCGTAGGCGTCCTCGTCGGGCTCGTCGTCGTCGGACAGGTCGAACAGGTCGCGGAGATCGTCCATGCTGACGCGGCCGTCGATGCGGAAGATCTCTTCCTCGTCGGTCGAGAGGTCCTCGACCATCGGATCCTCGCTGTCGTACTCGTCCTGGATCTCGCCGACGATCTCCTCGACCACGTCCTCCATGGTCACCAGGCCGGCGGTGCCGCCGTACTCGTCGACCACGATGGCGATGTGACGCTTGGCGACCTGCATCTCGTGGAGCAGGTCGTCGACCGGCTTCGACTCGGGGACGTAGACCGGGGCGCGGACGAGCTTGCGCACGTCGATGTCGGCGTAGCCGACCCCGTTGCCCTTGAGGTACGGCAGCAGGTCCTTGGCGTAGAGGATGCCGACGATGTTGTCGAGGCTCTCCTCGAAGACCGGGAGGCGCGAGTGTCCGGCACGGATGATCATGTCGAGCACCTCGTCGAGGGTGTCGTCGACGTTCACGGCTCGGATGCCGATGCGCGGGATCATGACCTCGTGGACGCGCTTGTCCCCGAGCTCGATGACCCCATGGATCATCTCCTTCTCCTCCTCCTCGATTCCGCCCTCATGCGAGCCGGTCTCGATGAGCATCTTCAGCTCCTCGGTGGAGAGGTAGCCGCCCTGGGGCTTCTCCTTGCCGCCGAGCAGGCGCACGAGGATCTTGCTGGAGGTGGAGACGAACCAGACGATCGGGGACAGGACGCTCTGCAGCAGAGCGACCGGCCGCGCGACGAACAGCGCGAGGCGCTCGGGGAAGGAGAGCGCGAGCGTCTTGGGGACCAGCTCACCGATGATGATCGAGGCGAGCGCGATAACCAGGGTCATGATCACGAAGGCGATCGTGTCGGCCGCGTCCTGGAGGAAGGGCACCGGAATGTCGTCGATCAGGTCGGCCAGCCCGCTCGAGAAGGCCACCGCACCGGTGGCGCCGGCAAGGAAGCCGAGGAAGGTGATCGCGATCTGGATGGTGGCCAGGAAGCGGCTCGGGTCCTCGGTCAGCCGATGGGCCGTCTGGGCCGCGCCGGTGCCGTCGTCCGCCAGCTGCTGCAGGCGATGACGCTTGACCGTGATGAGGGCGATCTCGGCGGCGGCGAAGAACCCGCCGACGAGGATGAGCATGATGACAACCACGAGGTCGAAGACCGGGTTGCCGCTGGTACTGCTACCGTCCATTGGGCGGTGTTCTGTCCGCCTCCCTACGTGCTTGGATCCGCCCCGGACGGGACGGGCGCCTCCCCGGCGCTCGGGTTGCCGGCCTCCGCCGGCCTGGTGCGATGTCGTCGAAGCTCGATCGGCCGAGCCGGCATCCCGACGACGGTCTTGCCGGGCGGGACGTCCCGGGTGACGACGGCGCCGGCGCCGGTGGTCGCTCCCTCACCGATGGTGACCGGCGCCACCATCATGGTATCAACCCCGAGCTTGACGTCCGAGCCGACCGTCGTGCGGTGCTTGGCGGTGCCGTCGAAGTTGGCGGTGACCGATCCCGCGCCGATGTTCACGTTGTCGCCGACCTCCGCGTCGCCGATGTAGCTGAAGTGATGCTGCTGGGTGCCGGCCCCGAGCCGAGCCTTCTTGATCTCGGCGAAGTTGCCGATGCGGCAGCGGGCTCCGACCTCCGCGCCGGGACGCAGGTGCGCAAACGGACCGATCTGCACGTCCTCGGCCACGGTCGCTTCCTCGACGACGCTCGCCCAGACGTGGGTCCGCGGGCCGATGCGGCTGTCGCGCACGTGCGTGTTCGGGCCGATCACCGCGTCCTGCGCGATCACGGTCGCGCCCTGGAGCGTCGTCCCCGGCTCGATGCGCGCGTCCTGGCCGATCTCGACCGTCGCGTCGATGCGGGTCGAACCCGGATCGACGATCGTGACGCCGTCGCGCATGTGGCGCTCATTGATGCGCCGGCGCATCCGCTCCTCCGCCACGCTGAGCGCCACGCGGTCATTGATGCCCATCGTGTCGTCCGGATCGGCGGCAGCGACCACCGCCACCGCCCGGCCGTCTCCGACGGCGATCGCCACGAGGTCGGTGAGGTAGTACTCGCCGGACGCCGAGGCCTGGACGCGCCCGATGGCCCCGCGCAGCCACGCCGCATCGAAGGCATAGGTCCCGGCGTTCACCTCGCCGATGGCCCGAGTCGCCTCGTCGGCATCGGTCTCCTCCACGATGGCGGCGGCGCCACCACCGGCGTCGCGCACGACGCGGCCGTAGCCGGCCGGATCGGCGACGTGGGCCGAGACCAGGGCGATGGCCGCCCCGACGCCACGAAGGGCATCGAGGAGCGCGGCGTAGAGCTCGGGCGGCTGCATCGGAACGTCGCCCATGGTCACCAGCACCCGGTCGGCGGTGGCTTCGAGCCCGTCGAGCGCGACGCGCACGGCATCGGCGGTGCCGCGCTGCGGCTCCTGGAGCACCGTGGTCGCCCGATCCGCCAGCGTCGCCCCGACCGCTTCGGCACCGTGCCCGATCACGACGACCGGCCGCGCGACGCCCGCCGCGCCGAGGGCGGTGAGGACGTGGTCGATCATCGGGCGGCCGGCGAGCGGATGGAGCACCTTCGGGATGCGGGAGCGCATGCGGGTGCCCTGGCCGGCGGCCAGGACGATGGCCGCGGGGGCGTTTTGTGGTGACGACACGTGGGCGCGATGGTAGAGGCGGCCGATTCGCAGCGTCAACCGGCGCCGACGACAGCCACCGCCTCGATCTCGACCAGCGCGCCCTTCGGGAGATCCTTGACGGCCAGGGCGCTGCGCGCCGGGTACGGCTCGGGCACGAGGCGCGCATAGACCTCGTTGACCGCCGGCCAGTCGCCGATGTCGGCGAGGAAGACGGTGACCTTGACGAGCAGATCCATGCCGCTGCCGGCTGCCTCCAGGATCGCCGCGACGTTCTGCAACGCGCGGTGCGCCTGGGCGCCCACGTCGGGGCTGACGAGCTCCGCGGTCGCCGGGTCGAGGCCGACCTGGCCGGCGGTGAACACGAGGTCGCCGGCGCGGATCGCCTGGCTGTACGGTCCGAGGGCTGCCGGGGCGGCATCGGTGCTGATCTGGTCGCGGGTGCTCATTCGGAATCCTCCTCGATGGCTTCGATGGTGGCAGGTTCGGGCCTGGTGCGCGTGTGCGTGACGCGCAGGCCGGCCAGGGTAAGCCGCTCGGCGAGGGCGGCGGCGCCCGCGGGATCATCGGCGAGGTGGAAGATCGTCGGCCCGGAGCCGGTGAGCCGCGGTGTCCCCCCCGCCCCGGCGACGATGGCGAACAGGTCGTCGAGCTCGGACCGAAGCCGGCGCGCCGGCGCGAGAAGGTCGTTCTCCTGCGTCCCCCACTCCTCGGGGCGCAGCTCGGCGAACACGTCACGCGTCGAGAGGCCGAACGGCGGATGGACGAGCACCACCTCGCGCTCGACCGGCTCGAGCGGGGCGATCGTCTCGCCGGTGCCGGTCACCCGCGCCTCGGCGACGCCGGACACGAAGAACGGCACGTCGGCGCCGATCGCGGCGAGCGCGGCGACATCGCCGGCGGTCGCCCGCTCGTCGCGCCCGTTCCATGCTCGGCCGAGCCGCCACGCGGCGGCCGCGTCCGACGAGCCCCCGGCGAGCCCGGCCGCGGCGGGGATGCGCTTCTCGAGTGTCAGGCAGGCGAGGTCCGGCCGTCCGCCCAGTCCGGCGGCCAGGCCCTGCCATGCCAGATTCTCGGGGCCGAGCGGAAGGTCGGCAGACCCGTCGCCCTCGACCCGCAACCCGCTGCAGCCCGGGAGGAGCAGCAGCCGATCCGCCAGTTCCAGGAGGACGAAGTGGCTGTCCAGCTCGTGGAGCCCGTCCGCGCGCCGTCCGACGACGCGCAGCGACAGGTTCAACTTGGCCGGCGCCTCGAGCTTGAGTGGTCGCGATTCATGGGGGATGTCGGACATCACGTACGCATGGTGCCCGATTCGCGCGCTCCCCACCTGCTGCCGACTCAACTGGCGCAACAGCCACCGAAGCGCGCGAGGCTCGCCGACTCACCCGCGTCGCGCGCCGACCCGCCAACCAGCTTGGCAGGACGAGTCACGAGAGGCCCGCCCCCGGCAGCCGCTGGCAGTTGCGCCAGCCTGGTTGGCAGGCGGGGTCGGCGGCGCCACGACCACCGAGCCGTCATCGAAGCGCGGTTGACAGGCTCCTGCTGAGGCAGGCCCACTCGTCGATCGTGAGCGTCTGCGGGCGACGGTCGGGGGTGACCCCGCAGCCGTCCAGGGCCGCCTCGACCGCCTCGCGGTCGACGGGGAGCTCGCGGCTGAGACCGTTGTGGACCTGCTTTCGCCGCTGCCGGAAGCCCGCCTGGACGACGCGGTAGAACGGCTCCCGCAGCTCCCCCGCCGGGACGGCCGGATGATCGCGCCGGCGCAGCCGCAGCACGGCGGAGTCGACGGCCGGCGACGGCTCGAAGGCCGCCGCGGGAACGCGGGCCACGACCTCGGCGGTGGTGACGTTCTGGGCGAAGACCGACAGGTAGCTCATCCTCCCCGGCGGCGCGGCCACGCGCTCGGCGACCTCGAGCTGCACGAGGAGTACGGTCAGCTCCGGCGGACGATCGCCCTCGAGGAAGGTGTGCAGCAGCGGGCTGGTGATGTGATACGGGATATTCGCCACGACCTTGAACCGCTCGCCGGGGAACATCTCGCGCGGATGGAGGCTGAGCGCATCGGCCTCGATGAGCTCGAATCCATCGGCGCCGTAGAGCTCGCGACGCAGGTACTCGGCCAGCCGCGCGTCGAGCTCCACCGCCAGGACCGATGCTCCGGCGGCCAGCAGCCGCCGGGTGAGCACGCCGAGCCCGGGTCCGATCTCGACGACACGGTCGCCTGGCTGCAGCTCGGCCGCCTCCACGATGGCGTCGAGCGCCTCCGGATCGGTGAGGAAGTTCTGGGACAGGCTCTTGCGCGGCCGCAGGCGCTCGGCGCCCATCAGCCGACGCAGCTGGCCCGGGGTGGGTGGGACGAGCCGGTCCGGGGCCAGCGGATCGGTCATTCCGGCCCCAGCCAGGGCAGCGCCAGGTTCGGGACGGCTTCCAGCGCGGCATCGGCTCGGTCGCCGGCGGCGAAGCGGAAGCCGGCGGCGGCCCCGATCATCGCGCCGTTGTCGGTGCACCAGGCCGGCGGCGGTACGAGCAGCGGCAGGCCATGCGCCGCCAGGCGCTCGTCGAGCGTGGCCCGCAGGGTTCGATTGGCGGCCACCCCGCCGCCGAGAGCCACCGCCGCCACGCCATGATCGACCGCGGCGGCGACCGTCTTCGTCACCAGCGCGTCGACCACCGCCTCCTGGAAGGCGGCCGAGATCCCGTCGACCGGAATCGGCTCGCCCCGCTCACGGTACCCGTTGACCTCGCGCAGGACGGCGGTCTTCAGCCCGGAGAAGCTGAAGTCGTACGGCCCGTCGGTCCGGGCACGCGGGAAGCGGGTGGCAGGCGTGGCTCCGATCGCCGCAGCCGAAATCGCCGGGCCCCCGGGGTACGGAAGGTCGAGCAGCCGGCCGACCTTGTCGAACGCCTCGCCGGCCGCGTCATCGACCGTCTGCCCGAGCAGCGTGTACCGCCCGTGGTCGTGCATGACGGCGAGCTGGGTGTGCCCGCCGCTGACCACCAGGCAGAGCAGCGGGAACGGCGGCTCGGGCGGCAGGGGCGCGTCGGCCTCCGTGTCGGTCAGCCAGTTGGCGTAGATGTGGCCCTCGATGTGATTCACGCCGACGAGGGGCAGGTCGTGGGCGGCCGCGATCGCCTTCGCCACGTTGACGCCCACCAGCAGGGAGCCGATGAGCCCCGGCCCGTACGTCACCGCCACGGCGTCGAGGTCGTCCCAGCCCACATCGGCCTCGTCCAGCGCGGCCTCGAGGGTCGGCACGATCCAGCGCAGCTGCTGGCGCGCCGCCACCTCCGGCACGATCCCACCGGTGGCCGCATGGAGCGCGACCTGCGACGCGACCTGGTTGGCCTCGATCCGCCGCCCCCCGACGACGACCGCCACGCCGGTCTCGTCGCACGACGACTCGATCGCCAGGATGCGCGGACCGCTCATGCCAGGCGCTCCCGCTCGGCATCGACGAGCGCGCGCAGCCGCGGGTCGCCGAGCTCGGGCGTGGTCATCACCAGGGCATCCTCGCCGTCATCGGTGTAGTAGTGCGGGCGGCGGCCGACGATCTCGAAGCCGAAGGACCGATACAGTGCCTGCGCCGGTCCATTGCTGACGCGGACCTCGAGCGTCATCTGGCGCGCCCGAAGCGTCACCGACAGCTCGTACAGGTTGAGGAGCAGCTGCCGGCCGATCCCCTGCCGACGCCAGTCGGGATGCACGCCGAACGTGGTGACGTGCGCGTCGTCGACCATGAGCCACACGCCGGCGAAGCCGACCACGGTGTCGCCGGCCCGTGCCACCAGGTAGCGTGCCAGCCGGTTCCCGCGCAGCTCCTGCTCGAAGGCGTGCGCCGGCCATGGGGTCCGGAAGCTGAGCTGCTCGATCCCGTGGACGGCCGGCACGTCCTCGGGGCGCATCGGGTCGACGACGACGCGGGCGGTCAGAGCCATCGCACCTCTCCGGCCGGCTCGACCGACACGCCGCGCGGAGCGCGGAGGTAGATCGGCTCGAG
>Ga0268386_10002578_pt1 | contig 12959 bp, 12 predicted proteins | sample RVTome_15_FD_200260 | JGI IMG/M metagenome (GOLD analysis project Ga0268386, IMG submission 200260) | Soil microbial communities from uranium-contaminated site in the Upper Colorado River Basin, Wyoming, United States - RVT150D86... ...
GAACCCGGACCGACCCGGGCAACGGGGATGTCGGTGCGGCCGGAGCGCTTCGTCACGTCGAGCTCGCCGTCGAGGACGACGTACAGCGCGTCGGCCTCGTCGCCCTCGCGAATCAGTGCCTCGCCCGGCTCGAGGTCGACGATCTCCCCCATGTCGGCGAGGCGATCGAGCTGGTCGTCCGGCAACCCGCCGAAGAGCGGCGTCAGCCGCAGCCGATCGACGACCCCGGCGCGGTCCAGGTGCTGGTGCGCCCCGCTCACAGGTTCGCCAGGTACTGGTGGACGAACTGGACCGCCATCGAGCCCTCGCCGACGGCGCTCGCGATCCGCTTGACCGACCGATGCCGCACGTCGCCGACGGCGAACACGCCCGGCAGGCTCGACTCGAGCAGATGGGGCCGCCGCGTCAGCGGCCAGCCCGAGTGGTCCTCGAGGTCCGGGCCGGTGAGGACGAAGCCCCGCTCGTCGCGCGCCAGCGCGCCCTCGAGCCAGCCGGTATGCGGCTGCTGGCCGATGAAGACGAAGGTCGCCGCGAGCTCCAGCTCGGACTCGCCGTCGGGAGTCGCGAACCGCGCGCGCTCGAGGTGCTCGGTGCCGAGGAAGGCCGACGCGTCGTACCCCGCATGCACCTCGACGTTCTCGGTGGCCGTGATCTGATCGACCAGGTAGGCGCTCATCGTGGCGCCGAGGTCGTGGCCGCGGAGGAAGAGGTGGACCCGGCTCGCGAAGCGCGCCAGGTGCGCGACCGCCTGGCCCGCGGAGTTGCCACCACCGATGACCCCGACAGCCAGCCCGCGATAGAGGATCGCCTCGGTCGTCGCGGCGCCGTAGTAGAGGCCGCGGCCCGCGAGCTCGGTCGCTCCCGGGACGTTCAGCTGGCGGTACGCGACGCCGGTGGCGATCACGGCCGCCTGGCAGGATAGCTCGGCGCCGTCATCCAGGACGAGGGTTCGGTACGGATCGGCCACGCGAAGCCCGGTTGCCTCCTGGGAGGTGAGGATCTCGGCGCCGAGCCGGCGCGCCTGGGCGAGCGCGCGGCGCGCGAGATCGGACCCGGACAGTCCCGACGGGAAGCCGAGGTAGTTCTCGATGCGGCTGGTGGTACCCGCCTGCCCGCCCGGCGCCTCGCGCTCCACGAGCAGCGTCTTCAGGCCCTCGCTGGCGCCGTACACCGCCGCCGCCAGCCCGGCCGGACCGGCGCCGACGATGACGAGGTCGTAGAACGGCAGGGTGGCTCGCGTTGAGAGGCCGAGCTCGGTCGCCAGCTCCCGGTTGCTGGGGTCGCGCAGGGATCGGCCGTCGGGGAAGATGACGATCGGCTCGGCGAGGTCGACGGTCCCCTCGACGGAGCCCGCCAGGCGGCGCCCCTCGTCGTCGGCCTCCGGGTCGTGCCAGGCGTACGGCACCTGGTTGCGGGTGAGGAAGTCGCGGATGGCGTGGCCGCGCGGCGCCCAGCGCCCGGACAGCAGGCGGAGGCCCTCGAACGGCGGGTGGAAGGTCGCCTGCCAGTCGGCGAGCAGGTCGTCGAGCACGGGGTAGAGCCGCTCCTCGGGCGGATCCCACGGTTTGAGCACGTACTGGTCGAGCCGGATCTCATTGATCGCGTCGATCGCCACCTCGGTGTCGGCGTAGGCGGTGAGGAGGATTCGCTTCGCGTCGGGCTGGAGGGGGAGGGCCTCGCGGAGCAGCTCGATCCCGGTCATCACCGGCATCCGCTGGTCGACCACGAACAGCGCGATCGCGTCGCCGCGCCGGGTCAGCTCACGGCTGAGCTCGAGCGCCTCCTGGCCGGAGCCAGCCGCGAGCACGCGGTACCGGTCGCCGTATCGAGCGCGGAGATCGCGCTCGATGGATCGCAGGACCGGTTCGTCGTCATCGACGGTGAGGATTGCCGGCATGGCGGCCATGCGCCCGAGTGTACGCCGCCGTGCGGTACCCTCACGGCATGCTCTGGACCATCGTCGTCATCCTGCTCCTGCTCTGGTTCCTGGGGTTTCTCCTGCGAGCCTTCGGCGGGCTCATCAACCTCCTCCTGGTCGCCGCCCTGGCCATCGTCATCTACCGCCTGCTCACCGGTCGCAAGCTGATCTGAGCCGATGCTGCTGACCGGCACCGGTCGCCTGGCGCCGATCGGCCTGTCGCCCTGGGCGCTCCGCATCGAGGGTGGCCGCATCACCTGGATCGGCGCACCGCACGAGGCGGATGATGCCGAGCGCTTCGACCTCGGTGACGCCCTGGTCACGCCCGGCCTGGTCGACCCGCACACCCACCCGGTCTTCGCCGGCGACCGTTCCGACGAGGCGGCCGCACGGCTGGAGGGCGCGCCGTACACCGATGGCGGGATCCTGCGAACGATGCGCGCCACGCGCGACGCCGACGACGGCACGCTGGAGGCGCTGGTCGACGCGCGGCTGCGCGCGGCGCTGCCCGCCGGCACCACGACCGTGGAATGCAAGTCGGGCTACGGCCTCTCCGTGGCGGAGGAGCTGCGCCATCTGCGGATCATCCGGGGCGTGGCCGATCGCCTGCCGATCCGCGTCGTCGCCACGCTGCTCGGAGCGCACGCCGTCCCGCCGGAGGCGACCTCGCCGGAGGGGTATGTGCGCCTCGTCGCGGACGAGATGATCCCCGCCGCGGCGGCCGAGGGCCTGGCCGATTTCGTCGACGTCTTCGCCGATGCCGGCTTCTTCGACCTCGCCGCCGTTGAGCGGATCGCCGGCGCCGCGGCGGCCGCGGGCCTCGGCCTGCGGCTGCATGCCGAGCAACTTCAACGGACCGGTGCGGCGGAGCTCGGGGTGCGGCTGGGAGCCACCTCGGTCGACCATCTCGAGCAGCTCGACGCGGTGGGCGTTACCGCGCTGGCGGGCTCGGGCACGGTCGCGACGCTCCTTCCCGCGCCGGCGATCGTGCTCCGCGACCGGCTGCCGCCCGCCCGGGCGCTCCTCGACGCGGGCGCGACCGTGGCGCTGGCCAGCGACGCGAACGCCGGCACCTACGGCGGCTTCGGCACGATGCCGCTGATCGTCGGGCTGGGGGCCACGCTGCTGGGGATGTCGGTGAGCGAGGCGCTGACCGCGGCCACGGCGGGTGGTGGCGCGGCGCTCGGGATCACGGGTCTCGGGAAACTGGAGGCCGGCGCGCCCGCTGACCTCGTGGCCTGGGAGGCCGACCACGAGGGCGCGTTCGCCCTGCGGCTGGGGGCGGTGCGCCCGCATCGGATCTGGGTCACGGGCCGAGAGGTCCCGGTGGCCCCCGTATGATGCCCGCCATGGAGCGACTCGACCTCGTCGTCATCGGCGCCGGGACGGCCGGCGAGGCTGCCGCGCACTACGCTCGATCGCAGGACGCATCCGTGGCGGTCATCGACCGCGACCTGTTCGGCGGCTCCTGCCCGTTCTGGGCCTGCATGCCGTCGAAGGCCCTCCTGCACGCGGCGGCGGTGCATCACGCCGGCGGCGACTACCCGTGGTCGAAGGCCTCGGGCTTCCGCGACTACATGATCAGTCGCGAGGGTCGCGACCGCCCGGACGATTCGGGCCACGTTCGGGCGCTCGAGGAGGCCGGCGCATCGGTGATCAGGGGCTCGGCGGCGCTCGCCGGACCGAACCAGGTGCGGGTCGGTGACCGCCTGCTGACGACCGACAACGTCATCCTGGCGGTGGGATCGGTCTCGCGCGTGCCGCACGACCTGCCCGGCCTCGACGAGGCGGCCCCGTGGACGAACGTCCAGGGAACCGGCACGCGGGAGCTGCCGAAGTCGCTCCTCATCCTGGGCGGCGGCCCGACCGGCGTCGAGCTGGCGCAGGTCTATGCCCGCTACGGCGTGCCCGTCACGCTCGTCCACCCGCGGGACCGCGTCCATGATCGCGAGCACCGCCGGTCGTCGGAGCTGCTCGGCGAGGCGCTCGAGGCGGAGGGCGTGCGCCTGCGGCTCAACGCGCGGGCGGTGCGGGTCGAGGCGGCGCCGCGCGGCGGACCGCACCGGGTCGAGCTCGACAACGGCGAGACCGCCGAGGGCCACGAGATCCTGCTCGCCATCGGCCGCGACCTGCCGCTCGGCGGGCTCGGCCTCGACACGATCGGCGTGACGCCGAAGGGCGGGCGCCTCGAGCCGGACGACCGGCTGCGGATCGCCGACGGCGTCTACGTGGCCGGCGACGTGGCCGGCCCCGAGCTCCACACCCACCTCGGCCACTACACCGGCGAGGCGGCCGCGCGCATCGCCCTCGGGGATGCCGAGTACCGTCCCTTCCTCGATGCCATCCCGCGCGCAACCTACACCACCCCCGAGACGGCATCGGTCGGGCTGCTCCTCGAGCAGGCGCGCGAGCGAGGCATCGACGCCCAGGAGTTCAGCGTGGACCTCGCCGCGACCGCCAAGGGACACACGACGGAATCCCAGGGCCATGTCACGGTCGTGGTCGATCGGGCGGAGCGGGTGCTCGTGGGTGCCTTCATGGCAGGCCCCGCGGTGAGCGAGGCGATCCACGAGTGCGTGCTCGCCATCCGGGCCCGCGTCCCCCTCGCCACCCTGGCCGATACGATCCACGCCTTCCCCACGGTCGCCCGCGTCCTCGGGACGGCCTTCATCAACGCCGACCGCGAGCTTCCGCGGTAGGCGGCGCCCGGCCCGCGACCGTGGGGCACGCTAGGCGGGCTCGCGGCTGCCGGAGGAGCGGGACGCGCCGGATTCCACGCTCAACCGGGGCCGGGACGGCCGTACGCGCTGCCGACCAGCCCGCCTACCGTGCGTCCCACGCACATCTGACAACAGGCCGAACAGCAACAGAGCCCTTACCCGTCGCTTACCGCCGGCTTACCATTGGGGGGTGAGCGACTTCCTCTCCACCACCACCGACCTGCTGCGACGGACGCCGAAGGTGCTCCGCGCGCTCCTCGCCGCGCTCCCGGAGGATTGGACCGACACCGCCGATGTCCCCGAGAACGGTTGGCGGCCCCGGGACGTGGTCGGCCACCTCATCACCGGCGAGCTCACCGACTGGATCGAGCGAACCCAGCGCATCCTCGAGCACGGGACCCGCGTGCCGTTCGATCGCTTCGACCGCTTCGCGCACGGCGACCGCGATACCGATGCGACCCTCGGCGAGCTCGTCGAGCACTTCGCCAGCCTCCGCGCCGAGAACCTCGCTCGGCTCGCCGAACTGGTGACCGAGGCCGATCTCGATCGACGCGGGCTCCATCCCAGCCTCGGCGAGGTGACGCTCCGCGAGCTGCTCGCCACCTGGGCCGTCCATGACCTCGACCACGTCTCGCAGATCTTCGCGGCCATGGCCGGCAGCCACGACGCCGAAGTGGGTCCGTGGAAAGCGTACCTCGGCATCCTGCTGCGCCGCGAGGATCCCTCGGCCGTCGCCGGCTGACCGTCACGCCTGCGTCACACGGCCGTCATCCGGGCGCCCGACGATGTCGTCCCATGCGCGCGCACCGAACCCTGCTTCTGGCGAGTTGCGTGGTGCTGGCCGCCTGCGCGGGACCGATCGGCGCCACGCGGAGCGCCGCGCCGTCCACCGCCACCGAGACGCCCTGGCCGGACGCGCCCTCGGTACCGACCGGAGGCCTCCAACCCGATGCCGCGGCGGCGGTCGACCGGCTCGTTCGCGCCGCCCGCAACACCCCGCTCGATCCCGATGACCTGGCGACGGTGGCGGGGTCGGGCGATGCGCGGCTCGCCTGGCTGCTCTCCGACCTGCTTCGGCTGACCGCCAGCCCCGATGCGATGGGCGCGCTGGCCGATGCCTTCCATCGGCTCACCGGCGCCGACCCGAACGACCGCGGCTTCGGCGCCAATCCGTGGCTGGCGCTCACGAACCTGCTCATCGGCTGGGACCTGCCCGCGCCGCCAGGCTACCGCGAGCACAAGGCGTCGCTGCTGCTCCGCCTCGAGCCGGCCTGGGAGCCGATCTTCGCCGACCCGGACGGGACGCTCGACTGGCGTCATGTCACCTGGGGTGGCGTGTTCATGGACGCGCGCCCGGCCGGGAGCGCCCCAGGCTGCGATCGGGCCTGCATCCCGTCGCTCGACGATCCGGCACTGACCCCGGCCGCCGAGGGCGACTGGTATCCGGACGACCGGACGGTCTTCGGCATCGTGCTGGGCGGCGAGGCGGTCGCGCTGCCCAAGCACATCATGGAGGTCCACGAGCTCGCCCATCTCACGCTGGCCGGGCGGCGCATCGGCATGCCGTACTGCACCCTCTGCGCCTCGGCGCACGCCTTCTTCGTTGATCGGGTGACGCCGAACGGCGAGCCGCTGGTCCTGCGCACCAGCGGCCTGCTCAGCCGATCGAACAAGGTGATGGTCGATCTCGAGAGCGGGTCGGCATTTCACACGTTCACCGGGCGGGCTGCGACCGGTCCGCTGCGCGAAGCCGGCGTCGTGCTGGAGCCGTTGACGGTGACCGTCACCACCTGGGGCGAGTGGCGCGCGACGCACCCCGACACGCGGATCGTGGCGCGCGACGGCGGCATCGGTCGCGTCTACCCGGATGATCCGCTCTGCGGCCGCGACGACGCCGGCCCCATCTTCCCGATCGGCCCGTCCGATACCCGGCTTCCGGCCCAGGCCGCCGTGATCGGCGTGATCGGCCCCAGGCAGCAGCCGGTTGCGTTCGACGTGGCTGCCGCCCGCGCCGAGCTGGCTGCCGGGCGTTCGGTGGCCTTCGGCGGCGTGCAGCTCCAAGGCGGCGGAGGCCTGCGCGCGACGGACGCCGACGGCCGGGAGCTGGTGAGCCGCCAGTCGTTCTGGTTCGCGTGGAGCCAATTCCACCCCTCCACCGACCTGTGGGCCCCGGCGCGCGCTTCGACCGCCGCCTCTCCAGGCCCGCGGACCGGCGCCGCGGAGGGGTGCTGGGACCTCATCGACCCCCTCGACCGCTGATCCCGGCGCGCTGAGGCACGCTGGTCCACCAGGGCCGCTCCTCTAGCATGCCCGGGGTGACGCCCGAGAGCCTGCTCCTCGCGCTGCTGTTCCTGGCCGCGGCCACGCTCTACGCCAGCGTGGGGCACGCCGGCGCCTCGGCGTACCTCGCCGCCATGGCGCTCGTCGGGCTGACTCCGGAGGTGATGCGACCGACAGCCCTGGTCCTCAACCTCTTCGTGGCGACCATCGTGGTGGTCCGCTTCGCCCGTGCCGGCCACCTGCCGTGGCGCAGCCTGCTGCCGCTGGTCGCCGGATCGGTCCCTGCGGCGTTTATCGGGGGGACCATCGACCTCCCCGGCGAGGTCTACCGCCCATTGGTCGCGATCGTCCTCCTGGCGGGAGCGTGGCGCCTGGCGACGGCACGCGCTCCGGACGACGACACCGCCCCACGGGGCGTGCCGATCCTGGCCGGGGTCCTGGCCGGCGCGGCGATCGGGCTGCTCGCCGGCGTCACCGGCACCGGTGGCGGGATCTTTCTGACCCCGCTGCTCGTGCTGGCCGCCTGGACCGGGACGCGCGACGCCGCCGGGCTGTCCGGTGCGTTCATCGGCCTCAACTCGCTCGCCGGGCTCGCCGGACTGGCGACCGGTGGGTTCACCCTGCCGGCCGCACTGCCGCTGTGGGTGGCCGCGGTCGTCGCCGGCGGGCTCATCGGCTCCTGGCTGGGGACCGCGCGATTCAGCATCGTCAGCCTGCGTCGCGCACTGGCGCTCGTGCTCGTGCTGGCCGCCGCAAAGCTCGTCTTCCTCCCCTGAGGCAGGGGTAGGATGAGGCCGATGACGGCCACCCGAGAGCCATCGGCATCGCTGCACGGCAGCGAGGCGCTGCGCCTGGTCGGCGCCGACACCGTGGTGCCGCTGGTGACCGGCGCCACGGCCCGCTACGTCAACCTCGACTACGCCGCCTCGGCCCCCGCGCTGCAGGCGGTGCACGACGCGGTCGAGGAGCTGCTGGGCTGGTACTCCAGCGTCCACCGCGGGGCGGGCTTCAAGTCGCGCGCTTCGACCGCCGCCTACGAGGGCGCCCGCGAGTCGATCCGCCGCTTCGTCAACGCCCGCGACGACGACTCGGTGATCATCACCCGCAACACCACCGACTCGATCAACCTGCTGGCCGGCACGCTGCCGGAAGGGACCCACGTGGTCTGCTTCGCCGGCGAGCACCACGCCAACCTGCTGCCCTGGAAGCGGATCGGCGTCACCTACCTGCCGGTGCCGGAGACCCCGGCCGAGATGCTGGCGAGCCTGGAGGAGACGCTGCGCGCGCTGCCGCATTGCGAGGACCCGCACCTGGTGGCGGTCACCGGCGCCAGCAACGTGACCGGCGAGATCTGGCCGCTGGCCGACATCGCGCGGGTGGCCCACGACAACGGTGCGCGGCTGCTGGTCGACGCCGCGCAGCTGGCGCCGCACGCCCCGATCGACATGGCCCGCGACGGGATCGACTACCTCGCCCTGTCTGGGCACAAGCTGTATGCCCCGTATGGCGCCGGCGCGCTGATCGGCGAACGCGACTGGCTCAGTGCCGGCGACCCGTTCCTGCGCGGCGGCGGGGCGGTGAAGCTGGTGACCGTCGACGAGACGCTGTGGGCCGAGCTGCCCGACCGCCAGGAGGCCGGCTCGCCGAACGTGATCGGCGCGGTCGCGCTCGGCGTGGCCTGCGACACGCTGGCCAGCGCCGGCATGGAGGGCATCGCGGCCGAGGAGGATGCGCTGCTGGCGCACGCCCGCGAGACCCTGGCCGGGATCGCCGAGTTCGAGCACTACCGCATCTGGCCGGCCGAACATCCGCGCGTCGGGCTGCTGACCTTCAACCTGCGCGGCACCCCGTATGACCTGCTGGCGGCGGCGCTGTCAGCCGAGCACGGCATCGGCATCCGCCACGGCTGCTTCTGCGCCCACCCGCTGATGATGCGGCTGCTGCGGGTCGACGACGCCGAGGCGCACCGCCTGGCCGATGAGCTGCGCGCAGGTCACCACGAACGCCTGCCGGGGGCAGCTCGCATGAGCCTCGGGTTGGGTTCCACCCGGGCCGACGTCGACGCCTTCGCCGATGCGCTGAGCGCCATCGCCGCCGACGGGCCGCGCTGGAGCTACCTGGTCAACGAGGAGACCGACGAGTACGAGCCCGATCCGGACCCGCGGCCGCTGCCGTCGCTGCCGATGCGCCTCGTCGAGCACCCGCACGGGCACGGCGAGTCCGCCTGACCCTCGCGGCATCGGTGCCGCTTGGCCCGTTGCGCCCCGGGTCATCCGGCCCTGTGGCCGGCGCGCACGAGCGGGTCTCATGAGGGGGACATGAGTCCGATACCGATGGCGCTGCCCGCCGCATGAGCGTGTTGGCGGTCACCACCCTCCTCGCGATCCTGGTGATCGCGGCGCTCGTCGCCGTCCTGCTCACGGGATTGCTGGTCGCCATGGACCGCTCCCGGATCCTGCCCGGGACGATGGACGCCGCGCGTAGCGTCGTCGGCCCGATGGCGCTCTGGCTGGCGGCCCTCGTGGCGCTGGTGTCGATGAGCGGCAGTCTCTACCTGAGCGAGGTCGCGGGCTTCGAGCCTTGCGCCCTGTGCTGGTATCAGCGCATCGCGATGTACCCGCTCGTCATCATCCTCGGCATTGCCGCGGTCCGCGGTGACGCCGGGGTGCGACGCTACGCGGCGCCGGTCGCCGCGATCGGCGCGGCGATCTCGATCTGGCACATCGCGGTCGAGCGCCTGCCCGGTCTGCCGACCGGCTCGTGCTCGTTATCGGCGCCCTGCGACCTCATCTGGGTCGAGCGGTTCGGCTTCGTCACCATCCCGGTGATGGCGCTCGCCGGCTTCCTGGCCATCCTCACCCTGCTGTTCGCGTACGCGGGCCGCGGGGACGACACCGAAGCGGAGATCACCTCATGACCAGCAAGGCCGCGCGCTCGCGCGGGATGCCCCGACGCTCGGAGCCGGTGGCGGCGCCGCGATCGCGCACGCCGCTCCTCATCGGCGTCGCGGTCGTCGCGTTCATCGCCGTCGCCGCCATCATCGCCATCGCCCTGAGCGGCACCACCGGGAGCGGCGGCCTCAGCGAGCCGGCGCGCGTCGCGACGGCCGTGAGCGGCGATCCGCTGCCCGCGCTCACCGACCCGGCCTCCGACGCGGCGATCGGGCAGCCGATCCCGAGCCTGACCGGGATCGACCTGGCCGGGGAGCCGATCTCGATCGGTCCCTCGGATGGCCCGATGGCGATCGTGCTGCTCGCGCACTGGTGCGGAGCCTGCCAGGCCGAGGTGCCGGTCCTCGTCGATTACCTCGCCTCGACCGGGATGCCCGAGGGCGTCGAGCTGGTGACCATCTCCACCTCGATCGACGCGGCGCGACCGAACTACCCGCCGTCGACGTGGCTCGAGCGGGAGGGATGGACGGCACCGACGATGGTCGACGACGCGTCGAGCGGCGCCCTGCGTGCCCTCGGCATGTCGAGCTTCCCCGGCTTCGTCTTCGTCGACGCTGATGGACGCGTCGTGCAACGCACCACCGGCCAGCTGCCGGCCGGGGTCTTCGACCAGGCGGTCCGCTCGCTCGCCCCGTAGGCTGGGGCGCATTGCGTGCCGGGACGATGCCTGCCACGATCGGGGTGTATGACCGCCCCGATCACCGCGCTCGACACTCTCGGCCGGCCGCTGCGCGACCTGCGCATCAGCGTCACCGACCGCTGCAACTTCCGCTGCACGTACTGCATGCCGAAGGAGGTCTTCGGCGCGGACCACGCCTTCCTGCCGCGGGCGGAGATCCTCGACTTCGAGGAGATCGAGCGGGTCGTCCGCGCGGCCGTCGCCCTGGGAGTTCGCAAGATCCGGCTCACCGGCGGCGAGCCGCTCGTCCGACGCAACCTCGAGACGCTCGTGCGACTGCTCGCCGGCGTCCAGGGCATCGAGGACCTCACGCTCACCACGAACGCGTCGCTGCTCGCGGACAGGGCGCAGCTCCTGGCCGATGCCGGCCTCCACCGCGTGACCGTCAGCCTCGACGCCCTGGACGACGAGACCTTCATGCGCATGAACGACGTCGGCTTCCCGGTGTCGCGCGTCCTCGACGGGATCGCGGCGGCCGAGGCCGCGGGGCTCGGGCCGATCAAGGTGAACACCGTCGTCCGCCGCGGCCTGAACGAGCACGCCGTCCTCGACCTCGCGGACCACTTCCGGGGGACTCCGACGACGCTGCGGTTCATCGAGTACATGGACGTCGGGCACAGCAACGGCTGGCGCCTTGACGACGTCGTGCCGGCCGCGGAGATCGTGTCGCGCATCGATGCGCGCTGGCCGCTCGAGCCGATCGACCGCGACTATCGCGGCGAGGTGGCGCGACGCTATCGGTATCGCGACGGCGGTGGCGAGATCGGCCTGATCTCGAGCGTCACCGAGCCGTTCTGCGGCGACTGCACTCGTGCACGACTCTCGGCCGATGGGCACCTGTTCACCTGCCTCTTCGCGGTCGCCGGCCATGACCTGCGAGGGCTGCTGCGCGGCGGCGCATCGGACGATGAGCTCGCCGAGGCGCTGCGCGTCCTCTGGACCGGACGGTCGGATCGCTACTCCGAGCTGCGGACGCTCGACACCGTCGACCTGCCGAAGGTGGAGATGAGCTTCATCGGCGGTTGAGGCGTTTGCCTATCGTTGGCGCATGAATCAGCTGTTCGACGAGGAGATCCGCGGGCACCACAGCATGCGGGATCACCTGCTGACCGTGGTGTCCGCTGCCGATCTCGCCTACAAGCTGCCCGGCCAGAACCCGACGCTCGGCGAGCTGCTCGTGGAGATGGGCGACATCCAGGGCGTCTATACCCATTCCTTCGAGACCTTCACCCTCGATTGGGCGCACCGCCAGCTCCCGCCTCCGGCGCCGATCACGATCGCCGGCCTGCAAGCCTGGTTCGCGGCGCAGGACGACGCGATGAACCGCGCGATGAGCCGCTTCACGGAAGAAGGGCTGCACGTCGACCGGATCGATCGGGGGCACGGCTTCATTGCGTCGCCGTTCGTCCAGCACCAGATCTACCGCGAGGCGGTGTACATCTTCTACGGCAAGCTGAGCGTGTACCTGAGGGCGCTGGAACGCGACGCCGGCGAGGAGTGGGCGGCCTGGGTGGGCTGACCCTATCCGTGGATGGGTCCGGCCTGATCCCGGAGCGGTGACCCGGAGCGGCCATGGAGCACGGCCAGGACCTCGGCCACGATCGCCGTGGCCACCTGCTCCGATCCATCGGCCCCGATGTCGAGCCCGGCCGGGGCATGGAGCGCCGCCAGGTCCGCCCCGACCGGCGTGGCGGGGAGCTCGGCGAGGAGCCGGTCGGTCCGGTCGCGCGGCCCGAGCACCCCGAGATACGGCACGCCCCGCCCGAGGAATCCACCGAGGAAGGCGGCGTCGCGATGGAAGTCGTGGCTCATGACGACCACCGCCGTCCACTCGCCCGCATCGGTGGCGGCGGCGGCCTCCGCCGGCAGGGCATCCACCAACCTGGCACCGGGGAACCGCTTCTCGCGCAGGAACGAGCGGCGGGGATCGACGACGTCGACGCGCCACCCCTGCCGCAGGCCGGCGGCGACCAGCGGAGCCGCGTCCGGCCCCGCGCCGCAGATCACCAGGCGGAGGGGCGGCAGGATCGGGTCGAGCACCGCGTCGCCGATGACGGTCGGGCGGCCGTGCAGCGCCGCCCGCGCGGAGCGCTCGCCCAGGCTCTCGGCCTCGGCCGAAGTGAGCACCCGGCGTGATCCGTCGAGGTTGGTGAGGTGGTACGTCGCCCGTGCCTCGTCGCGGGCGGCCCGCAACGCGGCGAGGGTCCCCTCCGCCAGCGACGGCGGTTCCGCGAGCAGCTGGATCACGCCCCGGCAGCCGAGCCCGCTCCCCCATAGCTCGTCGCCCTCGGCGGAGTGGTCGATCGTCACGAGGACCGGCGCATCCATCTCGATCGCCTGGCGCGCCAGCCGCGCTGCCTCCTCCTCGAGGCAGCCGCCGCTGATCAGACCGATCGGTCGCCCGGTCACCG